>Ga0172363_10000423_pt1 | contig 31477 bp, 22 predicted proteins | sample LakKivs2_kivu2a2_FD_114541 | JGI IMG/M metagenome (GOLD analysis project Ga0172363, IMG submission 114541) | Sediment microbial communities from Lake Kivu, Rwanda - Sediment s2_kivu2a2 | ecosystem: Environmental > Aquatic > Freshwater > Lake > Sediment | place: Rwanda: Western Province, Lake... | reverse complement strand
CAGGAAGAAAAAACCGAATTGAAAATCAAGAAGGACGCTTCCTTCGCGGAAGCGGGTTTCAAGGTCAGCGAACAGGAGGAAGTAGAATACCTCCAGGAAGAAAGGCAGGGTAAGGATACGACCTGTACTGCCGGCGGTGGATCCGAAGAAACTCGGCCCGACCTCTCCCGGCTCGAGGAAACCATAAAGAGACTGAAAACCGAAATCGAGAATAAGGACCGGGAAATAGCTGAGCTGAAAAGGGCGGTGGAAGAACTTAAGGATAAATTTCTGCGCTCAGTGGCCGAGCTCGACAATGTCAGAAAAAGGACGGAAAGGGAAAAGGAGGAATTCTTTCAGTATGCTCTGAGCGACCTCCTCCGGGACATTCTGCCCATCCTCGACAACTTTGAACGGGCACTGAAAACCTCCGAAGAAGAGGTCGACGGAAAGACTTTCCGGGAAGGTGTCGAACTGATATATAGAATGCTGCTCAATCTGATCAAGAAACACGGGGTCAGGCCGATTGAGATGACAAATAATAAATTTGACCCCAATCTTCATCAGGCGCTGATCTCAGAGGAATCGCCCGAGGTCAGCGAACCGGAAATAAAAGAAGAATTGCAGAAAGGATACCTGATTCATAATAGACTTCTGCGGCCTACTATGGTAAAAGTTATCATTCCAAAGAAGAATTAAGCATGGCCGAAGTAATAGGGATAGACCTGGGAACCACCTATTCCTGCGTGGCTTACATCAACGGACAACAGCCGGTGGTTATTCCCAACCTGGAAGGAAGCAACACCACGCCTTCGGTGGTTTCTTTTACGGCTTCCGGACAGCTTCTGGTCGGACTGCCGGCTCTGCGCCAGGCGGTCACCAACCCGGAGAACACCGTCTACTCGGTCAAAAGGTTAATCGGCAAGAAATACGAATCGCCAGAGATGGCTCAGCTCCGGAGTAAGTTTCCTTACCGGATGCTGGAAGCGCCCAATGGCGATATTCTGATCGAGGCTGGCAGCCGGGTTTATTCTCCTCAGGAAATTTCGGCTCTGATTCTCGGCTACCTAAAGACCTGCGCCGAAAACTATCTCGGCACTGAGGTGGAAGAGGCGGTCATCACCGTTCCGGCTTATTTTAACGACCATCAGCGCCAGGCCACCAAGGATGCTGCCTCCATCTGCGGTCTGAAAGTGCTGCGCATAATCAATGAGCCGACCGCCGCCAGCCTGGCCTATGGTTTTAACAGCAGAAAGAACGGCCGGCTGGCCGTCTACGACCTGGGCGGTGGAACTTTCGACATTACCGTCCTGGAAATTCAGGACGGCATCTTCCACGTGCTGTCCACCAGCGGAGATACCTTTCTGGGAGGCGACGATTTTGACAATCGGTTGATTTCCTGGTTGCTGTCTGAGTTTCAGAAGGAACACGGAATAGACCTCAGCCAGGACAGGTTTGCCCTGCAGAGGATAAAAGAGGCGGCGGAAAAAGCCAAGAGAGAACTATCCTTCACTCCGGAAACTGAAATCAATCTTCCTTTTATCTGCAATACCGACCGCGGTTCTCTTCACATCCAGAAGAAAATCACCCGCAGCTTTTTTGAGAACCTGACTGTGGACCTGGTGGAAAGGACCCTGATCATCTGCGAACAGGCTCTCCAAGATGCCGGTCTGGATATCTCGAGAATTGATGATGTTATTCTGGTCGGCGGTCAGACCAGAATGCCGCTGGTCAGGCAGATGGTGGCCGATTATTTCAAGAGACAGCTGGCGGCCAGGATCAACCCCGATGAAATTGTGGCCATGGGAGCGGCCCTTCAGGCCAGCATAATCAAAGGTCAGGGGAGGGAACTGGTGCTGCTGCTGGATGTCACCCCTTTCTCTCTTGGCATAGAGACAGAGAACGGAATGTTTCAGAAGATTATAGAAAGGAATACCACCATTCCGGCCCGCAAGACCATGGCCTTCACCACGGTCGAGAATAATCAGCGCCGGGTGAAGATTCATGTGTTGCAGGGCGAAAGCCCGGTGGCGGCTGATAATAAGTCTCTGGCCACTTTCGACCTGGTGGGGATTGACGCGGCTCCGGCTGGTGTTCCCCAGATTGATGTGACCTTTGAAATTGACGCTGATGGTATTCTCCGGGTTTCAGCCCGGGATACCGCTACCGGACTCGAGCAGAAGATAGAGGTTAAACCGGCGGCCGGTCTGCTGCCGGAGGAATTGCAGGAGATCATCGAGCGGAGGCAGAAGGAGGTGAAGAGCAGGAATGAAGAAGGATTATTATGAAGTTCTTGGAGTCTCCAGACAGGCCTCAGCCGAAGAAATAAAAAAGGCTTACCGCCAGGCGGCCTTAAAGTATCATCCCGACCGTAATCCCGGTAACAAAGAAGCCGAGGAAAAATTCAAGGAAGCGGCCGAAGCCTACAGCGTACTTATCGACCCGGAAAAAAGGGCCGTCTATGACCGTTACGGGCATCAGGGATTGCAGGGGCAGGGTTATGAAGGATTCCGCGGCTTCGATTCCTCAGTTTTCCAGGACTTTGAAGATATTCTGGGCAACTTTTTTGGCTTCAGTTTTTCGGAATTTTTCGGCGGCGAGCCCGGACGCCGGGCCAGGGCCCAGCGCGGTCGCGACCTGGCCCTGGAATTGCAGGTCAGCCTGGAAGAAGTGGCTTCCGGGACTGAAAAAGAATTAAAAATCACCAGGCATGAGCTCTGTCCGGTCTGCGGCGGGAGCAGGCTTAAACCGGGAACCAGAAAGTCAGTCTGCCCGGCCTGCCAGGGGCGGGGACAGTTGAGGTACCAGCAGGGCTTTTTCACCATAACCAGAACCTGCTCTCATTGCGATGGCCTGGGAGAAATAATCGCCACCCCCTGCGGCGAATGCCAGGGCACCGGCAGGGTCAAACAGAAAAAGCAGCTCAAGGTCAAGATACCGGCCGGAGTTGACGACGGCACCAGGCTGAGGATTTCCGGAGAAGGAGAAGCCGGAGACCAGGGTCAGCCCCGCGGTGACCTGTATGTGATCATAAGGGTGAAAAAGCACCCGTTCTTTGAGAGAAGGGGGCGAGACCTGTACTGCCAGGTGGACCTTTCTTTTTCCCAGGCGGCACTTGGCACCAGGATGGCTATTCCGCTGCTGGATGGCGGCCAGGAAACGCTGAAAATCCCGGCCGGCGTTCAATCGGGAGAAGTTTTTAAACTGCGCGGGGCGGGATTAAAAGAACTGGGTGGTCATAGAAGCGGAGACCTTTATATCCAGGTCATGGTAAAAACTCCAGAAAAACTCGACCGGGAACAGAAATCCCTGCTCACCAGGCTGGCCGAGCTCAGAGGCGAAAAGCTGGAAGAAGTTGACCGCTCAGTCCTTGATAGATATCGCAAACTGGTCGGAAGCGAGGACCGTGACCAGTAACCAGTTCTTTATCAGCCAGTGGCCCGGGGGCCTGAAACGTTTTTGCCTTGAAGGCCCTGAACATCATCATCTTTCCAGGGTGGCCAGAGTTAGGCCCGGAAATCTGGTCTGGCTGACTGACGGAAAAGGCCGGAGACTTCTGGCCGAAGTTGAAGCCATAGAACCAGAGAGAACGTGGCTCCGGCCTCTGGAAATGGTGGAAGAGGCGGTCAGAACCCGCCTGATTCTGGGGCTGGGGCTGACCAAACCGGCTGTCTTTGAATTTATAATCCAGAAAGCCACCGAGCTGGGTGTTTCTGAAATCCAGCCGCTTCTGACCATAAGGTCACAGCCGTTGCCCGCAGACCGGCTGGAAAAGAAAACTGAACGCTGGGAGAAAATAACACGGGAAGCTCTGAAACAGTGTAAGGGCGGCAGCCTTCCGCTTATCCACCGTCCGCTCGCGCTGGAAGAGGCAGTTTCCCGTAAGATTGCCGGGTCTAAAATTTATCTGTTTGAAGACAGCGAGCGTTATTTTCGTGATATACTTATGACTGGCCGGGCAGATGAAGTGTATCTTCTGGCCGGACCGGAAGGCGGCTGGGCTGCAAAGGAAAAAGAGCTGATGGACGGAGCAGGGTTTCAGGGGCTGTCGCTGGGGAGCCGCATTCTGAGGACTGAAACGGCTGTGCTCTCGGCCATAAGCCTGATTACTCATTTCTGGAACTGGTAGCATGTTTCTTCAGGGACAGAAAGTAGGCAAGTATGAAATTCTGAGGTCGCTGGGCAGCGGCGGCTTTGGCTCGGTCTATCTGGCCAGGGATACCTGGCTGGATATCAAGGTGGCCATCAAGGTTCCTCACAAGCAATCGCAGGAGCTATATAAGCTGCTCAAGGAACCCAGGCTGCAGGCTGCCCTCAATCATCCCAACATCGTCCGGGTGCTGGCGGCCGAAAAGGAAAAAGACGTGTTCTTCATGGTCATGGAATACGTCCGGGGAAAATCACTGGAAAAAATTCTGGAAAAAGAAAAAATCCTGGAAGCCGAGCGGGCAGTGGACATTATAAAACAGATTGCCTACGGAGTGGACCACGCCCACAAGAACAAAATAATCCATCGCGACCTGCGGCCATCCAATATCCTCATCTCAGAGGAAGGAACGGTTAAGATAACTGACTTCGGGACTTCGGCCTGGCTTAATTCCACCCAGTACGCTTCGACCCGAATCGGTTCGCCCCCCTATATGGCCCCTGAGCAATTCCTGGGCAAAGCTTCTTACAGTTCGGACATCTATTCCCTAGGCTGCATCTTCTATGAGATGATAGTGGGCCGGCCGCCCATCTTCGATCCTGACCCCTTCAAGATTCTGGAGAAGGCCCAGCAGGGTAAGATCACACCGCCCAGACTGAAGAATATGAAGGTTCCGAAAGAGGTCGACGTTCTGATAATGCGCTGCCTGGCTCCAAGGGTGGAAGACCGGGTGCAGAGTGCTTCAGAAATTATCAGGGAACTTTCGAAACTGAAAGGCAAAGAAGAAAAGACAACCGAGCTGGACGATATTTTTGCCAGGATCAAGGCCCGGGAAACCCGGCGTTCTGACTTATGCTGGAACTGCCGCCGCCCGCTGCCTTATAAGACACGAACCTGTCCCTACTGCGGGGAAAGCGTCTGAGTCCTGATCTGGCCAGCAAGGTGGTTAAATTGACATTAAGCAGCAGTTGTTTTACTATAAAACCAATTTGAGGTCTAAGCCGGGCTGGGAGAAGTCAGATAAGATGAACCGTTCAGAAAAAACAAATCCCGCAGACAGGAACGGATTTTTCTGGCCGGACCCGGATTCCGGCATTCTTCATAAAGTCATGGATAACGGAATTAGGGGAGGGTTTGATGATTATTGATGATTTGTTAAAGATTGCCATCGAAAGGGATGCCTCTGACCTGCATCTTAAAGCCGGTAATCACCCCATGATCAGGGTTCACGGCACCCTTATTCCACTGGTCGGTTTTCCCCGGCTGACGGGAGAAGATACGGCCGATCTGGCCAACCAGATCATGAGCGATTACCAGCGGAAAGAACTTGAAGAGGACTTTGATGTGGACCTGGCCTATAGCCTGTCCGGTTTTGGCCGCTTCAGAGGAAACATTTATTATCAGAGGGGCACCCTGGCCATATCCCTGAGAATCATTCCCCTGGAAGTCAGGACCATCAGGGGATTGTTGCTGCCCGAGGTGCTGGAAAAAATTGCCTTCTATCCGCGCGGCCTGGTTCTGGTGACCGGAACCACCGGAAGCGGCAAAACCACTACCCTGGCGGCTATGATTGATTATATCAACACTTACCGTCGTGAAAACATCATCACCATTGAGGACCCGATCGAGTATCTTCATAAGGACAAGAAGAGCACCATCAGTCAGAGAGAAGTGGGCATGGACGTTCTGAATTTCTCCCGGGGGTTGAGAGCCTGTCTGCGTGAAGACCCGGATGTCATTCTGGTCGGTGAAATGAGAGACCTGGAGACTATCGAAACCACTCTGCTGGCGGCTGAAACCGGCCATCTGGTTTTAAGCACTCTTCATACTCTGGATGCGCCGGAAACCATCAACCGCATCATCTCTACCTTCCCGCCCCATCATCAGAGACAGATCAGGCTGCAGCTGGCCAGCGTGCTCAAAGCGGTTATATCCATGCGCCTGGTCCCCAGGATGGACGAACAGGGCCGGGTGCCGGCGGTGGAAGTAATGATTAACACGCCGTTTATAGAGGAATGTATTCGCGAACGCGAAAAGACCGGGCTAATCCGGGATGCCATCACCACCGGGGTATCCCAATACGGAATGCAGACTTTTGACCAGTCAATATATCAATTATACAGGGATGGTTATATCTCGTTCGAGCAGGGCATCAAGTACTCTTCCAATGCGGATGCCTTCAAACTGAGGGTTATGGGGGTCCAGTCTACCCTGGACATTGCGCTCGAACAGATGGAAAAGGAAATGGTCAAGGTGGAGAGAGTCGAAGGAGGGCCGGAAGAGGAAAGTTAGAGGACGATGAAAGCAAATGAGATCAGAACTGCTTTTCTGGAATTCTTCGAGAAAAAAGGCCACCGGGTAGTTCCCAGTTCTCCCCTTATTCCCAAGGACGACCCCACGCTTTTATTCACCAATGCTGGTATGAACCAGTTCAAGAACATTTTTCTTGGACTGGAAAAACGCAGCTACAACCGGGCGGTTTCCATCCAGAAGTGCCTGAGGGTGAGTGGCAAACACAACGACCTGGAGCAGGTAGGCCGCACCCCAAAGCATCATACTTTTTTTGAAATGCTGGGGAATTTTTCCTTCGGCGATTATTTTAAGAGAGAAGCTGTAGCTTTTGCCTGGGAGCTGGTGACCGAAGTCTATCGTTTGCCGGCTGAAAGACTCTATATAACGGTCTACCAGGATGACGACGAGGCTTTTCGCCTCTGGAACCGGGAAGTGGGCATCCCGGCTGAAAAGATTTTTCGTTTCGGCAAGGAAGATAATTTCTGGGCCATGGGCGAGACAGGGCCCTGCGGACCCTGTTCTGAAATTCATTACGACCTGGGTGAGGATATTGAGCCGGGCTCTCCTCAGGAACTGATTCAGGGGGGCAGCTACCGGTTTGTTGAACTCTGGAACCTGGTCTTTATGGAATTTTTCCAGGACGAGCAGGGTCGGATGCACCCGTTGCCCAGGCCGTCAATAGATACAGGCATGGGTCTGGAAAGGATGGCGGCGGTCCTCCAGGGCCGGAGAAGCAATTTCGAGACCGACCTGTTCACCCCGCTGATTCAGGCTATTGCCCGGGAAACTAACCAGGAATATCCGACCGGCGGGGAAACCGACGTCTGGATCAGGATTATTGCCGATCATATCCGGGCCATTACCTTTCTGATAGGAGACGGAGTAACTCCGGCCAATGAAGGCCGGGGCTATGTGCTGCGGCGGTTGATCAGGAGAGCTTTCCGGCGGGGCAACCTGCTGGGGCTGGAAAAACCATTTCTTTACCGGCTGGCCGGAACGGTCGTAGACATAATGAAGGATGCCTATCCGGAGCTAATGTCAAACCTGTCATATATCAGCCGGGTTTGCCTGGCCGAAGAGGAACGTTTTATCTACACCCTGAATTCTGGACTTCGCTACTTTGAGCAATATGCCGAGGAAGCTTTAGCCTCCGGGGGCAGGGTCATTCCCGGAGACAGAGTTTTTAAGCTCTATGATACTTTCGGCTTCCCGCTTGACCTCTGCCAGGAGCTGGCCCGGGAAAAGAACCTGGAGGTGGACGAGGCCGGTTTCCAGAAAGAGCTGGAAATTCAGAAGGACCGGGCCCGGCAGTCCTGGGAGGGAGAGGCCAGATTCAGGGAGAAATCGGTCTACCAGAATTACCGGCATCTGAAGATAGAGCCGGTTTTTTATGAAACAGCCGAGGTGGCCGAAACCGAGGTCCTGGCCATTCTGAGAAACGGTCAGCCGGTAAACTCGTTGAAAGAAGGAGAGGAGGGCGAAGTTATCCTTTCGGTTACTCCCTTCTACGCTGAAGCCGGCGGCCAGGTGGGGGATTCCGGAGTGCTGAAAAGTTCTCATTGTTCGGCGGTAGTCGAAAACACTTTCGCCCCCTTTACCGGACTTATCGTTCATAAAATCAAGATGCTGGCCGGAGAGCTTAAAACCGGTCAGGTAGTGGAAGCGGTGGTCGATGCTCTCAGGCGCAAAGCCATCAGCCGCAACCACACGGCCACCCATCTCCTCCATGCTGCCCTGAGGCAGATTCTGGGTGACCACGTCCGGCAATCGGGTTCACTGGTCAGCCACCAGCGCTTCCGGTTTGACTTTACTCACTTTGCTGCTCTGAGTGAAGAAGAAATAGAAAAAGTGGAGAGGCTGGTCAACGAAAGGATTAGGGAAAATCTGCCGGTAACAGTTAAAATTACCACCCTCGAAGAGGGCCTGGCTGAAGGGGCCATGGCCATCTTTGAAGAAAAATACGGAGAGAGTGTCAGACTGGTGACCGTGGGTGATTTCAGCAAGGAACTCTGCGGTGGAATCCATGTCCGTCAGAGCGGGGAGATAGGTTTTTTCAAAATCATCTCTGAATCCAGCGTGGCCGCCGGTTTGCGCCGGATAGAAGCCCTGACCGGAGAGGAAGCTTTCAACTACCTCCAGGCGCTGGAAAAGCAGTTGCAGCAACTGGAAAGGCTGTTAAAGGTCAGTCGGAAAGAACTGCTTACCAGGACTGAAAAAATGCTGCAGACGATTGAAGAAAGAGAAGAAGAAATTAGAAAGCTCAAGCAAAGGCTGGTTCAGCAGGCCGGTCAGTCGCCGGAAATGGCGGTCAGAGAAGTGAAGGGAATAAAGCTGGTAACCCAGAAATTCGAGGAAATAGACATTGAAGCTCTCCGGCAATATGCCGATGGGCTCAAGCAGAAGATCGGTTCCGGGGTCATTGTTCTGACATCGGCCAGCAAGGGACGGGCGTTCCTGGTTGTAGCCATAACTCCGGATCTTACTCCCAGGGTTCAGGCCAACAAGTTGATTAAAGAAATTGCCGGAATTATTGGCGGAGGCGGGGGAGGAAGGCCAGATTTTGCTCAGGCCGGAGGGACCAGACCTGAAAACATAGACCGGGCGCTGGAAAAGAGTCTTGACCTGCTGGAGAAGGTGCTTTAAAATCACCCCGAAGGGGGATTGCCAAAAGTTCAGAATATTCTTAAGATATAGCCAGCATGGGAAGAAGGATTATCCGCGCTCTGGAAACCCTTGGCCTTATTATACTGTCCTGCACGCTCTGCCTGTTTGCTTCCCGGCAGGATGAGCTGAAGGCCAGGTACGACCCCATAATTCAGAAGCTGGCTGCCCGCCACGGCGTTCCGGCCGACCTGGTCCATGCGGTGATCAAGGCTGAGTCCAACTATGACCAGTTTGCGGTTTCAGCCAAAGGCGCTCTGGGTCTTATGCAATTAATGCCGGAGACAGCCATGAAATACGGAGTCCTGAATATTCTGGACCCGGAACAGAACATAGAAGGCGGCATAAAATACCTGAAGGACCTTATCAAACAATACAAGGGCGACCGGAACCTGGTTCTTTCTGCCTATAATGCCGGGCAGGGAGCGGTGGAAAAACACAATGGAGTTCCGCCCTATCCTGAAACCAGAACCTATCTGAAAAAAGTAGAGTACAAAAACCGATACATCAAGACCAGGACCATCATTTATCGCTATTATGATGAAAACGGGCGGCTGTGCGTGACCAATAACCCTTATTACCTGCCGAGAAAGTGAGCTCCGGAGAAGCTCACCTTTTTTTCATGAATCCTTTGACCTGAAGACTGCCCGGAATTATTTCAAAGGCGGCCGGCAGGCTTCCCACCTGTTCTCCGTCCAGCTCGATCAGAACCGGTTCCGGATGAAGCGGGGTGACCAGCACCCGGCGGCCGCGCCTCATCGATACCTTGCGATAATTAAGATGGCTGCCGTTGATTAGTTTCCAGCCGTGCAGACAGAATTCCAGGAAGCTCAGGCTCTTGACCAAAATGATGTCAAACAGGCTGTCGTCCAGACGGGCTCTGGGTGCTACTTTCATACCCTTGCCAAAAACCTGGCCGTTGGCGATGGCTCCGATCAGGTACTGACCGGAGGTCTCTTCCCGGTCATCGACCGAGATTTTGACTTCGTGCCCCTTGAAAGAAATCATGGTTTCTATCAGACAGCGAAGGTAAGAAGAGGCCTTTCTCTTCAGCCTTTCCTCGTTTACCCTTTTAACCACTTCTCCGCCCAGACCGAAATCGGCGATATTAAGGAAGTAACGGCTGTCCACCTGTCCTCCAGGTCCGGTAAAGCTGACCCGGCCGACGTCGATTGTCTGCTCGGGTGCTTCGGAGATAAATTTTACGGCGTTTCTCAGGTTGCGCGGAATGTTCAGGCTCCGGGTCAGGTCGCAACCGGTGCCTGAGGGCACAATCCCCAGGGTGGCCTCCGGGTTGATGGCTTTCCGGTCGTCAAAAAAACCATTGGCAATTTCGTTGACGGTTCCGTCACCGCCGACTCCAATCAGCAGCTCGGTTCCTTCCTTAAGGGCTTCCCGGGCGAGTTCGGTCGCCTGGAATGGTTTTTCGGTAAAGTCATACTTGAATTCTTTAAAAAAACTCTTCAGACTTTCCTTAATCTCCTGCCAGCGCCGTCTGGTGCGTCCCCGGTTAGAGGCCGGGTTGACTATTACCCGAGTTTTGAGCAGTTTGCGTTTCATTCTTGGCTCCAGCGGAGGGTTTGAATAATGAAAAGCCGATGAGCCCGCCCAGGACCCCGAGAAAGGCAAAGATGATCGAGGTCAGAAGCAAATTCAGCAAAAAGGTAAAAGGATTCCAGCCCTGCTGGCTGATTTCGGTCCAGTTTTCCCAGCCGGGGGGCATTTGGTCGGCAAATCTGGCCAGACTTTCGAGAAATCTCTTATTCCAGTTAAGGTAATAATCGCTTAACGGAGTTTTGATGATTATGCTGATGACCGCGCCGAAAACTCCGGATAGAGCGCCGGCGAGAAGCGAGTCACCCTGGGTGAAACCTGAAGGTTGGTCTGAGCCTGTTTTTGAAACCAGATATACAGCCAGAATTCCACCGGCCAGAACCCAGAGACAGCATAAACAATGAAAAAAGGGAATTGATGATAGAACCCCGGCCAGGGCTCCTCCGGCCAGAGCCGGCTTGATCAGGTCAGTTTCTCTTCGGGGCATTTCTTCGGACTCCGTTTAATGGTTATTAATTTTACGATTAAAAACCCGGGAATGCAAATATTTATCCCGAAAGGCAGGCCGGGCAGTCAGGGCACCTGGGTCAAATCATAAAGCGCCCTTAACCAGAATACGGGCAGGAAGGCTGCCCACAGGGCTCCGGTAATCAGCCTGAACCACAGGGGAGTCCACCACAGCTGAAGAAGACCCCCGGTGGCGTCCACAATCAGGGGGACGGCAGCGACTAATATCAGTGCCGGCCGGCTCTCGAGCCATTTTATGATTCGGCCCGGCCACAGCGGGTAGGTCAGGAGGCTAAAAAAGAAGCCGGCATAAAAACCGAGACAGCGGCTGCATACGGACAGCGGCTGACCGAGCCAGAAATATGAGCGTTCGGGCCGCTGGTGGCAGACGGAGGAGAAAAGTTGATAGATGAAGACGGAGGCAACCGGGCTTTTTTCCCGGAGCAGCGGGGCCAGGAATATTCCGGTCAGCAACAGACCGGAAATCAGGAGGGTTGCCAGCCAGAGGAGCAATTTTAATCTGTTCATTAAGACAAAGGTCATAATAAATTATTTGACACAACGATTAAAGATAATATAAATTTTTCTCAGATGGAATGGAAGGAGGCGAGATGAAAAAAACCTGTCTCCCTTTGATAGTTGGTTTTTTCGTTCTCTGCCAGATGGTGATAGCCGGTCAAACGCAGGAAGCAGTGGATATACTCGGGAAAGCTTCATCCGGAGTTGTCAACTTAAAAGCCTGGGACAAAAACAGGAACATAGTGGGTGAGGGCACGGGATTTGCCCTGGCTGATAATCTGGTTGTGGTGCCCTACCATCTGATTTCCCAGGCGATGGAAGCAGAGGTGACCAGCATTTCGGGAAAGAGCGGAAAAGTTGAAGCTCTGGTAGCCAGTCACCTGGATTACGACCTGGCACTGGTGAGGATAAAAGGCAAAGTCAACGGACTGGCCACGGGAACATCTTCCGGTCTTCAGGCCGGGAATCGGCTTTTTGCCCTGAGTGAAATCTCGGGGCAGGTAATAATCACCGAGGGCAGCCTGAAAAGCTGGCTGGAGATTTCTCCGGGCAGACTGAAGGTAATGGAATTGACCATGAATCTGGAAAAACCGGCCTGCGGGGCTCCGATTTTTGATGTGGAGGGCAGGGTGGTTGGAGTGGCGCTGGTTTTTGGTTCCGGAGTTAGATTCGGGGTTCCGGTGGAACCGGTTCTGGCCATGAACGCCCAGGCCAGAGGTAAGGAATTGAAAGCCGCCACCAAGGAGAATTACCTTGATCTGCCCCAGGGAAGTTTACTGGTTGGCAGGGCGTCTGCCCTGCTTAACGAACCGGGCCTGGCCAGCGTCTATCTGGATAAATATATCAAGTTTAAGCCGGACGACCTGGAAAGCTACGTACTTCTGGGCCAGGCTTATCTCAAACTTGGGAATATTGGCGAAAGTTACAAAAATTTTGCTAAAGCCTTGCTTCTGAACCAGGACCATCCTCAAGCCCTTTATGGAATCGGATTCACCCTTCTGCGGGAGCGGAAATTCAAAGAGGCGACAGAGTTTCTGGAAAAGGCCATTGCCAATAAAGTGGATTCAAAAGAAATTTATTTTGAGCTGGGGACCGCCTATGAGGAGTTGCAGGAACTCGACCGGGCGGCAGAAAACTATGAAAAGTACGCCAGAGGAGGGCCGGCCAACCCCTTTACGGCCTGGTTGAAGCTGGCCCAGACCTATCAGAGACTGAATCAGCTCGACAGGGCAATAGCCGCCTTCCGCGAGGCCCTGAAGATCAATCCAGACGACCTGAACTCAAATTATAACCTGGCCAAACTGCTGGCTGAGACTAACCAGTATGAGGAAGCCGAGGTCGTTTTCAAGAAGCTGGCAACCATGAACCAGCGCGATGCCATGACCTATTACGGTCAGATTATGCAGATGTACGACCGGGCCCAGAATTATGAAAAAGCGGTGGAGGCGGCGAGAAAAATTGTGGAGATAAACCCCAAAAACGAAGTGGCCCTTTATAACCTGGCCATCATGTACGACCGGCTGGGACGTCTGGAAGAGGCGGCCAGGACGCTCAATGAATGTCTGGCCATCAAGAGCGATTATACCCATGCCTGGTTCAACCTGGGTATTGTTAATGACAAGATGAAGAAACATCCCGAGGCGATAGAGGCTTTCAGAAAATATGTCGCCCTGGCTCCGGATGACCCCAGCGGCTGGCTGAATATCGGGCTGGAATACATGCTGCTTAAAGATTTTGAGAAAGCCCTGCCCAATCTGGAAAAAAGCGTCTCCCTGAATCCCAATAATGCGGTGGCTCAATATAACCTGGGCATAACCTATATTAACCTCAAGGATAACTACAGCGCCCGGGAAGTTCTGAAGACCCTGCAGAGGCTGGACCAGAATCTGGCCGGTCGCCTGGCCAAACTGATCAAGTAGCGCGACCGGATTGACTGACTGCCGAAAGTATGGTATTTATAAGTCTTAAAATCCGCACAGGCAATCAGGTTTCCATAAGATAATTAACTGGGCAGGTGGCGGAATTGGCAGACGCACTAGGCTTAGGACCTAGTTCCTGAACAAGGAGTGCGGGTTCGATTCCCGCTCTGCCCATTCCCAGCATCAAGCAACCTGAATCCACCCCATCCGGGCTGATTGCGGGGAAAATCTAATTTTGAGGAAAGACGATGGAAAATAACGCCAGTCAGGAAAAACTGAGAGTGGTCAGTCCGACTGTCCGGGAGCTGGAGCTCGAAATTTCTGCCGAGACAGTCAAGAAAGAATACGAAAAAGTACTCAAGGATTATGTAGCCCGGGTAAAATTACCCGGCTTCAGGAAGGGATATGCCCCCCGGGATATGGTCCAAAAGATGTTCGAAGCCGAGATCAAAGAGGCGGTTCTGGACAACCTCCTTCCCGATAACCTGAGACAGGAGCTGGAAAACCTGAAAGTCGTTCCGGTCAACGTCCCCACGGTCAAGTCGGTCGATTTCAGTCTGGACGGGGGAGTCAAATATCAGGTGTCCTTTGAAGTCTGGCCGGAGTTCGACCTGCCGGGAGATTACCTGGAAAAGAAGGTTGAGAAGGAAAAAATCAAGCTGGATGAAGCAGAGATAGACGCTGTGCTGAACCGGCTCCGGGAGAAGGCGGCCGAATACCTGCCGGTGGCCGAGCGCGGCGTGCAGGACGGCGATTACGTGGTCATAGAAATTCAGGGCCGGGAGGCGGCCAGCAAGAAGTTCATGCCGGTTGAAAAGGTGGTGGTCCTGGCCGGCCACCCCGATAATGAGGCGCAGCTGAATGAAGTTCTTCCCAGACTCAAGCCGGGAGATGAAAAGAACTTCACCGTAAAGTATCCGCCGGATTACCGGCAGAAGAAGTTTGCCGGGAAAGAAATCGACTACCGTCTGAAGGTGCTGGAGATAAAGGAGAAAAAATTGCCGGAGCTCAACGACGATTTTGCTAGGCTGATTGATGAGGTGGAAAACCTGGAAGCCCTGAAGGAAAAAATCCGGCAGGACCTCATCCGACACCGGGAAGAGGAAGCCAGGGATAAAGCTCTCAACCAGTACCTGGAAAGGCTGGCTGGTGAAATCAACCTGGTTATTCCCGAGAGCATGGTCAAGGAAGAGGCCCAGGCCATAATCGGACGACAGTTCCGCGAGGAAGAGCTGAAAAAGATTCCTTCCGAGCTCTGGCCGGGGTTGCTGGAACAGGCCCGGAAACAGGCTGAAACCAGCCTCAAGAATCATATCCTGCTGCGGAAAATAGCGGCCAGGGAGGGGCTGGAAATTTCGGCCGAAGAATTCGAACAGGAAATTAAAAAGGTAGCCGACTCGAGGAACGTTCCGCTGGATCAGCTCAAAGCTGCTCTGACCAGGGATGGTCGCGATGAAGACTGGAAGCTCAATCTGCTCCTGAGAAAAACGGTTGACTTTTTAACCGGGAGGATTATAATAAAATAAAGCTTCCCCTATGGCCATAATTCCGTTTGTCATTGAATCTGAGGGGCGCACCGAGCGCGGTTACGACATATACTCCAGGCTGTTAAAAGACAGGATAATATTCCTGGGCACTGAAATTAATGATGAGGTGGCCAACCTGGTGATTGCCCAGCTGTTGTATCTGGAGGCCGAGGCCAGCGATAAGGATATTTCCTTGTACATAAATTCACCGGGAGGCAGCATTACTGCCGGGCTGGCAATTTATGACACCATGCAGTTCATAACCTCACCCGTGACCACCATCTGTCTGGGACAGGCGGCCAGTATGGCTGCCGTCCTGCTGGCAGCCGGCACTGCGGGCAAGAGGTTTGCCCTGCCCAACTCCCGGATCGTTCTTCACCAGCCATTTGGCGAGTTCCAGGGGCAGGCCAGCGACCTGGCCATTCAGGCGAAAGAGATTCTCAGGCTCAGGGAGAATCTGAACCGAATCCTGGCCAGACATACCGGTCAGCCGCTGGAAAAAATCCAGGCCGAGGTGGAACGGGATTTTATCATGACCCCGGACCAGGCCAGGGAGTACGGGCTGATCGACCAGATCATCAGTTCCCGTAAGGAAACGCTCGCCTGAGCGGCAGAGGCTCCCTTCGGGGGGCAGGTAAGGCATAGAAGATGACAACCAGCGAACAAAATTCGGGCACGGTCAAGTGCAGTTTCTGTCACCGGACCCAGACGCAGGTCCGGAGACTGATCGCCGGGCCGCAGAAGGTTTATATCTGCGATAACTGCGTGGAGATAGCCCATTCCATCTTGATTTCTGACCGCCAGCAGGAACTCGAAATAAAGCAGAAGAAGGAAACTTTCCTGACCCCGGTTCAGATTAAGAAAGCCCTGGATGAATAACATTGTTGGCCAGGAAGAAGCCAAAAAGAAGATTTCTGTAGCCGTTTATAATCATTACAAGCGTATCAACCAGCCCCGGGGCCAGAGTGAAGTGGAAATTACAAAGAGCAACCTTCTGTTTATCGGTCCTACCGGAACCGGCAAGACCCTGATGGCCCAGACTCTGGCCAGGCTGCTTTCAGTTCCTTTCGCCATAGCTGATGCCACCACGCTGACCGAAGCCGGCTACGTGGGCGAAGACGTGGAAAATATCATCCTGAAGCTATTTCAGGCCTCCAAGGGTAACATCGAGAAGACCCAGAAGGGGATCATCTACATAGATGAAATAGATAAAATCAGCCGCAAGACCGACAGCCCCTCAATTACCAGAGACGTCTCGGGAGAGGGTGTCCAGCAGGCTTTGCTGAAGATCATTGAAGGGACGGTGGCCAACGTGCCTCCCCAGGGTGGCCGCAAGCACCCCTATCAGGAGTTCATTCCTGTAGACACTTCTGATATACTATTTATCTGCGGCGGGGCTTTTAACGGCCTGGCTAAGATAATCGCCCAGCGTCTCGGAAAATCCACGGTTGGTTTCAAGGCTGAGATCAGGAAACTGGTTGACAGTCAGGATATCTACCGCCATCTGATGCCCGAAGATCTCATAAAATATGGCCTGATTCCGGAGCTGGTCGGCCGGGTGCCGGTGGTGGCAATTTTCCACGACCTGGATCGGGAGCATCTGATCGAGATTCTGACCGGGCCGAAGAATGCCATCATCAAGCAGTATCAGAAACTGTTTGAAATGGAGGGAGTGGAGCTGGAATTTACTCCTGAAGCCCTCCAGGCGATAGCCGAAAAATCGATTGAGAAGAAGCTGGGAGCCCGGGGACTCAGGGCTATCATCGAGGACCTGATGCTCGACCTGATGTTCTACCTGCCTTCCCAGAAAAAGGAGACCAGAATCGTCATCACCCGGGAAATGGTGGAAGAGCAGAGATTGAGTTACGAGAAATATAAACAGGTAATGGGAGCTTAACATGACCGAATCCCAGGAAAATTCCGAACTGATAAAAAATATACCGCTCATACCGCTGCGCGACCTGGTGGTCTTTCCAGCTACCCTGGTTCCTTTTGTCGTCGGCCGGCCCTCGTCCATTAAAGCCCTGGAGAAAGCTTACGAAAAGGACAAGTTGATTTTTCTGGCGGCCCAGATGGATGCCGGGATGGACAATCCCAGGCCCCGCGATATTTACACCATGGGAGTTACGGCCCGGATCATCAGGACGGCCAGGACCGATGAACGGAACATGAAGGTCATCGTTGAGGGGTTGAACCGGGCCCGGATAGTGGAATTCCTGAGCACCTATCCCTATTACCAGATTCTGGCCAAAGTGGTTAAAGAGATCGAGGATAACTCGCCGGAGACCCAGGAACTGCTAAAAAAAGTTCTGTCCCTGTTCGAGGAATACCTTAAGGTAAATCAGAACGCCAACCTGGATTCCATCATCCCGGCCCTGAGAGAAAATAGCACTGACCGGATTGCCGATATCATTTCCTCCCACCTTTATCTGCCGCTGGAGGAAAAGCAGAACCTGCTGGAAACCCTGAACACCAGGGAAAGATTGAACCGGCTTAAATTCCTGCTCCAGGAATCACTAGTCAATTTTATCGGACGGGAGCCCGGAGCCAGCCGCAGAAGGGGCGGACAGAAGGAACCCGGCCAGCGGACGTTCATTCCCGGCGGCCAGTTCAAGAAAGAAGAGCAGCCGAACGAGATAGAAGACCTGAAGAGAAAAGTTAATGAGGCCCAGATGCCTCCGGATGCCCACGAAAAAGCCATGAAAGAGATTGAGCGGCTGGAAACAATGCCTCCGATGTCGGCCGAAGCCACGGTCAGCCGCAACTACCTGGACTGGCTGATTTCTCTGCCCTGGAACAAGAAATCCAGGGAGAAAAGAGACCTGAAGGAAGCCGAAAGAATCCTGAATGAAGACCATTACGGGCTGGAAAAGGTCAAGGAGAGAATCCTTGAATATCTGGCCATCCGCCAGCTGGTCAAAAACCCCAAGGGAGTCATTCTGGCTTTTATCGGGCCTCCCGGGGTCGGCAAGACCTCCCTGGGCAAATCAATTGCCCGGGCCACAGGCAGGAAATTCGTCCGCTTGTCGCTGGGCGGGGTCCGGGATGAAGCCGAAATCAGGGGCCATCGCCGGACCTATATCGGCGCTTATCCCGGCCGGATTATCCAGATGATAAAGAGGGCCGGCACCAGAAACCCGGTCTTCCTGCTGGATGAAGTCGACAAGATAAGCATGGATTACCGCGGGGATCCGGCAGCCGCCCTGATGGAGGTGCTTGACCCGGAACAGAATAAAGAATTCCTGGACCATTACATAGATACCGATTTTGACCTGTCCCAGGTGATGTTCATCGTCACCGCCAATTCCATCGACCCCATTCCCAGGGCTCTACTCGACCGGATAGAAGTCCTCAGACTGCCCGGATATACCGAGGACGAGAAAGTACAGATTGCCCGACAGTTTCTGATTCCCAAGCAGCTTAAAGCCCATGGACTGACTTCCAAAAACCTTGAATTTACAGAACAGGCCATTCTCAAGATAATCAGGGAATATACCAGGGAGGCGGGAGTCAGGAATCTGGAGAGGGAAATCACCTCCATCTGCCGCAAGATGGTAAAAAAGGTAGTTACTAAAGGCAAGGAATATCGCGAAAAGCTGACCGCCAAGGCGGTGGAAAACTATCTCGGCATCCCGAAATACCGCCGGCTGGAAATCGATCGGCAGAATGAGATCGGAGTGTCTCTGGGGATGGCCTGGACGGAATTTGGTGGAGAGCTCCTGACCTTTGAAGCCACCAAGATTCACGGCAAGGGCAACCTGATGCTGACCGGTCATCTGGGTGAAATCATGCAGGAATCGGCTCAGGCCGCCTACAGTTATGTCCGGCACAAGCTCTATGAGCTCAACATGGGCAAGGAACTCGAGAAGAACTTTGACATCCATATCCATGTGCCGGAAGGCGCTACACCCAAAGAAGGGCCTTCAGCCGGAATCACCATCGCTACGGCCATCATTTCTCTTCTGACCGGCATCCCGGTCAGCAAAAAGGTGGCCATGAGCGGGGAAATCACCCTGAGGGGCAAGGTCCTTCCGGTGGGTGGAATAAAGGAAAAACTGCTGGCTGCTTTCCGCGAGGGCATCGCCGAGGTCATCCTGCCTGTTGATAATCGTCCCGACCTCAAGGACCTGCCGAAGAAGCTGAAGCAGAGTATGAAGGTGCATCTGGTGGAAAATATGGACCAGGTGCTGAAGATCGCCCTGACTGAAGAACTGGTTCCAAAGGTCGGGCCGGCTGAGCCGGAAGGCAAGGAAAAGCAGCTGCCGGCTGGACCCGAAGCTACCAAGGAACCGCAGATGACCAATTGAGGAAAGATTGGCTTAAAGCCGTCTCTTGTTTATCCTCAAAATAGATTCAAGTTAGGTTGAATCAAAAAATTAATTTATGAGGTAGAAGGATGAAAGAATACAATCTGATCGACCTGGAAGAAAAGGAACTGTCCGGTCTGAAGAAAATCGCTGGCTCTCTGGGGCTGGAAGATGAGGATATCGAAAATTCCAGCCGGCACCACCTGATTTTCAAGATTCTGGAGGCCCAGGCCAAGAAGCAGGGGATGCTCTTTTCCGAGGGTGTCCTCGAGTGTCTGGAAGACGGGTTCGGTTTTCTGAGGGCGCCGGAGTTCAGTTATCTTCCCAGTCCCGATGACATCTACGTGTCTCCTTCTCAGATCAGGAAGTTTCAGCTCCGGACCGGAGATACTATTTCGGGCGTGGTCAGACCTCCCAAGAATCAAGAAAAATATTTTGCCCTGATCAAGATAGAGGCTATAAACTTCCTTCATCCGGATGTGGTTCTGGAAGCCAGGCGGAACGTCCAGTTCGAGCAGCTGACGCCGGTTTATCCCTTTGAATTGATCAAGCTGCAGGACGGCAATCCCAAGAATATGAATGCCAGGGTCATGGAGCTGCTGACTCCGATAGGGAAGGGGCAGAGAGGGCTGATTGTTTCTCCACCGAGAGCTGGAAAAACCACCCTTCTCAAGACTGTTGCCAAATCGATAGAAAAGAATCACCCCGAAATATTCCTGATTGTTCTTCTGGTGGCTGAGAGGCCAGAAGAGGTTACCGACTTCAAGCGAAGCGTTAACGGCGAGGTGGTGGCCTCCACTTTCGACGAGCCGCCCACCAGAAACGTCCAGGTGGCCAATATTGTCCTGGAGAAAGCTAAGAGGCTGGTGGAATTGAAGCGGGATGTGGTTATCCTGCTCGATTCAATAACCAGGCTGGCCAGGGCTCACAACGCCATTGTCCCGCCTTCGGGCAAGGTCCTGTCGGGCGGCATTGACGCCAACGCCCTGAACAAACCCAAGAAATTCTTTGGCTCCGCCCGTAAGATTGAGGAGGGCGGCAGCCTGACCGTTGTAGCCACTGCTCTGATTGATACCGGAAGCCGTATGGACGATGTCATTTTTGAAGAATTCAAGGGCACCGGAAACATGGAAATCAACCTTGACCGCCGGCTGGTCGACAAGAGAATCTTTCCGGCCATTGATATCAGCCGCTCGGGAACCAGAAAGGAAGAGTTGCTGATCGGCGACAAGGACCTGAACCGCATCTGGATACTGCGCAAGATTCTGAGCCAGCTGAACGAAGTTGAAGCCATGGAACTGTTGCTGGAAAAGCTTTCCAAGACCAAGACCAACAGTGACTTCCTGGATGCCATGAGCAAGGGCCTGTAATATACGACCTGGAATTGAACCTTTAAGCTGGAATTGTCTGCCGGCCGGTTTCAGCTCCCGGCCTGCTTGCTGCTAAAAAAATCATTTACCAGGGGTTTGTAGTCCCCGGGCGTCAGTTCCAGGGTCCTGACGGCAGCCGGGCAAGGCCCTTGTGTTGAGGATTATCTCTTTTCTGCCCTTATTATCACGATTTGAGATCATAAGAGGGCGTATTCATCTGACCGAAGAGTACTTAAATGAGCCTTGAATTGGGTAAAGGGACGGCCTATTTAAAATAATGGACGGTATGTTTGTTAATTGAATCCTTAACATATTGATAATAAAAAAAATAGCCCGAATAATTCATATAACTTATTGATAATAAACAAATTATAATATTTATTATTATCCTTAACCACCTGGATTCAAGTGAATATAAGCGTCGTCGGTTAGATTTTGGTGCTGATCGGTGGCTTTCAAATCTATGGAGTGGATAAGCCCGAACAGATACCAATCTTCTTTTTCGGATACTATGGCAGGGGAGAGTCCTAGTAGCCAGTAAAACTTTGTCTAATCAAAGCTCCTAATGTTCATCGGGCACTGAAAGAAACCCGGGAAATTCGTAGCCAGAGATGAATTTTTAAGGAAGCGGAAATCATAGGATTTATTAAGGATTATTCAGGAAACATGGAAAAGGGTGCCCTGCGAATCGTTTAAATAATTAATATTTTTAACTATATCGATATCAATTTGCTGATGGGCTTTTGAAACCAGGTGAGTACTGCCGGCGCGCAGCCAGAAGCCTAATAATAACTGAGGCTGTAATCAAATTAATCTATGTCATTTCTTATCATGCCGATTAATTATCATTGAATGCCAACCTGGTCGTGCCGCAATAAGCTGGACGATCATTTGTATTTAGTTGTGTTTATATGTCCTCTTTATTACAGGGAAATATGAGTTAATTGATTTATAGCTGAAAGATATCCACAATTGCCCAGGAATCGGGCAGTACAGATTTCCACAAAATTAATAGAATGGTAAATAATTGGTATTAAAAGAATTAGAAAAGACTGATATATTGTGTCGCATAAGTTATATTATGTAAACTATTATCGGGAGGCAGAAGCCGCTAAGATATCAATCAGCTATTTTTTCTCATCGGTGCTAAGCTTGAGCTGCGCGGGATTTCCTTTTTCCCCTGGTTCCTGCCTTAACTGAGATATGATTTCTTCAAGGATGTCTATCAATTCCTGTCTGGTGACGACCTGTTTCTTAAATTCTATTCTTAGCTTGAAGCTCTTTTTATCTTTGGGCACATAATTAAAGACGAAATACTTTTGCTTTTCTTTTTCCTGGTCCTCTTTTTCTTTGAACATTCTGGTCAGGTCTCTGGTATCGGTTCTGGTAAGGCGGTTGTGAATGATCCTTTCTACGACTTGATTCATAAGCGTTTCATTTTCGACTTTAGCGATTTCAATAATGGTGCTCCGGCTAGTTATTCCTGCCTTCTTGAGCTTTTCCCTCAGATTCACGGGTATGCGGCTTACTGATATTATTTCGGTAATGGTAGACCTGGCTTTTCCGATCTTATCCGCGACTTCCTGATGGCTGTACCCATAGAGATTCATTAGCGCCCTAAGACCATCGGCTTCTTCAAATATATCAAGATCTTTACGCTGGAGATTTTCAATCAAGCTTATTTCCATGGCTTCCTGGTCGTCAACTGTCATCTCGATACAGGAAATCTCCTTAAGTCCCAGGTTTCTCGAGGCTATGAAGCGCCTTTCTCCGGCTATTATTTCGAATTTTTCGCCTCTCGGTCGAACAATTATAGGTTCCAGGACACCCTTTGCCTTTATAGAGTCCATCAGCTCCTGAATATCACCCAGCTCGCTCCTTGGCTGTCTCGGGTTGGGCTCAATTCTATCGAGCGGAATCATTCTTATCCTGGGTGCCGAAGTTTTGGAGGCAATAAGCTCCACAAAATGAGGGTCATGTCTCATGATTAAATTGTCCGGAAGGCCAGATTTTTTAGTTTTTTGTTGCACGTTCAATCAACTCCTCGGCCACGGATTTATATTGAATGGCCCCGATGGAATCAGGGGCAAACGTAAATATACTTTCTTTATAAGCAGGGCTCTCCTCAAGTTTAACGCTTTTGGAAATATAGGTCTTAAAAACCTTATCGCCAAATACCTCGACTATTCTGCCCACAACATCTTTGGAAATATTGGTTCTCCTGTCGTGCAGGGTAATGATTACTCCGATGATTTCAAGGTCAGGATTGGCGATTTTTTTGACCTTTTCAATTGTCTCCAGAAGGTCATCAGTGCCCTCCAGGCAAAGATATGAAGACTGTATCGGGATAAGTATATGACTGGCTGCCACCAGTGCATTCAGGGTTATCAGTCCCAGAGTCGGCGGAGTATCAATAAAAATAAAGTCATAATGGTCACGCACGGCGTTCAAGGCGTCCCTCAGTCTATAATGGCCATCAAATTCTCCGATCAGAGCCGGTTCAAGCTTGGCCATAGATATCCTGCTTATAGCAACATCAAGACCCGGTATAGTTGATTTTACGATTACATCAGATATTTTTGTGTTCTTGTCCATAAGAACGTCGAATAAGGACCTTGGAACCTGCTGGGGGTTGTTTACTATCGATATCGTGCTGTGAGCCTGAGGGTCCATATCCACCAGCAAAACGCGATGACCCATGAGGGCCAGTGCGGCAGAAACATTGACGCAGGTGGTGGTCTTCCCCACTCCGCCTTTTTGATTGGTGACAGCGATAATCAAGCTATTCCTCCGCGGCACGTTTCATTAGAATAAATATACAAAAAAGAAGCTGTAAATACAAGAAAAAATAATTAAAAATTTATAACCTGTCGGCAGGCCGACATATCTATAAGTCATTGATTATAAATAATATATAAAATTCTTTTATTTTCAGTCATCCAGAATAATAAGCTCTGGTTTTTTTATGGGCGTCAGTTTATTTGCTTCGAGGAATTTGTTGAATTCAAACAGATCCCGGTTAATAAAGCTGTTTAAGGCCTGAGTTGATTCGCGCACAGTGCGGGTCAGCTCTTCTGCCAGCCTCAATTCGGTATCCGTTGGTGCTGCAGGAAATCCGGCAATATTCTGGATCAGTGTTATGAGTTTCATGTTTATCGGTCCCCGGAGAAATTTCTCATAAGGCAGAGCCAGACCGAAGACGGTTCCCTCGGTCTGGAAAATCTCAGCTACTGAGTTTAAGTCATTCCTGAATTTCTGGTACTGGATCTCCAGGGTCTTTCTTGCTGATTCGTCTTTTATGGACGCAATTTCAGATCTGGTTTTTTCCAGGTCCCTCGAAATATTTCTGGCGGCCGCGGTAGCTCTGGCGTAAATATTATTCGTTTTGTACAATTCAGCCACCACCGTATACTGGCTCTGCAGCGCTGGCAGGTCCAGCTCAAACCTCGGGTCTGGAAGTACTTTGAGGTCGGTCCTGTACTCCTTATCTTCAATTTTTATCAGAACGGTATACTCTCCAGGGATGACGAAGCACATAATGTTTATGACGCCGACCATCTGGGGTTTTTCACCAGCGGCAGTTTTCGGCATAAACTGAAGATTCCATCTGGTCCGGTTAAGCCCGGCTTTCTTCTGAAGAGGAAGTTCGATAACTGACTCCCGGGAGCCGGATTGGATGGTTATTCTCAGTTCACCGCTGAGCTCTTTCCGGACAAAATAAATCAGGCCAGCCCCAGCCGGCGGGTTGCTCCCCCTGAAGCCAGAAAATGAATAAGTATCCCCCCGGCTGGAATTAAAGAACAAATAAGCCGGTCTGGGCTTGAAAAGATGAAAGTCCTTCTCGAAAGTACCCGCATCTGATTGACTCAGATAACAGATATCGTCCAGGATCCAGATTCCACGGCCATGGGTGCCGATGATCAGGTCGTTTTCCCTGGGATGGATGGCGATATCATGAACGGCAACTGTAGGCAAATTATTGCCGTGGATTTTAATCCAGCTTAACCCACAGTTATAAGATGCGTAAATTCCGAACTCAGTTCCAACAAAAAGTAAATTTTTGTTTTCGGGATGCTCCCTTATAACATGAATCCAGCCAAAAGTCGGTAGATTGGCTCGCAACGACTTCCAGGTGCGCCCAAAATCTGTGGTTTTATATATGTAGGGGGAGTAGTCATCGCTGCGATGGTTGTCAAAGGTCACATAGGCCGTTCCAGCTTCAAAATGAGAAGCCTCTACCCTGGAACACCAGGAATTCTTGGGAAGTCCGGGGATATTTCGGGCAACGTTGGTCCAGGTCTTCCCCCCGTCCCGGGTAACCTGAACATTTCCGTCATCTGTGCCGCACCACAGCACACCGGCCTGGACCGGTGATTCGGCAATGGCTGTAATGGTGCAGTGAATCTCTGCCCCGGTGTTTTCGAGAGTTATGGGGCCGACTCCGTCAACCTGTTTGGCCGGGTCATTGGTGGTCAGGTCAGGACTTATTTTTTCCCAGGAGTAGCCTCCATCTTTTGACCTGAAAAGGAAATTTCCCGCGCAATAGATTATGTTATTGTCGTGGGGTGAAATCATTATGGGCGCGTTCCAGTTGAATCGGTAGGGGGACTCGCTCAGTGGAGCTTCCGGCCTTACTCCTTTGCCCAGTCCGTGTCTCAGGTCTTTCCTGATGAGCCCGTTATTCTGGGAATTGCAGTAAACAATAAAGCTGTTCCCCGGGTCGGGCCTGACAAAGAAGCCATCTCCTCCGTTGATGAATTCCCAGTGCTCGTTGAGGATTCCCCGGCTATCCAGAGAATGAGATGGTCCTCCCCAGCAGCCGTTGTCCTGGAGCCCGCAGTAGACCCTGTAGGGCAGACTGAAATCGAACCCCACCTGGTAGACTTCAGCCGCATCGAGGCTGGTGACCGGAAGCCAGGTCTTTCCGCCGTCATAGGTGATATCTATACCCCCATCGTTACCATCAATGAGATGGAGGGGGTTAGCAGGGTCAATCCAGAGAGCGTGGTGGTCGGGGTGAGTCCCCTGCCCTATCGCCCTGAATTTCTGACCCATGTCATTGGAAACATAAAGACCGGTCGACTGGACATAAATCGTCCGGTCATCGGCGGGATCAACATAAATATGGCTGTAGTAGAAAGGACGATTGTTTACGTTCCTGTAGATTTTGCTATCGCCGGTCTTTTTCCAGGTCTGACCGTAATCTTCGGAGCGCCAGATTCCCGGATCCTGATGTTCAATCAGGGCGTAGATCACTCCTGGCCTGCTCCTGGCAACAGCCAGGCCGATGCGTCCGATGATGCCTTCCGGCAGGTCCTGTTTCAGCCGGTTCCAGGTCAGCCCCCCGTCGGTCGACCTGTAAATGCCGCTTCCCGGGCCACCGCTTATCATTCTGTAGGGCAGACGACGGTGCTCGTAGGCCGCGGCGTAGAGAATCTGTGAGTTTTCAGGGTCCATTTCCAGGTCGCTAAATCCTGTATTTTCATTAACATAGAGAATTTTTTTCCAGGTCAGTCCGCCATCAACAGTCTTATAGATTCCGCGTTCGCTATTGGGCCCCCATAGATGCCCCATGGCCGCTACATAGACAACATTGGGGTCTCCCCGGCTGATTATTATCCGGCTGATGTGCCTGGTGTCAGCCAGACCCATATTTTTCCAGGTCCGGCCTCCGTCGGTGGACCTGTAAACGCCGTCTCCGACAGTAACCGAATTTCGGCTGGTGCTCTCGCCGGTCCCTACCCAGACTATGTCGGGTGAAGACTGAGCTACAGCCACCGCTCCGACCGAAACCGTTGCCTCTCTGTGAAAGACAGGCGCCCAGCTCAGGCCGTTGTTTTCCGACTTCCAGAGACCGCTGGGTCCGACAGCAGCATAGATTATCCAGGGCTTTTTCTCCACGACGTCAATGTCCACCGTCCGGCCGCCGGGAACCGCAGGTCCGATGTTCCTCCAGGTGATAAATTTATTCAGGTAATCGGCTACCCGGTCGGGCTGCTGGGAATAAGCCGGAAAATTTATCAGGAATAAAAATAACAAGAGGCAGAAGATGGCCTTAGGCACCGGGCTGATTCCTGCCGTGAAGAGTTTTAGGCTTGAGATTTTCGTCGGGCTGAACATGCTGACCTCCAGTTTCTGATTTACATCGGACAGATATCTATTATAAGATAAGAAGCTCAGGCGATGAAAATAAATTATTTTGGCTGAACCGGGCGGAATTTTTTTGAGGCTGATTTCGTCAGAACCTGATGACTATGGTATCCGTATGCTAATTATTAGCGAAATTAGTAAGGAGGTCTGATGTCCAGATTTAAGATCCCGTTGTTTCTTCTAATTCTCTGTTTCTTGATTATGACTCCCCTGCTGGCCGGTCAGGCCGGGACCGGTTACCATTCGCCGGCGGAGGTGGCGGCCGGGCTGAAAAGTCTGGCCGGTAAATTCCCGGAAATATGCCGTCTGAGCGTCATCGGCAAATCTTCTGGGGGTCAGGATATATTTCTCCTGGAAATTGCCGCCGGGAAAAACCGGGATAAAGCTTCCGAACGGCAGGCTATTCTGGTGGTGGCCAATTCAGAGGGGTTTCACCTTCCGGGGACTGAGGCCGCCCGGCAACTGGCCGAGTCACTTCTTTCGGCCTATGGCCAGGATAAATCCTGGACCGATTTTCTCAACCGAAAGGCTGTTTATATCATTCCTGTGCTGAATCCGGATGCGGCTGCCGCTTATTTCTCAAAACCACGGATGGAAAGGGCCTTCAACGGCCGTCCGGTTGATGAAGACAACGACGGGCTGGTGGATGAAGACGGGCCGGAAGACCTTAACGGAGACGGCCTGATTACCATGATGAGGATAAAATCTCCTGAAGGACGATGGATCATTGATCCCAGAGAGCCGCGCCTTATGAGAATGGCCGACCCGAAAAAGGGCGAAAAAGGCGAATACCAGATTTACACCGAAGGCCTGGACAACGACGGCGACGGTCAGATAAATGAAGACGGCCCGGGCGGGGTTGAGGTCAACCGGAATTTTCCCCATGACTTTGAATATTTCCAGAAGCGGGCCGGATTGTATCCGGTCTCGGAACCCGAAACTGAAGCTCTGCTGAAGTTTATGTTCGAACACAACAATATTTCCCTGGTCATCAATTTCTCAACCGAGAATAACCTGCTTAATATGCAGCAGACGGGCCAGGCCAGAGTGGGAGCGGAGAGAGTGCGTGTTCCCCGGCAATTTGCCGGCTTTCTCGGGCTGGACCCTGATACAGAATATACCCTGAAGGAAATAGTGGATGTTCTGAAGAGCTCCGGTTTTGCCGGCGGGATGGAGATTGACGAAAGTCTGGTGGCCACATTTCTTGGACTCGGTCCGGCTATGAGCCTTGACCGTTCCGACCAGGCAATATACGAAGAGATTCAAAAGGACTATAAAAACGGACTGAAGGAAATCGGGCTTGATTACTTGGAAAAAAGAGCCCGGGGCGTCGGCAAGGGGTCTTTTCCAGCTTTTTGCTATTACCAGTACGGAGTGCCGGTGTTTTCCTTCGACCTGTGGCAGGTGCCGGAGCCTAAAAAGGAAGACCGCAAGGAAGAACTCACACCCGACCGCCTCAAGTCCATGAGCTCAGAAGAATTCCTGGCGCTGGGTGAGGAAAAAATCGCTGCCTTTCTGAAAGAACGGGGCGCCCCGCCCAGCTTCAACCCGGCCAGGCTCATGAAGATGGTGCAATCAGGTCAGGTCACTCCGGCCCGAATGGCTGAGATGATGGAGAAGATGCCCAGACCGGCTGGATCCGGAACAGCCGCCGGCGAAGAAAACCCCGAATCTTACCTCCTGGCTTATTCCGATAGTATCCTTAAAGGTGCCGGATTCATCAGCTGGAAGCCCTTCCAGCATCCAGACCTGGGGCAAGTGGAAATCGGCGGCTTCGTGCCGTTCCTGAAATATACACCGCCGGACGACAGGCTTCAGTCAAGCATTAAGTTTCATGTCCAGTTCATCCAGAAACTGATGATGAAATTGCCGGCGGTGGCGGTTAAAGAAACCAGAATAGAAAGGCTCGGGACCGACCTTTACCGGCTGACGGTATACCTGCAAAATGAGGGGTATTTATCCACCTCCTTCGCCCAGGGCCGGCGGGCGCTGACCTCCTACCCGCTGAGGGTCAGCCTCAAACTTGAAGGCAGGCAGAAGCTCTTTGCCGGTCGCCCGGTGGAACTGGTTCCCTATTTGCAGAGCGGCGAGGTCAGAAAGCTGGAGTGGACGGTTCAGGGAAGGAAAGGTTCCACTCTGGTTCTAAAGGTCTGGAGTAACCGGATATCGCCGGTGGAAACGATGATTAAGCTGGATTAGGAGAAAGATTATGAGCAGAGTCATAAAAATTATTTTAATAACAATTCTGGCAATCGTTATGTCTGGCTTCAGCCCTGTTGATTCGGCTGAATCCGCCAGGACCCGGCCCGAGGTAAAGCTCAGCTTCGACCATTTTTATGATCACGCCGAGCTGACTGCAGCCCTTAAGGAACTGCAGAAAGCCTATCCCGACCTGATGAAGCTGGAATCAATCGGTAAGTCCTACCAGGGCCGGGATATCTGGGCGGTTATCATAAACAATCCCGCCACCGGCCCCGCCGAGCACAAGCCCGGTTTTTATATCGACGGCAATATTCACGGCAATGAAATTCAGGGGGCGGAAGTGGCCCTTTATGCCGTTTACTATTTGCTCAAAAATGCCGGTAAACTGGAATTTGTCGACCGTTTGCTTCGCGACCGGGCTTTCTATGTGGTTCCCACCATGAATCCCGATAGCCGTGATTATTTCCTGCATCTGGCCAGCGATTCCAACTCCCCCCGTTCGGGACTGGTCCCTTACGACGACGACCGCGACGGTCTGCTGGATGAAGACGGACCGGATGACCTGGATGGCGACGGCTCGATAACCTACATGCGCAAGCGGGACCCGAGGGGAAATTATAAGACCAGCCCTGACAATCCCATGGTCATGGTTCCCTGCCGTCCGGGAGAAAAGGGCGAGTTCATCATGTTAGGTTCAGAGGGTCTGGATAATGACGGCGACGGTCAGGTCAACGAAGACGGGCCCGGAGGCTATGACATGAACCGTAATTTCGGCTATAACTGGCAGCCCAATTACGTTCAGCGAGGCGCCGGCCCCTATCCTTTCTGCTGGCCGGAGACCAGAGCCGTCAGAGATTTCATCCTGGCTCATCCCAATCTCATGGGTGCCCAGTCTTTCCATAACTATGGAGGGATGATTCTCCGTGGGCCGGGGGCCAAAAACCTGGGTGAAACTCCTGCTCAGGATCGCCAGGTTTATGACTACATCGGAAAGCAGGGCGAGAAGATTCTGCCCGGCTACCGCTATATTGTTATCTACAAGGATATGTACACCGTCTACGGGGGGACGATTGATTTCACCTATAATCTCCTGGGAATTTTTACCTTTTCCAACGAGCTCGATTTCGACCAGTACACAGGAACCCAGCCGGTCTCCCAGAGAAGAAGCGGTGAAGAGGAAGACGAAGATGTCCGCGGCCGGATGTTTCGGGCCGGCGCCGGTCTGGAAGAAATTGTCTACCATCAGCTGGTGCTGATGGGAGAACAGCTGGTGGAGTGGAAACCCTATAAACATCCACTTTACGGAGACATCGAAATCGGCGGAGTCAAAAAGATGGGACGCCGGGTGCCGGCCCTGTTTCAGCTGGCTGAAACCTGCCACCGCAACGCCGCTTTCTGTCTGTACCATGCCGACCAGTTGCCGAGGTTGAATGTGGAAAACATCAGCGTTAAGAAGCTGGAAAACGGGCAGTACCAGGTGGATGTCAGGATAGCCAACGAGCGGGTGACCCCCACCATTTCCAGCCAGGCCATTCAGCGGAAGCTGCACCGCCCGGATCAGCTTAAAATCGAAGGCCGGGCCAGGCTGGTTTCAGCAGGAATCATCACTGACCGCTTCCGTGAGCTGTCCGAGCCGGTTAAGGTCAGGAAGAACAATTTTCAGGTTGATAATGGCATTCCGGGATTCGGTTATGTGGACTTCCGTCTGCTGGTTGAGGGTTCGGGCGAGCTGACCCTGATTTATGATTCTCTGAAAGGCGGCTATCTGGAAAAGAAAATCAACCTGCTGTCGGCAGGGAGCAAATAGGGAGTTACGGCCCTCATATTTGGACTGAGCAACGGCATCCGGCCTCTTTCTGATGAAATAATGGCCGGTTGATCAGCCTGAGGCGAGGTCCGGATCGGCCAGGTTATCTCCACAGCGATCAATAGGGGGAATATTTTAGTCGTCTACCTCCGGGTGCTGGCTCTGTGGTCCGGGCAGCCAGAAAATCACTTTATGTTATCAGGAGAAAACTTAAGATAGGCCCTCCCGGCGGAGGGTTAAGAAATTCTTAGGGTTTCTATTCACCACCGATCTGGAGTGATTTTACCCTGAGAGTTGGAGCCGTCCAGCTGTGGTTGAGGTCCAGGTCGTCCCCCAGCATATCTATTCCGTTCAGAATTTCGTCAGCCGTGCCGGCGATGGTTATCCCCTTTACCGGAAAGGTTACCTTTCCATTTTCTATCCACAGGCCCTCTGCTCCGCCGCTGAAATTACCGTTGACCGGATTGATCCCGTAGCCGGTTACTTCTTTTACCAGCACTCCCCTTTCGGTGGCGGCGATGATTTCTTCCGGTTTTG
>Ga0172363_10000421_pt1 | contig 31483 bp, 29 predicted proteins | sample LakKivs2_kivu2a2_FD_114541 | JGI IMG/M metagenome (GOLD analysis project Ga0172363, IMG submission 114541) | Sediment microbial communities from Lake Kivu, Rwanda - Sediment s2_kivu2a2 | ecosystem: Environmental > Aquatic > Freshwater > Lake > Sediment | place: Rwanda: Western Province, Lake... | reverse complement strand
GCTGCAGGATATTACCATACTGTCGGGCTCAAATCTGATGGAACCGTGGTAGCTGTAGGTTGGAACGTCGATGGGGAGTGCAATGTTGAAGGCTGGAGTAATATTTCTCAGGTTGCTGCAGGACGCAATCACACTGTCGGGCTCAAGTCTAATGGAACCGTGGTAGCTGTGGGAGAGCACGGCATTTGGGGGCAATGCGATGTTGGGGGCTGGAGCAACATTGTTCAGGTTGCTGCAGGAACTTACCATACTGTCGGGCTCAAATCTGATGGAACCGTGGTAGCTGTGGGACATAATTGGACACGCGAATGCGATGTAGCCGGATGGAGCGACATTATACAGGTTGCTGCAGGATACTACTCTACTATCGGACTCAAATCGGACGGCACTTTTGTCTTCGCAGGAATGAGATCTCCAAGAGTAAGTTATGTGAATGGCTGGCAACTGGGCACTCACTGCACAGCGCCTGTCCAGTTGGAGATACCCCAGATGTGTATAAATCCAATGGTGGCTGCAGGATACTCGCAGACCGCCGGGCTCAAGGCTGACGGAACCGTGTCCGCGGCGGGCGATGATGACTATGGCGAATGCGATGTGGCAAGCTGGACGGACGTTGTACAGGTGTCCGCGGGCGGCTGTGATAGGGATGTATATCTGCCGACCGGCGGAAGGCTGGAAGGGGGTGCACATACTGTGGGTCTCAAGTCTAATGGATGGGTAGTAGCTAGAGGATCTAATGACGCCGGGCAATGCAACGTGAATGGCTGGAACAACCATGGGATTATTCAAGTGGCCGCTGGTGGTTATCACACGGTTGGACTAGGACGCTATGGCTACGTATATGCAACCGGAGACAACACTTTCGGCCAATGCGCCGTGGGAGGCTGGAGCAACATCGTGCAGGTGGCCGCAGGTGCCCTCACTACAGTGGGACTTAAGAATGACAGCACCGTGGTCGCCGTAGGCGATTATAGCTATGACCAGTGCGATGTGAGCGGATGGAGCAACATCGTGCAGGTGGCTGCTGGTGGTTACCACATAGTCGGTCTCAAGTCGGACGGCACTGTCGTAGCCTGTGGATTTTCACCCACTTGGGATGGATATTGCGATGGATGTGATGTGAGCGGGTGGACAAGCATCGTTCAGGTGGCTGCAGGGGATTCGCACACCGTCGGGCTCAAGTCGGATGGCACCATGGTCGCCGTAGGCGATAATAGCTACGAGCAGTGCGATGTGGATGAATGGACGGATATAGTACAGGTCTCAGCCGGATATCACCATACCGTTGGGATCAAGTCTGATGGCACCGTTGTCGCCACAGGTTCAAAAAATATTTTCTCTGGGTTAGAGCAGTGCAAGGTAGACGACTGGAACCTGGGCCTTTCATGCGGGCTGTCATTTTTCAGAACAACGCCGTCACCCTGCGCTCCCGGTTGCAGCCCGATATTGGGTAATGGCATATGCGATAGCGCCTGCAACAATCTCGCCTGTAATTTTGATGGGGGGGATTGTTGGATCCCAGCTCCGACACCCACACCGACTCCAACCCCAACCCCCACACCAACTCCTTATTGGAATAATGGTCCGTGGGGCGCTTGTTCGGCGACCTGCGGCGGCGGGGTGCAAACGCGTCTTGTTGTATGTACTCGCGCCGACACCGCTGAAACAGTGTCAGATACGTTGTGTCCGTCGCCCAAACCGGACACCACTCAAAGTTGCAACACGCAACCTTGCCATTCTGATTCTTATTATTATCATTGGGATACAGGCCCGTGGGGCGTTTGTTCGGCGACCTGCGGCGGTGGAGCGCAAACGCGCCATGTTGTATGTATCCGTACCGACACCGCTGAAACAGTGTCAGATACATTGTGTCCGTCGCCCAAACCGTACACCACTCAAAGTTGCAACACGCAAGCTTGCCCGACTCCAACCCCGACCCCTGCTCCTACTCCTACCCCTACTCCTACCCCGACCCCTACACCAACACCTACCCCAATACCGACGCCTACGCCATATTTATCAGAGTGTGCGCCGGGCTGCTTGCCTGGTTGGGTTCACAACGGCATATGTAACCAGGCCTGCAACAACGCAGACTGCAACTATGACGGGGGGGACTGCGCCGGGCCAACGATGGCGCCTTTCCCCTCCTGCGCGCCGGGATGTTACATAACAATGAAGGGAAATGGCGTCTGTGATAGCGCCTGCGATAATGAGGCCTGCAACTATGATAGCGGCGACTGTTACCAGTAATGTGACGGGGAATGAATCTTTTAGGTAACCAAATATAATATATAAAGCTTAAGATAAGGGGATGACGTATTCCCAGCGGGAATGAATCGTCCCATCGTGTGATTAAATAATTATAGAGGGAGGTATGCATCGATGAAACGGAAAGGGCTCCTGATCTTTCTCGTATTGGTATCGGTATTGGCAATGTCAGCGGCCGCCGGCGTCGGCTGCGGGCACTCATCTAGCACTGGCGAGTGCGCGCCCAAATGTCAGCGATCCTGGGTCGGCGACGGCAGGTGCGACAGTGCCTGTAATGTCTCAGCCTGCCGCTACGACGACGGCGACTGTGCATCATCCGGTGGGACAACGCCTACACCGACGCCCACAGCTACATCTACTGTTAGTGCAACGATCAGTCCCACGTCTACAGCAACGATGGCTTATACTCCCACGCCGACGCCCACACCGGGACCGGGCACTTCTACACCTACACCTACGCCAACGCCGATACCTACTCCCACTCCTACGCCAACCCCAACGCCGACACCTACTCCCACGCCTGCACCTGTTCCAGGGCAGTCACCGATTTATGGCAGTCGATGGACGATCCCGGGAACCATCCAGGCGGAAAACTTTGACCTGGGAGGGGAAGGGATAGCTTACCATGATACAGACACTGCCAACAGCGGCGGCCAGTACCGCACCGCTGAAGGTGTCGACATAGAAACGTGTTCTGACACTGGCGGCACCTACGATGTCGGTTGGGCACATGCAGGTGAATGGCTAGAGTACTCCGTAAGCTCCACTGCCAGTGGATGCATGATTGCCTCATTCAGGGTAAGTAATTGGGGCGCAGGGGGTACCTTCCATCTGGAAGTGGACGGTGTCAACATCACCGGGTTCATCACAGTGCCTGATACAGGTGGTTTCCAGAACTGGCAGACCGTTTACTCCCCAACCTTTACGATATCATCAGGAAACCACATCTTAAGGCTGTATTTTGACACAGCAAGAACTCCACAAGGTGACTATTGCGGGAACCTGAATGACTTTTCAATTTCATCATGCGGCCCAACACCTACGCCGACCCCAACACCTACGCCGACCCCAACACCCACGCCGACCTATTGTGCTCCATATTGTTTAAACACCATGGTAGCAGATGGTACTTGCCAATATCAGTGTTTTACATCAAGCTGTTACTGGGACTATCCTGATTGTTTCGCATCCGGCCAAGCCTGCGCGGTAGGGTGCTGGAACGATTGGAAAGGAGATGGCTACTGCCAACCCGGATGCGAAGTAACCGAATGCAATTATGACATCCCAGACTGCATGTGGGGAATGAGTCATCGCGATGAATGCGCTGACGGATGTGACAACTCAATGGTCGGGGATGGCACCTGTGATCCGGCGTGTACTGATATCAGATGCGACTACGACGGCGGAGATTGCTATTAAAGCTGAATAAAAGGGTAAACAGCCCGTGATCTGCAAGGCTTGAAGTTGCTTCCCGTTTAGAAAAAGTAGGTGATGCTCAACTCAAATAGAACAGAACAAAGGACAAAAAACTAGATTAGAAACGGACTTCTTCGACAAGCGATATAATAGCCATTAGAGGAGGTATATACCGATGAAGATGAAAAGCCTCTTGCTCTTTGTGGCCTTGGTTTTAGTACTGGGATCGGCCGCGGCCGCCGGTGTCGGCTGCGGGCATTCGTCGAGCACTGGCGAGTGCGCGCCTAAATGTCAGCGATCCTGGGTCGGCGACGGCGATTGTGACGAAGAATGCAACGTTTTGGCCTGCAACTATGACGGCGGTGACTGCTCCGGCTCTGAAAACGGCGAGACTCTGTGCGCGCCCGATTGCCAGGATGATTACATCGGCGACGGCAATTGTGACGAAGAATGCAACGTTTCAGCTTGCGACTACGACGGCGGCGACTGTTCCGGCTCCCAAAACGGCGAGACGCTGTGCGCGCCCGATTGCCAGGATGATTACATCGGCGATGGCTATTGCGATGAAGAATGCAACGTTTCAGCCTGCGACTTCGACGGCGGCGATTGCTCAGACTCTGAAAACGGCGAGACGCTGTGCGCGCCCGATTGCCCGGATGATTACACCGGCGACGGCGTTTGCGATGAGGCATGCAATGTTTCAGCCTGCGACTTCGACGGCGGCGATTGCTCAGACTCTGAAAACGGCGAGACGCTGTGCGCGCCCGATTGCCAGGATGATTACATCGGCGACGGCGTTTGCGATGAGGCATGCAACGTTTCAGCCTGCGACTTCGACGGCGGCGATTGCGATTAGGGCTATAGAAGATGGTGATCAATAGAATCACGTCATAGCGGGTTCATCATATAACTGATTTAGTAATCATTGAAGGATAATACGACAATGAAATGGAAAAGCCTCTTGCTCTTTCTAGCCCTGGTGTCAATATTAGGTTTGGCCGCGGTTGCCGGCGTCGGCTGCAAGCACTCATCGAGCACTGGCGAGTGCGCACCCGGCTGCCCGGATGATTACATCGGTGACAACTACTGCGACCAGGCGTGCAACGTGGCGGCCTGCAATTACGACGACGGCGATTGCTCCAGCGCTCAGACCAGCGAGACGCAGTGCGCACCCGGCTGCCCGGATTATTACATCGGAGATGGCTATTGTGATGACGAATGCAACGTGGCGGCCTGCAACTACGACGGCGGCGACTGCGAGGGCTCTCAAAACGATGAGACGCTGTGCGCGCCGGGCTGCCCGGATTATTACATCGGTGACAACTACTGCGACCAGGTGTGCAATGTAGCAGCCTGCAACTACGACGGCGGCGATTGCGAGGGCTCTCAAAACGATGAGACGCTGTGCGCGCCCGATTGCCAGGATTATTACATCGGAGATGGCTATTGTGATGACGAATGCAACGTGGCGGCCTGCAACTACGACGGCGGCGACTGCTCCGGCGACCAAACCGGCGAGACACAGTGCGCGCCGGGCTGTCCGGATTATTACATTGGCGACAACCACTGTGATCAAGCATGCAACGTATCAGCCTGCAACTACGACAGCGGCGACTGCGGTGCACTGTCAACAGATGAAGTGGTGCAGTATTTTTCCGACCAGCTCGAAAGGCTCTCCAATGGAGAGTCGGCGGACCTGGACGGTGATGGTTACAAGGAAATGTCTGTATCTACCGATGCGCAGGGACGGACGGTATGGGAGACAACCTACGAAACATTTGTAGAATACTCTTCTGACTATGAATACACAAGAGTATATGATCCAGTGCTTGACAGTGAAATTGTAACTATAAATATCGACTATAGTCCTTGGATTCAAACGACAACAACAGAAAATCAGCGTGTGATATTGGAAGACACCGATAATGATTTCATTTATGACTGGCGCCAGCAGGACGACTATAACTGGCCAGAGAACACAAAGAGAACGACCATCTCCACGGCACACACAGCAAACGGCGATTTCCAGACCATTAGCGATGTAACGGTTTCACTAACCGAGTATAAATGTGGCAAGAAGATGACCTCTGCTGAAAGGGCCGCGCTGAATGCGTCGCAAACGAATCCTGTCTGTAAACCGGTTTACCCTTCAGGAGGAGTCGATATAAAATTAGCCGGCAAAGATATCGGTATCTATACAAATTACGCTGATAAAGATGGCGCGGATGGCTCTTGCAGCCTGGCGCATAGTGAAAAGATAGAGAAGGCGTATGATTGTGCAGTGGCCCAGAATACAGGCTGCCTGCAAAATACCAATAAAGCAGAGTTTCTCAGGCTCACTGACGCTCTTGCCAACAACCACTTGCATATCTCCTGCGGAACCAGTAGTGCCTGCAGCACGGATCAAGGAAGCAACCAGCCGCGGGATGGGGAACATAGCGACATTAGTTGGAACCCGCGGTTCCTTGATAGCATGACAGACGATGCGTTATGCAGCGCTATGCTCCATGAGATGATGCACTTTGCTGGGACGCCGGATGCCAGTGATAAAACAGGCTATAACCACAATGACGGGGTAGACCGAGTCTACGCCTGCAGCCGTTATTGCGGCGGTTCGGACGGTTGCACATACGATAATAACTTTCCGGGAGATTGCGGCATTACCATGGCCAAGGATTGTGCTGTGTGCGCCGGTACCCCCGATGAAAAATACCAGTGCGGCTACAAAGAAAGGAAGGCACGCTGGTGCTGCTGCTGTGACAAATCTTGCGATAATGGGCAGGTGGCAGCCCCCTGCGAATCCATCGGCGGTGTTGATGTTTATTCGTGCGATAATGTACGACTTTGGAGCGATGGTTGCTGTGAGAAATGCCCGGCTGCTTATCCGCACCAGTATTGTTCCGAGTGCTCACAAGACCAACTTGACGCTGCGAAATCTCTGGAGAATACGTGCAATGATATGCCCCCCGAATGCCGCCGTTAACATTTATTAGTGCGTACGTATGTCTGCGCAGATACTGGTAGGGCTGGTAGAAAGCTAGTAGCTAAGAACCAGTGGGATTAGGGGAATAGTAAACAAAATTAAGAATCGAAAGCTACGATAGCTTTAAAGAAAGGGAATCAAGGCCAATGAAGTGGAAATTGTTCCTGCTTTCCGTGATATCCGTATCAGTATTGGGGCTGGCCACTGTGGTTGGCATCGGTTGCAAACACCCTACCGGAATAAGCGATTGTGCACCGTGGTGTTCGGCGGACCATGTCGGCGACGGCATATGCGATAACGCCTGTGATGTTGCAGACTGCAACTATGACGGCGGCGACTGCTCATCGCCCGGCGGTACAATGCCAACACATACACCGGTACAGACCACATCCATGCCTTCAACGCCCGTAACCCAGGGATGCACAAATCCTATGGTTATAGCAGGATGTTGGTACACCATAGGGCTCAAGTCCGATGGCACCGTGGTTTATAGGGGATATAAAGATGTGATTAACGAAAATATCACTGGCTGGAATGGCATCGTTTCAGTTTCGGCAGACACAATGGGAGATAACCAGTTCAATACTTTAGGGCTCAAGTCCGATGGCACCGTGGTCACCTCTGTGATCACTCTGCCATCACAGGACATTTCGTACCGTTTTGATGAGAGTTGGACCAGCGTCGATAGTTACGGGGTGTTGCCCATAGAAGGCTGGACCAGCATCGTACAGGTAGCCGCTGGCGAGTTTCATGCCGTGGGCCTCAAGTCCGACGGCACCGTGGTCTCTGTGGGAAATAACGATTGGGGGCAGTGTAATACGGGCGACTGGAAGGATATCACCCAGGTAGCAGCAAGCTGGTTACATACCGTGGGCCTCAAGTCCGACGGCACCGTGGTGGCCACGGGACAAAACGGGGGCGGGGTGCTGGATGTAGGTGAGTGGAAAGATATCGTGCAGGTATCTACCTGTTATGAGCAAACCCTCGGACTTAAGTCGGAAGGCACTGTGGTCGCCGTAGGATCGAACAGCTATGGTCAGCTGGATGTAGAAGGCTGGAGGGATATTGTTCAGGTCTCGGCCGGACAGTATTTTTCCGTGGGCCTCAAGTCCGACGGCACCGTGGTCGTCGCACCCGCCGATGAATTGAATTTCCAAGATGTGGGCGACTGGACGGGAATAATTCAGGTCTCAGCTGGTCAGAACCACATCGTGGGGCTCAAGTCCGATGGCACCGTGGTCGCTGCGGGAGATGACAGGTATAGTCAGTCTGATTTGGATGATTGGAATCTCGGCACTGCCTGCAGCACACCAGCACCTGTACAATGAGGATGGTATCTCCAGATTTTTCAATTGCAAACACCAGTATGGTAAATCCTTTATCAAACTCGTACCCATGCATGAGGTAACCGCGTTAAAAATAGGGAATATTAATAGATTTCTAGATAGTGATATATTGAGGTTATCTGATCATATAAATTAATTGAATCTATTATAAAAAAACAATATTGACAAGACATGATGTCCTTGTTATACTATGCCAATATTTTTTCTTGTTTACCAGTGGAATTAGCATTTTTTATTTTTTATTAGAACGGAATAGTTAATTGAGTAGAACTGTAGTTGTTTATTGCGGAGAGTGCGGGAATAAGCTGTACAATCTAACTGGCATCGCCCAGGATAAGAAGACACCTTGCCCCTACTGTGAATCCACAATGAGATCCTATGTGATATATGGATCGCCCAGAGAATATGACGCGATGAGCTCATATACGACGAGCGTGCTCAGGAAACCCCATAAAACAGCTTGATGCCTCCGGGAAGCAACCTTATAGTCTCTGACAACTACTCGCTGAGATTATTGCCCCTGATTCCTATTATCACTTCCTTAAGTGGTATGTCCTTTCCCCTGGGTTCGAGCGCCCGTCTTGCTATAGATGTTAATCCGGAGCAGCATGGCACCTCCATGCGCACTACCGTTATGCTTCGTATCGTCGATTTGCGCAATATCAGTGCCAGCTTCTCGAGATGGGCCTGAGCATCGTCCAGCTTGGGGCAGGCAACGAGGACCGATTTGCCGCTAAGGAAGTCGCGATGGAAGTCTGCGTAAGCAAAGGGCACACAGTCCGCTACCAGGACAAGATCGGCTCCTTGTAAGTATGGAGCCGTAGGCGGGACCAGGGCCAGCTGTACCGGCCAGTGCCCGAGCATGGAGTGGCTGTGTTCGCAGCTACCTGCTGAAGCGCCGGCCTTCATATCGAACTGAGATATCTGCATCGAGGGGCAGCTGCACTCCGTCTCCCCGACATGTTTTTTATGTTTTTCATGATGATGCGCAGCCTTATCGTGGTGCCGCTCCGAACATCTCTCCTCCAGCCTTATCGCGCCCTGCGGGCACTCCCCTATACAAGCACCGAGTCCGTCGCAGTGGTCCTCATTAACCAGCCGGGCTTTGCCGTCTATTATCTGAATGGCGCCTTCGGTGCACGCCTCCGCGCAAAGGCCGCAGCCGTCGCACTTGTCCTCATCGATTCTTATCGTTTTCCTAACTGTCGCCATCTCTCCTCTCCCAAACACTCCCTTGCCGCCGCGCACCAATCGATGCAGGACGGGAGCTCTTCTTTATACAAAATCTCACCGCATTTGTCGCACTCGGCCCTGGCCTCGTTTGAGAATATCTCAACCTCGGCACCGCAGGCAGGGCATTTACTAAGCTGCGCACTGAGATTCCTGAAATCCTGGCCAGGGCATTTCTTTCTCACCATGAACACCTCACGACATAACCGTCGCTATTATCATAAACCAGAGACGCTATGGCAACTGTGACCTAGGTCGCAATCTTTGGCAAGCCATATCATGCGTCTCCCCGCTGGCTGTGCTACGTAAATTAGACCGCTGCAATCCTACTTATATATAGACCAATTGGTGTTTTGCGATGCAATACCTATTGACTTATTCCTATTTTACTGCTAATCTCTTGCCAAATACAGTTAGAGGAGGGACTAGATGCAGGCTTATTGCATGAAGTGCAGGAAAAAGGTGGAGATCAGGAATCCTATGCAAATGAAAATGAAGAACGGGAGGCCGGCAACAAAGGGTTCATGTCCTAGCTGTGGAACAAAAGTATTTCGTATCGGCAAGTAAGACGATCACTGGTATAACAAACAAATAGGGCCACGTGATGTGGCCCTATTTGTTTTCAGCACATCTCCGGAAATCTGATAGGCTGATATCATCTTGTCTAGCTTCTATGCGGTTTTGCTGGCTATACGAGGAGCCGCTTTAGCATGGACATGGCCTCTGCTGTGAGTGGAGTGATTTATTTTCCTCTCCCGATATAGTGACTTCGTTACAAGTTTGAGGATGACCACCAGCAGAACCAGGAGCGCTACAACTATGATTGCCGGAATCATTTTACTCCCCCTCTAGGCAAAAATATTTAATCTATATATCATGTGTAGAGGACTCGTGTCAATACATTCGCGAACATTTCTCTGAAATAGCGGCAGGGTGACAAAACTGATAGCGGTTTTCACGAATAATGCTAGATAAAATCGATATAACGATAATCGGGGCCGGTGCTATCGGGCTGGCCGTAGCAGCATGTGTCTCCGCAAAGGACAGGAGCGTCTACATCCTTGAGAAGAACGACGCGTTCGGGAGGGAGACAAGCAGCAGGAACAGCGGCGTTATCCACGCCGGCATCTACTATCCCGCGGACTCGCTTAAAGCCAGGCTGTGTGTCGAAGGCAATCGCAGGCTGTACCAGCTGTGTCAAAATAACGGCATTCCGCACAATCGCCTAGGAAAACTGATAGTGGCCACGAGCGAGGAAGAGGTTTTGCAGTTGCAGTCTCTCATGGAGAAAGGACGTCGCAACGGTGCCGAGGGGCTGCGTCTGCTGTCGAGGGGTCAGATTAGATCGCTTGAGCCTGATGTGGAGGGAGTTGCTGCATTGTTCTCTCCGTCGACCGGCATCGTGGATGCGCATGCGCTGATGCGCTATTACCTATCGGAGTCGCAGGATGCAAATGCCCACTTAGCCTTCGATACCGAGGTCGTCGGCATCGAGCGGGTGAAGGATGGCTACAAGGTATCGGTGAAAGACGGCTCCGGGCGCTTCAACATTGTGTCGGCCATTGTGATAAACTGCGCCGGTCTTAACTGCGATAAGATCGCTGATATGGCAGGTATCCATATAGACGCCGCTGGCTATCGTCTCCACTACTGCAGGGGCGAATATTTCAGTGTGAGCGGCAGCAAATCCAAAAAGATAAAACACCTGATATATCCGGTGCCGCTGCCCCGAGTTACAGGTGTGGGCATCCATGCTACGCTGGATATAGACGGGCGTATGCTGCTGGGGCCGAGCGCTGAATATGTCGACAAAGTTGATTACGCCATAGATGACCGCAACCAGCGGCTCTTTTACGAATCGGTGAAGCCCTTCCTGCCGTTCGTCGATTATGAGGACCTGGCACCGGAGATGGTGGGGATCAGACCCAAGCTGCAGGGGCCGGGGGAAGATATACGCGATTTTATCATCCGTGAGGAGGGCAATCGAGGCTTGCCGGGGTTCATCAATCTCATCGGTATCGAGTCGCCGGGGCTCACCGCCTCTCCAGCCATAGCCGAATCCGTTGCGGCTTTGGTCCATGACATATTAGAATAAAGATAGCCCTTGTACATAATCTCGACACATTATGCTATGATATCTGAAGAAGGTTTCAGGCTCCGCCTATGTTTCAGTGGTCCACTATACTAGACGCGATCGCTGCCGGTAAGAAAAACCCGGAGGACTACCCCAGCTATACCCCGTGCGCTGACTATCTGGATTTCCCCGTATTGAAATCCTGGTCTGAGGGCAAAGTTGTAGCAGAATTCCCCGTGTCGAACAAGTACCATAACAGCCGCGGCCAGCTGTTTGGAGGATATTTCGGCATTCTCGTGGATATGGTCTTCTGTTTCACAACGATGACGATATTGAAGGGCGATGAAGGCTACAGCACAAGCGATCTGCGCATCACCTATTTCCGCCCTGTCTCCAGCGGAACGCTGCATATCGAGGGCCATGTGTTGCACCGCAGCAAGAAATCGGTTCATATTGAAGCGCTCATAAAAGATGATAATGGCATGCTGGTGGCCAAGGGCGATGGCATCATGTCCGTGATACCGATGTCGTCTATATACCCCAAGAAAGAATAGGGATTATATCAGGGGCTCAGTTCCAGATAAGAGCGCGACATTGAGCATCGACGGCAAACAGAGAGTGGCTACAACAGGGATATTCTTTCACTACCAAAACGGCGAGCGGCTGCGCGACTTCCCCGAGGCGCTCGAAGGCATCCTTTCCAAGGATAACATCCTCTATTACGACGCCTTTTATCCGACGAAGCCTCCTACAGACTTCGATCTCGAGCTCATCCCTCTTGACATGGTCCGCAAGGTGCACAGCAACCGCATGGTTGAGCAGGTCAAACGCAGCCCGGACTTCGATGGTGTGATGCTCTCGGTATCCAGCACCGTGGCCGCGGCACAGCGCATATGGAGGGGCGAGATCGATAACGCCTTCGTTTTCACAGGCTTCGGGGACCATCACGCCGGTGTCAATTCCTACGGGGGAGGGTGCTACTTCAACGGGGCGGCGATCGCCATAAGCGACCTTCGTTCGCATTTCGGCGCCAGCCGCTTGGCCATCATCGATACCGACGCGCACCACGGCGACGGGACGTGGGAGATATTTCGAGAAAATTCTGATGTGCTCTACACCTGCTTCTGTTGCGGTGGAGATTATGAAGAGAATAACAATTTGAATGTGAACGTGCCGTGGCCTGTGAGCGACAGTAAATATATCGAGCTGATTAAGAGAAAATTCGCCCCGCGCGTAGCCTCATTCAAACCTGAAGCCATCTTCTGGAACTGGGGCTACGATGGCACACAGGGAGAATACGGCGATATTGGCCTTAGCACTGCAGCGCATAGCATGATGGCGCGCGAGCTTAGGCGCATAGCTGAAGATGCTTGTCAGGGGCGGCTGATTATTGTGCTGTGCGGGGGCAGCCGCCGTGATATGGCGCAGAGGCTCATCCCGCCGCTGATCCGCGTTATTGCAGGAGAATAAATGGCATAAGTTGGCTCTGCTATCAACCTCCTACAAAGCCATTGATTGCGGCAGCGATTATAGGTAAAATACACTCCAGTATATCTAAATGATGGTGATGGTTGATAGAAATGGAGAGACGTGAGAGATGAAATCTGACATTGTCGCCGCTGATGAGGCGTTGAAGCGATTGACCGAGGGTAATAAAAGATATGTCGTTGGTAAATTCATACGCCCTCACCAGACATCGGTACGGCGCGCCGAGCTCATAGACGGGCAGCATCCGTTCGCTATCGTACTCAGCTGCTCCGATTCAAGGATTCCGGTAGAGCTTGTCTTCGATCAGGGTGTCGGTGATCTTTTCGTAGTGAGAGTGGCAGGGAACATTGCCGATGATATAGCGCTAGGAAGCATCGAATATGCTGCGGCGCACCTGCATGTATCTCTGGCTATTGTCATGGGGCATGGAAACTGCGGGGCTGTGGCAGCTACAGCTTCAGGTGGGGAGCTGGAGGGGCATCTGCCGGCCATCGCAAACGCTATTCGGCCCGCCGTCGATAAGGTAAAATCACATCAGGGAGATCTGGTGAACAACGCAGCCAAGGCCAACGCAGAAATGGTGGCTGAGCGACTGAAATCCAGTAAACCGGTGCTATTTGAACTGGTGAGGGCTGGGAAATTAACGATTGTAGCCGCTTTCTATGACATCAAAAGCGGCAAGGTAGAATTCATATAAGCCCAGGTATCGGTTCAACCAGCTGAGTAGTGATCCAAACTGGTATACAACATTCTCGTGCTTGATATATTGAAGCTGTCTTGACATCTATTGCGCTATCGACTATATTTATGTCCTTTCATAGTATAAAAAGTACAGACTGGCCTTTTAAAATAAAAACTATTCCCTTCAGGGATTCTTATATTGCGAGTAGTGGCTAATTTAAAACATATTATCGTGAAGGAGGTATCATCATGAAAGCAGGTATTTTCTTTACAGGTTCGGGCCCTCTCCTGATTTTAGCCTCTTATGATTCACTTACGGACCGCAATCTCATAATGAAACTGGCGGTTAAGGGCATAGAGAAGTTTATCGCCTATGAAGTTCCATTAAACCTTGCAGAGAAGAAATACGGACCCCGTTATAAAACGATAGTAAATGATCTTCAGGATCAGAACGACTTGCGTGTGCTTGATTGGGATGGACATCACGTTTTCTCCAATTTCTCCATCAAAGACCTGGGTAAACCAATCTACCAGGAGCCGTAAGGCTTGCCCTAGCCTATATCGCTGTTATTTCTCGCAGCGGATAGATGCTGCTTATTATTTGTCATTCATTATCTGGTAAAGAATACAATATGAAAATCACCATTTCACTAGGCCAGATGAGAGTCCTGCTAGGACAGCCCGAAACCAATCTGGAACGTGTGCGGGAGTGGACCCGCGAGGCATCAAAGCGTGGATCCTCTTTAGTCCTCTTCCCTGAACTCTGGAACTCTGGCTATGACCTGGAGCATCGGGAGCGATATGCGGCCGGTATGGGTCAAGGCGTCTTCGTATGGGTCAGTGATTTGGCCCGAGAGTATAGGATCTCCATCGGCGGCTCGGCTTTAGAGATCTGCGGCGATAGAGTTTACAATTCATTCCCCCTTTTTGATGCAGACGGTAGGTGTCTGGCCATTTACTCTAAAACGCATTTATTTTCCTTAATGAACGAGGTTAAATGGCTGACGCCTGGAAATACCTTCGCCACGGCCGATACGTCCTGGGGGCTAACCGGCCTTAGCATATGCTACGACATACGGTTCCCCGAAGTGTATCGCCACTATGCTTTCAGAGGCACACGTATTGTACTGGTCGTCGCCGAGTGGCCGGTGCGGCGTATCAACCACTGGAGGACGTTGCTCCAAGCCCGAGCCATTGAAAATCAGATGTTTCTGGCAGCCTGCAACTGCGTTGGCGAGTATAAAGAAGAACTATTCGGCGGATTCTCAGCGATATTAGATCCTTGGGGGCGTTATTTAGTTGAGGGCGGGGACAGTGAGTCTTTACTCACATCTGAAGTCGATCTTGATCTGGTTGAAAAAACCCGGCAGCAGTTTCCTTTCTTCAAAGATAGCCGACGAGATATATATTAATAGGTTTTCATCTCCTAATCCGCTGTTGACTATTAGCCTTCGAACGTAGAGACCTTTCTCTGCATTTAGCAACAGAACCATTGACTAGTTCAATACACCGTTGTACAATTAAACAAACGCTAATGGGTATTCTTAATATATTATTTGGTATATACTATAGTAATCCTTAATAGCATTATAATACACATTAGGGGATTTAACAGAGACAATCTGTTAAGATAAAAGGAGGGGTAATAAAATGACAGAGCTTGATCGTGCATTTGAGACTATTCTTGAATGGAAGGCAAGGAAACTGTTGGGATCCGACTACAGGGAGAAAGTCGGCGGGGCGTCTGATGAGATATCATTTAAACTTGGTGCCATCGACGCAATGATTTACGACTTGGCGTCGCTAGTAGGTTTAACCAAGAATAACGATGAACACAGTTGCTGGACTGCCCGCGCTGTGAGAAAGAATTTCTTGACGAGGATAGCCGGTGGAGCAACCAAAGTTCAGCCAGCAGCTGCCGAGCTAGCAGGCGACGCACCGGAAGTTGTGCAAACCAACGAGAATAATTAGGTGCCTAAACTGAAGTCGTTGAGATAGTTTTCATTATAATGAATGACAGCGCATTGTGAGCCGTCTGTCAGATGAATCGCGGTGGCGGAATCGAAATAAACCGCCACCGCGATAGCTATATATAACCTGATCAATATTAAACCATTTATCAGCCTTCATCAGGATTATTTCTATCTACGTACTAACGAATGATCCAGCACTTTTTTCGCGAACTGCAGCTGTTAAAATACAGCTTGATATTAAACACCATCTGATAGTAGTTTGATAGGAAGGCTGCTATCAAGGATATACGAGCATCATAACTTAAAACAGACTATTCAGGTAAGATTTCTAGCCACCGTGTTGACTAGGCTTGCGGAATCATATAGAATATGGCAACTCAGAAATAGAAACTGATAAGAGTCATCGGGAGGAAGGCTATGAGCGATATTGATACGAAGAAAGTATTGGCGCATCTAAACAAAATAAGAAACACACCCAAGGGTTGTAAGTTCTGCGGGGCTAATGACTGGGCAGTTATCGATAAAGTTTTCGAATTGCGGGAGTTTAAAAGCAAAACCACAGAATCTCCTATTATCCCTGTTATCCCTATCACCTGCAACCAGTGCGGGAACATTATGTTATTTAATGCCATCGCAGCACGATTGGTAAAATGAATCGTTACAAAAGTATATATAGCAAAAGATAATATTTTCTCAGAGAACGTATCTCGGTGTGATAAAAAGGTATCCATAATCTCAGAGGCCTGCTGAATAGGGAAGGTCAGTTAAGGGATTTACAAAATGGCAATTTTAAGAGAATTTATATGCACTGACTGTAGCCATCGCTGGCAGATATCTTTTGGAAGGATAAAGACCGGCGCTTGTCCGCAGTGCGGTAGTTCAAATATTCAGCGCACTACACAGAGCGGAGGGCGGGCAAGACTACAAGGCCTGAGAGATAGGAGCCGGAGATGGATACGATAAAAGCGACTCCCCGAAGAAAAAATCTCGTCTTCGCGAGACTTCTGAAACTGATATATAGGGATAAACCTTATCCTTCCACATCCATAATTTACTATGTTATTGACAATCAACATATATCGCACTACCATTTATCAATATTTTAGTCGAAGCAGAGACAATATATGCTTACTTGGGAATCCTTCGTATTAACGTTCGTTCCCCTGTTCATAGTACTGGATGCACTGGGGACTGTCCCTTTTCTTGTAGCTATTAGCGAAGGGATGTCGCGTCGTGAACAAAGAAAGACAATCAATCTTTCTATACTAACTGCCGCCGTCGTTGGATTGGCATTCTTGTTTTTTGGCCGGGGTATTCTCAATGCGATGAACATCAGCATCGAGTCGTTTGCCATAGCTGGCGGCATAATATTGCTAGTGCTATCCATCAAGTATATGACAACAGGCCACTGGGTCGATGCTGAAAAAGAGGAGATAATTGCAATTGTGCCCATAGGAACACCACTGCTTGCAGGGCCAGCTACAATAACAACTCTATTATTGCTTTATCCTAAATACGAACTTGAAATGGTCCTTATTGCGTATATGGTCAATATGTTGATCTGCTGGGTTATCTTTCTAGCTGGCAACCGCATAATGAGATACCTCGGCAAGGGTGGGCTTAAGGCAATCTCCAAGGTGTTCAGCCTTCTGCTGGCAGCGATAGCCGTTAGCATGGTCATTCAAGGTCTAGAAATGCTAGGGGTTATCAAATAGATAAAGGAATTACTTCAGGCGTTTGACATAGATGAGCATGTCATCACCCGGCGAATAGAAATCAATAATGCGCCCTACATTCTCATATCCCCTGGCTTCATGAAAGCGCCTGGTTGCCTCATAGTTTGGCTTAGATGATGTCTCAATAACGACAAGCCTGCCATCGTTTTTCTTCATGTCATCCTCAGCTTTCTCCCAAAGGGCTTTCCCGAAGCCTCTGCCTCGCTTCTTGCGTGCAACGGCAGCCCAGTACAGGTCCCATGTACCCAGCGTTAGTGGCGTCGGTCCGTAGCACACGTAGCCGCAGACTGAAGCATTGTCTTCGGCAATAAGTATCCTGTAACCGGAGCGAATAGGATCATCGAGATAACAATCTATGACCTCCTCAGCTACAATCAGTTCGTACGGGGCGAATTCGGGAGTGTCACGTAGGATGCTCATGATTGATGCTTTGTCATGCTTTGTCATTTCCCGGATTTTCGTTGCCACATTATCCCTCTAGTGCAACATCGATAATGCGCTTAATAAACTCGCTATAGGAGAGACCATACACATCCGCTTGATGAGCGGCCCCGACTGCCGGCGAAATATCTGGGTTGGGGTTTACATCGATGACTTTGAGGTTCCCCTGCGAATCCTGCCTGAAATCAACACGTGCATAGCCCGACCCGATGCATAGTCGGAAAACGGATAGCACAATATCAACTGCTTTTTGCCTTACTTCTTCCTCTATCTGAGCCGGGCACTGGTGCGTGGAACAGTTGTAATATTCATTTGAAGGATCCCACTTAGCTGCATAGGTCAGTATACGCGGCTTACCCGCGGGCAACGTGTATATTATCTCAGATACGGGGAACACCTCCACACTGCTTTTCCCCATAGCAAGAGCGTTTATTTCCCTGCCATCTTCATACTCTTCTACTAAAGCCTCGCCGCCGAAGAGGCGGATTACTTTAGCAACCTGACTTTCCAATTGCTTTGGATTATGAACAACGCTATCCTCCGAGATTCCATGGCTTGCATGCTCGGCACGGGTTTTAACAATACAGGGGAATCGCAAATCGAAGGAAGCGGCCACTTTGCCTTTGACCAGACAGTATCGCGGTGTTTTTATACCATTTGCTACTAGGATATCCTTGACCCGCAGCTTGTCCAGACACACTTGGATTGCAGTTACCGGACAACCTGTGAGAGGCAGTTTAAGCTCTGCAAACATTCCAGCGACGGTGCCCTCCGTTCCAGGTTGGCCATCGAACCCTTCAAACAGATTGAATATGATATCCGCTTTAATCTTGCTGATGACTTCCTGGGCATGTTTCAGTGGAGGTGTAAGAGGCACGCGGAAAAAGTCATAGCCAAGTTCTATCAGGGCTTTCTCAACTGCATCGACCTCTTCGAGCACTCCGGCTATAGCAGCCCACTCGCCGATATCAGCATAGCGGCTACGCTCTGGTTGATTGTAGGCTAGCGCTATTTTCGCACACATTCAGGGTACCTCGATAAGGCGGCATTCAGCGTTGCTGCGATAAGTTCCTGATATTTATATCCCATCTTTCCTGACATTATCGGTAAATCCCCGCTGTGCGGATTGAGCCCTGGCAGCGGATTTATTTCCAGAAAGAAAGGAATACCTTCAGCATTTACCCTGAAATCTATCCTAGAGATGTCGCGACAACCCAGCACTTTGAATATTTCCAAAGCTGCTTTAGATATAGACTGCATAGCAACAGGGTTTAGTTTGGCGGGACATTCATAGTCCACCAGACGCTCCCAGTCGCGCTTCACCTCTAGCGAGTATATAAAATACTCCGCCTTTTGTCGAGGTACCACCCGCATTATCCCTACTATTTGAGGCGGGCGGTTTCCAACTATGCCTACGGTAATCTCATCGCCGTCGATAAATTCTTCCACCAGCACCGGCTGGTGATAACTTTCTAGCAAGCTTAGAACAGGTTCCTTGATAAGCTTCCGTTCCGTCACCCGGCAGCCGCCAAGGATGCCTTTGCTTGAGCCCTCGTATGCCGGTTTGATAAATGCGGGGAAACGGAAACCGCGCCAGTTAACAGCATCCAGTTCGTCTTTATCGGCGATGAGTCTCCATTGCGGGGTGCTGATACCGGCGTGCGATACTATCATCTTGGTGAGAGGCTTATCCAGACAGACCGCCAGGCATTGCGGGTCGGAACCCTCATATGGAACCGATAGCATCTCCAGAATCGATGGGATCTGGGCCTCCCGGCTCCTGTAGTTACCCCGCCCCTCGGCGATGTTGAAGACAAGGTCCACCGGCTCTCTCAGCAGGTTTTCAATAAACTCCTTGCCGCCGCCGAGGCGGATAGCACGATGCCCCAGCGCACCTATGGTGTTGGCTAGGGCATCAACTGTTTCCTGTGAGTCGTACTCTTCGAGGCAGTCGTCGGTAGAAATATTGCCGATCTCGCGACGCACTGCCTCTTTGAGGTCGTATGCAAGCCCTATTCTCAAATCAGACACCTACCGGCAGGACCATTTGCAGTGCCTTCTCGGCGTGCTGATGAGAAGAGCCGTTTTTCCGTTTCCCGTTCTTGTGGCCATTACCGTTGCTCGCCTTGCCTTTGGGGTTTCGGTACTGGAAGATATGGCCTTGATAGTTTCTGAGCAGAAGCCCCTCATCTGCAAAGGACATAACATAGTTAGGCTGAAGCGGTACCTTACCGCCGCCGTCAGGCAGGTCGATTACGAACGTAGGTACAGCCAAACCGGAGGTATGTCCGCGCATGCCCTCTAGTATTTTCAGTCCTGTCTCGACAGGCGTGCGCAGGTGCTCCGTACCCTGAACCTCGTCACACTGGTACAGGTAGTATGGGCGTACCTTTATTTTCAAAAGCCCCTGACATAGCTTCAATTGTGTCTCGACAGAGTCGTTTATGCCTTTGAGTAGCACCGACTGGTTGTTCACCGGCACGCCGGCGCGCAGCAGACGGTCGCAGGCCTTGGCGGCCTCCGGCGTTATCTCGCGCGGGTGGTTGAAGTGAGTGTTGAGCCAGATCGGGCCGTACTTGGACAGCATCTCACACAGCTCATCGTCAATACGCTGCGGCAGCACCACAGGGAACCGTGAGCCGATACGGATTATCTCGACGTGGTCGATCTGTCTGAGCTTGGCGATAACTGACTCCAGACGCTTTGTCGAAAGCGTCAGAGGGTCACCGCCGGAGATAACAACATCCCTTACAACTTTGTTGCCGCGGATGTACCCGATCATCGCATCGATCTCTTCGTTGGTGCGGACCCATCCGCCGTGGCGCCATTCCCTTTTTCTGGTACAGTGACGACACAGCATAGGACATATATCGGTGAGCACCATAAGCACGCGGTCTGGATACCTATGTACAAGGCCGGGCACGACGGACTCCCTCTCCTCCGCCAGCGGGTCCTCATAACCGATATCGTTCATCGATATCTCCTGAAACGACGGCACAGCCTGTTTCAGGATCGGGTCCTCGCTGTTGAAGGGGTCGATCAGCGAAAAGTAATAGGGAGTAACGGATACAGGGTACTTCTGCGTGACTTGTTTGAGCTTCCTTTGCTCGTCAGCCGTCATGGGAATCAGGTTGGCGAGCTGCTCAACGGTGGTGAGCCGGTTGCGGAAATGCCATGTCCAGTTGTTCCAGTCAGCCTCGGACACGTTTGTGAAAAACCGCCGTCTGTTGTCAGACGGGATTTTACTTGGAGGTTCCTCCTCTTCTTTTAAAGCGAAGGGTTGGTGTGGAGGTTCCTCCTCTTGCATGCTTGAGACTTCTGTTTCTGCTCCTGTTGTCTTCATTTTCCTTCCTTATTTTCAGTTTTTAGACTCTGTCTTACAAACACAAACGGAGTGGCGCAACACTCCGTATTCACCTTAGTTTTTCATCGATTCTTTGTAATTTATAAACTTTTTTCTGCCACAAATGTAGGGCATTTTTTCTCAATTGTCAATAGTTTTTCAGGGTATTTTGCCCCCAATTTTCAACGGATTTTTAACAACGTATTAAGTACTATTGTCAGTCTTCCGCCGTCTGCATCGAACATGCTTGCAGCAGCCAAACATCGGCCGCATAATAAGTAGCAGCATTCAGGCAGGTGGAGGTGTAAGTTTGAACGGGCTCTATATCCATATACCGTTCTGTCTCAGGAAGTGCACCTATTGCGATTTCTATTCCGTGCCGGTACGTCCGGGGCTTATCGAATCCTATATAGATGCGACGCTTAACGAATGTGGTAGGTATATCGGCATGTCGTTCCGTACGCTGTACTTCGGCGGTGGAACACCGAGCATTATCGGCGCCGATAATCTAGCGAAACTTGTTACCGGACTTCGCACTAAATTCGATCTGTCACAGCTTGAAGAAAGCACAATCGAAGCAAACCCTGAATCAGCTATCGAGGAAACACTTGAGGCCGCATTGATCGCCGGCTTTAACCGCATATCCATTGGAGTACAGTCGCTCTCCGATAAAGAGCTCAAGAGTGTCGATAGAATTCACACCGCGAGGCAGGCTGTCGCCGCGATCGAATCAGCAAAAAGAACTGGCTTTCGGAACATCTCCGCAGACCTCATCGCCGGACTCCCCGGACAAACATGGACTTCGCTACAGGGTTCGATCGACGGTCTAATATCGCTCGGAATCAACCACCTGTCCCTGTATTGTCTTTCACTTGAGCATAACACACCGCTGACGCAGAATCCGCCGCGTGATCTGCCGACAGATGATGCACAGGCTGAGCTTTTTGAGAGTGCACGTTCGTATCTTTTTGACAGAGGTTTTATCCACTACGAGATATCGAACTTCGCGATCGGCGGTCATCAGTGCCTGCATAACCTGAACTACTGGCGCGGTGGAGAATACCTAGGGCTGGGGCCAGCGGCGGCCTCGCACCTGGGTGGCAAACGTTTCAAGAACCGGGCCGACCTTAAAACTTATCTTGAGAATCCGACAAGGCTCGTCGAGGAAGTAGAGGAACTGAATCCGGAGGAGAAGGCAGCGGAGGAGGCCATGCTGCGTCTGCGGCTGCTGGAGGAGGGGATAAACGTCGCGGAATTCACCAAGCGTCACGGACAAAAAAACATCGGCCTTTTGCTAGCCCGGTTGAGCATACTGGCGCGCGAAAATTTGTTGCTGTTCGACGGCGCTAAGTACCGGTTGAAACCTTCGTCAGTCCTGACTTCCAATCCGATACTATCGAGGGTGCTCCAAGATTAGAATATGCCTATAGCTCGCTTCGGTTCTTGTTGTCTGACAGAGAAGATTGCCGTTCCTTAGCTTTCTTTCTCCTGGCCGACTTTGGCTCCTCGCCGAAGCTCTTCACGCTTGTATCCATCTTGCGTGTCCAGCCCATCTTTCTAACCCACAGCCACACAAGCCATGTGGATAAACCAGTAGAGACAACCAGAAGCGTTACATACCACCACAGATCATCGGGCTGCATATTGAAGGCGGAGTTGCTGAATATCGTGGCCAGGGTGTTGGGTACGAGCAAGGCTGTGCCAATTACCGTGAGGTATGTCATCACACGAGCCATCCTATTGTTCAGCGCCTGGAGCTGGTTGTTGAAGATGCTCTGCAGTACCTCAAGACCTGAGGCCAGAACCTCCGACATGTGTTCGGCAAGGGCGATCTGGTGATTCACGTCTTCGGACTGCAGATTCATCCTAGTTAAAAGCTTGACATTATCGGTTATGAGCTCGGCATCACCATAGCGCAGGGCGTGGAAGACATCGACCGTTTCCCAAAGGGCATTCAGGTAAGTTATAAGGGCATGTTTCATCTGATAAATCTTTGGGCCCAGGTTCTCGCGGGGCGTGGCGGGGTCCATCAAGTACTTATTAAGATCGTCTCCTCGTTCCTCTATCTGACGCAGGTGCTCGAAGTTCCTCTCATTGGTCTCGTCGGTGATGCGTAACAGGAGCATTGTAAGCCTATCCTCTGGTATCGCAGCGACTGGTATTTTTTTAAGGAAGGCGTCAGCATATCTGCGCAGGCGCATGAATCTGCGGTCGATGTTTACGGGATGTATGGTTAAAATGAAGTTCTTACTGAGGAGTAAGACAAGAGGGTGTATATCTACGTCGAATGCCCTGACCTGGACAGACGCCAGTTTGAGTCCCAACTCGGTTCCGAGGTCCTGGTAATTCTCATGTGGCTCGGTGACAAGAGGCGTTATCAGCTCTTTGCTGAAACCGAGTTGGATTGCAGCATCGATGGCAGTCGCTTCGAAATTATCCGTCCAGCAGTCAACCCATGCGATAACTGCCTCTTTCAAAACGTCCTTGAATACTACAGGGGAGTCCGCATCTTTCTTATAGGTTGTTCCCGAGGCTAGTAGAGCAGCGCAGAACCAGTGTCGTGTATATATATCGGGCTCTGCTGTCTGCCCTTTATTATTGATGGTTCCGTTGTTCTTTATCTCTTCCATGTTCGAGCTTCGTTTTTAAATAAGTTCTTTTTAGGAAATTCAGCTATTCTACACCTTTAGTTCGGTTTTGTTAATACCCCCTATAGGCATGGAAGCAAAATTGGTAGGTGATTTTCACTTTGGGTGTCGACGGCGTCTCTGGTTTGAAGTGGTGCTACCCCGTCAACAGTTGCTCGTAAAGCGACGACGTCCCTGTTCGCAGTATCTCCAGGACGATGTCCGCCGTCTTATCGCCGACCCCTTTGATCTTAAGCAGGTCGCTTTTCATGTTCGTTAGCGGCTCCTGCACCTGCGAGAGCGAGTACGCCGCGTAGCCCAGAGACGACTTTGCCCCCTGCATCTTCAGCAGGTAATCGATGTGTTCCAGCATGACGATGACCAGATCATTCTCGTCCAGGATATCTCGGTAGAGCGCGGGCGGGATGCGCACAGGCATTTTATATTTCCGGGCGATGGCGCTAAAGGTGACGTGGATCGCATCGGCATACTCTTTTGACGGTTCGCCCCATTTGCTGTATGTGTAAATCCCCTGATATTTCGCAGCGAGGTCGGGATAGCGTTCCTTCGTCGCATCTATAAAGTAATCCTTCTGCCGTCCCTCCTTGAGCGTCATCCCGCCGAAGATGACAAAGCTGATGCCGGCGTCGCATGCCGCACTGACCGATTGCTCGATCAGTTCTTTGGTGTCGGTGACGAAGGGAATAACGGGCAGCAGGAACATGCCGCAAGCGATGCCCGCGTCTTTGAATCGTTTTATCGTTTCCAAACGCCTGCTCGGCGGGGGCACGCCGGGCTCGACAAGGGCACTGATGCTGTCGTCAACCGAAGAGAAGCTGAAGCTGACGATAGCTCTGCTACGCTCGTTTATCTTCTTCAGTATATCAATGTCCCTCTCGATGAGCGTCGATTTGGTCAGCATATGGACGGGGAAGCCGTAGTCGTGCACTGCCTCCAGCGCCCGCCGCGTCAGTTCATATTTCTTCTCTATCGGCTGGTAGCTGTCGCTGACGCCGCCGCCTACCATGATGAAGCTGCGCTTGAATGGCGTTCGTTTCCGCTTCGGGTCGAGCTCGCGCTTCAGAATATCGATAGCGTTAATCTTCACCTCGACGTCTTTGCCGAATGTGCCCTCGACGTAATAGCCCTCGGAGCGCCCGTCGCAGTAGACGCAGTTGTGGGTGCAGCCGCGGTAGAGGTTCATGCCGTAGCGCGAGATGAACCACGAGTCTATCTTCTTGTGCTTGCGCAATATCGATTTGGCTTCAGTTTCGCTTATTGTCACTTCGATTGTACGTCCTGTCTTTGTATTTATACTCGTCCGTTTTCAGCAGGTCGAGCACCTTCATCTTGTCGCTTTTTACCAGATTGCGGCAGGCGCGGTACGCTATCCAGTACGAGTTCCTGTCGCCGCTTGCGACCAGCTCGGCGACGAGGACATAAACCAGGTCGGGCAGCCGGCGGGCCAGGTCGCTGAGGTTGTTGCCGACGGATGTGCGCGGGTACTCCGCGCTCTCCTTGAACATCGTTCGCAGGATGGACAGCGGATACTCAGGCTGTTTATAGAACCACTGATTCTCCTGCACCGGTCGCAGCGCCTCGGCGACGAAGCGGCGCAGGTTGGCATCGCGCGATTTGGCAAGCTTCAGCAGATAGGTTTGCATCTCGTCGGGGCATCTCTTGATGAGCTTGCGGAAGAACATCTGTGTATGCTCGCGCAGCTCCCAGTCCTCGGATGCGGCGGCCGATTCAAAATAGGGCAGCACAACCTTGCAGTCGCTCAGTCCATAGTATGACAGCATGCCTATGGCGACCCCCTTTACACTCGGATCGCTGCTCCCGTCGAATATTTTACCGGCGATCCGGAGGACTGGCGCGTCTGTATCGGCGAGACGAGTATACAGCTGTTCGCTCAGTATCTTTATGGTGTAGACCCTGCCGTATGAGATGCGTTTGTTGTCCGGGATGATGTCATATAGCTGGCCGAGGACGCTCGATATGTTGGAGATCGCTGAACCATAGCCGTTCTGCAACAAACGATCTACGATGTCGCTTTGAATCCGACTTAGCAGTTTTTCATTCAGCAGTTCCATCGGCAGCCTTGTTTCTGCGATTGCGGAGGATGGAGGCGATCACGGCTACGACCAGCACAACGACAACTACTACCAGCGCGATGCCCGTCGGTATTTCAAGATTCTGCTGTCCCAGTATCATCTTGATGCCCACGAACGCCAGGACGATGACGAGGCCATATTTTAGATAGTGAAAAAGCGGCATAACGCCTGCCAGCGCGAAATAGAGGGAGCGCAATCCTAGGATAGCGAAGATATTTGCGGTGTAAACGATGAATTTGTCCGTGGTTATGGAAAAGGCTGCCGGTATCGAGTCCATGGCAAAGACCAGGTCCGTCGTTTCGATGACGATGACGACGATAAACAGTGGCGTTGCCACATATTTGCCGAAACGCTTGATGAAGAACCTGTCACCCTCATAGTTCTCCGTTGTGCCGAAGAATTTGCGGAAGACCCTGATCACAGGGTTTCTCTCCGGTTTTATCTCCTTTTCCTTCTGGAAAGCCATTCTGAAAGCGGCGTATATCAGGAGTGCTCCGAATATGTAGAATACCCACTCGAAATGGTTAAGTAGCGTCGCACCGGCTTCTATGAAGGCCAAACGCAGCACTATTGCGCCGACGATGCCCCAGAAAAGGACCTTATGCTGGTAGGCGGCGGGCACGGCAAAGAAGGAGAACACTAGGAGGAAAACGAAGAGATTATCGACACTCAGCGATTCCTCGATGAGATAGCAGGTGAGGAAGTTCAGCGACATCCCGGTATCGCGCTTCCAAAGCCATATCCCCAGGTTGAAGATGAGGGCCAGGGCGACCCAGAAGGCGGTCCACAACAGAGAGTGCTTTATGGTGATTACACTTGATTTGCGATGGAAGACCTTCAAGTCCAGTATGAGCAATACCAGTATGATGGCGCCGAAGACCAGCCAAGCCCATACCGGCATTTGGGTCGAGGATACAACTTCGCTTTGCATTTTGTTACTATCTCAATAATCCCGACAATTATGGATTATTCTGAGCGGATTGACAAGGTGAGATAAAGCTTCAGCCACTGTTTATCTAGTCACATTTATTATATGTATTGGACTCACATCTCAGTGTTAAGCGCATTTAACGGGGCACTATCATTAAGAATAAGAACTTCGAACATTACGACTCTAAAATTATATAGGAGTAGACTATATCTACTCCTATATAGGAATTTTAATAAACTTTCAGAGGGGAACAGTAGCCTGTAGCCCTGTTCCCCTCCAACTTTTAACGTTAGCCCAGACCCATCGAAGTGAAGAATTTGGATATTATATCCTTCAGCTCATCCAATGTTCTATATCTATCGTCAAACAGGTCCATGCCAATGTATAGGAACGGCACTCCGAGCTCGCGGCATTTCTCCCGCATCAGACCTGCACTGCCCGAGCCATCCTTATGCCCCATATAGCCCGGATAGATTACGCAATCTATCTTCCAATTTTTCACTATATTCTCTATATCTTCCAGGAAGTAGTCCGCAACGCCACGCGCCTGTCGGATCATCGGCACTTCGTGTAGTGCCCTCCTGGCTATGCCCTTAAATATTGCGTCCTCGGTTGAGGTATCGATCTGGGTATACGGCGAATAACCGAACATCTCCATGGCGACCACCGCGCCCCACTCCTGCTCCAGCCATGGGAAGAGCCCCATGGTCAACCCCAAGGACAAAACATCGAACCAGAACAGTCTGATCTTCTCTTTAGGCACAGGGCCCTTCTTCTGTTTTACCAGAGCCTCGGCATCTTCAACGACGTCCTTGAGCCAGTTAGTGCCTATGGGCATGCCGCAATGGACGGTCAATGCTTCTCCGAAAACCTCCAGCCCGAAGGCCCCGCCATGAGGACAGGGCACCGCCCGCCTGAGTTCGTTGTATTCCTGCCAAAGTTTGATTTGTTTGTTCGACTCCTTGATAGTCTCACGAAGGCGGTTCATATTCAGCGAAATCCCGGTGTGCTTCTGCAGGAATTCCACCATCCTCTTCATCTCATCAGCATAGTAATCAATGCTTCGTTTGTCCGCCCAGTATGGCGGGTCGGCGCCGAATACTGGAATCTTGCTCCACTTTTCGTTCTTCGCCATCGTCTGGTGCACCACGTTGATACCATCGCAGGGGTGAATCATGGCAACGACAGCGCTGGGCGGCGGTACCAGGTCTTCCTCTACAATGTATGCCGCCAGCCTGATAATGGTGCACAGGTCCATGCCCCTGAACATCTTGCCGCTGGCATCTATCTCGTCGTGATAGGCAGGCATAAGCGCACCGGTAAAAGCGGGGGTCAGGAAGGTGTTCCATGGCAGGTCCATGGCGGTATATATCTCCGGGGCACAGCAGAAGTAGCTGGTGATGTGGGGTTCGCCTGAAATATAACGCCTCAGTATTTCATTATGGTGGTCAACGAAGGCCTTGGTGGGAACATAGTGAAGGTTTTTCTCTGAAGCGGTCTTGGTAAATGCCTCCACCATCATGCCGAGCATATCGCGCTCTTGTATCAACTTTTGGCAACACTTGTCGCTCAACGATCTGCCGGTCATTTTTTACCTCCTAAACTCTCCAGGAATGCCTGGGCCCTCGTTCTCACCTGGCCGACGGTGCCGGCCATGAGGTATTCCCGGTCCATATGGAGTACTGGAACATTCAGCTTCCCCAGGTCCTGTTCCAGCATGAAGAGCTCGCCGGCCCACAGGTCGCAGAATACCATCCTAAGGGCCACGATCCCATCCACCTTGTACTCCTTGATGAGATTCTGAACGTATTTAGACCTAGTTGGGAAGCCCAAGAACATCCGCGGGCAGTGGGGCTTTTCCTGGATCGTATACTTGGCCAGGGCATCCAGCGGATCCTTGGTCTTCTCATTAACATCGACCCAGAAACTCCTGGTGCCGAAGCACTGAGAGTCGGTGACCACTAGCCCTCCCACCTCCTCTATGGTTTTTATATATAGAGGGTCGTCAAGGATGCTGCTGATCAGCATCAACCTGTACTTATAATCCTTGATGCCTGGCGCATCCTTAAGCTCCTCCAGGAGCTCCTTCAGCATCTTGTTGAACTCCGCCCGCGGCATGGCGGTGCTGGCGATAACGACGGCCAGCGTATCAGCGCCGGTGATAGGCGGGTTGGCTTTCTTGCGTAGAGCATATAGCTCCCTCAGCAGTCGCCGCGTTTCGTTGTGTATCTTGATCGCATTGTGCAACTTCTCATCTGTAATGGTGGTGCCCGTCTGCTTCTCCAGCGCCTTCTTGAAAATTTCCAGCTCTTCACGCCACCATGCTACTTGCTTGTCTCCGTTGAGTTTAGGAAGACTCATCATGTGCGCCATTGGCGTATTAACCTTGCGCTTCCAGTTATCATAGATGCGGCGGATGTGGTCGCAATTGTTTAGCCAGACAGCACCTTCCAGAAAATCATACTCCCCGATGAGGCCCATATTGAAGGCGTGACGGCAGAAACTGCAGTTGATGCTGCTCAGATAAGCATCAGCCATCTCGGTCCCCTTGCTTCCGGTAGCTCTAACTCGGAATGGTGTCATACCAGCAGCGGTGATGATCTCATCCGGCGCGTAGCAGCAGAAGTAACCCACCACCTTGCCCCCCTCATCCATCCATTTCTTCAGTTGAGGATTAACGATGGTTTGTGCGGCTTCATTAAACGCATCCAAAACTTTGGACTTCACCATTGTTTTCAATTCTTCCCCCTTTCGAGGCGATCCTTTACTTGGCCGCCCATCTAGTTCTTCTTATTTTACCTTTCATTTCTTCGTCTTCTTCTCCTCCCCCCTTGGAAGCGATCCTTTTTATGGCCGCTCCGGTTTGTTTTTACGTTTAATCAATATCAAAGACCAACGATGCATATGCTGACTACCGGTGCATACGGCTCGTTGCCCATGTTGTGGGCCAGTCCCAGTTTGGGATTCTTTATCTGACGCTGGGGCTTGTCCGCCTTGCCCTGCAGCTGCTTGTACAGCTCATAAACCATCCTTATCCCGGAAGCGCCGACCGGGTGCCCGAAACACTTGAGGCCGCCGTCCGGCTGCACCGGCAGGCTTCCCGTCATCTCGAAGAAGCCGGCGTCTATATCTTCCTTGACCTTGCCCCGTTTGCTGAACTGCAGGTCTTCCATGGTCACGGCCTCGGTTATGGAGAAGCAGTCGTGGACCTCGGCCATGCTTATCTCCTTGCGCGGGTCCTTGATACCGGCCTCCTTATAGGCAGCAACACCTCCTAGATAGGCCTCCTCGACATGCGCGTAGTCATAGTCAGAGGTCATCCGTCCCGATGCAGGGCTGGCGCATATCTGCAATGCCTTAATATATACCGGATCAGGGCGGAATTTCTTGGCCATATCAGCACGCACCATAATACATGCTGCAGCACCGTCGCTGACGCCACAGCAGTCATACAGCCCCAGCGGCCAGGCGATTATCGGAGCCTGCAGCACCTGGTCGATGGTCAGCTCCCGTCTGAAATGAGCCTTTGGATTGAATATGGCGTTCTTATGGCTCTTGACCGATATCTTGGCCAGCATGATTTTGCCTACTTCAGGACTCAGGCCATATTTATTGAAGTAATTGGTAGCCATCATGGCAAACATACCGGGCGGGGTCGACTGATAGTGAGTATTTGAGCGGTTCTCCATGCCGGGGAGCCCGCTGCCGCCCTCGTCCTTGAGCTTCTCGAAGCCAACGGCGAGGACGATGTCGTTTATTCCGGCGGCGACGGAATAGGCGGCACCCCTCATTGATTCGTGTCCCGAGCCGCAGGCGTTCTCGACGCGGGTCACCGGTATGTACTGAAGCTTGAGGGGCTCGCTGATGGCGCGGCCGCCGTTGCCGCTGAACAGCGTCCCGACCCATGCCGCCTGGATATCTTTCGATGTGATGCCGGCGTCCTTGTAGGCCTCGGTGACAGCGTCCACGATGAGGTCACCCGGTCCCGTATCCCAGCGCTCGCCGAACCTGGTGCAGCCCATGCCGACTATGGCAACTCTATCTTTAATGCTTCCTGTCATCTCATCCGTCTCCTTTAAAACCTCACCGGGCGGACCTTCCAGAAGTAGTTGGTCAGCCCCCTGTCGAGCTGCAGCTTCCTGAAGGTGAGCTCGACCTTGGTGCCCACCTTTATCTCGTCCGGATTCCTGTCGGTGAGATCGAAGAAGGCCCTTCCGCCGCCCTCGAACTCCACCAGCACCACCGAGGCCGGCGGGTCCACCACCGGCGCCAGCTGGTCGTGCGTGTAGCTGAACACCGTGCCCGTCCTCCCGGAGAAGCAGTAGTCCTCGAAGTCGTCCTGCGACTGGCACTTGGCGCATATCCTGATAGGAGGCGTGCTCATGGCGCCGTTATCGTACTGCGGCTGGCCGCACTTCCTGCACTTCACGCCCCAGAGCCCGAGCAGTATCTTGCGGTCGCGCCAGTTGGCGGCCATTCTGATGTGCTGCTTGTCCGGGCGCCTTGCCGCCTCCTGCGGCACGATGTCGCGCCACTTTATCATGTTGTTGTAGTTGTCCATGGTCTTCTTGACGAAGAGGTGCTTTATCAGCCCTCTGCGCTCAGGCAGCTTTGTGATATTATCGGTTACCTTGAGTATCATGCAGTCGGCGCCGTCGCCGTAGCCGCAGTAGAGTATCTTGTCACCAGGCTTGGCCATCTCCAGGCACGCCGAGAGCATCTGCGGCGCCATGGCCGAGCCCGTCATGCCCATGCTCATGAACATGCCCATGGGGTCCTGCAGCTGCTCCGCCTTGAAGCCGAGCTCGGTGGCCACCTTGCCGTGCCTCCGC
>Ga0172363_10000418_pt1 | contig 31545 bp, 35 predicted proteins | sample LakKivs2_kivu2a2_FD_114541 | JGI IMG/M metagenome (GOLD analysis project Ga0172363, IMG submission 114541) | Sediment microbial communities from Lake Kivu, Rwanda - Sediment s2_kivu2a2 | ecosystem: Environmental > Aquatic > Freshwater > Lake > Sediment | place: Rwanda: Western Province, Lake... | reverse complement strand
TTAGTTAAAATATTTTTCTTCTTATAGTAAATAAATCCGTATCTAAAATATCAAATATATCATTATTTAAATTCAAAAATTCATTTACCGCTTTTTTAACTCCAGGAAAATTTTTATGATTATAGTCATGCACCATTATGATTCCACCAATTGATAATTTTTTTGATACTAACCTTAAAGAATGAATTATTGGATCATAAAGATCGCAATCTATTAAAACTACAGAAATTTTATCAGGAAGATTTGTATCAAGAATTTTAAGAACATTTCCTTCATGAATGATTGGAGGTTTAAATCCCGAACCTAAAAAAGTTTCTAAAACATCTGTCTTAGAAACCTTTAAATCTCCTTCTCTAAGATGCTCTTCTCCCTTCTCAACGTTTGGTTTTGAAAAACCTTCAAAAGAATCGTAGACATGAAGAGTTTTCTTAGAATCCGTGAGGTTCATAACTTTTCTGATATGAAGACTCGTTTTACCTTTATTACATCCTATTTCTAAAATATCTCCTTCAATTTCTCTTGAATTAAAAATATTTTCTCCTATTTTTATCTGTGATTCAATGAGTTGCATTGAAAGATTATCTGCTAAATTAGACATTTTTATATTTTCAATATTAAACCAATCTGGAATACAATTGTTTTTAACCACGTAAATAAATCCTTGTTGATAATTCAGAACATTCTTCTCCACGCATGAGGAGAATTAAATTCAAAATCTTCTATGATAAAATCTGTTCTTTCAAATTGTTTCGCGACTTCTGATATACTAGGTTTTTCGGACGATAATAAAATGCCTTTATAATCTTGATCTTTGGGTTTAATCAACGTCCAGCCTAGTTCATTTTTATATTCTTCTGGATTAACATCTTTTCTTGGCTTTATATTATGATCAATGGCCGTTACAGCATTTGGTCTTTCTTCAAAATTATTTCCTTCTAAATTTACTTCTATAAAATGAATGGCAGCAGTTTTTCGAAGTTTAGTTCCTAAAACTGCTGCTTTTTCGTTTTCTGACGAAAAACCTACTTCAGAGAAGTTGTTTCTGAGCTGTTCAGAGAAGTTGGATTCGTTTCGTTTGTAAAGCATGTAAAACAAATTCCAGTCTTTTTAGTCCCACCCATTTCTGCTGTAATAAATGATATGGCACTATAGAGATCAAACCCATGTACTGCGACCATTCCTCGGGCAATAGCGATGGCCTTTGCAGCTTTTCCAATACAGGCGTTTCCAAAACAGCGTACTTTGACTTCTCCACTTTGCCTTAATGAATGAGCAACTGCTCCAGCTAATTTTTTCAATGCGGATTTTCTATCATCGTCTGTAGCATTCTGATCATCGGCTTTTACTTTAAGAACATTAGTCTCAGTTTTAAAATCTTCATTTTTCTCTGTTGACATTTTAGTGTACCTTTCTTTTTTTTTGTTATACATCAGACTTAACATGATGCCATGTCAACAGATATTGTACACTATTTTTTTATTATTATCCTCCTATATTCAGAAAAGATAATTGTTTTTCAGCAACTCTTTTTCCTAAAAATCCAACAAGTTTTCTGCTTTTTATTTTTATTTTAGCAGAAATCATATGGTCATTTATTTTACTTTCCATTATATCAAATATTTCTTCTGGAAGACCAACTCCTTCTGTAATATCTGTAGAAACATCTCCCGTAATCAGTGGAAAAGAATAATCAAAGATCATATCTTTTTTTACAATTTGTCTCTTACTCATTTGTGTCATTTCTTCCATGACGTGAACGAGAAACTGATTGCCCTCAGAAAATTCATGAAGATAATGATCCATTTTTATTCTATTTTCCATAGTTTCATCATCGGAAGAAATTAATTCATGGAATTGAGAAGAATCTTCTTCGTCTATAAAACTATCAAGAGGAATACTTTTATTGGCAGGATCTAGACCATCAAAAGTCATTCTCTTTTTACGATATTTCTTTTTTGCAATATTTGAGAAATGATTTTTGACACTAGAGAAGAAATAAGTATTGAAGTCTGTAGTTTTGCCGTTACCTCCATAACCATTAACGGTTCTTACCAGAACCATTCTTATTTCAGCATCGGCATCTTCGGAAAGCCAAGCGTATTTTTTGGCAAGATATTTTATTGTCGGAATACGTCGTTGATAAACTCTTTCAAAAATACTTTCGTCGCCAGTTTTCAAATATGTCTTTACTTCATTGTTTTCAATTTCTCTATCTATGCCAAATTTAATTCTTGGATTGTCTTTTTTAATTCTTTTATTACCACTTACACCATGCTTTTCCATTGCCTTTCACCCTCTATTTTCCTGTTAGTTTCGAGGGCAAGCAGATTGGATAAAGTATTGTTTAGGACATATTCGTCTGGATCAATTCCCAATTCTTCTTTAGTATGTGGGTCTATTTTTGTAGGCAATTTAATCATAGTTATTTTTAAATATTTTTTTGCTGTTTCACGTGCTTTTTCGGCTGCTTTTTGGCCTGCTCCTTGTTTTCCATCTTTTTTGGGGTCTGCATCAAAGCAGAAACATAATTTGTCACAATACCTTAATACTAATCCTGCATGAACCATTGTAAACTTTACTCCCATTGTGGCTACTACATTGTATAGCCCCGCTTGAAATAAAATACATTGGTCAAAATAACCCTCGACAACATACAGTTTGTTTTCTTTAAACGCCTTCGATCTGGCTAAATTCAGACCGAATAAATGATTCCCTTTTGTAAAGGGACTATTCCACCAACTCTGACCTTTTCCTATAGATCTCGTAGCAAAAGAAACCAACTTTCCACAATCGTCCTTAATAGGAACGATTATCTTGTCTCGCAAAAACATTTCGGGGATATTAGCATTTTTGGATTTCCCTTCGTAGAAATCCATATTGACAATGTGTTCAATTTCCGAAGTACAATAACCAATCTCATACAGTTTTAATATTTGTTCTGTCACCTTCCTTTCTTTTAAAAGATAAAAGGGAACCGTCTCAGGACAGTTCCCTTTCATCAAAGTTTCATGACTGCCACCAACAATATCATGCAAAAGAGTAGATGAACAATTCATTCGTTCGACTTTTCCTCTGTCGATTCACTAGTCTCATTAGACGTTTCAGCATCAACAACCTTCAAAGGCGGTTGTGTATCTGAATCGATTTTTTCAATGAAATCAGGAGATTTGACTCCTGCTGCCGAATCAATTTTCGTGATTCTAGCGACAATTTCCTCTACCAGACCTTGAGAATGAATCCAACGTCCCAATTCAACAGAATCTGCCACACCAGTTGGTACTGGGTCTACTTTCTCATCTTCCAATCTATATTTGAATTCTCCTTTACTCTTATAAAAGATTTTCTTTTCATAAGCGTATTGTCCAAGCAATACTAACGGATTACCCAAATTAGATTCAAAAGAAATTTTAAAACTAAACTTTTTACCCGGAATGGCAAGTTTATTCTTAATAATAGTACCAGTACTCGTTTGATAAATAGGTCCCTCAATTTCTCCCTTTTTCACTCTTTCAATTTTTCCACGACGAACATCAATTCGCATATGACAATAGAACTTCAAAGCCCTACCACCAGGAGTTGTCTCTGGATTCCCGAACATTACCCCAGGCTTTTCACGAATCTGATTGATCCAGACAATACATGTCTGTTTTCCACCCTTCCCCCTGAAAGGAGCGGCAAGTTGAAGTTTAGATACAGCAGGAGATAATACACGAGCCTGTATAGCTACGTCCTGATCTCCCACCACTCCATCCAACATCGTTTGAGGGACAAGAGCGGCTGTGGAATCAATAACAATCAAATCAACAAAACCTCCAGAACACAAATCGTATGCCAATTGCAAATATGCTTCCATTGACATAGGTTCGTTTTTATACAACAAAGAATCTGTGTCAATTCCAATCGTTCTAACCCATTCTGGAGTAAATGCGTTTTCAACATCAAGTAAAGCGGCAACTCCACCTATTTTTTGACAAGATGCTATTGCATTATAGGCAATATAGGATTTACCTCCAGATTCAGTTCCGAAAAGTTCAACCATTTTGCCTTTCGGAAGACCGCCAATTCCTGTAGCTTCATCTAATTCGGAAATTCCCGTTGGAATAACTTCAAGACAAGATTTTTCTTTATCTGCCCATTGCTGGTAGGTACTAATCTCTGTCCCTAATTTCTTTCGTTTTGCACCTTGATCGTCACTCTTTTTTCCACTCCCAAGTGGATTGCTTCCAGACTTTAACATCGACGCATAATGATCAATAGCCTTTATTGCATCGGCTACTTTTGGATTTTCATTTTTTTCACTCATGTTTATTTACTCCCGTTTTTACAAGAATGGAAAACATCTGGGGCCATTTTCATGGCCCCAGACATTTTTGTTCACTTAGAACTGGGTGGACTTTTTGGAAGTTTCTTTTTCATCAAAAAGACCGCCAAATCCATTGTCTCCAGCGGTTTTCACTTCAGACTTTTCCTCTGTTTTTGAATTTTCCTGCGCTTCAGGCTCAGTATTCGGAACAAGAGGCTGTTCGTTAGAGGAGGAATTAGCATTTTCTTGCTTTTTCTCTCTACGAGCCTTCCACCATTCTTTGGTTCCGGGAATAGGATCAGAATCATTTCGAGTTTTCGCATACTCAAACATTTCTGCGACCAATTCCGGACTAGTAGGTTGATACTGCTTTGCTAGATCAACCCAATTTTCCTTGATGAACGCCATTTCAGCAGGTGTGAATTTAGCGGTTTCATCACGCATGACATGGTATTCAGTCTTACGCTTATCTTTGAACTGCCTACCATCTTTTACTTTGACCGGAACCTTCACAGAAATCAACCAATCTGGGCCATCCAAACCACCGGGATTCTTACCGTTAGTGAGTTCATAATATGATTTGAACTCTTTGAAAATCAAAGGTCCACCCTCAAGAAACTTCATCTTGTTATCATCATTTCGATCAAGAACAAGAATCGCATATCTTTCACGAGGGGTGTGACCAGCTTGCCAACACACGTCTTTTTCAAAACCGGGTGAAATGGCCCTGATCACTTCATAATGACGGTAAAACTTATAAGGTTTGTCAATCAACCTGATTTTGAAAGTTTTACCTTCTTCCAAGATAAGATAAGGAAGAACCTTTCTGTCACCATTACCACTTTGATTTCCGCTTCCGGGTGGTCTTACGCCCACTTCTCCCCAGGCAATGCTACCGCCAATGCCTGAAATATTTTGAGCTTTCTGACCTTCTGTTGGGGCCGCTGCCGCTTTCTGGGTTTCCTGACTCATTTTCTACTTCTCCTTTTGGCTATTTGGTTACCGCAATCTGTGCGCAACTATTGGCATATTTACGGTAACAACTGAGCACTTTTTATATACTGAAAAAGTGCTAAAAATCCTTCTTTTTTCTAAAATTTTTTGATTTAATCAAATATGCGTTATTATCTCCAGGAGAGTCAATTACTATAGCAATGGAGGGTTTTTCATTATGATCTTTCCATTCTTCTAACCATAATTTGATTTTTTGAGAAATTTTTGGATTATCAGAATCTTTTGGAAGATTGATGACAATCATGTTATCATTTTTCTGAATAACTTCTATTTTTACTTCTTTGCCATTCTTTTTGAGACAATAATTTACACCAAGACCACTCATGATTTGTTCTCCTTTTCATCATCCCAATCTACAGCTCCCGGTTCAGAATTTATTTGATGTTTAAGATCTCTCAAAGTTGCATTTTTCATAGTTTCAAGAGGAGCGATTTCTTGTCCACCAGTAGCTAATTCTCCCAACGTTAATTGAGCTTGCATACACGCAATTCTTCTTGAGACGGTTTTATGTTGACTTTCCAAATTATCAATAATTTGTTTACAGTATGAATAAAAAGCTTCAGCTTCTGCACTTGATAAACTGAATTCAGAGAGTTTTAATGTAGCGTCACCTTTTCTTTTATCGCTTGATTTCTGCTGACTAATTGCCATATAAGCATCAAATAAAAGTTCAAATATTCTTTTTCTGATAATATGATTTCTATGTGACTCTGCATATATTGCAATAAGATTGTCTTTTGCAACCTGTATCATACCAATTTGTCTGCTTAACTCAGATGGGCTTGGACTTTCATCAAATTCGATTCGCCATTTCGTAATCTCTTCTTTAACATTCTGGTAATCTTTCTGTCCTTGAAATGGCAAACTTGACATTACATCTTTGCATCTGGTTATAAGCCCTTCAAAAGCCTCCTCATTAGATTTCAACACTTTAATATCTGAAGGAGAGGGAGGGGGCGTACTTGGATCTACTTTTGGAAGTTCTTCTACAGATACGGTTCGATCCTCGCTTTTACTATCGCCATTCATTTCTTTAAAAAAGTTCTCAAAAGTTTTTTCTTTGTCGCTCATGTTTCTTTTCCATTGTTCTTGTCAACTACTATAATATACGATGTCTTTTACAAAAATCAAATCGGACCAAAATTTATTTTTCAAATTCAACTTGAGTCTCTTCACATCCAGAAATGTCAAATTGCTTGACTTTAACGAATTTTCCAAGCAACTCGTTGAAACAATGCTGACAAAGATCGAGTTCTACTTCTGCCATATCTCCAAAAACGGAACCATACCCTCCAGTAAATCGTATGGAGAAGAATTCTTGCCAATCGACAAAATTTTCATCATCGGAAGTTACTGAGAATCCACATTTATCACATGTTTTCTTGAAAGGAACTTTACTTCTAATTTCTTTGTACTCTATCATTGTTTTTCTCCCATAGTTATTTTATCGACGATTTCTTCAATAAGGCAAAGTAACAAAAAACACAAAGTCCATTATGAATAACGAAAGGATCTTTACATTTTTTACAGACTTCAGGATTCGGCTTTTTGGCCTTTTTAGACTTCTTCAAAGCATTTATGCCTTAAGCTTTTTTACTTTATCTCTTGGTCTATAAACAACTTGAATTTCCATACCACTAACTGGAACTACATCTTCAACATCATAAACTACAAATCCTTCGGGAAATTCAACTTCAATGGTTTTTAGATCTTTATTTGTCTTGAATTCTTTTTCCCCCGCAGTATCAACCATTGACGCTACTTGCAAAATAACCTTCACACCCTTTTCGTCATGATCAACATCCGCCGTAAAATAACCGATACCATATTCGGTAGCCATTTCATGAAGTCGCTCTTCAAAAGTTGATACGATATCAAAATCACCGATTTTAGCTAGAACAGGATTCATTTCATTCTCCTTATATATTGTAACACCATCTTATTATACAACTATTTAACAAAATCATCAATAACTCGAATTTTTTCTATTAGCTAACAAGTTTATGCCCTTTAATACATTATCTTGTACAAACCTATTTTTGCTTATCTTTCTCCTACTAATATCTTTTTTCATCATTTCAAACTTCTGTTCTGCCTCTTTTTCTTTAATTCCAAAACAAGAAAAAGCTCCATACTTAACTCTTGCAAGATTTTTGACTACAGCAATATTAACCGCTCTACTATCAACACGATTAACGAAATCTTCAAAATCCGTATATGGTTGACCTCTCATAATTTCTCTTACAGCACTTTCTCCGACCTTGTCAACTATCGTAAGAGGAAGTCTTAATCCATTGTTATCGATATAGTATTGATCTCGACTTTTATTTATGTGTACAGGCCACAATTTAACTCCCAGACCTTTGATCCCTAATCTGTCATCTCCAACGGCTTCCATTTTATACTGTTCAAACTTTTCAGCATCTCCAATAACAGAAGAAAACAAAGCACAGAAAAATTCGACAGGATAGTAATACTTAAGATAAGCTTCTTGGTAAGCAAGATAAGCATATGCTGCCGAATGAGAATTTTTACTGTAAATCCCCAACCCAGAATTATTTACGATTCTATAGTTATGTTGAAGACTTTTCATTGTAACATTATAAGTTTTTTGAAAACCCAATGATTTAACTGATTTTATTTTACACAATTTCATACTTTTATCACTTTCTTTCTCATCAAACAAAATTTCTAGATTTTTTTCAATAATTTCTCTAACAATATACTCTTTCCCATCCGAACAATAAAATTTATGATCCATAGTACATTTTATAATCATACTATTATCTAATTCTATCTCGAAAATTTCTTTTTCTCCAGTTTCAAATACCTTTTCAACTTTATCATCGACAATATTTCCGTTTAAATAACTATCTAAAGTAACTCCACTTTTTGGCAATTCATTACATAAATCTTCTAAAGCGTAATATCTATCATCTACTTTATTAAAAACTAAAGTATCTCCAGAAAGACATAAATTGAACCCATATCCGCCAAATTTATATATCAACTGCCAAACATCGATAGCGGTAGCTTTATCTATTCCATTTTCAACACATCCAGCCACAAATTTTTCTCTAAGAGCGTCAAGAAGTTCTATTTTCTTTTTACCTATACTATTATGAATAACCATACCATTTGCTATAATATATGGTTCATCTTCATTTTCCATTGAAAAATCGTAAGTTTCAATACTTTTAGAAAACACTTCATTTACAGATTTTATTTTATCGTATAAATGATATCCGTTTGATAAAGATATCCATTTTTTATCTTTAGAGATTTCGCACATTCTGGAAAATCTTGGTCTTGTGATTTTAATTTTATATATACTTCCAGATTCTCCATTACCAACGAATGGATATTGATCCATAAATCTTTTAACGATTTTTTGAGGAATAGAATCTGATGAAAAATTTTTATCATCTTTCTTTTCAATAACTCTAATTAGATCTTCTTTTTTTCTTTTTGGAAAATTATCTGTCAACAAAGAAAGAAATATTTTCTGATCAGAAAGATTGTTTATATATAATCTATAAAAATTTCCATATTTTTTATGTTTTTTTACAGAAAATAAAGAACTAATTCCAAACCTTAATAACAATAATTTTATTTGATTTATTATTTTAATACTTTTTGAAGAATATTCTATTTGTCCAGAACTGTATGAAATTCCACATTCAGCACCAAACATGAAAGAAAGAAAATTTTTAGTTGTCTCATATGTCATTCCCATCATACAATCTGGTATTTTTTTATCTTTTGATAAGCTAAAATCTATATATTTATGTATTTTTAATCTTTCATTTTGATGAATAGCAAACACTCTTTCTCCTTTATAAAGAATTCCAACATCTCCAAATTCTTCTCTAAAACATTTAACATAAAAATCCATAAATTCTTTATCAAATGAAGTAAAAGTAGAATGTTTTTTTACAAAATATCCTTCAGTCAACATTCCGGCTATTATAATAGTCATATTTTTAGAAATAGTATCAACACCATCATAATGTATTTTTTTAGCAACAATTAAAGAATCATTATCTGTTAATCTCATTCTAGCTTTCCATCCATCATCCGTTAAAAATTGATGATATTGTGTTGCGTTGACAAAAAAACCAGATTTAGATTTTACAGTATGTACGTTATGCTTCCCGGTACACCATATATCTTTTATCTTTGACCATTTTTGACAACCAAATTCGTCCATAGTTAAAAATAAATCATCTTTATATCCTTCTTGCAAAAGTTTTTTTATACTTATCCATCCTCTAATTTTAGAAACGAACATAGTATCGTCAGTAACACATTTTCTTAATTTATCAGCTTCGCTTCTCGTAAAAGATGCCATTACTCTAGAAAGATTCATGATCTGTTCTTGATAAATAAGTAATCCATAAGTTTCAGATACAACGTCCTTCATTAAAGGATGAAGTAATTCTACCTCTTTTCTTCCGTGTTTACGATCACTATAAGCTTCAGCTACCTCGCGACCTGGACCCGGCCTATTAATAGCGTTACAAGCTACTAAATCTTTGAATTCTTTAATACCAATCATTTTAACAATTTCAGTAGCTCCTCTTGTTTCAAATTGGAATATACCAGCGGTTTTACCTTCACTTAACATTTTGAAAAGATTTTGATCATTTGGCTTCAAAACATCCAAATCAATATCAATTCCCTTTCTTTCTTTAATCATTTTAAGGGTCTGATCGATAATAGAAACATTGATCAAACCCAATAGATCATATTTACAAAGACCCAATGCTTCAACCTGATCTTTGTCCCACTGAGTACAAATCATCTTCTTATCATCACAACGAAGAGGAATAATTTCTCTCAAATCCCGATTACAAAGAACAGTGCCAGCAGCATGGATTCCAAACTGTCTAACAAGGCCATCAAATTGACAACAAACGTCGTACATTATATCAGTAGTATCAATACATTTTCTAAGTTCTGGATTATCATCATATGCTTCCTTGAACGTCATTCCTGGACCAGCCAAATCAGCCATTCGTTCTACCATTTCCAGGGTTTTCTTTTTCTTTTCTTCTTCAGTTTCATTCTCTAGACTTTTGTCATTTTGAGTTTTCTTCCATCTTTCTCTAATATTTGAAGCTTTGCCCACATCTTTTATTGACTGCTTCCCTTTAAAACCACCAGAAGTACCGATATGTGCCACACGATCTTTTCCATATTTTTCCTGAAGATGGATGAAAATTTCATCTCGTCTATGATAATCAAAATCCAAATCTACATCTGGAGGACTAACACGAGCGGCTATCAATTCTTCTTTTGGACTAAATTGATTGGTTGGTCTAGATGTAGTCATACCGGAATAAAAAGCTAAAACAGAATCGCAATCATTTAAACTTCCAGGTTCCATTTTTCCTTCTGAAAATTCATAAAATATTCTCATAAAATCATTTAAACATCCCATTTGTTTCATCTTCTTGCCTTCAGAATTAAAACGAGCTTCGTTAAATTCTGGATGTATTTTTGCTCTTTCAAAGAGTTTTTGGGGAAGATTTTTTGGAATTTCTATATTTGGAGTGGCAAAAGAAAATCCAAACATAGATGAATGTAACACATATTTTGTATCAACTGAAAAAAATCGTTCAAAAAGTAGACCAAATTCTATCGGATCAAGTTTTGTAACTCCAAGACTATAAAGACATAATGATCCGGCAGCACTTCCGCGTCCAGGCCCGAGAGAAATGCTTTGCTCTCTTGCCCAATTGACAAATTCATACAAAACCAAAAAGTAATTTACAAATCCACAAGTTTCAAAAACTCTCAATTCCCAATCTGCTCTATCTCTATATTCTTGTTTTTCGAATAAATCTTTCTTTTTGAGACCATCATAAACTAAATTACGAAGATAAACAGACGGATCACTTCCATCAGGAGTTTTGAACACCGGCAAAAGATCCATTCCAGTTTCTATTATATTATTTTCAATTTTATTTGCAATTTCTATAGTATTATCAAATAAATCATCCCTAATTGGGAAAAGACTTTCTAATTCTTCACGAGTTTTCATATAATATTCATAAGATGGCAAACATTTTCTAGTATCATCGGTAACAACTTTATGATATTTGACACAATTTAAAATATCTTGAGTATTTATTTCTGATCTTGAATTATTAGAATATCGAACATCATTTGTACAAACGCATTTAATTCCAACTTCATCTGCCAATTTAAGACTGACTTCACATACTTGTTTTTCCATTTTTTCCGCAACGGGTTTATTAGGAGATGGATGAAGCATAACTTCAACATAAACATCCTCTCCAAATGTTTTTTTATACCATTGAAGTAGCAATTTTGCTTTTTCCAATCTGTTATACAAAATATGATTGGCAAGATGTCCATCAAATCCACCAGTTAATAGAATTAGACCCTCAGAATGTTTTTGAAGCAGAGCATAATCAATACGAGGAGTATAATAAAAACCTGTTATATACGCCTCTGATGAAAGAATACATAGATTTTTCCATCCCACTTTGTTTTTTACCAATAAAATGACGCTTTTATTAACCTCATCTCCCTGTTGGAGTCTCATATCACTGGTTACATTGATTTGCATTCCAAGAATGGGTTTGATTTTCTTTTTGTTACAAGCTTGATAAAACTCAAATAAGCCAGCACAATGATTTTCGTCTGTAAGAGCCAATGCTCCACAACCCTGAGAAACCGCCTTTTCCACCAACTGATCCACGGTACAGGAAGCTTCTAACAAAGAGTAAGTTGAGTGAACATGAAGATGCGTGAACGCCATACCAAATTCTCCTAACTGCTGTATAATCTGCTATATAACAAGGAATATATGCCAGAAATTTTGAATTTCAAGTTCAGAGTCGATGTTTTTCTTTCATTGGAAGTTCTCAGATCAATTTTCATTTGGAGAATATAGTGCATGGCAGCAGAAACTGCAAGCGTCACTACGATTAATCCTAATAAGGGTGTAAGAGTAGAAATAAGCGTATATGATCCTATTACGAAAGAAGTTATTAGGCAAATCAATTCTGTTAATTTTGGAATTACTTCTTTGCAACAGGAATCTATTCCCGTAATTATTAAAATGAATGTTATTGGAGTTAAAAAAATCAATAACATCAAACTTTCTATCGTAAAATGCTCAGAAACGGTTGCTGGAAGCGGTACACAATATTCCGATGGATCATTCCCTGAAGGAAATTTCGGTATCGAACATTCTCCGACAATAGAACAAAAAGATGCCTTATCTAGATTTTTTGGTTCAATTAACACATTGGCATCTCCAGTTGATATAAATAATGTTTCAATTAATAATACAACTAATACAGAATCTGAATTTGTTTATTTAAACATTAAAACTCCAAACTTTATTGAAAGAGGTTGTGTTTATTATAAATGGTTTTTTGACTTTTCATAATGTGAGATGATTTATGGATGATATAACATCACAATTAACTCTTGATCCAAATATTCAAAAAGTGTATTTCAAACAATTTCAAGAACCTATTTTCTTCGCAACAAAAATCGGAACAGTCGTAGGTATTTGGACTTCCGATCCTCTTGATGGGGGTACGGATCTTCTTATGTGGAAAAAAGCTACCTTTTCAGCTTTTAAACCAGAGAATTCTGACGTATATATTTTCATTAGCAATACAGATACTCCCACTGAATCCTATACTTGGACAGGACCATTCAGAAATAGTGAAACATCACTTTTAACTCTTTCAAAAAGATACTTTCGAGTTAGAGCTGTTTTGATCCAAAAAGGAGAACTTAAATATCAATATAACTATCAGCAAATGCCAGTTGGACCATATATCGATTCAATGAGCATTTCTTGTGTTACTTCTGGATCGGCAGCAAAATTCTTTACAAAAACTATGGAACTTGATTTTAACGCAAAATATATCTTACTTACTTCAGAAACCGATATTCCAGAAAGATCTATTATAAGATATGGAGTAACGAATCTTGATACTGTTAATTTAGATTATTATCAATTTTTTAATGTTAACGACATTACCAAACTCAATAGACTTTCTGTAACGGGTAAAAAACTTAAAGTTTATATCGAAATGTCTGGAAATTCAGGAGAACCTATTATTGTCCATGAGTTTGCGGTAATGTTTTCTGGAGATGATCAAATTCCGACTAATCAACTTTGATCGACACTTCTTCTTTAGGTTCAGGAATTTTTACAACATGATTGTCTTCTCCATAAGCAAAATGTTTGAATAGGGATTGCAAATTGGTATAGCGTGTAGCTATGATGCTTTTTCTTGAAGCAAGACCTAACATATCAAATGTCCCCATAACAAACAACTGCCTTTCAGCTCTCGTAAACGCCGTGTAAACCAATTCTCGATACATCATGTTTCTATGATCATTGGGCATCAAAAAGATTATGTACTTTTTCTGTGCTCCTTGAAACTTGTGAACTGTAGAACACCAAGCTACTCTCAATTCCGAAATTTCATCATTTTCATAAGTAACTGTTTTAACTCCTCTTTCATCTTCAAATTCCACAATGATAAAATAGCTAGGTTGATCCGTTTTTTCTGAATCTAGAACCTTATATCCAAGATCTATGATGTAACCTGTATTTCCATTAAAGATTCCCTTTTGATAATTGTTTACAACGTGCATCACTCTATCGCCTAAAAAATAGTATCTTTTTTCATGGACAACTAAATTTTGACTTTTTGTAAAAACCTGTTGGAACATAGAATTTATAATATCTACACCGCATCCTCTTGCATAAATAGAACTCATCACTTGCAAATCTTTTAACTCATCTTTGTCATTGAGAGATTTTGCTATTTCTTCTATTTTTTTAAGGATTTGTTCACCATCGTTTAAATCATACCAGAAAAAATCATCTGCATCTACGGGAATGCCCGGAACATGTCCGCGAGAAACTTCGTCTGCTATCAAAGATATATAACTCTTCTCACTTTGTCGATAAATTTTTTCTAATTTAACAACATTTGCACATCCACAATTTATAATATCATACAAATTATTCCCTGGAGAAACCGAAGGAAGTTGTTGTGGATCTCCAACTAAAACAATATTAGTAACACTTGGATTAATTATAGCATCGAAAACATATGGCAATAAATCCGTTCCTACCATGGAAAATTCATCAATAATAAGAATCTCACTTCTTATTGTTCCATCCTGTAAAGAACCTGGATTTATCTCTATTCCATTCTTTTTTCCGGGAAGCAAACCTAATCCACGATGAATTGTAGACGCTCCCATTTCTGTTTTACGTTCAAGAACTTTAGCCGCTTGACCAGTTGGTGCAAAGAGAGTGATCCCAAGTCCCTTCGATCTTGCAATATAACAAATGGCATTGCAAACTGTGCTCTTACCTGTTCCCCCTCCTCCTGTGATAACCGTTATTTTATGGAGAAAAGCGCTTTTTACCGCCTCTTTTTGTTTATTGTCAAAATGAAAATCTTTTCCATCTAAATGTGAAACGGAATACTTATCTTCCGCAGCTTTAATATCATTTTCATCAAAAACATCAGAATGTAAAGATTCGTTTGATATAGAATGTGCTAAAAATTTAGCACAAGACATTTCATTTGAAAACATAGAAGGAAGATAGACGTAAGCAATTCCACTATTCTTATCACCATAAAGAACAAAATGTTTCTTTAATACATCCAGAACTATAGGAGCATAATCAACATTGTCTTTTACTATCAATATCTCGCAGGCTTCACTTTTTAATCGATTAACTGGAAAACACACATGTCCAAAGTCTTCTTTTTCGTGCAATAAATATTCAAGACAGCTTTTAGTACGCACATCTCTTGGAATGCTCTTGAGTATTTTAAAAGCTATCTCATCGGCTTTTATAAAACCTATTCCCCTGATTTCTGTTAAAGAATAAGGATTACTTTCGAGAATATTGATTGAATTCTCTCCAAAATGCTCCAATATCTTTTTTCCATAAATGGCAGAAATTCCATGGGAAAGTATCCACATATAAACTCGTCTTACAAATTTATCTTTAAGCCAATATTTTTGGATCTCCAAAGCACGAGCTTTTGTTATTCCAGGAACTTGTTCAGATATTTCATGAATTCTGTTTTCTATGACTTCAGCAACGTGTTCTATTCCAAAATAGTCAACAATCATTTTTGAACGTTTTTTGCCTACATTGGGAAGTCTATCTAAATAATCTATCATCATCGCTCTATCAGAAGGTTCATCTTGAAAGTAATCGCAGGCTTTGAATTGCAATCCATAAGTTTTATGATTTACGATCTCTCCCATAAAAACGTATGGAACATCAGAAAAAAGAGGATAATTGCTTGTTATACATACGACAAAATTTCCGCGTTGTGTTCGAGAATTCGAAATCATCCAAGAATCTGGAATTTTATCTTTTACATCTTTATAGGAAAGAGACATTTCATTAACAAAAGCATAGAATATTTTATATCCATCGTCGGATTCGTAAACCGGCTTTCCGGAAAGGATACAAGGTAGGGCTAAAAGCTTCTTCTCTTCATTTTCTTGCAAAGCAAACCTCTTAGTTATTTTCGATATTTTTTATCAGGCTTTTTGTTTCACTTCTTTAGGAGCATCAACCAATTCAAAAACGTCTGGTTGACTTGTGCGAATAGATCCTTCAGGATAAACTTTACCTTCAAAAGTTACTTTAAGAACAAAGGCAAAATCACATCCCGGAACTTTTGCTTCTATTACTTCAGCAGTAGGAATACTAGTAACTTCCAAGTTATCAAGTTCTTTAATAAAATTGGTTCCTTTTGCAACTTTAAGTAAAACTTCCTTAAGTGTTGATATTTCTCTCTTCTTTTTTTCTACTTCTTTTCTTATTTCATCTTGAAGAACCAATTTATTATCTTGAACAAAACTTTTTTCAGCTTTTGGAGCTATAGATTCATTTAACCAATTTTGCAAAAATTGGTTTTCACTTGGATCTGAGCTTATAACAGCTATCTTGGATTGAAATTTAATTACATTTCCTTTATCGTCACGTTGTTCTTCTTTTACAGGTCTACTTAAATCATCTAATTTAACAACAAAAATCATTCCAGAAACTCTACCTCCAAACAACTTCTTTGTAACTGGAGGAATTACCCCTAAAACCTGATTGACCTTAACGTTTGTGGCCCCGGAAGCGGATACCGCTTTTGAAACTTGTGATAATAAATTCTTGTCACTACCAAATAAATGAGTAATAGCCATTTGATCTATTCCAGCTTCAGACAAAAGTTGTACAGGAACGTTCTCAGAATCCAATATTTTTTTGGCACTTGCAAAATTATAAAGAAGATCTGCTATAGAATCTTCTGTAGAACTCTCTTCTTCTAATCCAGATAATGATTTAAACTCTAAAATAGTCCTTGTATAGTATTGGACTTTAGCTTCAGATATGGCCAATGGATTAGGAACCCAACGAACAATTCCATTGCATGTTGCATTTTTCTTCATACAAGGACAAATATTCTGCTTAATTCTTTTAGAAGCTTTAGTAGATTTTCTTATAATTTTCATCGCGTTCTCCTTATAATATCCATAATATATTTTTATTCTAAATCAACAAAATATATTCCTTCAATTATAAATGAGAAGCATGGGAAGCTATATCAGATAGAGATTTAGTGTAAGCTTCATGAATATTGTCTAAAATATCTACACTTTCATCTTCTTTAACGGCAAGAAGTTTAACTTGATTTGGCTTCCAATGAATCAATTTACATGCATGAGCGGCAGATGCGGCACGAAGTTCAACAATCTTATTTTTATTGTGTTTATGCTGTAAAACAAACGTTTTGGTAAATTGTTGTCTTACTTGATCATATTTATTCTTTTTAAGATACTTATAATCTTTTCCATCAATTGTTATTCCGGAAGAAGATTGATTTTCTTCTTTTTCTTCTTTTTTATTTTGAACCTCCAAAACAGTAGCAACGGGTTTTTCTTCTTGCGATGCGACGGGGGGATTTTCCACTGGTTGAGAAACAACTTCTGCTGCTTTTTCTTCGTTCATTGTTATTCTCCTATTTTTTCTTAGCTAAAGCTACAAATTTTTCAAGTATCTTATTGACTATTTTTCTAGCCTCATCTGTTTTGAATTCTTCAAGAATTTCAGAAAATATCTTTGCAAAATCTTCCTGACGGATGGATAAAAGGTCACCACTATTTTTCATTTCTCCCATCAAATTTGCACGTAACTCAAGTAATTTGGTCATCGCAGTAACTAACTTGCACGTTTCTTCGGCCTTCATTTTCTGTAAACCTGCTGGAGAAATTTCGGGATCTTCCACAGCTCCAATAGAAAAGATTCTTTCATTAATAGAACAAAGAGCCGTTTCAACTCTACTCAATGTGTCTATACTGCACTGAGAAAGAGTGAGAATTTTATTGATATATTCTCTTTTTCGAAGTTCCACATAACTTTGATCAATATGGAACTCCATGTGATTTTTAATCACAGTAATAGAAGCGGGTTCGCCTTTTTCTTTCAGAAAATCTTTTATTTCATCAGCATTTCTATTGGTCAACCACTTTTCTTCAGCGTCTTTTCGGATAGACGAATTGCAAATAGGACAGCTATGCTCAAAATAAACCCCTTCTTGATTCAAACTAATTTGGGCAGCAAGAAAACGCTCAAGAGCCTTATCATCTGCCACAACTTTAGTTATTTCTGCATTATTGGTTGGAGGGAGTTTAATTTCTATGTGATTTTCCATAATTTTTCCAATCGCTTGCCAGTGGTTTTCTATCTAATTCTTTATCTATTTTCATTATCATTGAAGCGAAATGATCGAATTCTTCTCTCATGGCAACGGGAGGCTTAACTCCTATAGCTCCTAATATATACTCAAAAACGTCATTGTCAATATCAAAACCGAGTTCCGCACAAACTTTTTTTGTTGCTCTTATTACATCTCTAGCTAAAGCATATTCATGGTGTTTAACGGAAAGTTCTGAAGCGTTATTTATGAGCCTCATAATAGTTAGAGCATGTGGAGAGGGACTTTTAGACATGATTCCCTCCCTATGTTATCCAATTTTTTGGATATTTATTAAACTAACAGGAGGATCGAAAGAAGCGAGCGTTTCCTTAACTAAATTAAGAGCTTCTTCATCAGACGACGCTTCGATTAGATTTCCCAATTCCTTCCCAGTAAATGTTCTTCCACGATGATCTTCAAAACAATAATCATATTTACTTGAAGGAGTTTCATTATCATCTTTCACAAGCGCTACAGCAGCTTCGACACACTTTCTGGATTTTGTATCATCGAATCCTTCCATAATAAGCATATCGACACATGCATCCTTTGGCAACCCGTCTTCAAAAAGATATTTATTAGCTCTAGCAATTAATTTAGAGTTACTTTTATCAACAGATGCTGCAACCTTGTCGAGTTCTTTGTATAGACTATCAATAAAGAGTCTTCTTTGACACTCTCTGGCTGTTATATTTTTTGTTGCCGTAAGATCCATATTACTGCACCCATTTTCAATTTATGTTTTATTTATCCTTACTATATTTCTTATTAAATCGATTGTTTCCCTTCTTGTAGAAAAAACTCTACACTTTCCAAATTTAACTTCGTCTTTATTAATTTTCAATGCAGTTATTAATTTTTCCTTCCCTTCAGCAATTATTTTTTCTCCTAAAAAAGCAGAATGGGAGTCTGGAACGGTTTCTCCAAGCTTATATCTCTTTACTTTACAAGCTACAGCAAACGAATCCGAGACATCTTCCCACATACCCTGTGATCTGGCTTTTATAGTCATCAAACCGCCTTCTGGAGAGTAAACGTAATCAATAGCCTCATTGCCGTTGAAATCCGTATGTGCAGCAACAGAACCACTAACTTCAAATCCCATTCCATTCTGTTCACCAAAAACATGCAATTCAATTGTTGGACCACCATTTCCCATATACGTCTTAATAGAACTAATAGAAAACAACTTATAATGATTTAAAGTATTAGCCACAACTTTTTCTGCATTTTCCAAAGCTTCTCCAGATTTTAATCCAGACATATTCTTTAAAGGATCAAAAGGTTCAAGTTCTATACCAAGTGCATATCCTATTTCCTCAGTTTTCCTTATCATGTTTTCTATACGTTGTGGCAATAAATCTTCCGTGGAAAATTCCTGAAATAGAGCAATAAGATCTTCTCTTACATCTTTGAGAATTTCTACAGCTCGATTTGTAAACTCCTTTCCAACCTTTTCTATTACAGAAAGATCTTTTGATTTTGGTTCATCTTCTTCGATAACTTCTTTTTTAGAAGCTACGGCAATATTCTTATCACTGAGAGTTTTTCTAAGTGCCGATGCCAAAATATCTCCAGTATTCAAAAACTGATTGTGATAAGCGTCACTTTTTGATCCATATCCTGCACTTTGAATTTGTTTTGCTGCCATTTTCGTCTCCTACAACTTAACAGGTTCAACATCCGTTGATTGACAATTCAAACATCCATCAACAAAATAATTTGATTTTAATATCAAACCACAATTTTTACATTCTGTTTTTGAATACTCAGTATCAATAACGTTTTTCCAAGCCCGAACTGCTGGCAAAGCCTTTTCTCGTATTATTCGACCTTTATGAGTTCGTCCAAGAATGGCTTGAATCGCCTGAATAGAATCTTCATTTTTCCCTATCACGTTTTTGTCCCCCGATTAAAAGCAAGATGTTCTTTCAATCCTTTACTTGCAAAATCAGCAAAAGTTATATGATCTAATTTTTTCATTGTTGCTTTAGTTAATCCAGAATCCTTTAAAGACATCGAAGAAGAAAGCAAAGCCTCCTTTTCAATAACGCTTAGTGAATTGAAATAAACTTCATGATCAAATCCATTTAATTGTCCTTTTTGTATACATGAAGCTTTCATAAAAGCTAACAAAGTTGTTGCTATCATAAAAGCGTCTGCCTGATTATCATCAGGAAACTCTTTTCCAAACTTATTATATACTTTCAAAAGGTATCCGCTATCCTTCTTTACAGATCCAGAACCTAAACAAAACTTTTTAACAACAGTTGGAGGTAAAACATAATATGAAATCAGATTGGGCATGGTTGATCTGAATAAACTTAAATCAATACAACCTCCTAATTCTCCAAGATTGAATACCGATCTTCCTTTAGAAGCAAAAGAATACCCTTCTCTAGAGATAACAAATCGTTCATCAACTTCTTCGCAAAATGAAATAACAGTTTTGGTTATTAGGTCTAATCTTTCGATACCAACAAGCTTTCCAGTTTTAACCAAAACATTTCTTTTCAACACCCCATCGTTTGTGAGTTCAGCCAAGCCGGTTCCTGTTAAAGATTGGTCTATCCCTACAACAGCCATATTCTACCTCCTGGATATAGCACAAATAATTTCATCTATTTGCGCTGAAGCCAGGCTCTGATTTGATGTTAGTCTAAATTTCACAAACGAATCGTAACATTTAGCAAATAGATCCATGGCTCTTTTTTTATCACCTATTCTATTATACAATTTTTCTACTACTCTTAGCATAAAATCAGATATTTGAGGTGATTTTTCTACACTCTCAATAGATCCGCTCTTCAAAAAACAAGAAAATTTGTTTTTTATTTGATCACGACTTTTCTTTACAAAATGGGCAACACTTTCCTTGTTTCCATTAAAATATGCAAAAATAAGTAATAATTCCGATATTTTCATCAAACTAGAAAAAATAGCTTCATGTCCCATATTTTCTATTATTTCTCTAGAATTAACAAGAGTTTCATTCATATCTCCAGTCATAATAGATACATAAAAATCTACAAAAGACTTTTCCTCAGAGATTGGATCAATAAATGTTAAAACATCTTTTTTAGTTATAGTTTCTGATCCAAATAATATATATAATTTCTCAAGTTCTTTATGAATAATAGACAAATCCATTCCACACAAATCAACTAACGTAGAAGCTGTTTGTTTATCTATTTTTATTCTATTTTCGGAGGAATATGAAAGTATAAAATCAATTACATCTTTAGATTTTTTACATTTATCTAAAAAATACTCTTTTAAAATATCTTCTTTGACAACTTCTCTAATCTTTTTGGAAATAGATTTACCTTCTATTACATCCGATCCTTCAATGATAATAGTTATAGAAGATGGAGATGTAGAAAATTTAGAAAAAACATCAGACATTCCTTTCTTAAAAGAAAAATCTGATATTCTTACTACTTTGAAATTATCAAAAAGAGAGTCTGCAAGTAATTCTCTATACAATACATCAATATCTGGAGTTTCATAAAGTACTAAAGAAACTTTATTCCCAATTTTTTTGAGAATATCAGATCTTATTCTATTTCTGTAGAATGGATCTCCAAATATGAGTATAATCTTTTCTTTATCCATTTACTTGTATGCTCTCAGGAGGAGTATGAACCATATCAATTAATGATTTTAATAGATAAAATCCACCAACATTATCCTGAATTTCAATATATTTAGGTTTTCCATCTTTTTGTGGAAATTCTAGCTGTATCACCTCTTCTTTTACCTTTTTAAGATATTCTAGAAGGAAAAGTGAGCAAACTCCGACAGAGACATTGACCTTATCGCCCGTATAAGGCAAAGAAGAATGATAAGACATTCCATCTTTATTGCAATAAGCATAAAAATGAACGGCATTATCATCTATTTTCATCAAAAACTCTTCAGGATTCATGTCATGGCAAGCTGAAACAATACTCTTAAACTTTGATGTCATAACCTTCAGTTTGAATGGATGATCTTTCAAAACAATGACTTCAAAATTAGGAAATCTGTTTATATCCGCACCATCTGGCAAAGAAATCTTTACAGAATGTTCTTCTTGACTAAATCGGACAAACCCCTTACCTGAAAAAACTTTTATCTCATTCTTATCAAAAGTTTTCAGAATCTTAGAAAGAAATATAATTGGAATCAAAAATCTTTGGGCATTTACAATATTCGTAGAAGGAGATTTAACAGCAGCGCACCGAATATCATCCGTAGCTCCAAACAAAACATTTTTATCAATAAGACTGATACAAATATTCGATGTGGTGAAAGAAGCGTCAAAAATATTACCAGCAAAAGAAATGGAAGATACTGCGTCAAGAATTATATCCTTCTCAATAGAAAGACAAAAATCTCCTTCATCTATATTAACATCAGCGATAACATTTGGATAAGAACATGGCATCTTCCAATTTGTATTACCAGATGAAAATGCCAAATTACCTATAGATGTATCCGTTTTCTTTTCCTGAAATTCAAATTCGACCATATCTTCTTTTGGCAAAGAAGCCAACATGCTTCGAAGTTTAGGCATAGAAATAGCATAACAACCTTCAGAAACAATCTCTTCTCCTGCCTGAAGTGAAAGAAGGCAATACGAAGAAGCCTTCCCTGTAACAGTCTTTACACCTATCTTGTTTTTAATAACTGCAAAACGTCCAAAATCGGAAAGAGAGGAATCGTCATCAACAACGGTCAATAAAGCAACCATTCCTTTATCAACCGTAGACAGCAATCTTTCAACTTTCATCTTTGCTTTCATTGATTCTCCCATCTAAATTGTCGAAAAATATCAATTAGAGATCTTCTTCAATAACTTTTTCGTTACATTCGCTATCAAACATCGGTAAAACGGTATCTCCAAGAATTTCGATTGCTTTTCTTCTAATTCTTAAAAGGGCATTGTCAACAGATTTCTCGTTGCAATGACGATCAAGGACTTTTGATATATTCTTCGACATTTCCTTATATGACATGCCTTCCAGATAGTAATATAACACCATAGACTCAAAAGGACTAAGCATTTCTCGAAGAGTTTCTACTGTTTTCTCCTTATCTTCTGAAAAACATATGTCTTTAAGAAAGTCATTCGGATCTTCTAACACGTTAGATAGGCTACAATTATTGTCTTCATCTTCGTTTCCAAAAATTTCATCAAGCGAGATCGAACGATTCATTGGTATATCTTTTTTTCTATTTAAAGCTGAATTCAAAATAGTAATCAAATGTCTATTAATACACATTTTGGCAAAACTTAAAAAAGACATACCTCTAGATGCGTCAAAACTTGGTATCGCTTTTTGCCAAAGCACTATCAAAGCTTCTTGATACAAGTCCTTCCCATCATGACCTCGAATAATGAATCTATGAAACGCTTGTCCAATGATATACTTATGTAAAGCCACATGAATTGCATTAAAACATTCTTCATCTTTCGGATTTTTTTGCAATTTAAGAGCAAAATTATCTAACTTTTTAATATATTCAGCATTTTCAGGCGATCTCGTTCTTATTTTTACTTCTTGTTTGCTAGTTTTCTGCTTTTTTGTTTTTTGTTTTTTCTCCATTCCATACACCCTCTTGATTGAGGGGAAATGGAATCTGTATATTTTCTTTTATTTTCCAGATTGTTTGTCTATTATTTTAACAACAACAGCTTCCAAAACCCATCTGTTGTTTAAATTAACACCAAAAGCCCTTTCTGCTTCCTCAAAATATGAAAGAAATGATATCAAATTCGGCATTGATATCTTTCCTTTTATTTCTTCAATAAATTTTTGTTCTGTTTTAGTCATATCTTGTATATATTTCGATGATATCTTACTTATCATTATATTCCGAAAAATTATTGACATCTCTTCACATATTAGACGAGCGTCAATTCCAGAAATTAATATTTGCTCCAAAAAATCAAAAGATCTTATCAAATCTGCATCAGACATGGCGGAAACAATGCTATAAATTTCATCCCTTCCAGCAAATCCCAAAAGATCTGCAACATCTTTCTCGTGAATTGGTCCCGATGCAGTCACAATCAATTCTTGGGCAATCTCCAAAGCATCCCTAACGCTTCCCTTGCAAACAATTGAAATACTATCTAAAGCCTGTTGATCTATCTCTACTTTTTTAGAAGCAAACAATTTACTTAGATAGTTGGAGATAACAGCGGGAGCAACGGGTTTAAAATTCAGTCGTTGACATCTTGAAACTATTTCTTTAGGAACTTTCTCAAAATCCGTTGTACAAAGAATAAATACCGATGTGGAAGGAGGTTCCTCAAGAGTTTTTAAAAGGGAAGTCATTGCCGCATTACTTAAACGATGACATTCGTCTATAATATAAACTTTATACTTAAATTGTACCGGAGAATACTTACTGTTTTCAATTATAGATCTAGTGTTTTCTATTTTACTATTAGAAGCTCCATCAAGTTCGTAGATATCTACCGAAGAACCTTCTTTAATACCAGTACAGGCAGAACATTTTCCACATATATTTGAACTTCCATTTGTTCTATTTTCACACGTTAAAAGATTAGCTATTATTCTTGCCACACTAGTTTTTCCAGTACCATATTTCCCTGAAAGAAGATATGAATGATGAAAGAACTCTTTCTCACAAGATTTTTGCAAAATTTTCACAACAGCGTCTTGACCGATGACGTGAGCAAGCTGCCATGGCCTGTACTTCTCATAAAAAATTTCGTTTTGAGACATAACCTCTCCTTTGGATGGCTAGCCAAATCTCCAACATTATTATACACCGTCAACCAGAAATGTCAAGGCGTGGGAACGCTCTGTTGGACTTTATCCACTCTCGTCCAATCAAGAGTTGTCATAATCATGTCAGCGGAAAGGGGAGTCCTGTAAGACCAGTGGTTAACGATATCATGCGTGACGGAAAGAACATCTTCTACTCTAAAAGTTATTTCGTTAACTTTAATTTCATATGGATCTGTAGCATAATCTGGAAGCATAACGTCCACTAATGTAATATTTCCACTTACTTCTTGTATAGCTCTATTAATATGTGATGGAAGTAAAGATTGTGCCGTTTTTATACTTAATAAATTGTTTTTTATTGTATATGAAAATGATAAAATATCAATAGATGGTTTAAATCCATCCATTCCAACTTTCGTCCAATCAACAAGTTTTTGATTATATTTTCCAAAAGTAGAAATATAACTTATATCACTTTCTTCTTGAACATAAGATTTGCTTACAGTATCAAAGTTAACCGATACCAATTCTCCACCTCTACAATCAAAAGTCAAAGATTCTATTTTTGTATTTGCAAATGATCTTTTTCTTTTATTTCCAAAATATAGCTCTAAAAGGAATTCTTCTGCAGTATAAGCCAATTGATACCAAATATCTGCCATGTTTTCAGCTAAAATCAGACTTATCCTTCCTGCCACATCTCCCGTTGTTGGAGCAACGATTCTCCTGAGATTTTCATGATCGTCTGAATTTCCGTAGGAAGGTAAGAAAAAATTAACGCCTTGCGTTAGAGCAACGTCGGCATTAACAAATCGAAAATAAACCGGACTAGGAGAATGTCCTGTTCGTGTTATTTTACCTATGCCTGTAAAACCTTTAAAAAACATTCGGCTGAATCCTATTAACTAAAGATTTCAGCCCAGGCTTGATGCTTCTCCTTATTTACAATTTTATCTAACGATTCATAAAAAGATTTAATCACATCAAGTTTATTTACTTCGCCTCGGCTGATTCTATCTAATTCTTCTTCAACTTTTGAAGTAAATCCTATGTCCATAAAGAAATTATCGAAATCTTTTATCAAAAATACTGCTACTTCCCTGCCAATTTGTGTTAAAACGAAATTTTTGCCATCTTTTGTAACATAATTACGAGCAACTAGATTTTCTACTAAAGTCGCCCATGTAGAAGGTCTTCCAACACCTTCCTTTTTCATCTTTTTTACCAATGAACCATCATTATATCTTTCAGGAGGTCTCGTTTCATGTAGTTTAACTTTTGCTTCAACGAGATTTGGTTTATCTCCTTCTGCAATGGATGGAAGGAAAACTTCTTTGCTATCTACTTTCCAAATATTACTCCAACCATCAAAAAGAATACTTTTCCCTTCAACCAGTACGTCGTAATCAGAACACGAAACTGTTATATTTGTTTTTTCAACATCCATGTTTTCCATTTGAGAAGCAATAAAACGAGCTTTGATCATGTTAAGAAGTTTTTTTTCGTCTTCAGACAAATCGTTTAGAGACCATCCCTCTCCTGTTAAAGAAGTTGGTCTGATACATTCGTGAGCTTCCTGTGATTTGGTTTTTTGTTCAAAAGTTCTAGGTTGGTTTGGAAGATATTTATCACCAAACTTACCTTTAATCCACTCTCTACATCCTTTTAACGCTTCGTCGGAAATGGTATAACTATCGGTACGATGATATGTTGTAAAACCACCTTCAAACAATTTCTGAGCAACTTCCATAGTTTTGGGAGAAGGCCAACCCAACATTGCCGAAGCAGCTTCCTGCATATCACCAGTGTCAAAAGGAGGTTGAGGAGTTCTAGAAGTTTTCTTCTTTTCAACGTCAGAAACAACCGGAGAGGATTTTGAAACGATTTCTTTTGCTTTTTTAGCTTCATCCTCTTTCAAAAAACGATTTTTATCTTTTGTTTTGACAACTCCGGTAACCGTTTCTTTACCGAATTTAAGAGCAACATTGACGTCCCAAAACTTTTCTGCTTTAAAAGCTTCTATTTCAAATTCACGTTCTGCTATTAATCTCAAAGCTACAGATTGAACTCGTCCAGCACTTTTACCTCCGGGAACTTTGTTCCACAAAATAGGACTAACTAAATACCCAATCAATCTATCAAGAACTCGTCTAGCCACCTGACTATTTACTTTATTGAGATCAATTTCTCTTGGATTACTAATAGCCTTCAAAACAGCTTTCTTTGTAATTTCATGAAATTCGGCACGTTTTATTTTACGTTTGTCTTCTATAAAACAAGCTATGTCTAGCGCTATACGTTCCCCTTCTGCATCACAATCGGTTGCAATAAAAACTTCATCAGCTTTTTCTGCTTGGCTTTTAATTGTATTTACAATTTCTTCTTTTCCTGAAATTATTTCGTTAACAGCTACAAAAGTTCCATTTTCAATATCGACATTAAGCCCTTTTGAAGGTATTTCCATTATATGCCCCAAAGAAGCTATAATATTGAATCCTTCTGGAAGAAATGCACTCATAGTCTTAGCTTTGTTCGGAGATTCGACAACTATCAGTTTCATTGTTCCCTCACTGTGCTTGATAGCTAAATTTGATTACAGAGTTAATTGGTACGTTGTTGTAGAGAACGTAAAACCCATCTTTTTGTCCGAAAGAAGAATCGACTTCTATTTCTGAATCCGGCGGCATTTTTACAGGCGAAACTATAGCACTTTTTACAGGAAATCCGGTATAGATGAAAAATTTCCCCGATGGTTCTGAACACAAAAACTCCAAAGTGGCACAAATGGGAAAATTATCAGACCTTTGCATATTATAGCGCCGAATCACAGATTTTCAAGCCTCTTTCAGGTTAAAAATTTCAGTTTTGTCTGCAAAAGCTTTAATTTCATATTTTTCACAAAGAGATGAAAAACCATTTTTATTAAAATTAGGTTTAAAGAAAATATTTGGAATATTAAGTTGTCTATTCATTGTTTTAAGTTTATGAGCCAATTTTATTCTTTCCTGATACATTGCAAATTTTAATTCTATTTTAGATATTTTCTTAATTTCTTCTTTAACTAATGCCATTGCAACTCCGCTAAATGGCATTCTAATATAACATCCATCAAAAGTAGAACTTTTTCCTCGTATTCCTCCACGCAGCATCAATTCTTCAACTTCATTTTGAGTTTGCAAATCTGGACAATTAACTCGAATGGCATCAAACTTTGCTGACATGGCAGCTATAAGATCGTTGGCTGTATGATATTGTTTAATATACTTCAAAGCTGTTTCTTCGCCACATCCCGGTACTCCCTCGATACTATCGCTGTCATCGCCACAAAGAGCACCAACTTCAATCCATTGATATGGTTCTACTCCATAATCTTTTACAAAAGACTGTTTAGTGAAAACGCTTTCTTGTCCTTTCCATCTATTTAATATAGATACATTATCATCAAGAATTTGATAATAATCATGATCACAAGTCAGGCAAAGTACAGAAAATTTATGTTTTATCTTTTCACAATATGATGCAATAACATCATCGGCTTCTTGTCCATCTATTTTTATTTGTCTTATATCTGTAGTATCTAGAATTTCCTGAATGCATCTAACTTGATCATTCATTGTAGAAAGTTTTGGATCTTTTTTATGCTCTTCATGAACAGTGCCTCTATCTGACTTATAGGATTTTTTAATAAAACCTTTTTGCATACCCTCTTCTGACATTTTGGTTCGTTCGATATAACCTCCATCCCAAACTACAATAGTTTTTATCCTTTTCCCATTCAATGAAGATATTAACTGAGAAAAAAATCCATAAATAGCAGAAGTATTAACTCCAGAAGACGTACTCAAATCATAAGAATGCATAGCCTTCCAAGCCAAATTCATACCATCAACAAAAACAATGTGTTCCATAATTTTCTCTTTTGAATTATTTTACCAATAAATTAAACATATCGTATGCGGCGTTCCAAAGATCGGTATGGTCAGAAAATAGAGAAAGAGGGAATTTTTTTTCATCTAGATTTACGAGAATCCATTCAAAAGTTTCTTTATCAATTTCCGGAAGATCTAAAGAATCCAATATGGTTAAATAACCAATATCAAGAACATTTTCTAAATAATCTTGGTTAACGTTTCTTTTTCCACCTCTAATATCTACTGGAATCCATTTTTTAGGATCTTGATGTTGTTTTGTAATATCAAATAAAATACTTGAAGCCAAATCCTGAGTAGATAATCCTGGGTGTAGATAATCATAAGGGAAAAATGTCATTTTTTCTTTTTTTTCTACTAATACTCTAATGTCACAAATCACTACAATCGAAACTGTCACCGGGACTGGAACGACTAGTTTTGTTGTAATTTTCTCGATGTCAGAAGAGAGAGGTTTCACCTTTATTCTCCCACATTTCTATACCAAAGTCAATAGTGAAAGCGGGTGGCATTTTACTTATAGTTTCTGTTTTTGATTCATCTCTTCTATAATTTACAATTTTTCCCTCATCATCAAGAACTGGAACCAAAGGAGTTTTTGTTAAATCCAATTCCATATTTTCAAAAGATAGATATTCAACTTTAATATAGCCTTTTAATTCCTTTATTAACGGAGATTTTTTATAGAAACCAACAACTTCATAGAAATTAGAAAGTAGTTTAAATAATTCTTCTGATTTTTTCTTATTTTTTTCCATAGATTCTCTAATTTCTTCCATAAAATCATTGATACATTCTTGCATCATTCCTTCTTCCGTCACGTCTTCTCTCTCAAGTGCTGTTTCGAAAGTTTCTCCATCTCCCATCTTAAACTCTACAGCATTAAAACGAGTACATAAATGCTCTATTTTTGCCATTTCTGGCATCATTTCTTCATGAGCCAAAAAGCTCAAAGAGTAAGAAGTCTGGTGAGTATCGATGTAATTATTTATGTTTTCTTTCAGCCACCAATAGATTTCTTCAGCAGCCTTTTTTTTGTTTATCTTTTTCAATTCAGTCTGAAGCTCTTCTAATGTAATGGCAGGAGAAGATTTTTGATTTTCTTCTTGAGGTTTAATTTCTTCTTGATTCATTTTTATTCCTTAAGAGATTATATATGATTTTTCTATTCTTTTATCACGAGACAAATATTCATTAATAAAATCTGACACTTTATTTTCTGTATATCGTACATATATCTTTATGATACATTTTTCTTTTTCTTTACGTTGTTCAACAACTTTGCATCTTCTAAAAAATGTTCTGTAACTCCATAGTAATGCAATAAGAGGGCTTTCGTCACCTTCTGACGCTTTTTGAGTAAAAATTATTTCAAATAAGCAACCCATTTTAACTAAGCAACATTTTCCTAAAAATAAAATCACATTTTTGTTGATTATTCATACCGGCAAGTTGTTGTTCGTTAGCAGCCTCTACAACTTTGAACTTAGCCTTAAATTTTAACCATTCTTCGTCAGCCAATTCAATTCTTCCTTTTGTGATAACACCAACTTGAGCGTTAACAAGTTCTGAAAAACGATCAAGCATCTGATCCATGTCGCATTCCACATATACTCCATCATTCTTAATTTCCCTCTTCATTTTCATCTCCTTCTTCGCTATTTGTTCCAATTTCCTTAATATACTTCTGAAGATTATCCAAATCAATGTTTTTCACCACATTTTCTGCTCTATTTGTTAAATATAGAGGAGCATCAAGAGAGGCGGAAAGCAAAATAGCTATGTTTATAGGGACAAAAAGGGTTATATAAATATATCTTTGATCCATCTGATTTTGCAAAAGAGTTATTGTTGGAACTAACAAAGAGCTACTTCCTTGGTGATCTATAACAATTGATTTAACCTGAAACCCAAGTTTCTGCCAACTATCATTCATAAACATTATGTTATACTTATCTTCTTCTGTTTCTTCACCAGAAAAATATCTGAGTAGAGTTTCGGATTGTTGCATATCTAAATACAACGGTACAAAAGATTTTTTCTTTTTACTAACAAGCAAAACATGTACTGTATCTTCGGCATCAACGAGACACGTTTCAATTTTGTACCGAGCAGCTTTCATGAATCTGTTCTTTCGTTTTTGCTATCAATTTTCCATTTTCTATATACAATTCATAATCATTTTTAGAAACTATCATTCCTTTAGAAATTGCTGATTCAAGTTGCTCTCGAATTTTTCTCCTGATTTCTGAAGGCGGTCCTTCCACAAAGGAAGCGAAGAAATTGATACATGAATCATCATAACATACTATTATACCACAATTTTTAAGCGTTTCCACAAACTTTTCAACTTCTAACTTTATCAAATCTATTAAATAATTCTGAGGAAGATCGGAGAATCCTATACAATAATTTATTGCACTGAAAAGAGGATAGGTTTTTTTCATTTCTGTAAATTCTGAATCATAATTAAATGTTGTTTCCAATTTTGATGAAAAACCTATAGATTTTCCAAGTTTAGAAGTTAAATCTAAAGAAAAAACCATAATACAATTTGAAAAATCCGCTATCATTCCATGAACATCTGTGAGTCTTCCAGTTTCCATAATCTGTTTAAATTGTTCAGTAACAGAAGAACACATGAGAGTAGGATTCTGTATCAACAACACCATATGAGGTTTTCTTCTAACTTCTCGCAATATATACGTCTCTTCTTCGTGTCCCACATAACCCGGAGGTGAACCAACAAGTCTATTTATACT
>Ga0172363_10000416_pt1 | contig 31616 bp, 26 predicted proteins | sample LakKivs2_kivu2a2_FD_114541 | JGI IMG/M metagenome (GOLD analysis project Ga0172363, IMG submission 114541) | Sediment microbial communities from Lake Kivu, Rwanda - Sediment s2_kivu2a2 | ecosystem: Environmental > Aquatic > Freshwater > Lake > Sediment | place: Rwanda: Western Province, Lake... | reverse complement strand
GATTGCTTATTTGAGAGAGAACGACGCCTTCACTATCGCGTTTATCTGCTTGTCTATGGAACTCGTATCGTAATATCCGTAATCGGAAATTTCCGTGGAGTTCACCGGAGTGATCTGCATGACACCCATGCTCGCCGCTCTGATTCCGCCAAGAGACGATCCGGCGCTCTCGGCTATTTTTTCCGCTCTCGCCCTCGCGTCCTTTGTCGCTTCGGCGAGCATTTCCACCTTAAGGTCGGCTACTTTGCTGTAGTAATACTCAAGAGGCTGGCTTGAAAACAGAACTCCCTGATCTATGAGCGGGCCGGTATTGTTCGCCAAGTCGGTTATTTTTTGGATGTCGGATGACTCAACTCGTATGTTTTGGGACAGATTGTATCCGACTATCACCCCTCCGGCGCCGTAATAATATTTACCGTCAGTCTGTTCGTATGTCGGATTGATTGAAACGGGAAAAACGGTGATGTCTTTTTCCTCCACGCCGTTATCCTTAAGAAACTTCAGAGTCGCGTTCAAATCGGCTTTAATCTGGTCATTACCCTGTTTTAAGGCGTTCGCTCCCACGTTCCGTGAAAAGTTTGCCTGCCACTTTACCACGTCCGAAGTGATGCTCTTCTGGGCCGACCCGGTCACGGATATCAGGTCGCTTAGCGACTTCACTTTGTAAAAAGTCCCGCCCACGATGGCGGTCGCCGCGATGACGGCAATGCTGAATATCGCGACGGGTACGACAAACTGGTTCTTAATCATAAATTGATTATAACCCCGTTTGCGGTTATTCAATACGCCGGGCGGTTATCTAAGCCCCGTGGCACTTTTTTATGATTCATAAGCGAACCATTAACAAAAGTCCTCTTTTATTTATGATGAGCGTTGAAGCACAAACGCTGTTATGCTCCGTGACAGCGTTTATATTTTTTCCCCGAGCCGCACGGGCACGGGTCGTTCCGTCCCACTTTGGCGAGTTCTTCCGGACGCATGTGGAGTTCCGCCGCCACTTCTTCGGCCGGTTTCACGTCCGGCTCAACCTGATCTTCTTTTGGAATAACTTTAATTCTTGAAAGGTTTTCGTAAACCCAGGAATCAAACGTTTCAAGCATCCGCCTGTACAATACGTGGCTTTCCCTTCTGTACTCCACGAGCGGGTCATGCTGGCCGTAGGCCCTTATCCTCACCGACTCGCGCAATGATTCAAGGTCTTCCAAATGGTTCATCCATAAGGTGTCAAGCATCATAAGAAGCGGCCTTCTGAACGCTTCCGGATTTTCGGTCTTTTCCACGATTTCCTTTATGCGGTTTTTCTCCGCCTCTTTTTCTTCCCCCTCTCCGGCATTCGCGTCAATCATTCCGGTGATAACTCCCCTAAGAGCATCCGCCGGCGATTCAAGCAGCTGCTGTCTGCGGTGGTAAACGGAAATTCTCTGTTTGTTTAGAATATCGTCGTAATCAAGCAGGTGTTTGCGTGCGTCAAAGTTCAGCCCTTCCACCTTCTTCTGTGCCGAAACAAGCGCCTTGGTCACGAGATTGGATTCTATCGGCATATCCTCGGGCAGATTAAGCGCCTGCATCATCCCCCGGATTCTTTCTCCGCCGAATATGCGCATAAGGTCGTCCTCAAGCGAAATAAAGAATTGGGAAGAGCCCGGATCGCCCTGGCGCCCGGACCGCCCGCGCAGCTGATTGTCTATTCTTCTCGCCTCGTGTCGTTCCGTGCCGATAACATGAAGCCCGCCCAAATCCTTTATTTCGTTCGCTTTTCCCGCTTCGTAAGGGCTTCCGCCCAAAATTATGTCCACGCCTCTTCCCGCCATGTTGGTGGCAAGCGTCACGGCTCCCTTTCGCCCGGCCTGCGCTATCACCGAACCTTCTTTCTCGTGGTTCTTGGCGTTCAGCATCTCGTATTTCACGCCGGCGCGGTTCAAATATCCCGCGAGCAGTTCGTTCTTCTCTATGGATACCGTTCCTATCAAAACCGGCTGTCCCCGCTCGGAACGCTTTTTCGCTTCTTCCGCGACCGCCTTGAACTTGGCGTCGGCGGTTTTATATATGAGATCCGGCAAATCTTTTCTCGCTATCGGCTTATTGGTGGGAATGGTTACCGTTTCAACGCCGTAAACTTTGTGGAATTCTTCGGCGGAAGTCTGCGCCGTTCCGGTCATTCCCGATATTTTGGAGTAGAGCCTGAAGTAGTTTTGTATCGTAACCTGGGCAAAAGTTTTGGATTCTTCCTGAACTTTCACGCCCTCTTTCGCTTCTATCGCTTGATGCAGTCCTCCTGAATACCTCCTGCCGTGCATCAGCCTGCCGGTAAACTGGTCAACGATTATCACTTCTCCGTCCTGAACGACGTAATCCCTGTCTTTTATGAAAAGCGCTTTGGCTTTAAGGCACTCTTCCAGATAATGGGCAAGCCTTATATTCTCCGCGCTGTACAAATCGTCCACACCGGCGGATTTTTCCGCCTTGTCTATTCCAGGTTGGAGTATCTCCACCGACTTCAGCTTCTCATCCACTGTGTAGTCCTCTCCTTCATTAAGATGGGAAACTGCCCTCCACATTATTTTGTAGTACTCGCTGGAAGCCGAATCGGGCGAAGAAATGATAAGAGGAGTCCTCGCTTCGTCTATGAGGATTGAGTCCACCTCGTCTATCATCGCGAAGCTGTGCCCTCTTTGGACCTGGGCGGCAGAGCGCTGGGCAAGATTGTCCCTCAGATAATCAAACCCGAACTCGTGGTTTGTCCCGTAAGTGATGTCCGCGAGATACGCCTGATTCCTCGGAACAGGACGCAAAAACCTGCGTTCCACGAGGAACGATCCGGTCGCGTCGCGTTTTTCATCCGCCTTTTTTTCTTCCAGATCCTCCTTCTTGTCGGAATCAAAATCCGGATCGTAAATGAAAGCTCCCTCATGGGTTATGCACGCGGTGCTTATTCCTAAAAATTGGTATACCTGTCCCATCCACACAGCATCGCGGGTCGCGAGATAGTCGTTAACCGTTATTATATGCACTCCTTTGCCCGCGAGAGCGTTCAGATAGGCGGGCGCGGTGACGGCAAGAGTCTTTCCTTCTCCCGTCATCATCTCCACGATTGATCCCTTGTGAAGGCTGATGCCTCCGAGCATCTGCGTGTCAAACTGCCTCTGTCCCAGCGTTCTCTTTGCGGCTTCTCTCGCAAGAGCGAACGCTTCGGCAAGTACGCCGTCAAGCGGCTCCCCGGAAGCGGCCCTATTCTTCAGAGCCAAGCTCCTCTCCTTTATTTCATCGTCCTTTAAACCGGCGATTTGGGCTTCCAAACCGTTTATTTTATTCAGTATTTCCTTGTCTTTCGCGGTTTTCGGCCGCGAAAAGAGATTAAACAGCATAGAGCGAATTATCCCGCCTGAAAGGCGAAAATTCAAGGATAAGCGGAATTATTTTTTCCTTTCCTTGTATTCCTTTATTTCTTCCGCCAAAACCTCCTTCACGGCGTCTATTGCGGCATGCAAATCGTCGCCGTTCTTTTGCGCCCTTATCATTTTGCCGGGAACCTTCAGATTCGCTTCGGCGTAGTAAACATCGCCCTTATTGTGATGATTCGTGGTTCTGCCGGCTTCAAAGTCCAGTTCCACTCCTCCGAGAGACGCCCAATCACCAGTGAACTTATCCAGATAGTCCATCTTTTCTTCTATATACTCCTTTATTGAAGGCGCGAGCTCAAAGTTCTTCGTGGTGATATTTGTCTTCATGGGTTAATTATAGACCCCCGGGACTTGTCTCGGCGAATTTGCCGATTTAGCGGAGAAGCGGAAAACAAAAACCCCGTACCGAGCGGTACGGGGTTAAAAAGGCTTACTTTCTCTTCTTGGTGGCCTTTTTCTTGGTCGTCTTCTTGGCAGTCTTCTTAGCGGTCTTCTTTTTGGCAGGAGACTTTTTAGCAGTCTTCTTCTTCGCCGCTTTCTTCTTTGCAGCCATGTGTTTTTATTTTTTTTATTTTTGAGTTGATGAAAAATATTCGACCAAACACTTCCATCAACTTCTGAATTAATTATAGAACAAAGAATGCTTTATTTTTATGTGGATAACTATTTTTTTGTTTAAAAATATTTTCTAAAAAATATTTTGATTGTTTTTTTCAAAATCTTTTTATTCAACAATCATTATCTCTTCCTCCATAACGATTCCGAATTTATCTCTCACTGTTTTTTTTACGAGCTCTATCAGCTGCTTCACATCCTCCGCCTTCGCGTTTCCCGTGTTGATGAAAAAGTTCGGGTGTTTTTCGGAAATCCTCGCTCCGCCTATCGCTTTTCCCTTAAGCCCCGCTTCCGATATAAGGAACGCCGCCGGAATAACAGGCATCGGGTCGGTCTTGATCACTTCCTTCCATTCTTCTTTCTGGCTTTCGGTTATTTTCGCGGCATCAACGTTCTTGAAAGTGCTTCCGGCGGACGGCCACTCAAGCGGCTGGCGTTCTTTGCGGTATCCCATGTTTATCTCCATTTTGTTCCGCACTCCCTCTTCGCTTCCGGGAATGAGTTTAAGTTCGGCGGAAACGATTATTTCGTTTTTCAGTTCTTCTTTGAATATGCTGTTCCGGTACCCGAACATTTCCGCCGTCTTCTCCCGTTCAATTATTTTTTCGGGATCGGAAACATCAACGCTCGTTACTTTTGCCACGACATCTTTTATTTCTCCTCCGAACGCTCCCGCGTTTCCTCTTATTGCTCCGCCGAATGAACCGGGAATTCCCGCCGCCCATTCAATTCCGGACAAGTTATGTTCCGCGGCGAATCTCACGACATCCGCTAACTTCGCTCCGGCTCCGGCGCGAATCGTGTTCTCGCCGGCAAGCTCAATTTCCGAAATGGAAATCTTGAGCACCAATCCGTCATAGCCTTCATCCGAAAAAAGCACGTTCGCCCCTCCGCCAAGCACAAAAACTTTTCCGCGTTGCGGCGCGTATTTGCCGTAAGTTTTCCATATCTCGGCAATCTCTTCCCTGCTCCGGGCTTCGGCAAACAGTTTCGCCGGTCCGCCGATTTTGTATGTCGTATGTTCCGAAAGCGGAACATTGCTTAAAAATATCGCTCCCATTGGTTGATTCTATTTTATCAAACGTCCATCAAACCTGCCGTAAGGCAGGTGCGTTAAAGGCATCAACTGCGCGCTCTCCAAATACTAAAAAGGCGGCAGTGGTGACCCCGTAAGACCTTTGTGTTTAGCGAGTGCGCGTCTGCCGCCTTAAAAATCATATCATCTGGCGGCCCTGTAAAGAAAGTCCGGCGAATTGAACTCGGCTATGGCCGATTCCCTGTTCTTCGGTACCCGGCATCCTTTGCCCTTAAACGGCGTTATGGCGCCTTCCACGATTTCTCTGAGCTGAAACTGGCTCGGAGCGGAGAAAAACATTGATATTCTGACCTTCTTCTTCGGAATAAAAATCATCCTGATCGCGGCCCCTTCGCCTATCTCGTTAACTTTTGATAGATCCACCGCTTTGAAGTTCAGATTCAGCGCGTCGTCTCTTTCCATTTCTCCGACAAGAACTTCATAAAATCCCCCATGATGGAAAACCAGATAATCTTCTTCCTTTATCTCGCATTCTCCGGAAGCGCATTGTCCGGCGAGCTTCAGGAGCTTCGGAAAATGCTTCTTTTCCGTCGTTATGTAAATGTCGGGCTTCTTGCCGAGATGTTCAACCGCTAAATCCAAAGCGATCGGAAAATTGGCAGCGGAAATTATTTTCTTGGCCTTGGCTTCGGATTGTTCCGAATACGGAACTCTCACCATGCTTGAATTGGCTTGCCTCAAGCCATATTTCTTCTTTACGGCTTTTACCGCAAACGCGATAGCCAAGACAAGACCCGCTGCCGTTATTATTAAAATTAATGGAACGGAAAGCTGATTCATAATAAAATTCTAATATATGAAAAAAGGCAAAATCATTCTGACCCTCGCCGTTATCCTGATTATAGCGTCTTTCTTCAGGCTCTACAATTTAAAATCACTCCCTCCGGGCCTTTACCCGGACGAAGCGATGAACGGCAGCAACGCCCTTGAGGCGATTGAAACCGGAGAATATAAATTTTTCTATCCGGAAAACAACGGACGCGAAGGATTGTTCATAAATATCCAGTCGCTCTTCGTGGAGCGTTTCGGCGCCGAACCGTGGGCGCTTCGCCTCGCAAGCGCGCTTTTTGGAATCCTTGGCGTACTCGGCATTTTCTTCCTCGCCTCCGAACTGTTCAGAGATAACAAGAACCGCTTTCGCATCGCCCTTATGTCTTCGTTCCTTATGGCCGGTTCGTTTTGGCACATCATTTTCTCCCGTATAGGCTTCCGCGCCATCATGGCGCCCACCATTCTCGTTTGGGCGTCGTTCCTTATGTTCCTCGCTTTCCGCAAGAGAGATTCTCTGTGGAAAAGCCTGGGATTGGGGCTTATCGGAGGCGCCGTTTACGGTCTCGGTTTTCATTCCTATATTTCCTATCGGGCAACTCCCTTGATTCTCCTGTGCCCGGTGATTTTTCTCCTCATTAAAGCTGTTAAAGAAAAGACTGTCGGAAAGTTTCTCGCCGTCGGCAGCGCGTTCCTTATCGGAATGTTTATCGCGCTCGCTCCGCTTATTTCTTATTTTGCCGCCAACCCGGCGGATTTCTTCGGCAGAACGTCCCAGATTTCCGTCTTTTCTTCCGAATCTCCGCTTAAAGACCTGGGCGCCAATATCCTGAAAACCGCGCTTATGTTCAACTTCGCGGGAGACGCCAACTGGAGGCATAACTTTTCCGGTTATCCGGCCCTTTCCATCGTCGCCGGAATATTCTTTCTCTTCGGGATTTTCATCGCTGGCAAAAAGGTTTTCAAGAAATTCAAAGATTCCTCCCCGGAACTTTTCCTTTTCTTTTGGATAGCCGTCTCTCTCCTTCCGGTTGTTATCTCAAACGAAGGCATACCGCACGCCTTAAGGGCGATAATCGCCATACCGGGAGTAATGATCATCGCGTCTCTCGGAATGGATTACTTGGGAACCAAATTCAAAGAATGGTTTTCCGCCGGCGAAAAAGGCAAGACGCTGTTTAAGGTCTGCGCCACTGTTGTCGTTTCATTCCTCATTGTTGAGCCGTTCGTGATGTATTTCGTCCTCTGGGGTAAAAACCCGAACGTTGCCGGCGCGTTCAACCAAAATTACGTTGATATCGCCCGCTCCATCAATTCTCTCCCTAAAGAAGTGGATAAATACGTGATTGTCCTCGCTGGAGGAGCTGAAGCGAGAGGAATTCCGATACCGGCGCAAACGGTACAATTCATGACTGATAGCTTTACCGAAAAGGGAATGGAAAAGAATAACATTCATTATTTCCGTTCTTACGATGAGCTCCCGGACGTTAAGCGGGACGCCGTGCTGTTCGTGATTGAATAAGCGAAATCAAAAAACCTGTCGCCAGCTGGCGACAGGTTTTTTATTCCCGTTTTATTTTATTGACGCGAGCGCTTTTCTTGCCGCTTCAGTTTCCGCCTCCTGCTTGGACGGTCCTTCTCCCGTCGCCGCCAGTTCTTTTCCGAAATAGACCCCGGCTTTGAAAGCCTTTTGGTGTTCCGGACCGGATTCTTCAAGCACTTTATAGGTCGGCGTTATTTTCATCATATCCTGCGTCTTCTCCTGCAGAACGCTCTTCGGGTCTCTGTATCCCTGTTTTTGGACTTCGTCTATGCGGGAAATGACTTTGTCTTTTATAAACTTTTCAGCCGTGTCGTATCCCTGGTCCAGATATATGGCCCCTATCAAGGCTTCAAAACCGTCGGCAAGGATCGTTTCCATCGCTCTGCCCGCCTGGCTCCCCTCTCCCTTGGACAAAAGAAGATGCCCCTGCAGGTGGATGCTTTCGGCTATCTTCGCGAGCATTTTGGTGTTCACGAGCGCCGCCCGCATCATGGTTAGCTCTCCCTCTTCCGACTTCGGAAAAGCGCGGAATAAATGCCGCGTCGTTGCGAGCTCAAGCACCGCGTCGCCCAAAAACTCCAGCCTCTCGTTATGGTCGTATGGCCAGTCTTCGCTTTCATTAAGATACGACCTGTGAGTCAGGGCTTCTTTCAATATTCGGTCATCCTTAAAGATGATGTCTATTTCCGCTTGAAACTCGTTTGTGTTCATGTGTCGCGCGCCCCGCGAAGCTCCGTAAAAAGCGAAGTGGGGTTTGTGTTCATTAGTTAGCTGCCGCGCCGGACGATTCTCCGTTTTCGTCCGGAGGCATGGTGTCGTCAAAAGGCAGATTGGTGTCTTCCGCTTTAAACCCTTCGTCTATCACCGGATATGGAGACTTGCCAGCCGGCGGACTTTCCAATTCGGAATTCTCTCCCTCCTTTCTCGGTTTGTCTTCTTTGTCCGGCTCTCCTAACTCCCGATAAACGGTTCCGAGCACGCCGTTCACAAATCTGCCGGAGTTCAGTCCTCCGTAAGCCTTGGCAAGTTCAATCGCTTCGTTGATGGCGACTCTCGGGGGAACCTCCTCTCTGTTTGAGAACAAAAGCTCATACAGGCCGATTCTTAAAATATTTCGGTCTATCATGGCGATTTGCTCAATCGGCCACTCGGGAGCGGCCTTCTTTATTATTTCATCAACTTCGCCGATCTTGGCGACGACTCCGTTCGCGAGCGCCCTCACGAAATCGGCTTCATCCAGCTCCGGAGCGAACTCCTTCAAATCTCTTTCCACGTATTCGGAAAGCTCGGTGTTTCTGCCGTGAAAATCCCACTCATAGAGGGACTGCAGAACTATGGAACGGCCTACTTGCCTGGCGGACATGGGTTTTGCGTTTTGTGTTTTTTAAAATTGAAAATAAAAATGCGGCTCTTACTTACTCGTAATAGCCGCATTCGGGACAAGCTCTGTGGCTAAGGGTCGGCCGGCCGCACTTCTTACAGGCGGTAAGGCTGACTTTCTTTCTGGCCTGATGGGATCTCCTTCTTCCCACCTTTGACTTGGAGTGATGTTTTACTGGAGGTGGCATTTTATAAGCTTTTTGCTCATCAAAATATAATCTTAAAAACCCTCTTGTGTCAAACCGGGAACGGCGTTTTTGAGGAACGTTTGCCGGTGGAATCCCTCTATGAATCCCAGTTTTTTAATAGCCTCCATATGGGCCTTCGTTCCGTATCCTTTGTGTTCATTAAACCCGAATTCGGGGTATTTTTCCGCCATTCGCCTCATATAGGCGTCTCTTGTCACTTTTGCCATCACGGCGGCAAGTTTCACTTCTTTGAATTTTCTGTCCGCTCCGGTCACGGTTCTCACGGATGAGATGTTCCCGTAAAAATCGCCGGCATTCTGGAAAGACCTGCTCTTTAAGAACAAGCTCCCGTCAAGAATCACACTTACCTTAAAAAGGTCTCCCTCGTTCAGTATTTTATTCAGGCTCCTCCAAGCGGCGAGATTGGCGGCTCTCGCAATGTTCAGCCTGTCCACCGTATTGGGCATGGCGCTTGAAACGGCGACAATGATTCCTTTTTCCTGTCCTTCGGTTTTCACCCACTCGTACCAGACCTCTCGTTGCAGCCGGGTCATGAGCTTTGAATCCCGGAGTTCGGGAAGTTTTGCCGAAAATCGGCAACCAGCGGGAATGAGGCACCCGGACACCGTCACCGGCCCGGCAAGGCATCCTCGGCCGACTTCATCTATTCCTATTCTCATTTTACCTGCCTTTTTGGAGGCAATTGGACATACAGCTTTCAAGAGTCCAGTCGGACGGATCGTTATTGCACTTTTCCCTGCATTCGCCTCTCTTGATAAACCATAGCGCCGCGATAGCCGCCAAAACAGCGATAACAATAAAAATCAAAACCGGCTTTTTTATTTTCACTGCCTAATTATAAGCGAATTTCCAAATTTTGCCCCCACCCTCGCGCTTCCTTATAATTAAACCGTGAAATTCGTCCACCTCCACGTCCACTCCCATTACTCCCTGCTTGACGGACTTTCCAAGATTGATGATCTGGTCGCTTACGCCAAGGAGCTCGGAATGGAAGCGCTGGCCTTAACCGACCACGGCAACATTTACGGCGCCGTGGAATTTTTTAAAAAAGCCACTAAAGCCGGAATCAAACCCATCATCGGCTGTGAACTATACGTAGCCCGCGAATCAAGATTTTCCAAAGACCCCAAGGCGGATAACCTGCGTTATCACCTGACGATGCTCTCCAAAAACGAAACCGGCTATAAGAACCTGACCAAGCTGGTTTCCAAAGCACACCTGGAGGGCTTTTATTACAAACCGAGAATTGACCGCGAACTTTTAGAGGCCCATCACGAAGGATTGATTTGTCTCTCCGGTTGTTTTCAGGGAGAAATCGCCTATCACCTGAAAATGGGCAGGCTGGAAGAAGCCATGAACACGGCGAGATATTACAAAGGGCTCTTCGGCGAAGACTACTATCTTGAGATACAGGAACACGACAAAGACTTGGCTCCGAAAATTTTGGAAATTTCAAAAACGCTTGATATTCCGCTTGTTGCCACCCATGACTCCCATTATCTGAGAAAAGAAGACCAGTCCGCCCACGAAGTTCTTCTCGCCATTCAAACATCCAATCCGGACGGGAAAAAAGGAATGAGCATGAAAGACTACGACCTGTCGCTTAAGTCCCCCGAAGAGATGGAAGAAATCTTCGCGGACATGCCCGAAGCTTTGGAAAACACCGCCCGCATCGCCGAAAAATGCGACTTTGGATTTGAGCTCGGCAAAATACTGCTTCCTTACTTTCCTCTCCCCGAAGAATATAAAGATATGAGCTACGACGACTTCCTCCGCATGGAAGTTGAAAAGCGTTTACCGTCCCGCTATCCGGAAGTAACCGACGCCGTAAAGGAACGCATTGAATATGAACTCGGCGTCATTAAGACAACGGGCTACGCGAGTTATTTTCTCATCGTCCAAGACTTTATCATTTGGGCGAAGGAACACGGCATCGGAGTGGGTCCCGGGCGCGGCTCCGGCGCCTCGTCCATCGTCGCCTATATCATCGGCATCACCGAAATTGAGCCTCTTTCGCAAAACCTTCTTTTTGAAAGATTCCTTAATCCGTACCGCGTCTCAATGCCGGACTTTGATACAGACTTCGCCGATGACCGCCGTGAAGAAGTGGTTGCCTATGTTAAGGAAAAATACGGCGACGATCACGTTTCGCAGATCATCACCTTTGGAACCCTGGCGGCGAAAGCCGCCGTCCGCGACGTCGGCCGGGCGCTCGGATACCCGTACGCTTTCGTTGACGGCATCGCGAAGCTGATGCCAACCGTGCCGAACGCCGATAAATCGGCGTCTCAGCTAAAGGGCTTTCTGGAAACCATTCCGGAACTTAAGGAACGGTACGACAACGAAGAAGACGTTAAGCGCATCATTGATTTTGCGATGAAGCTTGAGGGTGTCGCCCGCCACGCTTCGGTTCACGCCGCCGCGGTCGTCATTTCCAAAGACCCCCTTACCGAATACACCGCCGTCCAGCGTTCGCCGCAGGACGAAAACGCGACCATCAGCCAATTTGAAATGCATGCTATTGAAGAAGTCGGTTTGCTTAAGATGGATTTCCTGGGGCTTAAGAACTTAACCGTCATTCAAAACGCCCTCCGGCTGATTGAAGCCCGCCGGGGAGAAAAAGTGGACGTCGGCCATCTGCCAATGGAAGACCCTGACACTTACGCGCTCATTGCGCGGGGAGAAAACATCGGCGTGTTTCAATTTGAAGGTTCGGGAATGACGAGGTGGCTGACCGCCATGAAAGCGGACCGCTTTGAAGACCTTATCGCCATGGTGGCGCTTTACCGTCCGGGACCGATGGAGTTCATCCCGACCTACATCGCGCGCAAGCACGGAAAGGAAGAAATCACTTATCTTCATCCGAATATGGAGCCCATCTTGGGAGACACCTACGGCATTATGATCTATCAGGAACAGCTCCTGATAGCCGCCCAGCAACTCGCCGGATTCACCATCGGCGAGGCGGATGTCTTGAGAAAAGCCGTCGGAAAGAAAATAAAGTCCCTTCTTGACGAGCAGTCGGAAAAATTCATTTCCGGCGCCGAAAAAGTTTTAGGTTCCCGCAAATTGGGTGAAGACATTTGGCATTTGATTGAGCCTTTTGCCCGCTACGGATTCAACAAAGCGCACTCCGTCTGCTATGCCCTCATCGGCTTCCAGACGGCGTATCTCAAGGCGCACTATCCGCTTGAATTTATGACGGCCCTTTTGAACAACGATGCCGGCGATGTGGAAAGAGTTTCCGTTCTCATAAATGACTGCAAACGCCAGGGCATTGAAGTTCTTCCGCCGGACGTGAACGCTTCGTTCACCGATTTTGCTCCGGAGGGCGACAATATCCGTTTCGGCCTCTTGGCCATCAAGAATATTGGCGCGGGCATCGCCCAGGCGATAGTGGAAGAAAGAATGAAAGGCGGACCGTTCAAAAGTTTTGAAGAACTCGCCTCAAGGGTCAGCCATAAGGACCTCAATAAAAAATCCATTGAAAACCTGGCAAAGAGCGGCGCCCTTGATTCGCTTGGCGTTGAACGCCGGATGATTCTCATGAATATGGAAGACATCGTGAAAACCGTAAGCGCCTACCGTAAGAGCGCCTCTTCGGCGCAGTCTTCCCTTTTCGGCGAATCAGCCGCCGGATTTTCCATTAAGCTCAAAGATTTCGCTCCCGCGAGCAAAACGGAACGCCTTGCTTGGGAAAAAGAACTGCTTGGACTATATGTGAGCGACCACCCTCTTCGCGGATTCAAGCATAACGGAAACGGCGTTGTCCCTTTAAAGTCGCTCAAAAACGGACACGACGGACAAACGCTTAAAGTCGCCGGACTCATCACGAGAATCACGAAAATCATGACTAAAAACGGCCAGCCGATGCTGTTTGCAAGAATTGAAGACATGAGCGATAATGCTGAAATATTGGTTTTCCACGACGCCATGGCGAAAAGCCCCGAAACGTGGACCGAGGGCGTTATCGTGGAAATCAAAGGCCGTTTATCAAAGAAAGACGGTGATTCAAAACTCATATGCTACGAAGCAAAAGCAATATAGACAAAGAGTCCGCCTCGCTTGAGCGGGCAAGGCACTCCCTTTCGCACATCTTGGCCGCCGCTGTTAAGGAAAAGTTTCCCAAGGCTAAGCTTGGAATCGGACCGGCGATAGCCAACGGTTTTTATTACGATTTTGAAATAAAAAACCTGACCGAAGAGAATTTGTCGGGAATTGAATCCCGTATGAGGGAAATGCTCTCTTCCGGCCTTAAGTTTGAAAAAGAAGAAATCACTCCGGCAAAAGCCAAAAAGCTTTTTGCCGGCGAACCGTACAAGCTGGAGCTTATTGACGAGCTCAAAAAAGAAAAGAAGCCGATTACCGTTTACAAGACGACAGTTAAGGGAAGCAAAGAACCCGTTTTCACCGATCTCTGCGCCGGACCCCACGTTAAATCTTCTTCCGAAATACCGGCCGACGGATTCAAACTCGCGAAGCTTGCCGGAGCGTATTGGAAGGGCGACGAAAAGAATAAAATGCTCGTCCGCGTTTACGGACTGGCGTTTGAGTCAAAAGAAGCGCTTGAGAAATACCTGGTTCTCCAGGAAGAAGCCGAAAGGAGAAACCACCGTAAAATCGGCGCCGAACAAAAGCTTTTCTATATTGAACCGAACACCGTGGGACTCGGGCTTGTTATGTGGCAGCCGAAGGGAGCCATGCTTTGGCGGGTAATGGAAGACTTCTGGTACAAGGCCCATCTCAAAGGCGGATATGAGCTCGTCCGCACTCCGCACATCGGCAGCAAAAAACTATGGGAAACTTCGGGACACTGGGGATTCTATTCGGACAGCATGTACCCCCCGCTTGAAGTCGGCACTTCGCTCGCCGAAATCAAGCTCGGCAAAAAACCGAAAGTGAAAGACGAATATCTCTTGAAGCCGATGAACTGTCCTTTCCATGTGACGCTCTTCAAATCGGCGATTAGGAGCTACCGCGAACTTCCCGTCCGCTGGGCGGAATGCGGCACCGTGTACCGCTATGAAAAGAGCGGCGAGCTTTCCGGCCTTACTCGCGTCCGCGGGTTCACCCAGGACGACGCCCACATCATTTGCGCGCGTAGTCAGGTTAAAGACGAGCTTCACCGCGTCGTTAAATTCATCAAGATGATTTTCAGCACCTTCGGCTTTGAAGATTACAAAGTCTATCTCTCAATGAGAGACCCGAAGGACAAAAAGAAATACGCCGGTTCGGACGAAGGCTGGAAGTTTACCCAGAAAGTTTTGGAAGACGTCGCCAAAGAAGAAGGATTGGATTACACAAAGGAAGAAGGCGAAGCCGCTTTCTACGGTCCCAAGTTGGACTTCAAGATAAAGGACGTGCTCGGACGCGAGTGGCAATGCTCCACTCTCCAGTTTGATTTCAACGTCCCGGAACGATTTGATCTCACCTTCATAAACGACAAAGGTAAAGAGGAGCGCCCCTATATGCTGCACCGCGCGCTGTTCGGCTCTTTTGAGCGCTTTATCGGTCTTCTTATAGAACACTACGCGGGAGCGTTTCCCGTATGGCTCTCCCCCGTCCAAGCGGCGATTATTCCCGTAAGCGACAAGGTGGCTGATTACGCCGCCGAAGTCGCCTCCGCCCTTGCTGACGAAGACATCCGTTTCGTAGTCTCCAATGAAAATGAAACCCTCGGTAAACGCATCCGTTCCGCCGAGATGGAAAAGATTCCTTACATCCTCGTTGTGGGTGAGAAAGAAGCTTCCGGAAAAACCGTTTCGGTCAGAAAAAGAGGCAAAGGAGATATGGGAGCGAAGAGCGTTGAAGACTTCCTGAAAGACATAAAAACTGAAGTAAAAACCCATAAAGACCTGTGAATATCCTAAGAAACCGCCCCAAAAAGGCGGTTTTTAGTGGGTATTTACTTTCAGACCACATTCTGTATAATACGGCAAGACTTCCTTACCAAAAGACCAGAAGGACCTGCGCCGCCACCCCCTGCGTGACGCCAAAAAGGATCTCCTTCCGCGCTATTACCTAAATGGCGCCCCACGCGAGGCCCCTCCGGATTTTCCGGAGGGGCATTTTATTACTTACTCTGAATGTCCGTTTTAAAATATACCTTCGCCGTATCCGCCCCATAACCCAATAAAAGAACGAACACCTCTGAACCTGCCTAAATTGACGGCCGTCAATTTAGGCAGGTTTTGTTATTTGAGTTTTATTTCTCTGCCCCATATCATTTCTTTGTGAAATCCCTCCCGAAAATATTGGTTGTATTGGGGCCAACCGCTTCCGGCAAATCGGACCTGGCGGTAAAGTTGGCGATTGAAAGGAACGGCGAAATTGTTTCCGCCGATTCCCGCCAGGTTTATCGGGGACTTGATATCGGCTCCGGTAAAATAACACCCGAAGAAACAAAGGGCGTCCCCCATCATCTCTTGGATATTGCTTCTCCCCGCAAAGTGTTTTCCGCCTCTGATTATGCCAAGCTCGCAAGGCAAGCGATTGGCGATATTCTCTCCCGAGGAAAACTGCCCGTCATCTGCGGCGGCACCGGCTTTTACATAGACGCCGTCCTTTACGGCGACTCCTTCGCTCCGGTTCCGCCAAATCCTGAAATAAGAAAAAAACTGGAAAAACTGGAGACGGAAGAATTGGCGGAAAAACTTTCGGAGTTGGACCCTGAACGCTTTTCCTCCATTGACGTTAAAAACCGGGTCCGGCTCATCCGCGCTTTGGAAATAGTGCTTTCAACCGGAAAGCCCGTCCCGAAAACAAAAAAGAAGGCTTTATATGACGCCGAAAAAATCGGCATCCTGTGGCCGATGGAAGAATTGGATAAAAGGATAGAGCTCCGCTTGGATAAAAGACTCTCCTCCGGAATGATTGAAGAGGTCGCCAATCTGAAGTTCCCCAAAAAAGGAGAAGGCCTGTCTTGGAAACGCTTCTATGAACTGGGCTTGGAATATCGCTACATATCGCTGTATCTAAAAGGCGAACTCACTCGCGAAGAAATGCGGAATCAGCTACTCACCGCCATCAGGCAATACGCCCGCCGCCAAATGACCTGGTTCAAACGGGATAAAGAAATTAAGTGGATTAATCCTAAGATTGCTTAATGTGTTCCCCGAGCGTTTTGCGTATCGCCTCCGGGCTCCCCTGCCCCTTAAGCTTCGCCATCGCCTTGCCGAACAAAAACTGCAGAGCGTTTTCTTTTCCTTTTCTGTAATCTTCAATCGCTTTCGGATTTTCCTCCAGGACTTCTTTTATCACTTCGGAAATCGCCCCTTCGTCGGTCACTTGAGTTATGCCTTTTTCGGCGATTATGTCTCTCGGATCCAATCCGGTCGCGCGCATCTCGGCGAGAATGTCCTTTGCCATCCGGCTTGATAGTTCCCCTTTGGTTATGAGAATCGCGAGGTCCGCCATGTTCTCCGGATTCACTTTTTCCTTGAATCCGGCAATGGTTGTTCCGCTTTGGTTTATTGCCCCGCGAACGTCGGCAAGCATGTAATTTGCCGCCACGGTAAGCGCCTTTTTCTTTTCTTCTTCGGTTAGGTTCTCGTCGTTTATCTCCGAAGCCGTCTCTTCGTAATACTCGGCAAACTGTCTGTCTTCGGCAAATGAAGCGGCGGCGCTTTCCGTTATCCCGAATTCGCTTATGAATCTTTCCCTCTTTGCCCAGGGCATCTCGGGAACGCTCGCGCGGATTTCGTCCAAATCAATGAACGACTTGTCGCTCAAATCAAACGGCGGCAAATCTGGTTCGGGTAGATAGCGGTAATCGTGCGCCTCTTCCTTGCTCCGCTGGCTGAATGTTTTGTTTTTCACGCTGTCCCACCCCCTCGTCTCTTGTATAATCCTTTCTCCTTTTTCCAAAGCCTCCGTCTGGCGTTTTATTTCGTAATCAATCGCCTTCGCCATAAAGTTGAAGGAGTTGAGGTTTTTCACCTCCACCTTTGTGCCAAGCTTGTCGGTGTTTTCCGGGCGGACGGAAATGTTCGCCTCAAGCCTCATTTCCCCCTTTTCCATATCGGCGTTTGATATCCCCAAATACCGCAAGGCGAGCTGAAGCTCCTTGGTAAACTTTACCGCCTCTTCCCCGCTCTTTATGTCAGGCTCGGTCACGAGTTCCATCAAGGCCACGCCGGCGCGGTTGTAGTCGCAAAGAGTCTCGCCGTTATCGGACCCGTCTCGCGAAGGCGAAGCCGAGGCGGAATGCATCAGTTTTCCGGCGTCTTCTTCCAGATGAACCCGGCGGAGTTTTACTCCGGCAAGTTCTCCCCCTTTAACGAACGGGTGCTCGTATTGTGATATCTGATAACCCTTCGGTAAATCGGGATAAAAGTAGCTCTTGCGGTCAAACTGGCTCATGGCAGGTATCTCACCGCTGAGAGCCGTCCCAAGCCTCAATATCGCCCTTATGGCGTCTATATTCGCGACCGGCATGGTTCCCGGGTGGCCAAGACAGACCGGGCAGACATTTTGGTTCGGAGACTTCTCTTCGCTCACGTTCGGGCATCGGCAGAACATCTTGGTGTCCGTATTTAGCTCCATGTGAACCTCAAGTCCTATGGTCGGAATATACTTCATTTCTGCCGTGATTTTAGCAGAATGAAGGGCCTATTTAAAGCTCCACGAAAAACGCCCCCGGAGGGGGCGCTTTCTGACTATTACGTCAAATGAGTATTTTATTATTCAACGGTTATTCCCATGGAGCGGGCAGTGCCGGCGATTATCTTTTCGGCGGCTTCCACGCTGTTCGCGTTAAGATCTTCCATCTTTCTCTCCGCAATGGCCCTGAGGTCATCCTTGGAAATCTTGCCGACTTTGTTCTTGTGCGAAACGGCTGAGCCCTTTTCCACTCCGGCGGCCTTGCGGAGTAAGTCCGAAGCCGGAGGAGTCTTGAGTTTGAAAGTAAAGCTCCTATCCTCAAAAACAGTGATTTCAGCCGGAATAATGTCGGTTCCCATTCCCTGCGTCGCGTCGTTGAACTGCTTGCAGAAATCCTGGATGTTTATTCCGTGCTGACCCAAAGCCGGACCAACCGGAGGAGCGGGATTGGCTTTGCCCGCCTGTATCTGAAGTTTTAGTAATGCTTTTATCGCTTTAGCCATTTTGGTGATTTTGCCAGTTTATACCAGTAGTCTTCGTTTTGCAACGCTTATATTTTCTGTATCTGAAGGGCATCTATTTCAACGGCGGTATCTCTTCCGAATATCGGGACAAGTACCTTTACCCTTCCTTTTGATTCGTCTATTTCGGCTATCTTGCCGTCCGAATCCTTAAATGGTCCGTCCACTATCCGGACAAGTTCGCCGACGTGGAAATCAACCTTGAATCCGGTTTCTTCTCCCCTCATCTTCATCATGAGCATCTCCACCTCTTCCTTGGATAAAGGCGAAGGAGTGGTGCTGTCGGCTCCCACAAATCCGGTGACCCTTGGAGTGTTGCGGACGATGTACCAGGTGTCGGGGCTCATCACCATCTCAACCAGCACGTAACCGGGATAGATTTTTTCTTCTACTTCGGTTCTGCGTCCGTTCTTGATTTTCACCTTCTTTTCCTTGGGTACTATGACGTTGAATATTCTGTCGTTCACGCCCAAAGACTCAATCCTCTGCTTGAGGTATCTCATTACCGCATCTTCGTATCCGGAATAAGTATGCACGGCAAACCACTGCCTTGCTTCTTCTTCCTGCTTCATGGAGCTTGGTCCCTGCTGCCTTTTATCGTCCATTGTTTAATTAAATCTTAAGTATGTATTCCTGCAAAACTCTGCTGAAGCCGAAGTCGGCGATTCCAAGGAATGCCGCCATGCCGGCGGAGAAAACGATGACCACTATCACAAGTTTAACGGTCTCTTTTCTGGTCGGCCAGGTTATTTGTTTGAATTCCGATACAACGCCGGAAAGGAACGAATTTAAGGGCTTCATTTGCGTTAAAACAGTATAATTTACAAGGTTATATGTCAAGATTTTTGACCGAAGAGGCGTGGACCTGGATGAACCTCTTACGGGGTTCAACCTCGCTTCCCATCAGGATATCAAACATCTTATCCGCCTCCTTGCCGTCCTCTATCGCCACCCGGCGCATGGTACGGGCATTCGGGTCCATGGTGGTCTCCCAAAGCTGGTCCGGGTTCATTTCTCCCAAACCCTTATAGCGCTGGATAGACGGGTTTCCGCCCATTCCTTTCAGCACTTCATCCCTCTCGGCGTCGGAAAAAGCGTATTTTGCCGCCTTGCCCTGCTGTATCTTGTAAAGCGGAGACTCGGCGATGTAGATATGCCCTTCTTCAATAAGTTTGGGAAAGTGGCGGTAGAACAGAGTCAAAAGCAGGATTCTGATGTGCGAACCGTCCACGTCGGCATCCGTCATAATTACCACCTTTCCGTAGCGGAGCTTTGATATGTCAAACTCGTCGGCAATCGCCGTGCCGAGCGCCACAATAAGCGACTTTACTTCATTGTTTGCGAGCATCTTGTGAACCTGCGCTTTCTCCACGTTCAATATCTTTCCTCTTAAAGGAAGAATCGCCTGGAATCTCCTGTCCCTCCCCTGTTTGGCGGAACCGCCTGCCGAGTCTCCCTCAACGATGAAAAGCTCCGCTTCCTCCGCCTTTCTCGTCTGGCAGTCGGCAAGCTTGCCGGGAAGAGTGAGTCCTTCAAGCGCTCCCTTGCGAAGGATAGTCTCTTTCGCCGCTTTCGCCGCTTTCCTGGCTTTCGCCGCCAGGAGGCACTTCTCTATTATCTTTCTGCCATCGGCTCCGTGTTTTTCCAAGAATTCCTTAAAGGCTTCATTCACGGACATTTCAACCGCGCTTCTCATTTCCGGATTACCGAGCTTGGCTTTCGTCTGTCCTTCAAACTGAGGATCGGAAAGCTTCACCGAAACGACGGCAATCAACCCTTCCCTAACATCGTCTCCCGTCAGATTGTCTTCGCTGTCTTTTAGATAGCTTCCCTGTCTGCCGTAATCGTTCAGGGTTCTCGTTATAGCCGAACGCAATCCGGTTATGTGGCTTCCGCCATCCGGAGTGTAGATATTGTTTGCAAATCCCATTTCCTGGATCTCAATGTCCTCGGTGTAGGCTATCGCCGCTTCAATTTCTCCGCTCTCGGTTTCCTTGTGGAGATAGAATATCTCGTCCTGTATGAGTTTCTCTCCGCCTTCGTTCAAATATTCCACATATGTTTTTATTCCTCCCGAGAAATTGAATCCGTAATAAAACGGCTCCGCCTCGCGGTAATCGGCGAAAAAGAGCCTTATGCCTTTCGTGAGATAAGCCTGCTGTCTCATCCTCTCAAGGATTTTTTTGCGGTCAAAAACTATTTCGTTAAAAATCGCCGGGTCGGGCGAGAAAGTGATTGATGTTCCGGTTCCTTCCGCTTTTCCGACTTTCTTCACCTGCGCTTTCGGTTTTCCGATGGAATATTCCTGAACATAAAGGCCGCCGTCGCGTTTTACTTCAGCTTTCACGTAAGTTGAAAGGGCGTTCACGACGGAAGCGCCCACTCCGTGCAGTCCTCCTGAAACCTTGTATCCGCCTCCGCCAAATTTTCCTCCGGCGTGCAGAACAGTCATTATCGTTTCAAGTGAAGATTTTTTTGTCTGAGGATGTATGTCAACCGGAATGCCTCTGCCGTCGTCTATCACCCTGACCGTCTTCTCGTCCAAAATTTCCACCGACACGCTTTTGGCATACCCCGCCATCGCCTCGTCTATGGAGTTATCCAAAATCTCCCAAACAAGATGGTGCAGCCCTTCCGGTCCGGTTGACCCGATGTACATTCCCGGACGCTTTCTTACCGGCTCAAGCCCTTCAAGAACGAATATGTCCTTTGCTGAATAACTGGATTCTTTTTTATCCTTTTCTTTGGCCATTTTGATGTTGTTCCGAGTTAAAAAAACCGCAATTTAACGGGCTTTTTACAGCTTTCATTGTATCACGGAGACTACCTGATTTCCACCCCCTTTTGGGCCTCCAAAGACCCCTTTATTTTGTCCATCCAGGCGTCTATTTCGGCGTCCGTAAGAGTCCTCTCCGGAGACTGAAAAACCAGCCTGATGGTAACCCCAACCCGCCCGTTCTCCGCATCCGGATAATAGTCCGCCAAATCAACGTCGTTTAAGTCATCGGCGCCAACAGCGTTAACCGTTTCAAAGATTTCGCCTACCGGAACGGAATCTTTCACCCACAGCGACACATCCCTCATCATGGACGGGTACGGCGAAATCGGCTCGTATTCAAATTTTCCCTCCGATTTCTTCATTAGTTTCTCGGCATCGGCTTCAAAGAACGCGCGCTCGCCGTTTTTGGAAACGGTTATTTCTCCGACCAGCTCTCCCCCGGCTTTAACTTTCAGCTTTTTCCCCTCGGCGGCGAACTCGGTTTCGCCTATTCCGATTCTGCGAAATGCCGCCTCAACCGCTCCGCGAAGGGTCCGGAGCGGATAATCGCGCGCGCCGGACCTTACCGCCGCCGCGACAGACCAGTGTTCCTTTCCGATTCCGTCAAAAACTTTTCCAAATTCAAATATTTTTATCTCCGTGAAAGATCTCCTGTTCTTTTCTATCGCCTCATCCAGCCCCTTAACAAGATTCGTTCTCATGAACGCCTTTTCCTGGCTTATGGGATTCGCGAGTTCCGGGCCTTCCGGATAATCGCCGAAACTGTAGCTTATGATTTCGTCAAACCCGATTCCCGCAAATGCCCGCTTTGTTTTTTCACGAAATCCGATAATGGGATCGTTATGGGCGGGAATGATGGATATCACGGGAGCCTGCGCTTCTATTTCGTCCAGACCATATATTCTTATCACTTCTTCCGCCAAATCCTCAAAAATGGAAACGTCAATTCTCTCCGCCGGAATTTCGGCGATATCGCCTTTCATCTTAAACCCAAGCTTTCTTAAGATTATTGACGCCTGCGCTTTGTCCACGGCAACTCCGGTGAGCCGTCTGAATCTCTCGGCGTCGTACTTTATAAACTTCTTCGGTTCTTTAACCGGATAAACATCGGAAAAAGCGACAGGCTTTATAAAGCACATCTCGGTTAAAAGCCTTATCGCCCGGTCCATTCCGGTTTTCGCTTTTTCGGAACTCATCCCGTGTCCGTACCTGCGGGAAGCGTCCGTTTCAAGCTTTATTCTCTTGCTTGTCCTATAAACCGAAACTAGATCAAAATTGGCGGATTCCAGTATTATCCTCTTTGTTCCTCCGGTTATTTCGGCTGCTTCCCCTCCCTTTATGCCCGCTATGCCAAGCGCCTTCTTTTTATCAGCAATCACAGTGTCATTAGGCGTGAGCTCGTACTCACCGCCGTCTATGGTCGTTATTTTTTCACCCTTAAAGGCCTTGCGGACAATGATGCCTCCCTCCACCTTATCGGCGTCAAAAGCGTGCATCGGCTGGCCGACTTCAATCATCACGTAGTTTAAGGCGTCCACCACGGGGCTTATGCTCCTTATTCCGCACGTCATTAGGTACTTTTTCATCCACGGCGGCGTGGCTCCTTTTTTACCCAATTCCGCCGAAACGCCGATATAGCGGCAGCAGTCGGATCCTTTTTCCAGTTTTACGCCAAGCGGCTTTTTGGCTTTTTTAAAATCGGTGGTTTTGATGGGAATGGCGCGAAGCCCGAATATCGTGGCCGCCTCTCTCGCAATGCCCGCATGGCTCGCGGCGTCGCACCAGCGGTTCGCGGTTATTTTTATATCCATCATATCGCCCGAAATCTCATCCACCTCAAATGACTTGAGCGCAAGCTCGTCCGCAAACTTCGCTTTCGCGGGAAGATTCGGAACCATTTCTTTTATAAGCGAATAGCTGAATTTCATTTTTTAGAATTTCTTGGTGAACTTAAGGTCTTGCGACTCAAACAATCTTATGTCCGGCACTTTGTGCTTGATGATGGCAAGCCTCTCAACGCCGAATCCGAAAGCGAACCCCTGCCAGTCTTTCGGGTTGTATCCGACGGCCTTCAAGACTTTCGGGTGGACCATTCCGGCTCCGCCCATTTCAAGCCACCTGGAATTGTCCAGCTTCACGTCCACCTCCACTCCGGGTTCCACAAATGGAAAATAGCTTGACCTGAAACGCACCTCAACTGTTTTTTCCGAAAAAAATTGCCTGAAGAATTCGCTTATGACGAATTTGAAATTAGCGAGCGAAACTTCCCTGCCTATCATAAGCCCTTCCACCTGATGGAAATTCGTTTCGTGAGTCGCGTCCGTCGCTTCATATCTGAAAGTTTTGCCGATTGAAATTATCTGGAACGGCGGATCCCTGCGTTCCATATACCTGACCTGAACGGGGCTCGTGTGAGTGCGTAAAAGATACCTCTTTTTGTCGCCCTCTTTGGACTTCATCCAGAACGTATCCCACATTTCCCTTGCCGGATGGCTGTCGGGAATATTTAGCGCGTCAAAGTTGTGATATTCATCCTCCATCTCAGGACCGTCCATCACGGAAAAATTCATTGAATTGAATATTCTCCGTATTTCATCCTCCGTCTGCGTTATGAGATTGAGATGTCCTGATTCCGTTCTCTTCCCCGGCAGCGTTATATCGGTGGCGGAAGCGGAGTTGTTTAACTCTTCTTCCTTAAAGGCTATCGCAGATTCTATTTCGTCTCTAAGTTTTTGTATTCTTGGACCCGTCTCTCTCTTTTCCGCCTCGGACATATCCTTTAAAGAACGTAAGGCTTCAGTAATTTCGCCCTGTTTTCGTCCGAGATACTTCACTCTCACCGCGGAAATTTCTTCCGCCGTGGCGGCGGCATCAATTTCATTTCCGGCTCTTTTTCCTATCTCTTCAAACTCCATTATCTCCTGATAATAGCGGAAAAAAGGGCTTTGGGCAACAAAAACCGGCGAACTTGAGTTCGCCGGCCGGCAAAACTTTTTTTACTTTTTACTGCGTCTTTTTATCCTCGTAAGTAAATAAGCGAGGATTCCCGAAGCGACGGCTGAGCCGATAACGATGAGAGCCAGTTCCCATCTTCCCTTAATAAAGAGAATGACTATCCCAGCTATCACCGCGTCAACGGCGAGGGCGAAAACAATAGCCCAAAAGCAACCGGGGTTGATTTGGTTTGTGTCATTCATTGAATAAACCTCCCTTTCTCCGGATATTTCCGAAAGTCATCCGCCAATCAGCGTTTCCAGTCCGATTGCCGCGGTGGAGCATTCCTTATTTCCGCACTCCCTGTATTCCCATCCGCTCGCGTTGCTTTTTATCGGCCCAAGCCTTTTCCCGCAATCGGGACAGTAAGAGATCTTTCGGTAAAACACCGCCGCGGCGTAAATTATGGAAAGCCCGCCGGCGATTCCCAGAACGGCCCAAAAGCCCATTTTCATCGCCTCCCCTTTTTAAAATTTTTAAAGCTTCTGCGCAGCGGACGGGACTCGAACCCGCGACCTCTGCCGTGACAGGGCAGCGCTCTAACCAATTGAGCTACCGCTGCGTGCGCAAACGTTGAAACAGGTACGATTATACCTAAGGAAAACGGCTTTATCAATATCAGGCAAGCAAACAAAAAGCCCCATGCGCTGGGACTATAGTGTGCCGGCAGCAAGAATCGGACTTGCGACCCAGCGCTTATGAAACGCTTGCTCTGCCACTGAGCTATGCCGGCGAATATGTTGCGGGAGCGAGAATCGAACTCGCTTCTGGAGCTTATGAGGCTCCCGAGGTAACCAGTCCTCCATCCCGCGATACGTTCAAAGAAGACGAGTGTAATCGTACCCCAGAAGGGGCGATAATTCAAATGCTTACGGGATTATTGACACCTCCTCGGTTTTGGCTGTAGGATGGCCGTACTGTTCTTAAAAAAGTCATTCGTGCGGCGTTAGCTCAGCTGGTAGAGCTATCTCCTGGCAGGAGATGGGTCAAGGGTTCGACCCCTTTACGCTGCACCAAAGCCAACGAAAGTTGGCTTTTTTATTATAAGCTAAGGGAGTTGAACGTTGAGTGGGACCGGGAGAACGTTATAAACGGTCTCCCGTGTGGGAGAACATTAAGGACCGTGGGTCCTTAAGGAGTGAACTCCGCCGAGCGGGCGGATGAGCGACGTGAGATTCCCTTACGCTACACCAACCTCCCTTATGGGAGTGTTCAGTCCGAAGATTCCGGCGGGCAATCGCTTCCTGTTTAGGAAGGGCTCACAAAGCCAAAAACGATTAATCCAAGTAGCGGCGAGCGAAAGGATGAAATCAGACAGAATCATCGGACAAGTAGGGCTCCCGGGACGGGGCGAAGCAAGTAGCTCCGTTTCGGGGGCTAAACCTTAAAGCCGCTTCTGCAAGAAGCGGCTTTTTCATTTCTTTTAAAATCGCGGCTGTTCGTAAAACTTTCCCAAAGCGAATAAATCTGAATCGTGAAAACGCTGTCCGATCAGCTGCAGCCCCACAGGCAGTTTCCCTTCCCTGTTTTTTACCGGCATTGAAATCGCTGGAAGTCCCGCGAGATTCACCGGTATGGTGAAGATATCCGACAGATACATCTGAATGGGGTCATCTGTCTTCTCTCCGATTTTGAATGGCACTGTCGGCGAAACGGGCGAAAGTATCACGTCCGCTTCGGCAAACGCTTTTGTGAAATCTTCCTTTATAAGCTGCCGCACTTTCTGGGCTTTCGCGTAATACGCGTCGTAATATCCGGCGGAAAGCACGAACGTGCCCATCAGAATCCTCCGCTTCACTTCGTCGCCAAATCCGGCGCCTCTCGTTTTCATGTATATCTCAAGCAGAGTGTCGTTTTCGTCTCCTCCGCGCGAATAACGAATGCCGTCAAACCTGGCAAGATTCGTGGAAACCTCCGCGAACATGATTATGTAATAAGTGGATAAGGCATATTTGGAGTTTGGCAAACTCACCTCTTTTATTTTCATTCCCGCCGAGCGGAAAAAATTTATCGCCTCTTCCGTCGCCTCCGAAGTGTCTTTATCCAGTCCTTCTCCTGATAAAAATTCCTTGGGAATTCCTATCGTTATTGATTCGGGATTGCCCAAAGAAATTTGGCTTTCCGCCGCATCCCTTGAAGTGGCATCCATCCGGTCCTTCCCTTTTATCACCGAGTATATTTCCTCCGCATCGGCGACGGTTTTCCCGAAAGGCCCGATTTGGTCCAAGCTTGATGCCATCGCCATCACGCCAAAACGGGATACCCGTCCGTACGTCGGCTTCATCCCGACAACTCCGCAAAAACTTGCCGGGAGCCTGATGGAACCGCCCGTGTCCGAACCCAAAGCTCCAAGCGCCATGTTCGCAGCAACCGCTGCCGCCGAACCTCCGGAAGAACCCCCCGGAACTCTCTCTGTGTCTCTCGGGTTTTTGACTATTCCGTAAGCGGAGTTTTCGGTTGAAGAACCCATGGCGAACTCATCCATATTCGCCTTACCGATGAATATCGCTCCAGCTTCCCTGAGTTTTTTGATTACCGTCGCGTCGTAAGCCGAGGAATAGTCTTTCAGTATTTTGGAGCCGGAAGTGGCAATCTCTCCCTCAATTAGAATATTATCCTTTATCGCCATCGGAACTCCGCAAAGCGGCCCCGGTTCTTTTCCCGATTTTATTTCTTCATCAAGATTTCTGGCCTCGGCGAGCGCTTCGTGTTTCCTTACGGAAATGTAAGCGTTGATTTCCGGATTTTTCGCTTCCGTTTCCGCGAGATATTCCGCGGCTGTTTCCTCGGCGGTCATCGCTCCCGAAGCTATTCCTTCGCGAAGTTCTTTTATTGAGAAAGTTTCCTTATTCATCCGAATTTTTCATTACTCCGGGCACCTTTAAACAGCCTTTTTCCGATTCCGGAAAAGACTCTATGCCTTTTTGGATGAATTCCGGATTGACTACGTCTTCATCCGTTATGTTTATAAGTTCGGTGGCTCCCGCCATCGGCGGTATGCCGTCGGTGTCCACCTGATTCAGTTCTTCAAAATATCCGAGTATCGCCTCGGCATCCTTGAGTATTCTGTTTTCCTCCGCCGCCGCGAGGTCTATCCTCGCAAGCTCGGCAAGATGTTCTATATCCTCCTTTCTTATGTTTCCGGACATTAAATGTATGATAGCTTTCGCGCCCTTTCCGCGCAATCTCGCTCGGAGAGGGAAATAAAAGCTGCCGTCCTGACGGACGACAGCGTGTTTTGCGGTTTAAACCGCGATTTCCTCCAGATGGCCAATGATTATCTCCTTTGTCCTATCCGGATCATACAGTGCGGTAACGGTCCAGGATATTTCAACCGCGGCGGAATCTCTTCCGGTCTTATTGGAAAAGGATAGTTTGCCTATGCCCTCTTCAATAATCGCCTTTTTAAGGGCTTCCTCGTTTGTGAGAAGTTCTCCGCCGAGCCTGGAGCCCCTTGATACGAACAGAACCTGGCTTACGCCTAGTTCCGTGAGAGGCATCTTGACCTTGCTTCCGCCGAGGGCTGTGCCGTCCTCCAGCACCACGATAGCCATCTTCGGTTCGCTTTCCTCGGAATTGTCCAAGGGGTCTTTCTTCGGCTCAGCCATGAACATCGTGCCGATCTTGAGTTTAATATCCTCGTCAACTACGGCCTTTCTCGGGTCGGGCCGGAATTCCAGCGCCTTGGCGACCTCCCTCATCATCCTTTCCTTGGGGTTCTCACTCTCCTGACGCTGTCTCTCTCTTGCCGCTTCCTCGGCCTCCATTTCGTCCAGTCTTTCGCGAGCCCGCTCCACTAGCGCGCCCATTTCGTCGTAGACCATACCTTAGATCTCCTTCCGTTACATAAGATTTTTAAGAACCTGCAATCCTTAGAGACATACTAACCACATTTGGCGAAAAAGTCAATAAAAAAGAGCCTGTGTAGGCCCCTTTTGCCTGATTTTAAGCGTTTTTCCGTGTCGCGCATTATCCGGCTGAGCGGCAGGTATGAACGGCAAATCTCTATTTTATGAGATTTTTAAAATCGTCTTCGGATAAAATCCGGACGCCAAGCTCCGCGGCCCTGTCGTATTTTGAACCCGGATTTTCTCCCGCGACCACATAATCCGTTTTTTTGCTTACCGATTCAGAAACGTTTCCTCCCAAACTTCTCACGATGTCTTTGGCATCCTCCCGTTCAATCCGCAAGAGCGTCCCGGTAAACACGAATGTTTTTCCGGAAAGCTTTTTTGTTCCTTTCTCTTTCTCTGCCGAAATTATCACTCCGTTTTCCGTAAGCTTTCTCGCGAATTCTTCGTTCTTCCCTTGGTTAAACCATTCTCTTATCGCTTCAGCCACCCTGGGTCCCACGTCCGGCAATCCCTGAAGTTCTTCTTCCGGAATTGATTTCAGGTATTCAAAAATATCCGAAGGGGTTTTCCCGTTACGGATCACCTTTGCAATCGTCCTCGCCGTTTCCTCGCCCACGTGTTTAACCCCGAAAGAATATATCAGTTTTTCCGCCGGCAGTTCTTTTTTGGAAGCTATCTCGGCCACGATGTTCTCCGCCGATTTTTCTCCGAATCTCGGCAGCGACTCTATGTCCCCTTTCTCAAGTTCAAATATATCGGCGGCATCTGATATGAGCCCCTCGTCCATGAACCGGGTCAGGATTTTCGGTCCCAGCCCCTCTATATTGAAGGCTCCCCTTGAAACAAAATGCTTTAACGATTCCTTGTGTTTCGCTCCGCAGTCCGGATTGGAACACTTATAGAACGCGCCTTCACGAACGACTTCTCCGCCGTCCACGGGACATTTGCCCGGCATGTTTATTTCTTTTTCTTTTCCGGTCCTCAAGGCGGGAAGAACCTGTGTCACTTGCGGAATAACGTCTCCCGCCCGGCTTATGATTACCGTGTCTCCGATCTTAAGTCCCAGTTTTTCTATCTGGTCCATATTGTGAAGCGTGGCGTGCGTCACCATGACCCCGCCGACGTTGATAGGCTCCATTACGGCAACCGGCGTCAGTATCCCGGTGCGTCCCACCTGAAACCGTACATCCTTTACGATTGTCGTCGCCTCTTCCGGCGAAAATTTATAAGCTATCGCTCCTCTTGGCGCTTTTCCCGCCACCCCCGCCTCGCGGAACACGGCGTTGTCGTCCACGATGACCACTATGCCGTCTATTTCGTAATCCAGCCTTTTTCTGTTTTTGCCGTCGTTCCAGTGGTCGCGGAATTCAAACGCCTGTCTTAGCGAACGGACAAGTTTGTTGTTCTTATTCGTTTTAAATCCCCAATCGGCGAGCGCTTCATGCTCTTCGTGATGATTGCCGAATTCCGCCCCGTAAGCGACCCCGTATTCAAAAGAATCCAGTCTTCTGTTCGCCGTCACCGCCGGATCAAGCTGACGAAGGCTGCCGGCGGCGATATTCCGGGGGTTGGCGAAAAGTTTTTCTCCCTTTTTCTCCTGCTCCTTGTTTATCCTCTCAAATTCTTTTTTTGTGATGAACACTTCCCCGCGGACAACGAGTTTTCGGGGAAGCGGGTGTTTGGCTGTTCCTGAAATTTTGAGCGGTATCGCCTCTATTGTTTTGACGTTTTGAGTTATGTCTTCTCCGATTTTCCCGTCGCCGCGGGTTGAAGCTTGCGTCAGCGCTCCGTCTTCATAGATAAGCTCAATGGCGAGCCCGTCTATCTTGAGTTCGCAGTAAAAATCCTGGGATACTTTCCTTCCCAGATAATTCTCCATTCTCGCAAACCATTCCGCCATATCCTCCTCCGAAAAAGCGTCGTTGAACGAGAGCATCGGCGTTTCGTGGGAAACTTTTTTAAATTCCTTGAGCGGCTCCCCTCCCACTCTTTGGGTTGGCGAATCCGGAGTGACAAGCTCCGGAAATTGAGTTTCCAAATCAAATAGCTCCTTTTTCAGGGAGTCCAAAGCCGCGTCCGAAATGAGCGATTTATCCTCCGTATGATACGCTCTGCGGTATTTTTCAACCTCCGCCTTAAGTTTTTCCACGCGCTCCGCCGCCGCTTCTCTCATCATAATCTACCGAAATTATACTAAAAGCCGCCTTATTTTAATAATCAAAACAGACTCCGCCGTTCATTGGTTGGCAAAGGCAAAAGCGGATTTCATCCGGTTATTCAGTCAAATATTCTTTTGATCCCCTCTCTTATCTGTCCGAGTAATTCGGCAAAGCCTCCTTTGTTCGCGTTAACCTCTTCAAGCTCCGGAGTGAACACTTTCACTTCATATTCCGCCGGGTCCGAATCCTTATAACAGTAAACAGGATCGGTGTTGTCCCTGTTCCGGCAAATAAGGCGATAAATGGTTGTAAACGCCGGCGAAAGATTTTCCTTCGTTCCGGAGGTGTTCAGGCTGTCCAGCGTTCCAGTCCAGCCCGTTCCGTCGCCGGAGGTAACGCTCGGCGTGCACCTTAACGTTGTTGGCGTTCCGGAATCCGGCTTCAGCGCGCTCCAGACTATGTTTACTAACTGGTTAAAAAGTATCTGCGCCTTGGACGGCTCCGTCTCAAATCTCGTAACCCTCGGCTCCTGTATCACCCTCACCGTTTGCGAAGCGGAATCGGTTGAAGAACAAACCTCCTTTGAACGGACGGATAAATCATATTCGTAATACCGGCAGGCATATCTTCGGCACGGAGGACAAGTCGGATCATCGCTTCCTTCGGGACATTCGCTCCACAGCTCGCAGTTATTCCCTTCGGGGTCGGTGCTTGAATTCCATCTTACATCGCAGGCCCCGCGCGAGCACGAACTCGCTTCTATGTTCGCTCCATATTGCGCCCTTATCTGATTCAGTGCCGCGTCGCAGTCATTGTCGTTGTTAGCGCCGTCTCCGGAAAAGTTTCTGGAATTACTGCAGGTATACGAAGACCTGGTGCAGCTCACCGAATAAGTCTGGGTCACATCCGGCGAAACAGTCTGGCTGCCGGAAATGCTTGATGATCCGGAACGGCTGAAGTTCCATCCTCCTCCGGAACTGCCGCATGAAATGTCGTAGTTTGACGGAGTTCCTCCTCCGATTATGTCTCCGCACTTATTACTCACCGAACCGCTCCAGTTGAGCGTCGTCCGAGTCTCTTCCGGCGTCGGATTGTTTCCGTTCGGATGGTACGGCAAGCATGACCTTGTTGCGGACAGACTGGCGCTTACCGAGTTCAAATCAGCAATGGAATTAAGCGGAGAATCAACGGTTACGATTGTTGATTTTGAACAAGTTCCGCCTCCGCTCTCCCTTGCGCAGGTGAAAGTATAGGTCGTCGTTTCATCCGGATTTATTTGCCGGGAACCGGATGTCGGCACGGAACCTATTCCGGTTATCGCGCAATTGTCCGCCAAATCGGCCGACCAGGAAAGAGTAGCCGAACCGCAGGCAATGGTTGAAGGCGAAGCCACGAGGCTCAGTCCGCATTCCGCGTCAATCACCGAGACCGTCGCCGTATCGCTCAATCTTGTTGTCGGATCCCCGCTTTTGGCGCAAGCGAGAGTATAAGTGGTTGTTATGGCCGGCGAAACGGAAACGGAGCCGGATGTCCCGACCGAACCGGAAGACGTAAGCGTGCAGCCAGTGGCATTGGTTGTGGTCCAGGAAAGAGTTGATGACTCGCCGGACTCTATGGACGTTGGATTAGCGGTTAAACTGACCGCCAATTCCTCTGACGGAGCCGGCGCCGGACACCGGCATACACCTCCGGGCTG
>Ga0172363_10000415_pt1 | contig 31621 bp, 32 predicted proteins | sample LakKivs2_kivu2a2_FD_114541 | JGI IMG/M metagenome (GOLD analysis project Ga0172363, IMG submission 114541) | Sediment microbial communities from Lake Kivu, Rwanda - Sediment s2_kivu2a2 | ecosystem: Environmental > Aquatic > Freshwater > Lake > Sediment | place: Rwanda: Western Province, Lake... | reverse complement strand
TTAGAATCTTGTTAAGATTTGGCTAGCGTGTTAAGAGCCTACGTTTCTCGCGGATCCCCCCGCAGGTGACGACCCTCAGAAGGCGGTGATGCGTCACTGACATACCGGACGAGTGCACGTCGTTGACAAAAGCTTTGTCGGGTGATAAAGTGGGACAACAGTTCTAGATTGAATATTCGTTCAATCATCCAGGTGAAAATTGCCTAAACAGTCCACCGGGCGCACTTTCGGTAACGACCAGGCTCTGGTCAAAGAGCACAGGAATCACATAGTCCGCTGCTCTACATGTGTAACCAAACAAACCCATGCTGTTTTGAGGGCGATCCGGGTAGATGACAACACTGGTGTCGGTGACGGACACAGAAAGGAGCCATTCAAGTGATTACTTTGAAGGAAGGAAATTGGCGTATTCCCAAGTGGAACAGAAAGGTATTTGCCGTTGCCGGCGGGTTAACAAATTACAGGAAGTTCTGCGCGGAAATGAAGCTCGAAGAGCAGGTGATGGTGGCGTTCCGGCAGATGTTGGAGAACAATGACCTGAAGCTTTCTCCCGTGGAAATCAAGGGACTAATCAATTTTCTTGCCTGCGGCGAATTTGCGGACCACTTTCAAGACCAGCTCCTGTGCGAAGCCAAGGTCACTGATTACCTCGGGCTCGACCCAATGTATGATATAGGTATCAAAACCGGTGGGGCCACGGGTGGCTCCACTGTGCTGACCGCCGCTATGGCGATAGCCAGCGGATATGCTGATGTGGCGCTGGCGGTGGGTTGGGAGCGCATGTCTGAAGTGGATACGCGAACAGGCAACTACTACATTGCCAACGCCGCCTGTAAGGACTTCGAGACCAGGCTTTCGCGCATCTATGCTGCCTACTATGCTCCTATGGCCATCCGTTTCGCCTGGGCTTATAACCTCTCGGAAGAGACCAGAGCCAAGGTGGCAGTCAAGAATCACCTCTATGCCTACTACTCGCCGTATTCTCAGCAGCCGGGCAAATACACAATTCAGGATGTCCTCAACAGCCCCATGTCAACCTACCCGTTGCGTTTCTTGGAATGCTGTGCCATGACCGATGGCGCTGCCTGCCTGCTGCTTTGCGATGAAGAAACTGCCTATAAGCTGACGGATAAGCCTTGCGAGCTTTTTATCGCCGGCGGGAGCCACACTTTGAGGGTGGCAGACCGGAGAGACATGGAGATTCCGTTGCTGCCGCACGAGACTCCCGAAATGTATAAGGGCCTGCGCAAGAAAGAAGGCCAACGGTGGCCGGGATTCGAAAGCTTCGCTGCGGCACGATTTGCTGCGTATTTTGCTTACGGAATGGCCGGCATCAGCAACCCGCTTGAAGAGCTTGACCTGGTGGAGCTGCATGATGCATTTACTATAAGCGACATCCAGACTTACGGAGACATCGGGCTCCGTCCCTATGGAGAGGAACCTGATTACATCGAATCCGGTGATGCCTATTTCGGCGGTAAATGCCCGGCCAATCTGTCAGGAGGATTGATAGGCACCATGCATGCTGTGGGGGCAACTGGCATCTTCTCAGGAGTTGAATGCCTCTGGCAAATACAGGGCAAATATGATAAGTTCCATGGCGACCACAAGATCTGGGAGTCCTTTGGCAAGAAGAAGCCAGCCGACTGGAAGAGCCTCCAGGTACCCGATGCCAAGCAGGCAGCCTGGGTATCTCACGCTGGTGTCGGGTCGCACGTGACGGTAGGCATTCTCAGGAAGGCTTTTTGAAGGAGGAAAACCGTGGCAGCAAGGAAAAAGATAGCCAAATACACTGGCAAACCGGCAAAGGTGCTCCAATCTGAGCCAGCCTTAGTGATAGAGTGGCCGCGGAGCTTGGTCCACAGGCATACCTATGGAAAACTCTCCCCGTTCTTCAAAGGTCTGACAGAGGGTAAGTTGCTGGCCACCAGATGCGTAAATCCGAAATGTGGGGAGCACAGGCTGTGGCTGCCGCCGCTGGCTGACTGCCCCGACTGCAACCAGCCCATGGCCTGGCAGGAATTGCCCCAGCCTGTCATTGGCACGGTGCATACCTATGCGCGTGTGGAGTACGCCGGCGCGGGCATAGAGCTAACTACGCCCTATTTCCAGATTGACGTTGAACTACCCGGCGTGTGCACCATATTCAAGGGCTATCTGCAATACGGAACACCCGAAATAGGCATGAAAGTGAAGGCATGCTTCCGCACCAAAGACCCCACCAACACGATTCTTGATGTGTACTGGATACCTGTACTCGATGATACGGATGTGCGGTCTTAGTCAGGTAGTTGGTCGGGAGTTAATTAGAGTAAGCACCAACGAAGCAGGAGGGAGCCGGCATGGGGAAGTTGCTCTGGGAACCAACGGAAGAACGAAAGAAGAATGCGAACATAACCCGTTTCATAGAGTTCGTTAATAAACGACAAAAGCAGAACTTTCATTCCTATAGAGAGCTTTACAACTGGTCCGTAGACAAGATACCGGACTTCTGGGCTTCCGTGTGGGACTTTGCCGGGGTGAAGGCTTCCAAACGCTACCAAACAGTGGTTGACGATGTGACTAGGATGCCCGGTGCCAGATGGTTCATAGGAGCTAGGCTAAATTTCGCCGAGAATCTATTGAGATACAATGATGAAAAGACCGCCTTCATCTTCAAGGGAGAAACTCAGAAGTCAGTGAAGATGAGCTATGCTGAACTGTACGACTCCGTAAGACGTCTGGCAGACTCTCTTCGCAGAATAGGAATCAAGCCTGGAGACCGCATAGCCGCCTACATGCCCAACATGATAGAGACGGCCGTGGCGATGCTCGCCAGCACCAGCGTTGGCGCTATCTGGGCTTCATGTGCCACCGATATCGGCCCTGGAGCTGCCATTGATCGCTTCGGTCAGATCCAACCGAAGCTTCTATTTACTGTTGATGGCTACTTTTACAAAGCGAAAGCCTTTGATTCTCTTTCCAGCGCCGCTGCAATTGTAAGGGGCGTGCCCTCTATTGAGAAAGTCATAGTGGCCGGGTATAAGGAAGAGAAACCAGATATCAGCCATATTCCTAACTCCGTGCGTTACGATGATTTCCTATCGAAAGGGACGCCCGAAATCCGATTTGAACAGTTGCCCGCGGACCACCCTGTATTCATCATGTTTTCGTCAGGGACGACTGGCAAGCCGAAGTGTATGGTTCAGGGAGCAGCCGGCATTCTGGTTAATCAACTGAAGGAGTTGATAATTCATACGGATCTGAAGCGAGATGATGTTCACTTCTTTATCACGACCTGTAGCTGGATGATGTGGAACTGGATGCTGACTTCTCTGGCCACTGGTAACACCATTATTCTGTATGATGGCAACCCCAACTACCCCGGGGCGGGTGCCATGTGGAAACTGATCCAGGATGAGAAAGTGACTATGTTTGGCTGCAGCGCCAGCTACATCAACTACCTCAGGAACGAAAACATTAAGCCGGCTAATGATTACGACCTGTCATCGTTGAAGGAGATATGGCAGACCGGTTCGTCTCTCTCGGCCGAAGGGTTTGAGTACGTATACCGGGAAGTCAAGACAGACCTGCATTTCAATTCCAGTTCAGGTGGCACAGATATCAATGGCTGCTTTTTCACTGGCAGTCCGATTCAGCCTGTATACGCGGGTGAACTGCAGGGACCGGGCTTAGGCATGAAGGTGAAAGCATATGATGAGAAAGGACACCCGATATTTGATCAACAGGGGGAGCTTGTCTGTGAAGCGGCTGCCCCGCCTATGCCGCTCTATTTCTGGAACGATCCGGATGGCAAGAAGTACAGAGATGCCTATTTTCGTGTTTACCCCGGCGTGTGGCGTCACGGGGACTATATCGTGTTTCATAGCGATACGGGCGGAGCTACCTTCTACGGTCGCTCGGACGCGGTACTGAAACCATCCGGTGTTCGCATCGGTACGGCCGAAATATATAACGTGATGGAAGGGCTGCCGGAGATTGCTGATAGCCTGGCAATAGGGCAGAATTGGGAAGGGGACCAGCGCGTCCTCCTGTTTGTCAAATTGACTGAGGGATATCAGCTGACGGCAGATCTAGAGACTAAGATCAGGAAAAGCCTGCGTGAGAAAGCTTCCCCAAGGCATGTCCCAGCCAGAATCATTGCTGTGCCTGACATCCCCTACACTACGAACATGAAAAAGGTTGAAAGCGCTGTCACCAACATAATCCATGGCAGACCTGTTGTGAACAGAGATGCCCTGTGCAACGCCGGGTGCCTGGACTTCTTCGAGAAGCTTGTTGCAGAAGGGGCACTCAAATCCTAATCTATTCTCCTAATAAGAGAGAGGAGCCGAAAGCTTGAGAGCAACTGGACTCAGTGGCGATATGGGCCAAACAGTCCCAAAGACGTGACTGAGTTGTTAGGAGGCAAACACGGATACATTAAGTGAGGGCAAAGGTGAACTTCTTGGCTGGCATGATCCGGATGAGGCCAGGCAATGGGTGCGTGAGAACAAATCGCGCGAACTGAAGGATAAGACGATGTCAGTCAGACAGGCTGTCTCGCAGTTTATTCATGACGGAGATTTCATAGCTAGTGGGGGATTCGGGCATGTAAGAGTATCTATGCCCATTATCTACGAAATAGTCAGGCAGAAAAAACGCAATCTGGCTATGGCTGGCAAGACAGCGGTCCATGACCTTGACATATTGGTGGGTGCGGGTTGCGTTAATAAGGTTGAAGTGGCCTATTCTTTCGGTCACGAACTCAGGGGACTATCGCCGGCTTCGAGGAGAATGGTGGAAACGGGTCAATGCAAGGTCATTGCAGAAACGAGCAACGCCGCATATCAATGGCGATTCTTGGCTGGGATGATGGGCCTTCCTTTCGTACCAAGTCGTAACCTGCTGGCTACGGATACCGGCAGCTACAGTTCGTGCAAGGTTGTAAAGGATCCCTTCAGCGGCAAGCCGATAAATCTTATCCCGGCGGCTTATCCTGACTCAGCTTTCATTCATGTTCATCGTTGCGATATTTATGGTAATGCTCAGATAGATAGTACGGTGGTGGAAGATGTTGAACTAGCAAGGTGCGCACGAAGACTTATATTAACAACAGAGGAAATTGTGGACGATGAACTAATACGAAGGGAACCCTGGAAGACAAAGATACCGTTCTTCGTAGTCGATGCTGTGGTTGAAGTTCCATATGGCTCTCATCCTTGTGAGATGCCGGGTATGTACTACTATGACGAAGAACTCATAGCCGAGTGGCTGAAGCTATCCAGAACTCAACAAGGTGTGGACTCATATCTGCAAAAATACGTTCTTGGCGTTGATACTTTCGAGGAATACTTAGAGCTTTGTGGCGGCATAAAGAAGATCAATTACCTCAAAAGAAGAGAGTTCCTCAAGGAACCGATGATAGCTCCGTGGAGGAAGGAGGCTTGAGCGTATGCCAATAACAGGCGTTACTCAGGGTAAGTACAGTCTAAGGGAGTATCTGGCATTTATTGGGGCAAGTGTACTGGAAGATAAGAAGTCAGTTTTGGTGGGTACAGGGCTTCCTATGATAGCCTCCATGCTGGCCCAAAAAACTCATGCTCCTAATCTGCTCATAATGTTTGAGGCTGGTGGAGTTGGGCCTCTGTTGCCTGAGCTGCCCGTATCGGTGGGAGAGTCGACAACGTATTACAAGGGGGTATCCGCCTCCAGCATGCACGAGGTTATGTCACTGTGCCAAGCTGGGTATGCTGATTACGCTTTTTTGGGGGCGGCACAGGTTGATATGTATGGCAATATCAATACCACGGTCATCGGCCCTCACGATTCACCCAGGGTTCGCCTGCCTGGTAGCGGGGGTGCTAATGATGCGGCCTCCTTCGCCCATAGACTCATAACCATCATCGCCAACCAATCTCAGAAGACGTTCGTCGACACAGTCGACTTCGTTACAACGCCTGGCTATCTGCGTGGTCCCGGGGCGAGGGAGAAAGCCGGGCTGGCCAGTGGTTCAGGCCCGTACAGAGTCATTACACAGCTGGGCATATTCGATTTCGAGGAAGCGACAAAGAAATTAAGACTGCTTTCATTACATCCAGGCGTAAGGATAGAAGAGGTCAGGGAGAACAGTAAGTTTGACATAATCATTACCGATAAGGCTGAAACAAGCGCCGAGCCCGCTGTTGAGCATTTGCGGATATTGCGTGAAGAAATAGACCCGGCGGGCGTTATTTTAGGAAAATAGAACAACTAGTGCTGGGAGTAGCTTAAACATTGGTCTGCGAGCCATGAATTTCGATTTGACCGAGGAGCAGAATCTAACGCGCCAGGCCATTCGGGCTTTCGCTGAAAAACAAATAGCTCCTGTCGCCAGAAAGCTGGACGAAAAGGAAGAGTTTTCTGTCGATCTAACTCGAAAGATGGCGGATCTGGGGCTGCTGGGGTGTTTTGTTTCAGAGAAATACGGCGGCTCCAATATGGGCTATATCTCATATGCAATTGCGGTCGAGGAGCTGGCCAGGGTTGATGCTTCCCAGGCTGCTACTATCGCGGCCGGAAACTCTCTGGGAATCGGCCCTATCTATTACTTTGGTAGTGAGAAGCAAAAGCAGGAGTGGCTTCCCAGACTCTGTTCAGGAGAGTGTCTGGCTGCGTTCGGTTTGACGGAGCCTGATGCCGGCTCCGACGCTGGAAGCTCTCGAACCACTGCAGCGCTTCAAGGAGACTACTGGACCATCAACGGGCACAAGATCTTCATCACCAACTCGGCTTGCTCCCTGACCGGTGTCATTATTGTCCAGGCGGTTACCGGCAAACGTGAGGATGGCAAGCCAGAACTTAGCTGCCTCATCGTTCCCAGTGGCACCTGCGGGTTCACAGGTAAGGAAATGAAAGACAAGATGATGTGGCGGGCATCCAACACCGGCGAGCTTTTTTTCGACGATTGCGTCGTGCCGAAGGCAAACCTCCTGGGAAAGAGGGGCGACGGCTTCCACCAGATGCTTGCCACACTGGATGGCGGACGCTTGAGCATCGCCGCGATGGGACTGGGCGGGGCTCAGGCAGCGTTCGAATTGGCTCTGCAATACGGTAATTCACGCATCCAATTTGGGCGACCGATTGCTTCGTTTCAAATCAACGCTTTCAAGCTAGCCGACATGGCGTTGGATATCGAGCTGGCCAGAAATCTGCTCTATAAGGTATGCTGGCTGCGGGAAAACGACCGTCCCATTACCAAGGAGGCCGCCATGGCAAAACTGTTCTGCTCCGAGGTCATGCGCCGCTGCGTCCACCATGCAGTTCAACTTCACGGAAGCTACGGGCTGATGAAGGATTACGAAGTGGAGAGACTGTATCGGGACCAGAGGATTCTCGAGATCGGCGAGGGAACCTCAGAAATACTACGCATCGTGATTGCCCGCAACATCGGCGTATCGGGAAGGGCAATCTAGAAGGGAGGGCACCATGAAGAGCGACAAGCCAAAACGCAGGACCTCTCCCAGAACCGGTCCGGCCAAGCGCCGGGCGGTGACGCACGATGATCTTCTCACTGACCTGGCTGACCTCGCCCGTATGGAAGGAGTTGAGGAGGGCAAGGAATCTCTTGGCGACCGAATTCGGAGGGTCCGGGAGATACGAGATCTCACCATCAAGGACGTTAGTAGCCGAACAGGCATAGATGCAGATACCCTGGGACGCATAGAATCGAGCAAAGTGATCCCCGCGTTGGGACAGTTGGTCAAGCTGGGCAAAGCGCTTGACATGCAGATGGGATACTTCATATCTCCGGGAATTGATAGGCCCATGACTGTGGTCCGCAAGCATGAGCGACGGTCAATGTCCCGCTATGGAGAGGGCAAGAGCATGCTCTATGGTTATTCCTACGAATCCCTGGCCCCTGACAAGGCCAACCGGTTGATGGAGCCTTTTATCGTTACGCTGGTGCCCACAGAGACGGAAGAGTTCTCCGCACACGCTGGACAGGAATTCCTCTATGTCCTGGAGGGGCAAATCAAAGTGCAAGTCGGCGACCGCGCCGATTCTCTCAAGCCTGGGGATGCCGTCTATTACGATTCTAGTCAACCTCACGTGGTCAGGTGTGCGGGAACCGCCCCAGCAAAAGTACTGGCTGTCATTTATGCGGGACCGTCATAGCCTGTAACACGGGCACAGTCTGCTATGACGATTTCGAAGAAGCCCTTGGCCGCAAGCGGACACGAACGCTTTTTTTCAGCCGGATATCTCCATCTTTGACGGTAATGGGCTTATCCTGCCACTACGTAGCTCCCGTCCAAGACACGACAGGTACAGGTCCTGTGCGGCTCGCTTTCGTTCCCCTCCCTGAAGATAGCCGTGCAATACCCTGATCAGACTGATAAGCCCTCTTTTAAGGGGCTTGACTACGGTGCTAGAATATTGTTGATGAGTGGTTATACACTGCGAGAGGCTGCTCAGGCCTTAGGGGTCTCAATCGTTACCATCCGCCGGTACATTAAGGCCGGGAAACTCAAGGCCAAGCTGGTCGCTGGCAAATTCGGGGACTCTTACATCATTGAGGACTTACCTCTGTTCACTAAGCCCTTGTCAGACGATGCCCAGCAGGTTCAACCCCTTATCAATAGAATAGAGCAACTGTCTCAGGAAGTCGGCTATTGGAAAGCTAAGACAGAATTACTTGAGCAACGATTGTTGCTCCTGGAAACCCCTAGGCAGGCCCCTAAGCAAAGATGGTGGCAGAGATTATTCAGGCCTTGGCACTGAATAGAAAGGAGCTTATCACCGGTGGAGAGCGACAAATACCAATCGATACGGACTGCTGCCCGAGTTCGGATCGTAGGCGGGAGTGACACCGAAGCAGAAAAATGGATGATGTTTGCGGGTGCTCTATCCCCAGGATAGATATTTAGGCGTTGACGACGGTCAATGTCGTTTCTCTGGCCTCTCAGGTGCGTTCCAGCGGGAATCCAAGGGATACGCCGTCCGCCGAGATCAAGGTTGCGGATGATCAGGAGTTATGGCCGGAGAGGACCACGACACTCTAGGGAAAGACTATCGAAGCTAGATTGCGAGTAGGAAGGTGTCAAGAATAACTTTTTGGCGCACTTAGAACGTCACTGCTTCAAATTCTTTGCGGCCTACCTGAGAGGTGACGTCATCACCTTTCTCCGATACGTTTCGTCAGAGACAATCGAGTTGCCGGAAGGAACCTAGATCTTCAGTTTCACCACCTAAATACCCACACGAACAAAAGCAGGCCCCTAACTGGGTCTTAGCCTGCTCCTGTTTTCGTTGTTCTTTGTGGCAGGCCCTTGTGATAAGGGCAGACCTTCCGACAGATATTGCACGAAAGGACCAAGCCGCCGCCACTCGTGTAAGAATTAGAACGCTCTCTACACAGCTTCTGGTCAATGGTCACTCCATCAAGAGCATGCTGTGGACATGAATCTATGCACAATCTGCATTCAGAATCACAACCTTCATAGGATGCAATCGGATCGGGCTCTAAATCAACGGATACAAGGATGGCCCCAAGCCAGATCATATTCCCGAGTCTTTCGTTCATCAGAAGCGTGTTTTTCCCCAATACCCCTAGGCCAGCGAGCAGACCGGCGTGTTTTAGAGATAGAATCCCTCTGCCATGATTTCGGTCTGGATCCCAATATTCATATGGGTCGGCGGAGGGAGTCGGAACCGAAACAACGCCTTCCATCTCTAACTCGTCGGATACACGAAGGGAAATCCCGTCCAATCTGTCGACCATTTTGTTCCTTACAAAGGTATAAGGCACATTGGTTTTGGCCTGAAGGGTGCTTGAGGGAAAATGAGATGCAAACACAACTACTGACCTACAGCCGGGATAGATATCGCACGGATGGAAGCCTTTCGGAGCATTCGCAAACCGGGCCACAGTAGCGACCCCGCAGATATCTGCGCCGTGTTGAATTATCCTCTTCTTAATTGCCCTGGAACTGACCATGAGCTCTTGCCCCGCCACCGACAATCATACCACACGTTAAGCTACAGTTACCCATATTGAACGAAAGCCTGAACTGTCTGTGGTAGAACGTCGGTGCTGTCCAGACAATAGACTGAATATAGCTTCGTTACCGTGAGGCGTCCGGCCAGCGCTCTTCACCCAGCCCGATGCGGCACAAGTCGGTGATGAATATCTTGGGCAGGCTGAACTGTGTGCTAGGTCGGCGGAGCACCCAGTCACATATAGGGCAGGAAGTTATGATGGCGTCAGCGCCGCAGGCTATGGCATCCTCGAAGTTCCTCTTCTGGATGTCAACGGCAAGCTCCCTGTTAATGTAGATGAGGGGTGCGGAGCAGCAGAGGGCATCCAGCCTCTCATATCGCCTGGGTGGTCTTTCCACGCCGACAAGTTCGAAGATCTCATCCAGGAAGGCATCGTATTCATGCAGCCATCTAGTGGCGCAGTTGGCCTGGTAGGCAACCTTCTTGTTCAGCTTGGTGATGTTCTTTTTGTGACTCCGGAGATAGTCGCGCAGGTATTCGAACAGGTGCGTGTACTTGAAATTAACTTTGAAACCGTACTCCTTGGCTTTGACCTCTGGTAAGACAAAGCCCTCATTATGTATGAACACGATATCTTTGCCCAGGCGCGCTAGATTGTCCAGGATACGCTGGCCGTACTTTCCCACGAAGCTCTCCCCACCCATGTGTACATTGCCGGCCAGGTTGGCGTAATCATAGCCTCTGATAATCGTCATGCCTTTGAATAGCTGGCTATCGAGTGTGCCCTCGGGAAACTGGTTAAACTGGAAGGAGTCGAATGACAGCACCGGCTTATCTGGGTCGCCCGGTATCACTTGGCTAGGGTCTCCATGCCCCTCGATTCCCTTGGTTAATGCCTCGAGCACTGGCTTACCGACTGCTACTATTGGAGAGGTGCCTATTCTTTCCTGCATCTGGAAGACGAGGTCAGCAGGGTCAGCCCCTGTAGGACAGTAGTCGATACAAGCGATGCAGGTAGTACACTTGCTCAATATTTCGGCGTCTTTGCCCTCGATGAGCAGCGTAATCTCGGCAATCGCCTTATCCCTATCATAATCGACATAACGACAGTTCACCAAACAGTCGCCGCACAGGTTACACTTTGAAGCATCCCACATCCTTGCCCTCCTTCTTAGGCACAGTTAGCTTTCCTGGAATATGAGCGTAGATTATATCATCCTCCATATCGGCAAGCGGAAGGCACAGAGCACTGAGTTTCCGATAGAAAGCACACAATGTTAAAATTACTGTATGCCAGCGAATCTACCACCACAGTATTTCGAGGCTGAGAAGAGATACAGATCAGCCAGAGAGCCGGAGGAGAAGATTGCTGCTCTGGAAGAAATGCTGGCCATAATGCCCCACCACAAAGGTACCGATAGACTTCGTGCGGTGCTAACACAGAAGATTGCCAAGTTCTCGCAGGAGGCAGAAAGGAAGTCTGCCACAGCCCGCAGGGCGGGCTTCTACATTACTCGTGAGGGTGCCGGACAGGTAATGTTGGTGGGGCCAGCCAATACCGGAAAATCACAGCTGCTGGCGGCAGTAACCGAGGCTATCCCCGAGATAGCCGAATACCCTTTCACCACCAAGACTCCGATTCCGGGCATGATGAAATTTGAGGATATCCAGATACAACTGGTGGATACGCCACCCATCGGGTATAAAGAGGTGAAGGTACTGCTATCAAATGCCCTCAGAAGCGCTGACCTCATTGCCATCGTAATAGATTTATCCCTGGAGCCCATAAGCCAGGTAGAGGCAGCCCTCCAAGGGCTAAGAGAAGCCAGAATAGAGCCCTTAACAGATGATGCAACTCAGGTAAGTCCGGGAAGTTATCCACGGAAGATGTTGATTGCGGCGAACAAGAATGATTTAGCAGGCTCCAACGCGAACTGGGAGCGCCTGCGTTCGCAATATGCCAGGCGATTTCCCCTAGTCTCCATTTCAGCCAGGGAAGGTCGCAGCCTGGAGGAGTTGAAAAGAGCAATTTATCAAGCGCTAAATATAATCCGGGTTTATACCAAGACCCCCGGCAGCAAGGCCGACCTGACTGACCCTATGGTACTGGAGAAGGGCAGCACGCTGGAAGAAGCTGCCGAGGCGCTTCATAAGGACTTCTATCAGAATTTGAAATATGCTGTCGTCTGGGGCTCGGGGAAATACGACGGGCAGAGGGTTAGCAAGGGACATGTGCTCCAGGACGGCGATATAGTCGAGTTCCATATCTAGATAAACCCTGAAGGAGCATTACATGCCTCTGAGCGGAGTGAAAAGGCGTCGTCTTCTATGTAGTCTGGCTCGCACTTATGCCAGGACCTTTTTAGGGACTTCCCTGAGGATAGTCTCTGCCTCCTTGATAATCTGCTGCACCAGGTCGCTCACTCTGGGCATATCTTTGATGCGTTGAGCCGCTTCGCCAGCAGCCATAAGCGCTTTTTCCTTATTTCCTTCGAAGGTGGCTTTCATTGATTCGATCTCATACTCAATCAGAGACATGTCGATCGTTGTGTAATCATCGGGAGTACCCAAGAAGACGCCCGGCGATTTCCGGAGAGTATTTCTAGCGTGTTCCTGGCTACGGGGTGTTTTCAGCCAGCGGGCAGGGCCGACAAAACCGCGCGCCACGATGGTTGCCCTGTCGCCTGCGTCCACAACCGCCTGTTTCCACATCTGATGGAAATCGCTCTCCTGTGTTGCTAGAAAGCGAGTCCCCATCAGCACACCGTCTGCCCCCATGACCAGCGCGGCCGCCAGTGTCTTGCCATCACAGAACCCGCCAGCACCGACAACCAGCGTCCTGTCATCTGACACCGCTTCCACCACAGCGGGAAGCAAAACCATTGAATGGACCGGCTCCCACGAGGTGTGGAAACCGCCTTCGTGACCGGAGGCTACTATGACGTCGACGCCAGCTTTCTGACAGCGCAAGGCTGCCCTGACAGATGGGACAATATGTATCCATGTGAATCCTGCTCCTTTTATTTTGTCTCCCCAACCAAGAGGGTCGCCGGCGGACGTATACATCACCTTGAAATGCTTCTTCATATCAGGGTTCTCCTCACGCACCCTGATAGCCGTATCAATCATGATTCGTGCAGCGGGCAAGACTTCAGTTGAAACCATCACATTGGTTCCGAAAATTCCGCCCTTGTCTTTTACCAACCTGTACGTCCGTTTCAGCACCTTCTCCAGCACCGTAGCCATGTCGTCTTCGCGATCCGCTTCTCCGGTTCTCACGAAGTCGTTGTAAATCCACGGCTGATCGTCTTTGTTGAAAACGCCGCTCGTGGAAAGCAGCCCGAGAACGCCTGCATTTGCTGTAGCCACACAAAGATTGTTGTTGCTGAACGGACCCATCCCCGCCTGTATTATGGGATGCTTGATTCCCAGCCGGTCGCATAATCTTGATTTAATCATAGCGTCACCTCTTTATCTTTGATCTTCTGATCACGATAATACAGACATAGCATTGCCAGAGCTAGAATGGTGGTCGTGTTGTCCCATCAGGACCGAGGCCTACCCTCCTAGATTTTTCTGAGACTCTCCACCGTCCTGTATTATAGCGCAAAATTACTGATGTATGAAGACTGATTAGTCCTTCTCCCTGTCTCTTCAACCTGGTTGATAGCCAAATCAACATGATTCCCAGAGCCATCGAGGGTGACTTGATTAATGGCTAGCTTAGAGCGGGCAATGGATTTGACAAAGGCTATTGATTTTCTGACGCCTCGTCTCTAGAATTCCAATAGAAGCTCCAGCCTTGGATTTAGCAGAGGAGATGTGGGATTATCATGAAAGTAAATAGTTCAGGGATGGGCATGGTAGCGATTGTTGTCGGAATATTAGTTCTAGGCTTCCCAACCCTGCTGCGATGGATTGTGGGGATTGGCCTTATTGTGGTTGGTTTGCTAGCCATACTCAGAAAGTAACGCTAGCCACATAGTCATTACCGGAGTTGACCTATCTAGATCCGACAGTTGCAATTTTTCGAGGGGCTTATTATACTTAAACCAGTGGTTTTCAGTGTAGGTTACCGCGTCTCTGTGAGAGCTCTTCCGGGCCCATTCGCGAACGTTGGATGACCGAGACTCGAGCCAATTATTAAAAGAAAGGAGGTCATCCAATGGGATTTGCGGACAAAACGCTACAATGTGCTGACTGTGGCGCCAAATTCACCTTTACCGCTCAGGAACAAGAGTTCTATGCCGGTAGGGGATATACCAATGAGCCCAAGCGTTGCCCCGCTTGCCGTGAGGCAAAGAGAGCTCAGTACAACAACTCCAGAGGCCCCAGAGCTGCCCGCCAGATGCATACCGCAGTGTGTGTTGAGTGTGGCAAGGAATGTGAAGTGCCCTTTGAGCCTCGAGAAGGCCGGCCAGTGTATTGTAGTGACTGCTACAGCAAGAATAGGCCAACCGCTCGTAAGTAATTCACTGTAGCTTGATTCAAAGGGGGCTGGAACCAAATCCAGCCCCCGATAGTTTAGAAATGGAAGAACTCGGTATGCTCTAGAAGTCCGCCTGCACGCAGGGTAAGGAAATAAAATCTGAAAGGGGGGTTAATAGTGTGAATATATACGTAGGCAATTTGTCTCGCGAGGTTACTGAAGACGAGCTGCGCAAGGCATTTGAAGCTTTTGGCCAGGTCACATCGGTAAACATCATCAAGGACAGGTATAGCGGCGAATCTCGGGGTTTTGGGTTTGTTGAGATGACAACGAAATCTGAGGCCCAGGCGGCCATTAACGGCCTTAATGGAACATCGTTGAAAGAGCGCACGCTCAGTGTTAGTGAGGCACGGCCCCGTGCTGAAGGGGGCAAGAGACCCTTTGGCGGTGGCGGTTTTGGTGGAGGAGGTAGAGGGGGTGGTAGATTCGGTGGCGGGGGAGGCGGACGGCGCAGATACTAAGCCAACTGGTGCCCTGCAAATTGAGTTCTTCATAGCAGCGACTTGAAGTACGAAGCTGAGGCCAAGGCGTTTCTGTTTCCCTGGCATCTCGGAAGCGAGGTTTCGTGTCATCTCGTTGAGTTCGTCGCCTTGTTGATGATGCGTGCCGACGTGGTCCTTTGAACTCTGTCACGTGTTTCAGGCCCTGTGCCAGGATGTCTCTAACAGAACCAGCGACATTCATCACCTTCGGGCCGCAGAATAGCTACCGTTAGTGCACGGGCAGCATTCGCATCCCAGCTTCGAATGGCATAATTGGCGGCACGACAATGGTCTGAGAAGCAATCAATAGGCTGTCACAACGTGCAGAGAAGGAGGCACACCTTGGAGTGGAAAGAACTGCTCGGATTCATCGGTGGAGCTCTAACCACAGTGGGATTTGTGCCACAGGTATGGCGTCTATTCAGGCTCAGAAGCGCCCATGAGATAAGCCTGCCGTTCACAATTTTCTTCATCGCGGGTATAAGTTTTTGGCTGTCCTACGGGATTTCGTTGGAGCTGCCATCAGTGATCTGGTGGAATGCCCTAACGCTTGGCCTGGGGTGTGCCATGCTGTATGCTAAGCTAAGGTATGGCAGGTAGTCACAGTAAGTATTCGATTTCTGACGATGCCACGGGGATACCTTACCTGATTAGCTTCATTATGAACAATCCGCCCTTGACTATCGGGCTGTTACGTTTGCTATATAAAGGGGCGCTCTCACCGCTGAGCTAACTATCTTACGGCACAGTCCTAACCAAAGAATTTCTTTCTGGCTGAAGCTGCGGCCAGGGGAGCTATCGCTAGCCAGAGTGTAATGTTTATCAGCATGGCTGTGATGTAGTCAATATCCACACTGATGCCCATTCTCGCAGCAATAGGATCCCACAGAAGCATGAGGAATAACGAACTCAAGAAGAAGCCCGGTATCGCCGCCAATATTCTGAAATAACCCATCCTGAACCTCCTTCGTTCTACTGCTGTAGCACAGATTCAATGTCCCGATAAGCCCGAGAAAGAATCCCGCAAATCTGCTCCGCCTTATCGACATCTAATCTGTGGGAATCGCTCCTAAGCAAGTCCCCGAGCGCGTGATATTCTGCCATCACCCTGATCATCCTGCCAATATTCCTGAGCCTCCACTTGTGTTTCATGTGCATTCTCACGTCGTCAGCGATATCAGCCCGATTCTCCAGGAATTTGAGCCCTTCCTCCGTAATCGCGTAAACCTTTTTGCCTTCCTGCTCAGTGGACCTCGCATATCCCATTTCTTCCAGCATCTGGAGAGTAGGATAGATGACTCCGGGGCTTGGCTTGTAAAAGCCATAGGACCGTTCCTCAAGCTCCCGGATGATGTCATAGCCGTGTCTTGGCTTATCCTTCAACAGGTCTAATATTACGTATTTAAGGTCACCTCTCTGAAGTGAAGTCCCTCTCCGCGAACTGCGAAACAATCGCTCTTCCTGAAACATCCGATCTCTAAACATTTAAACCTCCTTTTTGCCCATTGATTGATGTGGCATGAATAATATCTAGATATATCTAGATATTATTGTAAGGTCCTATCCCTGTCTTGTCAAGCGACTACTCAAATGAGGAAGCTATAAACGCGAAAGAAAATTCGTGATCCAGTTGACCATGGTCGGCCCTGGGGGATAGTTCCAGAACTGCTTCTAAGAAGAGTCTTACCGGAGAAGCCTTCTCAAGGCGGCTGGCAACCGACTGAGGTCGATTCTATAGCTTAACCTGATCATATATGGTGAAACAAACGCGGTAATTGCCACTGCAACCCCGATGGTCGAAAAAAGAGAAGCACTCGTGACATTCAGGTCCTGTCCAGCCTTCGCAACGATGAAAGCGAACTCTCCGATCTGCCCCATTCCAAGCCCAACCTTGATAGATGTGGACGTATCATAGCCAAAGAGTCTGGTCCCCAGCCCACAGCCTATCACCTTGCCTGCGATCATTATTGCAGTGACAAGCAGGGCCGGGATGAGAAACGTCTGAAATTGCGTGACATCAATGAACGCCCCCATGGATACAAAGAATATTGCCGCAAACATATCCTTTATGGAAGAAATGAGCGTCGCGATGCGGGCTGAGGTCTTGGCACCGGCAATGAAGACGCCCATCAGAAAGGCTCCTATTGCCATCGATAAACCCAGTGCGTTGCCTATTATGGACAAGGCGAAACATAATCCCAATGCAGTCAACAGTAGCACTTCATCATGTTCAGTTTGGCAATCATCTTGTGTATGCGCAACCCAATCGATGACTTTGGGTATGACCATAACACCGATGAGCGAGGCACCAATCAAGAAAAGCAGAACTTTACCCAGTGTCCACGAAATGTCCAGAAATGAGGATGAACTTACCCCAACAATAGAAGTGATAACCGCAAGTATAGCAATCACAATTAAGTCCTCGGCGACCAGTACGCCCATCATTACGAGTGCAGAAATATCCTTCAGTTTGCCCATATCTCTGAGCACTTTGGCGATGATCACCGTACTGCTGCTGGCAAGAGCTGCCCCGAGGAAAAGGCAGTCGATGAACGACCAACCCAGGAACCAGCCCACACCATAGCTAATAAGGAACATCAGCGCAATCTCAATTGCCGAGATTCCAGCATAGACTTTTAACCTTATTGTCCTCAGTCTCGCTATAGGGAACTCCAATCCGATGGCGAAAAGCAGGAGAATCACTCCCAAATCGGCGGTCGCCCCAAGTACATCAAGTCTACTGACAAGGCTAAAGGGCGGTGTGTAGGGCCCTATGATGATTCCCGCAATCAAGTATCCTAGAATTAGAGGCTGCTTGAGCTTGTGAAAGATAAACGTGACCGCAGCCGCGATAACCATTATCACGGCTAAATCAGCAATAACTTGATAACTGAGAGGCATGAGTGTCTGCTAAGGAATGTCCATGCATATGATACCGTGCTTCTGGTCAGCTTACAAATCAGGTGTGCTAATGATGTATTCTTGCTTCGCATTGGGGAGCTGTTAGCGGCAATGCCGTGCTGTCCCGCTGACACGCCAAGAATCATAGCCCTTGGGGCGGATGAAGCGCTAGAAGCGGCTGTCTTCGCGATTGCCCAATGTCATGCAATGAATTGAAAGATTAGTCATGGGTTCCGGACTCCTGTTTGAGAAGAGGCCACTTATTCCGGCGCTACAGAAGTCATCGGTCTCCTTTTCCCAAACACCGGGTCGAGTTCGTAGCCCCCCTTGGTTGCCAGTCAACATAGGTATTGACATGTCAGATATTTGGATGCTAGCATTTAATATTAGGATTCATTACTAATAATATGAGTAGACATACAAGACAGAGAGAGGCAATCCTGAGTTTCTTGAGAGGAACCTATTCTCACCCCAATGCCGACCAGATATATGATGAAGTCAGAAAAGAGATCCCCAACATAAGCAAGGGTACAGTGTATCGCAATCTGAAATTATTACAGGAGATGGGACTGATTTCAGAGTTGAACCTCAATGGCACGGTTGGCAGATTCGAGGTTAAACAAAAGAGGCACTACCATTTCCACTGTGAAAAGTGCGGCCGTGTGTTTGATATTGATGAACCAGTAGATCGAGAGTTGGAGCGAAGAGTCGCGAGAAAGACGGGACTCAAGATTCACCATCACGACCTTGAGTTTCGGGGGCTGTGCCACTATTGTCAGCGTGACTAATATAGAGGGATAGAATTGCTCGCAAGGAGGCTGTATGAATTAATAAAGACTCATCCGCAGAGACAGGATATCAATAAATAACGGAAAGGAGTAACAGGATGGCTAAAGTAGCAATAGAAATGGTGAAGAAAGCTGGAGTCAATGTGCGGCAATTGTTGGAACTACTCGTCAACAATGCCGCTGCCGAACTGACGACCTACTATTACTACACTATACTGAGAGCAAACCTGATTGGGCTCGATGGAGAGACTATCAAGGAAATTGCCGAGACAGCCCGGATAGAGGACCGCAATCACTTTGAGGCGCTGGTTCCCAGAATATACGAGCTCGGTGGCAAGCTACCAGACAGCATGGTAGAGTTCCACAACTGCTCGGCTTGCCCGCCCGCCGCTCTACCCAAGAACCCGAAGAACGTCAAGGCGATACTTACCGTGCTGGTGGAGGCGGAAAGATGTGCAGTGAGAGGGTACACCAACATCTGCAATATTACCGCTGGCAAAGACCACCGCACGTACGACCTGGCTCTATCCATACTCAATGAAGAGATAGAGCATGAATCATGGTTCTCCGAGTTTCTGGGAGAGGGTCCTTCCGGTCACTTCCTGAGGCGTGGAGAGACCTCTCCGTTCGTCTCCAAATTCCTGAAATAAGAGATGCCGGGTTGTGCGGGGGGTCAAATCCCTGTTTTGACCTCCCCGTGCAATCCCGGCGCCAGGTGAAAGAGAGTGCTGGATAGCTTGCAGGGTCTGCCCCCGGTCTTACAGGCGCTTCTGGCGACCTGCTTCACCTGGGCAATGACTGCCGCAGGAGCTGCCATCGTCTTCACGGCCAAAGACATCGGCCGCAGAACGCTCGATGCCATGCTGGGCTTTGCTGCCGGCGTCATGATTGCCGCCAGCTACTGGTCGCTCTTGGCACCGGCAATCGAGATGTCAGAAGGTAAAGACATCCCTTCCTGGATACCGGCCGTGGTCGGCTTTTTGGCCGGCGGTTTGTTTCTACGGGCTATCGATAAGGTGCTGCCGCATCTTCACATGGGTTTTCCGACCCAAGAAGCCGAGGGTGTGAAGACAGCCTGGCGGCGGAGCACGCTACTCGTCCTGGCCATCACGCTCCACAACATCCCTGAAGGGCTCGCTGTTGGGGTGGCTTTTGGCGCTCTTGCCGCCGGCTTACCGGCTACTACTCTGGGCGCAGCCATAGCTCTAGCCATCGGCATAGGTATCCAGAATTTCCCTGAGGGACTGGCTGTTTCCATGCCTCTTCGACGGGAGGGCCTGTCTCGCCGGAGAAGCTTCTGGTACGGGCAATTATCAGGCATTGTTGAGCCGGTTGCCGGAGTTGTAGGCGCTGCCGCGGTTATTGTTGCCCAGCCCATTCTTCCCTATGCTCTGGCTTTTGCTGCTGGCGCTATGATATTTGTAGTCATTGAGGAGCTGGTGCCTGAGGCCCAGCGCGGCGGCAATACCGACCTGGCAACAATGGGTGGCATGATTGGTTTCGCGGTAATGATGCTATTGGATGTCGCCCTAGGCTAAGCCATGTCAGGTAAAATGAGAGGCTTCACCGCAGAAGAACTTAAGAAGTACGACGGCAAAAACGGCCTTGCTTACGTCGCCTATCGCGGCAAGGTGTACGACGTCTCCAGCAGCTACCACTGGAGAAAAGGCACTCACCATGCAGCACATCGGGCCGGCTGTGACCTGACTGAGGCTTCAGAGCAAGCGCCACACGACCTCACCCTGTTGGACAAGTTTCCCATCGTTGGCAAGCTGATCAAGTAACGTGCAGCGCCGTAGAGTAGACACGATCAAGACGTTGGACGCATCCTTCGGCACGTAGCTATCCTTTGTCTGGGGACTATGAACCCTATATAATAGCGACCAAGAATAGAAGAAAGGAGGACACCGTAAGAATGGCAGGATATGTCGGACCAATTGAAAAGCAGACTCTGAAGAATGACTATTTCAGGCAAGTCTTGTTTACCGGAAGGTATGCTCAGCTCGTGGTGATGTCCTTGAAACCAGGGGAAGAGATTGGCAACGAGGTGCATAAGAATGTCGATCAGTTCTTTCGCATCGAGCAAGGTGAGGCGACGTTCGTTCTTGCTGGAAAAGAAAGACATGTAGCAAAAGATGGCGATGCCGTGATAGTTCCAGCAGGCACGTACCATAATGTAATAAACGCTTCAAAAACCACTAAGCTGAAGCTATACACGATTTATTCTCCGCCCAACCATCCTGACAAGACCGTGCATAAGACGAAGGCTGAGGCTGACAAGGCTGAGGCAGAAGAGCATCATTAGCCGGAACTAGTTTTGGCGCCTCTTGCATAGTGCCAGGCTCTTCTAAGTCAGAAAGTACTCACGTTATGTGCATGAACATCGCTTGCCTCGTGAGAGAATTGAATCACCCGCGGCGTGCCTCGGGGTACAGTTCCCAAATTTCGCTTCGAGGAGAAGGAATCAGCGTCGGCACTGCAACAGTTGCTGGTTTGCTGCCAAAAGGCAGGCAGGCAGCGGGTGATAGGAACCCTGGTATCAATCACCAACGCGGTTGCGATTGGGTTGCCATTGAGCTTACTGGAGAACGTAGGTCGTCCCCACGGTTGTGAGGATGAACTGCTGAGGCATCTCCTTGGCGAACTGGTTGATGGCCCGCCAGCCGGTGCAGTGCATGGGCATGACAAAATCCGGGCCTATTCTCTTCATCTCTGCAATCGTCGGAGCGATTATTGGCTCAAAAACTGGCCCCGTGAGGTGAAATCCACCCAGAACTGCATGGACCCTGCTTTTCTGCGCGGCAGCTCAGGTGGGATACTTCGATAATCTGGCGGCAAGGGCGTAAGGAAATGAGGTAGTCGGTCCGGCGACTTGGGCAACGATTTTGGGAAGAACGCATATTTTCCTGGCGATTTACAACGACATTGGAATGCTTTATAATCCAAGACTTGTGATTCAACGTAGGAAGCGCAGGCGTTATTCTGCTGACGGTCAAGCTATCGCCTATCCCAGGAGGTGTAACTAATGGATACAACACTGTTTGAAGTCTTCCGTACCGGCGTTGCTAGCGCTTTTGAGAAGTATGCTTTGATTGCTGTTATAGTGGTGGCGATAGGCGGTCTACTTTATGCCGCTTTTCTTAACCGCCAGATCATGAAGGAGTCGGAGGGGACGGAGAAAATGAAGCACCTTTCCATGGCTATCCGCACTGGCGGCAATGCTTATCTTAAGCGGCAGTTCCGCACCATAATCGTGATTTTCTTCGCCTTAGCAGTGTTTGTGTTCTTCACCGGGTGGTTTTCTCCGTCACAATACAACCCCAACTGGGTTATCGGTCTGGGTCGGGCCGGTGGCTTCTTGATGGGTGCTCTATTCTCGGCCCTTGTGGGTTATTTGGGTATGAATGTGGCAATGCGAGGTAATGTCAGGGTCGCTCAGGCCGCCCGCAGCAGTTTTGCCAGAGCCCTCAGAATAGGCTATCGCAGCGGCACTGTGACTGGCATGCTCACCGACGGTCTTGGGCTCCTCGGTGGCACTGTACTATTTCTGATCTTCTTCAGGGACGCCCCCCTGGTGCTAATAGGCTTTGGTTTCGGCGGAACACTACTGGCCCTGTTCATGCGTGTTGGTGGCGGCATTTATACCAAAGCTGCTGATGTTGGGGCTGACCTTGTGGGTAAAGTGGAAAAGGGGATTCCCGAGGATGACCCCCGGAATGCTGCAGTGGTTGCTGACCAGGTTGGCGATAACGTGGGTGACTGTGCCGGAATGGCAGCCGATATCTTTGAGTCTTACGAGGTTACCATTGTTTCGGCTTTAATCTTAGGGATTTTGCTCACTGTTGCTACCGGTGCCCTCTACTGGATTATCTTGCCGCTCTTGATACGGGCTTGTGGCGTCCTTGGTTCCATTATTAGCACCTATACAGTGGGGCGTGGGAAAGGTAATGCCATGGAGGCTATACATCGTGCCTACTGGCTCGGTGCAGCGATCACCATCATATCCGCCTTCCTGTTTGCCCATTTCTACTGCCACGACCTTCGTTTCTTCTGGGTGATAATGATAGGTGTGTTTCTAGCCATAGCCACAAATTACATCGCTGATTACTACACTGGAGAGAGACATGGCCCGGTAAAAGAAATCGCCAAATCCACCAAAACTGGGCCAGCTACGGTCATCCTCACCGGATTTGGCTGGGGATTTGAAAGCACTGTTATGGCTATAATCGTTATCGCCCTGGCCGTCTTAGGCTCAGCACTCGTGTGGCAGAATGGCGTGCTGCTTTCCCCTGACACAACACTAACAATGCCTGTGAACCTGTTATGCATATTCTACGGCGTGTCCCTCTGCGGCATCGGTCTCCTTACCTTGACCGGCAACAATATTGCCATGGATACCTTTGGTCCCGTTGTTGATAATGCCAACGGCATCGGAGAAATGGCAGGCCTTGAACCTGAGACTCGCCAGACACTGAATGACCTGGATGCGGTGGGCAACACTACCAAGGCGATCACCAAGTGTATTGCTATTGCTTCGGCAGTCCTGGCAGCGGTGGCTCTGTTCGCTGCCTTCTACGCCGACTATCAGCTTGAAATGATTGACCTAATCCAGTGGAAGGTTTTTGTCGCCTTTCTTATTGGCGGTGCCATACCGTTTTTGTTCAGTTCCCTGACCATCAGAGCTGTGGGCAGAGCGGCACATGAGATCATAAATGAGGTACGTTACCAGTTTACCCATGTAAAAGGAGTGTGGGAGGGCACGGTTGAGCCTGACTATGCCCGGGTGGTTACGATTTGCACCGGGGCTGCTCAGAGAGAGCTGATCACTCCGGCACTCTTGGCTATCCTTTCGCCCATAGCCGTTGGCCTCATCCTCGGTCTGGAAGCGCTGGCGGGATTCTTGGCGGGGGTGATACTGGTCGGGCAGCTGCTGGCAGTATATATGGCAAATACCGGGAATGCCTGGGACAACGCCAAGAAATCCATTGAAGACGGGTTATATGGTGGCAAAGGCTCTGAGGCTCACAAGGCAGCGGTGATAGGTGATACCGTAGGTGACCCACTTAAGGATACTGCCGGGCCAGCTCTGAACCCATTAATCAAGGTGATTAACCTGGTTTCGGTCCTTGCTGCTGCACTGATGGTGATATCAGTAGGTGGTCACTTTGAACCTCGGGGGCTCACACCGGTTACCATTGGCGTAGCAGCAGCAGCGATCATAATCATAATGGTAGCCATCTGGCGTTCGAGGAAAGAAGAATCGTTCGGGCGCGAATACGAGGCAGCGGGTGAGGGTTCCACGACGGATGCAGGGAAACGGGGCCCGGTCAGCAGATGAAAGCTGAGGGCCGTAACGCTGGGGTGATGTGATAATCGCTCGGGATTGGTTTCTATCACCGGCAGGAAGCCTGGAAACGTACTCAGATACTCTCCTTGGTGGAAGGTGGTCAAGGAGAGAGATTCCGCAAGGTTTCGCCTCTGCCATTCCTCTCTCTTAGAGGGACAGGAAGTCTATACAAAGTCATGGGAAAGACCGTAAGTCGTTGCTTTCGAACTTTGTCACAAGGTGGCAATGTTCTATAATAAGCTGTATGAGAGTACACAAACTCCACGACTGGGAGGTAGGTGCTTCCCAAGCTAGGGAGATACAATCTAGCCTGGCCAAGAAGGTGATGACGCAAAACAAAGTTGTCAGTCCACGCCTTATTGCCGGTATTGACATATCTGCCACCGATGCTCAAGGTGTAGCCAGAGGAGCAGCGGTGATTCTCCGTTACCCTGAGCTCGGCATAGTCGAGGTGAAGGTAGCTGAAGGTAAGATTGCATTTCCCTATGTTCCCGGTCTATTATCTTTCCGAGAGAGTCCGTTGATTCTGGCTGCTTGTGAACAACTATGCAATGTTCCCGACCTTGTTCTGATTGACGGCCAAGGTATTGCCCATCCCAGGAGATGTGGGCTTGCCTCGCATGTAGGACTTTTTCTGGATTTACCTACTATAGGCTGTGCGAAATCTATCCTTTGTGGTCGGCATGAGCCTGTGGGACAAGAGGCTGGCTCTCATGCTGAACTGTTTGACAATGGGGAGCTTATTGGGGCAGCTCTAAGGACCAAACCTGGAGTGAGACCAATATATATTTCCGTGGGTCATAAAATTGACCTGGCATCGGCTTTGCAGTGGGTGACAAAGTGTTGCCGCGGTTACAGAGTCCCTGAACCTACCCGTCTGGCTCATCTCGCTGCCGGAGGAATGTTGACCTCCGAGCCAAGCTGCCAAGGGCAATTACCTGATTAGGAGCATTGTAGATGCAGGAAGAGAAAGAGAATCTGGAGGCCTTGCTTCGCCACATCTCGGACATAATGGTGCATCTTTGACATCTCTGGCAAGGAAAAGGAAATCGCGACTATAGAGTCCGAGTCGGCCCGGCCTGACTTCTGGCGTGACCCGGCTAAAGCTCAAGCGATCATGCGGGAGCTCAGGGGCAAGAAGAATTTGGCCAGTGCTTGGCGAGGACTCGAAAAGAAGGCTGCCGACCTTCGAGAAATGATTGCTCTGGCTATCGGGGAAGAAGATTACTCTCTCAAGGATGAGATACGACTGGAACTAGAGAAGCTGAACTCCCAGTTTGAACAGTTAGAGAGTCAACAGCTTTTTACTGGCGATTACGATAATCGAAATGCCATGCTCGCCTTTCATGCTGGGGCTGGCGGCACAGAGTCTCAGGATTGGGCCAATATGCTGCTGAGGATGTACTTGAGGTGGGCAGAGCGGCATAATTATGACGCCGAAGTCTTAGATGTCTCGCCGGGCGAAGAGGCAGGCATTAAGAGCGCCATAGTGGAAATGAAAGGGGATTATGCTTTTGGCTATCTCAAGGGTGAGCACGGAGTGCATAGACTGGTGAGGCTGTCTCCTTTTGATGCCGACCATGCCCGCCACACATCTTTTGTCCTGGTGGAAGTCCTCCCCGAAGCTGAAGAGACGGTGGACATCAAAATAAACCCCGAAGACCTGAGGATAGACACTTTCAGGTCCAGCGGTCCGGGCGGGCAGCATATGCAGAAGACAAGCAGCGCTGTCAGGATTACTCACTTGCCTACAGGTCTGGTGGCGACCTGCCAGGGCCAGAGGTCTCAACACCAGAACAAAGAAGCTGCTTTGAAAGTCCTTTATTCTCGGCTGCTGGAGCTTGATCGCAAGAAGAAGGAAGAAGAGAGAGCCAAGCTAAAAGGCGAGCGTATTGAAGCGGCCTGGGGAAATCAAATCAGAAGTTATGTTCTCCATCCCTATAAAATGGTGAAGGATCACCGCACCGATTACGAAGTTCACGATGCCGAGGCTGTACTGGATGGAGAACTGGATGGATTCATCGCTGCCTACCTTCGGTCTAAAGTGGGGAAATGACTAAGCGTGTCGCGTTAGTAACGTTGGCTCTTCTCTGGCTTTTGGGTCCTTCGGCCGCGGCAGCCGAGACCGACATTGCAGTCATAGCTAGCGATGTGGATGTAGATTTCCCGAGCCAGGCTGTGTTTACGGTTCAAGCTGAAAGCTATGTTGATATTGTGGATGTGCGTCTTCACTACCGAGTGGATAGGATTAACTACGCTGATGTTGTCAGTGAGGGTTGGGCTGATTTCACACCGGCAAGTAGGATCGAGGCCAATTGGGTGTGGGATATGGCGAATGCCAGCTTGCCCACTGGCGCTGAGGTCACATATTGGTGGACGATTGAGGATGCTAATGGGAATAGGGTTGAGAGCTCTCCCAAGATAATGCATTTCGATGACAACCGCTTTGCTTGGCACAGCTTGGCTAGCAGCGTAGGCGAGGGTGAGGGAATGACCCTCTTGTGGTACACCGGTGCCGATTCTTTCGCCCAAGAGTTGATGAATGCTTGTGAGGAAGGACTTGCCAGGTTGACGCAGGATATTGGTGCCTATCCGGAGATGCCCATCAAGATATATGTTTACGCCTCCACTAGTGATTTACAGGGCGCTATGATTGCTTCTAACGAATGGACTGGCGGCGTTGCCTTTACCGATTTTGGCATAATCGCCATTGCTATCCCGCCCAGCCAACTTGAGTGGGGTAAGGGGGCCCTGGTTCACGAGTTGACGCATCTTGTTGTTCATCAGGCAACTTTCAGCCCTTACGGTCAGCTTCCTCTCTGGCTTGACGAAGGGCTAGCTACCTATAGTCAGGGCGAGCTTGACGCTAACCTTCGCTCCAGCCTGGACAAAGCTGTTTCGGAAGGCACACTTGTTTCAGTGCGCAGCCTGTGCAGCCCATTCTCTGCCTACGCTGACAAAGCTCGCCTTTCGTATGCGGAGAGCTATAGCCTTGTGGAATATCTCCTGGACAATTATGGACAGGACAAGATGCTCGATTTATTGACTGTTTTGAAGCAGGGTAGTACGTACGACGACGCTTTGACCCAGGTCTATGGTTTTGACATAAGTGGTCTTGACGCTCGTTGGCGAGCAACCCTAACATCTGGCACTCTCCTTGCGGCGAGCCGAAGCCCCGAGCAGGACGAAGGGGCAGCGGGGCAATCTCATCCCGCCTTGATTGCTGCGTTAGCAGCGTTGGCAACAGGATTAGCTTTGGGGGGTGTTCTGACTCTTGGGAAGAGGACTCGGTGAAAGTCATCCAGGACATGAACGACGTGAGGTAGGTTATGAAAGGCTCTTTCACTGTTCGTGATTTGCCCGTGAGTGAGCGCCCGAGAGAGAGACTGCTTAAGCTGGGCAGTGAAGCGCTCTCTGCCCAGGAGATTCTGGCTGTAATCCTGGGTCGAGGAATCAAGGGTGAGTCCGTGATGGTAACCAGTCAGAAGCTATTAAGCCGGTTTGGCAATCTCAAGGGCGTTGCCAATGCTTCTGCGGAGGAATTGATCGGGGTGACGGGCATCGGACCAGCAAAGGCGGCGCAAATCAAAGCTGCCTTCGAGTTTAGCAGGCGGCTGGAAGCAGACGCCAGCGATAAGCCGAAGCCGGTCCTCAAAGTCCCGGAAGATGTAGCTGCGGAGGTCAGGAGCCAGCTGAAAGGCAAGAAGAAGGAGCATTTTCTGGTACTCTGCCTGGATACCAGAAACAGGTTGATAAATCGTAAGCTGGTCTCTATGGGCAGCCTGGATACGAGCATTGTCCATCCCCGTGAGGTGTTCAAAGAAGCGGTGTCTTCTTGCGCCGCTTCGGTGATTTTTGCTCATAATCATCCTTCGGGTGACCCTGAGCCATCCAAAGAGGACGTTGAGCTGACCAAGCGGCTGGCTAAAGCGGGCGAGATTATAGGCATCGATGTGCTTGACCACATCATCGTCTGCGACAAGGGTTATGTGAGCCTGAAGGCTGAGAATTTGTTCTAGGTCAATTTACTGGAGCTTAATTTCTGGGATATACTATCGAGCAGGCGAGAATCGTGAAGAGCGGCAAAGAGAGCGAGGTTTTCTTCTTCCCTTATGATAGAGGCAGGGCTTTCCTCAGAGGGTTGAGGATTCTTTTCTCCAAGATATCCGATGTCGTCTCTGCGGGTGATTCGGTAGCGGTGAAGGTGCACATGGGAGAATATGGCGGCAGTGCTTATCTCCGCCCACCGATAGTGCGCCGAGTCTGTGACTTGATCAAAGAGGTTGGGGGCAAACCGTTTGTCACCGATACCACTACTCTTTATCCCCTGGGGAGATTCACTGCCAGCAAATATCTGGCTACGGCAGCCCGCAACGGGTTCACCGAGGAATCGGTAGGGGCGCCTGTAGTTATTGCTGACGGCGAGCAAGGCTATGATGGGGAGTGGGCGGCTGTCCCCAAGCAGGTTTCTGGCTGCTCTCTAGATAGGATAAAGATAGCCAACGAGATTTTCAATGCCGGCTCTCTGATAGTGCTCTCTCACGTGAAAGGGCATGAACAAGCCGGCTTTGGGGGTTCTATCAAGAATGTGGCTATGGGCTGTGTTGGCAAGGAATCGAAAGCTGCTCAACACAGGGCAAATCGGGCTGTCATCGACATCTCCAAATGCAACGGTTGCGGGCAATGCGTTGAGGCATGCCCGTTCAAAGCATTGTCGTTAGCCGAGGACAAAATGGTGCGGGATGATGAGAAATGTATGGATTGCAGTCATTGTCTGTATCTCTGCCCGGAGGGCGTCTACTCCTTGCCCAGTGGGGCCAAGGAGCGGTTTCAAGTCTATCTGGCTCATGCCGCAGCGGGGGTACTAGGCCGATTTCAGTCCAAGGTGGCTTTCATCAATCTCGTCCAGGACGTAACACGGTCATGTGACTGTGTGGCGCCGTCAGGTTTTGCGGTGGTGCCCGATATTGGCATCCTCGCCTCGAAGGACGTGGTGGCCGTTGACAAGGCATCGTTGGATTTGATTGCTCAACACAGACCCTTGGGGGAATTTGCCAACATCGACTCTCCCGATATCCTGGGCAAGATAAATGGCACCGATAGCCTGATCCAAGTAAGAACCGCGCACGAGCTTGGCCTGGGCAACATGGAGTACCAGCTGAAAGGGCAAAAATGACAAAGCAGAACTAGAGGGAGAGAGTGTTTCTGCATTTTAGTCTGTGGTTTTGATTTGTTGTCTTTGTTTTTTGACATTTCTCCCAGAATCTAGTCACTGCTTGGGTCGCGATAAGTCGTAACGTGGAAGATATTGATTTGGCTCGCTCTCTTCTGGAAGAAGATAAGTGCAATCTGGTCATAACGAAGAAAGGGCGCGTTCTTTTCAGCTCCAGAGAGCACGGAATAGCCCCCTTTTTTCAAGCTGTTCAGAGCATAGGAAAGGGTTTACATAATGCTGCAGTGGCTGACCGTATAGTAGGGTTAGCTGTGGCTATGCTCTGTCTTCATGCTCAGGTGAGATCCGTGTACGCTGGCATAGTGAGCCAGGGAGCGTTTGATATGCTAAAGAAGAGGAGAATAGCCGTTGACAGCAAAGACACAGTGCCTCACATTTCTAACTGCGACGGCACAGGCCTGTGTCCTTTCGAGAAGCTGGCGGAGAGTTGCGGGAAGCCTTCTCAATTGCTGGCAGCGTTACAGTCTCTTTTTGTGAAAGGTGACCAGTGAAGAAAAGCTGGCGTCTTGCATTATTGTCTTTCCTTTCGGCGGCTTTCTTCCTTTCGTCTTCGATTGCCTGCTGGCCCTGGTCGAGTGACGAAGACACCGTTCGCCTCTGGGATATCGGACCCCTAACGCTTGACCCGGCGATTTCCGGTGACATGTCTTCTCACGCCTACGTCATGCAAATCTTCTCCGGCCTGGTTCACCTCGACCAGGAGCTGAGCATAGTGCCTGATATTGCTGAGAGCTGGGACAAAAGCGCCGACGGCAGGGTATACACCTTCCATTTGCGCCAGGAGGTGAAGTTTCATAACGGCAGAGAAGTCAGAGCTGCCGATTTCAAGTACTCTTGGGAGCGGGCCTGCAGGCCTGCTACTGGCTCTGGCACAGCCGCTACGTATCTGGGCGATATCGTTGGCGCCAAAGATATGCTGGCGGGAAAAGCGACGGAAATTTCCGGGGTCGAAGTCATCGGTGACTATACTCTTCAGGTTACCATTGATGCTCCCAAGGCTTACTTCCTGGACAAGCTGGCCTATCCTACCGCCTTCGTGGTTGATAGGGCTAATGTGGAGTCAAGGCAATACTGGTGGCTAGAGCCAAACGGGACAGGACCATTCGAGCTAAGAGGATGGACGCCAGGGCAGCAGCTCGTTTTGGAGAGAAGCGAGATTTATTACGGCGAGCCTGCTAAGTTGCAGAGCGTCATCTTTTCTCTTGTCGCTGCTGACCCCATGGCCCTGTACGAAACAGGGCAGATTGATGTCGTTCCTGTTTACCTGTCTTATATTGACGAGGTCAGTGATGAATCGAACCCTCTTCATCTAGAGCTGGCTGTAACGCCTGAACTGAGCCTCTATTATATTGGCTTCAACACTGCTAAACCTCCTTTCGACGATGTTAATGTGCGCCGTGCCTTTTGTCTGGCTGTGAATAAAGAACATATCATTAAGGTGATATTGAGGGACATGGTAACTGAAGCTGATGGTATTTTGCCGCCTGGCCTGCCTGGCTATAACGGGGCTCTTAAGGGACTGGACTACGATGTGGAGCAGGCGAAGGAGCTCATTGCTGCCTCGAAGTACGCGGATGCCTCGAACTTGCCTCCTATCACCCTGACCGTTGATGGCTACGGCAACAATATTCCGAGTTATCTAGGCGCCATTATTCAGGAATGGCAGCAGAACCTGGGCGTAGAAATCTCGGTGAGGCAACTGGAAACAGAGACATTCATTTATAACCTGAAAGAAGAGAAGGATGACATATTCACAATGGGCTGGATAGCTGACTACCCCGACCCGCATGACTTCCTGGACGTCCTGTTCTATACCGGAAGCGAAGTCAATATCGGCGAATATGAGAACCCTACCCTGGACGCGTTGCTTGACCAGGCAGCCATAGCACAGAATACGACCGACCGCCTGGCTATGTATCAGCAAGCTGAACAACTGGTAGTTGATGATGCCCCTTGTGTTCCCTTGTGGCACGGCACCAACTATATCCTGGTGAAGCCTTATGTCCAAGGCTACGAGCTCACTGCCCAGGGTATTCCGGACTTGAGCAGGGTCTATGCCAACAAAGGTTAAATTTCAAATCCCAGAATCCAAGCTCTAAACAGATCCCTTCGGAATGCAAAACGCAAGAGTCAAAGTGCAAAATGACAGAGCAAAGGTCAAAAGATTCGCATTTTGAGTTGTCATTGTGATTTCTGATTTTTGATTCTTATATCTCTGCGTTGCTTAGCATCTGGGGCTTGCCCTCACCATACGATTGCCAAACAGGCTCATAGCTATGGCGGCGTGGTTCCTGGTGGTATAATGATAGGGGATGGAAAGGGAGGCGATGCTTTGTGAGACGCTCCCTGGCGGCAGGGTGAGGTGCCACGTTTGCCAGTGGCGGTGCCTTATCAATCCCGGCAAGCTCGGCATATGCCGTA
>Ga0172363_10000413_pt1 | contig 31663 bp, 25 predicted proteins | sample LakKivs2_kivu2a2_FD_114541 | JGI IMG/M metagenome (GOLD analysis project Ga0172363, IMG submission 114541) | Sediment microbial communities from Lake Kivu, Rwanda - Sediment s2_kivu2a2 | ecosystem: Environmental > Aquatic > Freshwater > Lake > Sediment | place: Rwanda: Western Province, Lake... | reverse complement strand
CGCCCAAGAGCACGTCGTCACCATCGTTACCCTCGAGCAAATCGTTCCCGAGCCCGCCAAAGATGATGTCGCGTGCTTTACCGCCGCGCAGAACGTCATTGCCTGCCTCTCCATGCAACCAGGTATTGATCGTACGCAGACCGGTCGCATCGACCAGGTCGTTGCCAGAACCGGCCCAGACGGCAATCGCCTCAACCGCCTTGAACACCAAGCCACTGCTCGGCAAGCTGGAGACGAAGTTGTTAACTTCGAACAACTTGATCACGTCGTCGCCACCGCTTCCACGAATCGCCGCGGTGTCATAGCCCGCGCCACCGTCGAAGGCAATCGTGGGTAGAGTTGCGCCCGGGTCCGGAAAGCGAACGTTAAGACGGTCGTTACCTTTACCGCCTTCAATCGTGACCAACGGATTCGTGAGCGTCAGGAACTGCGTAGTCTCCGAGCCTCGCGTCACCTGCAGAATGCCAGCGTTGCTCTCCTTGAGCTTTACTTCAAAAACGTCATTGCCGTTCGTGCCAGTGATCACCGGCTTGACTTCTGGCAGAAGTTCCGTCGTGCCGTCTGCAAACACTGCCAGCAGCCCGAAGTTGGGTTGGCCGGCGGCCGGTGCTACAAAGCCGGAGGCCGCAACCACAATGGCGCCGCCGGCGGCGCCAGACAGATCGGCGGCAAACGAGCGAACTCGCGTGAGGCCATCACTGAGCGTCACGTCGAGCGTGTAGGACGCAGGTGCGACCGAGAGGTAGTCGCTGGCATAACTGCGAAACGCCAAGTCGTCGACGAGCGTGCCGACACCGCGGGCGACGACATCAACAGCCGGAGCGTCCGGGGCCCCATGGAACACCAGAAACTCAGCATTTCCAGGGACCTGTGCTGACTTTCGACCCAGGGCAGAAACGGCCAGACCGAATGCGGTGGGCCCCACGGATGCGAGAGGATCACCCGCGGCAATCGCGACATAGGAAGTGTTGTGTGCCAGATTCGCAATCGTGGTGAATACCGGAGCCAAGTTATTGGGCGCATTTGCAGCCGTGATATCGACCTTCAGATCCACGCCCGAAGGAACACTCACGTATGGCGTAGCAGAACGGAACGCGAAGTCGTTCAGCAACAATGCATCGTTAACGTACACATCAACGAGTGCCGCGGCAGTGTACGGTGAGTTATGAATGATCTGCAGACTCGCATCCATTACCTCGCGCCGCTCTAGGCATTCAATCACTCGCGGTCGGAGGCCATGCTTGCGCGCCGACTGGTGCCGGGGGTAGGCAGTTATCCAGCCGAATGTGTTGAAAGTTCGACGTTTCATCGCTGTAGAATTCCCAGGTTGTTCTTGATGTGTTGAAGCAATACATCCAAGGGTCATGGCCGGCCTGAGCACACCGGCCATGACCCGACCAAACCACCGTCCTATTCTTTCGGGAGCAGCACAGTGTCGATTACATGGATGACACCATTGCCGCATTCGATGTCGGCCTTCACCACATTGGCGTTGTTGATCTTCACGCCGTTGGAAGCATCGATTGCAACGCTCTGACCTTGCACGGTCTCGGCTGACTCGAGCTTCACTACATCGGCGGCCTTCACGTTTCCAGCGACCACGTGATAGGTGAGAATCCCGACGAGCTTGGCCTTGTTCTCCGGCTTGAGGAGAGCTTCGACAGTTCCGGGAGGCAACTTTGCAAAAGCCTCATCGGTGGGAGCGAAGACAGTGAAGGGACCTTTGCCCTTGAGCGTATCCACTAGTCCGGCTGCCTGCAGAGCTGCAGCGAGCGTCTTGAATGAGCCCGCACTCACCGCCGTGTCGACGATGTCCATCTTCGCTTTCTTGTAAGCGATGACTTGGGTGCTGGTACCCGCACATTTCTTGCCGGCCTCGGCGATCGACGGCACGAGTAGAGCGGCAGCGACGCTGAACACCAGGGGACCTTTCAGGAAGGACGACATAACACACTCCTTTTCAAAACGAAGAATTGACCTAGCTTGGTGACAGACGCGATTAGTCGAGTTGCGATTTACTACGGGCAATGACTCCCTGAGTTGTACAGGGTTACACTGCCCGCCCGATGGGTCGCTGGGGGCAAACGAAATTCGTTCAAGTCGTTCTCGCCACTGATACCGCAGCCGGATTTGCCCAGCAACAACAATTCGTTCAAAACATTCAATCCAGGCCCCGGTTGGTAAACGTAAGCCAATTTGCCCAATGCACTTAAAATTTCGCCAAGATTCGGACATGAACGGACGTAGACAGCGGAATGCGAGCCGTCTAATATTCACTCAAATCATTCATCCGATCATCGGGTACTGATCCGTGCGACTAACGAATAAGCTGGTCACCCCCAAACAAGTCGCCCAGGCAATCGGCGTCAGCGAATCATCCTTGAAACGCTGGTGTGACCGCGGCATCTTGTCCACGGTCCGCACGGCCGGTGGCCATCGCCGGCTGGCCCTAGAGAGCGTCTTCGAGTTCCTCAGAAAGTCGGGACAACCTCTCGTGCGCCCGGAGTTGCTGGGTCTCCCGTCGAATACTGGTCAATCACCCACCGTTCCGCTCCGTGCCCGCGAACAGATGTTCGACGCACTGATGACCGGGGACGACGATCAGTGCCGGCGGATCGTGTTTGACCTGTACCTGTCTGGAAAATCCGCGTGCGATATCTGCGATGGCGTACTAGCACCCGCATTACACGAGATTGGTGCCCGCTGGCAATGTGGCGATGTGGCCATCTATCGCGAACGCAGGGCTTGCGAAATTGCCTCCAAGACACTGAGTGAGTTGCGACTCGCGATTCTTGCTCCCTCCATCGAAGCTCCCATGGCTCTGGGGGCCACATTGGAGCGCGATCCGTACAGGCTGCCGACCGAGATGATTGAGGTCGTCATGCGCGAACTGGGCTGGAACGCAACTTCGCTCGGCACGCAACTCCCGGCCGCCACGTTAATTCAAGCCGTCCGCGACAGCCAACCTCGCCTGCTTTGGGTCAGCGTATCTTGCGTCGAATCAATTCCAGAGTTCCTTGATGAGTACGCTAAGTTGCAGCGAGCAGCGACCGAGGTGAATTCTGTGGTGGTGGTTGGAGGGCGTGCGCTAACCGCCGACATCCGACAACGCATCACCTACGCCGCATATTGCGACACGCTGAACCACCTTGCCGCGTTTGCTACTTCGCTGACATCGAACAGCGGTCGCAAGCATGTTGCGACAAGGTCGAAGATCGATTGCCAAGCTAGTTAATCTTCACAATCGAGACCAAGCTGGGAAGCGAAGTGCGATGTGAATTCTGGCCTTGGGGAGCGGTTCCATCGTTGCAGCGTTTGTCAGGGTTCCCGGAAATTGATGCCCCCCTTTTCCATGGTGCGAGAGTTGAGATGGCCAGCACAGTTATTCTTGGTGCCACCGGGACGATCGGAACAGCGTTGGCCAGGCGGCTGGTTGCTGAAGGTGTAAATGTGCTGCTGGCAGGTCGCGACGAAGCAAAACTGTCGGCACTGGCTGAGGAATTAAGCCAGCCTTTCGTGGAAATCGACTTCTCAACATCGCGGGGCGTGGAAGACGCCTTGCAGGCGCATTTCGAGCAGTGCGGCGGCTACGCTGGGCTGGCCAACTGCATCGGCTCGTTGCTGCTCAAGCCTGCACACTCGACCACCGATGACGAATTTCGAGAAGTGATCGAGACCAACCTGTTTACTGCCTTCGCAGCCGTACGTGCGGCAGGGAGGCTATTGCGAGAGCGCGGCGGTTCCATCGTGCTGTTCGCGTCCGCGGCAGCCGAGTTGGGTATTCCGAATCATGAGGCCATCGCAGCCGCTAAAGGGGGCATTATCGGGCTGGCTCGTTCAGCGGCAGCAACCTATGCTCCATACAACCTCCGCGTGAACGTGATCAGTCCCGGACTGGTCCGGACGCAACTCACGCAAAGAATCTGGGAGTCCACTGCCTCGGCCAAGAACTCCGCCGATCTGCATGCCTTGGGTCGTCTCGGCGATCCCGCTCATGTCGCATCCCTCGCGGCCTGGCTGCTGGATCCAGCGAACGACTGGATCACGGGGCAAGTCATCGGGCTCGACGGCGGATTGTCACGTGTGCAACCGCGGCGAAAATCGGCCACTTAACCAACGAGAGTTTAGCGCGGTTTCAGCAGCGTTGGCGCGTCTCGAAGTTAATCCAAAGCCATCCGGACGGACACGCGGCCGGACTACGGCGGTTTCGCGCCCAGGTCACATAGTTGGGTGCCAGTTAGCACATGCGAGGAATCGAAATGATTGCTGAAGTCGATGCCGAGTTGCCGCCGTCGAATCAACGCATTTTGCTTACAGGAGCGACTGGCTACATAGGTGGTCGGCTCCTGTCATTGCTGGAGGCGCGAGGGTATCTCGTAAGATGTCTCTCTCGCAACCCAGGAGCGCTCGCGGGGCGTGTCCGCGGCACAACAGAAGTCGTCGCTGGCGATGTTCTGGATCGAGGCTCGCTCGCAAAGGCTCTGGTTGGAATCGACACCGCCTTCTACCTGGTGCACTCGATGGGAGCCGATCGAGACTTCGAGGTGCAGGATCGGATCGCTGCAGAGAACTTTGCCCAGGCGGCAACTGCTGCCAAGGTGCGCCGAATCATCTACCTGGGAGGGCTCGGCAACCCGGATCACAAACTCTCCAAGCACCTCCGCAGTCGTCAGGAAACGGGTAACGTGCTGCGAGCGCATCATCCCCAGGTGATCGAATTTCGAGCGTCCATCGTGATCGGCTCGGGCAGTTTGTCGTTTGAGATGATTCGAGCACTCGTCGAGCGCTTGCCGGTGATGATCTGTCCGCGCTGGGTTCAAGTGAAGGCCCAGCCAATCGCCATCGAGGACCTCTTGCGATATTTGCTGGCGGCTATCGCGTTGCCACCAGGGCCGTCACAGGTTTACGAAATCGGTGGACCGGACCAGATGTCGTATGGCCAGATCATGCACGAGTATGCCCGGCAGCGCGGCCTGTCGCGGTGGATGATTCCGGTCCCGCTGCTGACACCCTATCTGTCGAGTCTCTGGCTCGGACTCGTGACGCCACTGTATGCGCGCGTCGGACGCAAACTCGTGGAGAGCTTGCGTAATCCTACGCTCGTTTCCAGTAATTTGGCCGAGGCCACTTTTGCAATTCAACCGCGGTCCGTGCCCGAGGCGATCCGGCGTGCTTTACTCAACGAGGACCAGGAAGCGGCCGAAACCCGCTGGTCGGACGCCTGCTCGTCGGCGGGCGAACCAAAGGCCTGGGGTGGTGTACGCTTTGGTTCGCGCCTGGTCGATTCCAGAACAATCAAGGTTGGCGTTCCTCCGCAGCGGGCCTTTACGCAGATTCGTCGGATTGGCGGTCGCACCGGCTGGTACTTCGCCGACTGGCTGTGGACGCTGCGAGGTTTTCTTGACTTGCTCGTGGGAGGCGTGGGGGTGCGTCGCGGACGCCGAGACCCGGAAACACTTCGGGTCGGTGAGCCGTTGGATTTTTGGCGTGTCGAGCTATACGAACCGCCAAACAGGCTGCGACTTCAGGCGGAGATGAAGCTTCCCGGTCGTGCCTGGCTGGAATTTGAGGTCCAGGATAACGGGACGCACGGCAGCACAATTCGCCAAACGGCGATCTTCGACCCGGTCGGTCTGTCTGGGTTGGTGTATTGGTACGGCATTTACCCGCTGCATCAGATCGTCTTTTCCGGAATGCTGCGGAACCTTGCGCAAGCAGCAGAAGGTACCGACGAGGCGATGGCTTCGCAGATCGATCAGGCCGAGGAGCCGAAGCAGCCAGCTTCCGCCTCCGAAGTGTGACGGAATTCGTCGAGTTCGTCCGCGTGCGACCGTGATGCCCGTCGAAGATGGAGGCCCTGGGGAAGTAGCGAACCACGGTCACGACGCCGCGAGTAGTGCCTCGGCAAGCGCCAAGCCGCTCAGGTAGGCGCCTTCCACGCGCGGACCGCCACACCAGTCTCCGCACACGCCCAACTTGCAGTCCCAGTCCAGCACATATCGTTTCGAAAGCGGCTCTTCAGGCAATGCATACCGCCAACGATGAGCGAGCAGCATTGCCGGGGCCTGCGGCGTCACACGCGTTGCTTCCCAAAACTCTTCGATCAACGCCAAAGCAATGTCGTCTGCCGACTCGTCGAGATGACCGCGAGACCAGCTGGCTGACGCGTGCAGCACCCAGCTCTCGGCGATGCTGCGCCCGGGTTTACTAGAGTTTCGGGCGACCCAGCTCAAGGCAGAATCGTTGACAAACGCCGCGTCGAACGGCACCACCAGGGGCTCGTGCAGTTGCACCATCACCGCCCAACAGGGTGCCATCGTGACCTTTGTGATTCTCTCGGAGATGGCGGGAGAAAAGCTGCCTACCAGAGACTGTGTCTGCGGTGGTGGCGCCGTGGAGATGAGCGCGGCGTAAGGGCCATGGCACGTGCCGCTTGTGTCTTCGATGTACCAGTTGCTATCGCTGCGGCGAAGGGACTCTACGGTGACATTCGTGCGTACATCCAACCCTGCTGCCAGCGACTTGGCAATCGCGTTCATTGTCGGCACGCCGACATATCGATCTTGATTCTCCGGAAGATCGGAGCAATTTCCGTGATTCAAGGACACGATCCGTCCTTGCCAGAGCGAGGCCATCTCGTTGGTGCACCACTGGTCGACTTGAGCGCGAAATAGTTCATCGCGGGCGGTGAAGTACTGAGCACCATGGTCGAATGTCACGCCCGGCTCGAGTCGGCGTGTTGCCACGCGTCCGCCCAAACCGCGCGATTTTTCGAACACGGTGACTGCCAAGTCGGCAGCCAATAGCGTTTTCGCGCAGTTGAGCCCTGACACGCCGGCCCCGACAATCGCGACGGTACTCACTGAGCTCATCATCAAAAGCCTCTGCCAGCTATTGGGCCAGTTCTGGGCTGCTTGCTGGGCACCTCGCTGGCGACACGAATCGCGCAGCCTTTCCAGCATCCGGGGGGTTAGAACTTCAGTTCGGCGATCGCGGCCTCGCTCCACTCGCGATCAATCATGCGTTCGTTGATCACGGTGTACCACAGATGCGGGCGACTCCCGACGTACTCGCGTAGGTTGCTTAATGACTCCAACAGATCGTCGCGCCGAATCGCCATGTCGGCAGGCTGATATTTGAGTCCGACTTCATGCATGAACGAGGTTACCTTGTCGGGTTCGTTTTCCTGGAGTCTGCTCAGCAGATAGACACCCAGGCCCACAATATGACCATGGATGAAAGGCCGCTTCAGCCGTTCCTCGAGCTCATAGAAGAGATAATGTTCGGAACCCTCTTCCACGCGATAGTGGCCCGCGGGCAGGCACAGGGTGTTGATCCGCATGTACCCGTCGACGATCGCCTGCAGTCCCGCGTCGGTGCACCGTCGAATTTCGTTCGCTTGGGCCATAGTATCCGCGAGAATCGCGCGGGCCGCTTCCACGTCGCGCCGCGCAAAGGGAAACTCGCTGTGATCGGCTTGTTCGGCCAGACACCAATCGTAGGTCGCGGTGTGGATCGATAGCAGGTCGCCGACTCCCGCGATATTCAAATCCGCCGGAGCAGTGCGCAAGAGTTCATAGTCAATAACCAGCGGGTCGGGGCTGGTGATGCCGAGATACTCGACGGTGTGATTTCGCCGCACCCCGGCCGCGGGCGTTACGAACGCGTCGACGCTCAGAACGGTTGGAACAGTTACCAGCCGCTTTCCGAGTTTCCAGGCGAAGTACTTAGCCATGTCGATCGCCTGTCCGCCGCCGATCCCAACGAAAGTATCGCAAGCGGGAAGCTCTGCCAATTGGCAATCCAGAACGCTGATTTCCATTGACTCGACCATGATCACCGCCGCTGGTGTACCACCAAGTCGCGGCTGAGCCAACTGCCACGGCACGGGCATGGTAGTTACGATGAAGTTCCCAAGTTCATCACCCAGCCCATCGATACTGCCTGCGCCGAAGCGTTCGGAGCGAACGTTGGTATTGCCTTCAAACTTCATCTTCTAGCGACTCCACAAGTTAAACGTCGAGATGGCAGGGGGCTTGAGCGTCACACGCTAGAGCACAGTGGCAGCACTCCGCGGCGGGCCGGCTTCTCCCCGCGCGATCCGTCGCCGAATGATCAGCAGATAGATCACGGTTCCCGCCAGGATGGCCACGAAAGTGCTCTTGGCTGGCAGATGAGCGATAGCCCCGGGTGAAGTATCCGCATCCGGAATCGTGAGCGCCGCGACGACCAGAAGCGTCCACACGAGCGCACTCAGCCGAATCGGGGTTTGCAGTCGCCCTAGCGTGAAGCCCGCGGAACTGCCGCGAGCGCGAAAGGAAGCCCAGATGATTCCGGCATACCCGAGGAATCCCGACGCGGCGGAAATGCTGGTGATGATCTCCAAGCGGCGAAAGCCCAGAATCACGGCGGTCGAAATCGCCCATACGAGCACGATTGCGCCGGCCGGGGTTTGCCAGCGGTGATGCACAGCCTTCAGCGGTTGGGAAAATGGGAGCATGTTGTCACGCGCGAGGGAGAAAACCAGCCGCGTCGTCGCCGCCATGCTGGCCACACCACAGGCGAAAATCGAGATCGCCACCGCCAGCATCACCAGCGGCATCCAGGTCGAGCCAAGCGTGTCGTTCAGGATCGCGATCACTAGATTCTCCTGCTTGCCCGCCGAGGCGAAATCGCCAATGGCCAGGATCAAGCCGGCCAGCAACAAAAAGCCGCACACTCCGGAACTCAGCTCGGCCATTAAGATCACCCGCGGAATGGTTTGCTTCGGCCGATGCGTCTCCTCCGCTAAGTCCGCGGCCGCCTCAAACCCTGTCAGGCACCAGGCACCCATTAGCAGGGACAGCGCAAACGCCGGGATGCCCGCCGGCTGCCCATCAATTGGGCTCGTGCGGTCCAATAGAAAGCTCACGTCATGTGATCCGATGAACATGTGCAATGCGAGCAGAATCACCGTGATCGTGACTGCCGCAGCAATCTCCGCAACGACCCCGGCATCGTTCACCAACGACACCAGACGGATACCGAATAGATGCACGAGTGTGATGAGTGACACGATGCCCACGGCCACCCAGGGCACCCATGCCGCCGCGGTTGCGCCGTCCAGAGCCCACGCACAAATCGCGGTGGCGAGTGCATGACAGACCCCTGGAAATCCCGTCATGAACTGCATCAGCAGTAACCAGCCGACGAAGTAGCCGTACGTTGGATTAACCAATCGTGTCGACCACTGATAACCGTAACCTGAAAGTGGAATTCGCGTCGAAAGATCGGCCAAGACCAGCGCGACCAAGAACTGCCCGATCGCGACCGCGGCCCAGGACCAGATGACGGCGGGGCCTACCTGACGGAAGCCGAAAGTGAAGTTTGCGAAGATGCCCGTGGTAATCGAGATCAGCGAAAACGAGATCGCAAAGCTGGAGAAGGCCCCCATCGAGCGCCGCAACTGTTGGACATACCCGAACTGCGCAAGTTCGGCGGCATCCGGGTCGACCGGCGCTGGGTCGCTGTCTCCGTGGCTGGGCAGATTCAAGGGGCGTTCCTCGTTGCGGCATTCGGCGGAGTGATCACGGCACGAAGACTTGCGCGGTGACACGCGCCGACTTCGGCAACTCATCGCGGCCCACCATGTTCAGGGGCAGATATTCGCCGCGCGCCCATAGCTTCATCTGATCGTCGTAATGCGGACTTGCCGGGCTCTCGCTTTGGCCGCCCGGATAGACTCCAACGCTCCGTGACGGCTGCGCCAAATCGACGATCTGGCGCCACGAAGCGCCACTGCCAACCGGCCCCAGATCCCCACCGGGGTTAACCGTGAAGATGGTTCCGACAACGGGACCACCGTCGCGTGCGAGCTCTTCCTGCCCGGCGAGCGAACCGACTCGCAGCTTGTTGAAGCGCCCCCACGTCCAGTGGTCTGGATTGTTTCCGAATTCTTCGACCAGGGAAGCGACCGCTGACGCAAACGAACTGCGGATAAGGTCGTTACGAGTCTCGCGCTGCGGCGTCTTCCGGTCATCGAACCAGATTGCATCAGGGTACTCGCGAGTCATGTACTCGAGCACCTCGAGCATCGGCTCGCGGCGGTTATCGCCCGTAAAACCCCAGGAGCCTGCCGGTTGTTCGATGCCGCGAGCGGACCATTCGTCATCCCAGACGGCTCGCCGGTAGTGATCGAACCAGCGCATCCAGATTGCCGGACCAAGGGCATCGACATCGGCGACATAGTCCCAGGCCGCCAACTGCTTGAGAGCGCGTTGGGCGAGTTCATTCTCCGCGCTGGCAGGCGATACGACATCCAGCAGCACGGGTACGAAGCGCTCCGCGGCCTTGTCGTACGCGTCGAGCTGAACGGCTCGCATCGATTCCACGGTCAGCCCCTGGGCCCGCGAAAGCATTTCGTTGATGCGTCGCATCCGGTAGCTAGGATCCCACATCCAGCCCAGGTAGTGTGGGTAGCCGAGCGGCATGGGACGTGCATTCGCCGAGGCGACGAAGTGCTGCTCGGGATTGAGCGACAGCGGCAGTTCGCGCCGGGGCACGAAAGCCATCCAGTCGTTCTCGCCAGACGCTCCATCCATCGGGATGCGCCCTTGGCCGCGCAGTCGCAAGGGATGCTCGCCACAAGGATGGATCGCAATGTTGCCGGCGTCATCGGCATAGACCAGATTCAGCGCCGGCACCGTCAGATCGTCCGCTGCCGCGAGGAAGTCCGCGAAGTTCCTCGCGTGCGAAAGCTTCCAGAACGAAAGCGCGTCCTTGGTCGGTTTGAGTCCCGTCCACTGCAAGGAGATGACCTTTCCTTCGCGATTGATGATCGGACCGTGAACCGTCGTGTCGATCGAAAGCATGTGAGGCGACCGGCCGCGGACCGCAACCTGTTCAACCGTATGCTCCATCGTCTTCCACTCGCCTCGATGCCGATAGCGGAGCGGGTTGTCCGGATCGACGGTCTCGACAAAGTAGTCGACGGTGTCGCTTTGCATGTTGGTCACACCCCAACTGATGTGATCATTCTGGCCCAGCACGCAGACGGGCGAACCGGGGAATGTAACGCCCGCGGTATTCTCACCGCGGACGGAGATGTGTGCCGTGTACCAAAGCGATGGGAGCGAGAAGCCCAGGTGTGGGTCGTTGCAGAGAATCGGCTTACCGGACGCGGTCTTGGTGCCATCCACGGCCCAATTGTTACTGCCGAAGCTGGGGCCTCGGCCGAGCAGCTTCACGCGCGCGAGCCGACGTTGGACCTTTGCGTAGACTTCGCCCGCGCCGTGAATCGCGGGTCCGCCGGTCAACTCCTTGACCGCGGCCGGCGGCGCTTGCTGGGGAACCGTCGGCTGCTCATAGGGTCGCTCGAGCGGCCACAACTCTTCGACAGCCGCGATCCCCAGTTTTTCGACCATTATCCCGAACCACAAATCGTCGTCCGTTCCCGCTTGGTCCCAGCCCATGTACTTGGAAAACACCAAGCTATCAATGGGTGTCCAGGGCGCGGGTTCGTAGTCGAGTCCAGCAAACATCGGCGGAAGCGACTTCTCGCTTCGCAACTTTGAGATGCAGGTATTCACGCCGGCAGAGTAGGCTTCCAACTCCGCGCGAAAGTCCGCGGGCAAGTCCCCGTGCTTCCACATTTGTTCGCACGCACGGCGGATGCCCAGTTGCCGCATCATGACATCACTGGCGAGCCCCTGCTCGCCCAGGATTTCTGCCGTGGTGCCTGACGCCTGCCTGCGCAGAAGATCCATCTGCCAAAGCCGATCACTGGCATGCAAATAGCCTATGACGCGCGCAGCATCAGGCCATGATTCGGCGTAAATATGTGGAATGCCATAGCCGTCAACTTCGACATGGACGACCGCCGACAAACCCGGCAGTTTCGCTTCCGCGCTGAACGCAGCAGTCGAGAATTGCAGCGCGGAAAGGACGACGAAAAGCGCCATCGGAAAGCGTAGCGATTTCAACATGCGGGCAGTCTCCCGAAAAGCGGCGTAGCTGCTAAGTCGTGATTCGACGCACACGCGACACACCTTGCAGCACATGCCGGTGGCAGCACCAGAATAGGGACTGTTGAAGTGTCACGCAAATAGGCTGGCCTGCTGTCGCGGCCAAGATTTTCGCCGGCCCTTACAGCAGGGGGGGATCGCTAACAAATCTCTCTAACTGCGGCCGTGCAGTCTGGGCAGATCGGTCACCAGACGACGGTCGTGACCGAGTAGGGAGCCAGGCGGAGCCGCGCCGACTCTTGGCCAATGACGATGCTGGCCTCGTTCGCGACTCCACTTGAATTGGCAGCAACCAGCGTATGCTTGCCACTAGGATTTCGAAAGGCGACCGCGGGTAAGTCAGCGCCAGTGACTTCCGCCCCGATCCTAACCGCCTCGCGCTCGATGAACTTCATGAATTGTCCGTAGAGATAGTAGTCGACCCGGTAGTCGACTGTTTTCGTCTCGGCATTCAGCATGATACAAGTCCGCGATGCGCGAAAGGGACCATTGTTTGGCTTCCCCCGGGTGTCGATCATTGTTACCCAGGCGTTGTAACTCGATGCGCCGTGGGAAAGCAGATCGATTAGCCGCCGCGCGCCAAGAATGCCGAACACCGACCCTTCCGTGAAATGTACGGGCCGATCAGGAAACTCGCTGAGAAAACGGCTCATGCCATCAGGGTTTCCGGCATAGCCGTGAAACGCAACGCCCGATACGTACTGGGCGGCCCGAGGGTCCGCGATAACTGTGCGCGGATACGAGATGCCCGGATCGTCACCGTCGGCCGTGGGCTCAACGTTGAAGTTGTGGTCGTAGGACCAGATCTGCGTCTTGATGCCCGCGATGCGAAAGGCTGGTCCCAGGTGGTCCCGGATGAAGTCCCGCTCCTGCTCGCCGGTCCAGCGGCAGGATGGATAGTGCCATTCGGGCGCATCGCGTTGCCGGTCGACTCCGGGTTCGTTTTGAACCGTGATGGCGTGAATTGGGATTCCCTCGCGCTCGTAGGCCAAGACAAACTTGACGAAGTAATTGGCATACGCCGGATAAGATTCGGGAAGTAAGTGCCCGCCGATCATGGATCCACTGGACTTCATCCATCCCGGAGGACTCCAGGGCGAAGCGAAAAACAGCAGTGTGGGATTGGTCTCTCGGGCGAGCTTGAGCACGGGCAGCACATACTGGCGATCTTTCTCGATCGAGAACTGGCTCAGCGATGGATCTTTCTCGCCGGCCGGCAAGTCGTCATACGAGTACCACGGCTCGCCCGTGAAATCCGGCGTACCGATGCAGATGCGCATCAAATTCATGCCGATCCCATTTTTCGGATCGACAAGTCTAGTGACGGCCTCGACGCGGTCTGCGTCCGACAGTTGCATCAGATTGAAGCACGTCGTGTGCTCCAGCGATGAGCCGAGCCCGAGCAGCTTCTGATAGATTCGTTGCGGGTCGATCCGAATCGTAACGTCCGCGGCGGTTGTTTGGCCGTCATCCCGAGCTGCGAGAAACTGAATCTTCTCGGCCGGCGCGAGGCGCCGGGTCATGTCCTGGGTGGTTACCCAGACCTGGCCCGTCGTTGCCGCGGGGCTGGAATCGGTAGAGACCAGGAGCAAGCAGGCGGCCAGTCCGAGATGTCCCGCGACCTTCAAATAGCCGCGCACTTGACGCCACAAAGATTCGCGAAAGATCGGCATCGGAGTATCCTTCGAACCCTGACTGATAGGCAATCGTCACCGGAATGCTTTTAAACGTCGTCGAGATTACAATCGACGCGGACAGAGATTACCATGCTGATGCTGTCTGCCACGATAGTATAACTGACTGCGGATGCCACCAATGAACGTGCGATTACTGGCGGTTCTTATTTTCGTGGTAAACGGTCCGTTTTCCAGGCAGCTTTACGCGGACTCGACGCTCCCGCTGGAGATCGCCGGTGTTACCGTGACACCTCACGTTCAGGCGAGCGGCATGCGCTATCGTCAGGCCCCGGATCCTAGCCTGGGCGCTCGCGTTCAACTATTCGTGCGTAATGCGGGCTCGGCTGAACTCAGGCTGCCGGGTTCGCTGGTGACGCGGTTCCGCGGAATGCAACCGGACGAGCTGGTGAAGACCGCCGCCTGGTGTTGGTTCGACACCCCGGCAGCATGGCGTGACAACGATTTGCGATTGCCCGCCGGGGCGATGACGGTCTGGCAATTCAACACGCGCGATGCGAACTGGGGCGTGGGAACGGAATTCGATCTTGATGTGCAATTCGACGAGCAGCAGGTCCAGCGATTCGAGAGCTTGCCGATCGCAGACCCGCAAATCTGGATTTCCGCCGCGACTTTTCTAGGACACTGTGGCAACGTTCAACCTGATCAACTCGTGCTTTATGTGGCAAACCACTCCACGGCGCCGATCCACGTGGAAGCCTGCCGGCTATGGCTGCCGGCCGACCGGAAGACCTGGCGATCGCTGGTCCCGGGAACACTCGTTCCTATCCAGCAGTCGTTTCCCAGTGACGGCACGATTGCTGCCGGCGAGAAGGGGGGAGCAACCGTCGACTTCGGATTGCTCCCGTTGACGTACACTGCCATTGAAGTGCTCTGCACCGACGAGGCGGGTAAGCAGTTCTCACTGTGGGCGCACTTGCGTATCAAGCGCGAAGCGTTCGATATCAGCGGCGGCTGGGTCAATTCTTCGCTGGGCTCGCGAACCGCCTTGCAGTGCGAGCCGTTCCTGAAGACGCTCAAGCGACTGCATATCAACACGGCACATATCGCGGAGACCCCCGGCTACACCGACCAGAACGGTCCTGAGGGACTCTACACGCGTTATCCGCTTAAGTACTTCAACCGTCTGGAGCCGATCGAACACTATGAGAGCGATGCCGTCTTGCCGCGCGTGCATGCCGTGGAGTTTCTTGGCGAACCACAGTATGGCGGCGGGAAACCTGTCCCGCCGATGGAAGTGTGGACGAGCCTCGCTCCCTATCAAGCCACCCGCTTGCCGACGAGCGTCACTCATAGTGAGGAACGCATCTGGAGGTATTATGCCGGCCTCTCTGACTACCCTCATTACGACGCCTATCGAGTCAGCGCGCCTTCGCCCGACGCCTGGCACAAGTACGACCGCTGGGGCGGGAAGAAGATTCTTTGGGGGGCTCCGCTCGAAACAATTGGCGAGATGTCCCGTTCGTTGCGAGAGCTGAATCGTCCCGCTCCTACGGCGTATTGGTCGCAGGGGCCGCATCACGGTTGGGGACCAATGTGGGGACGAAAACGCGCTTCGCCTACGCCCGATGAGCTCCGGCTGCAGGCTTATCATGCCCTGGCGAATCGCATCACATCGTTGTACTGGTTCAATCTGAGCCTGCCCTCGCTCATCAAGTATCGCGATACGCTTAACGAGCTAACCCGAGTCGGCCGCGAAATCCGCATGCTTGAACAGTACTTCCTTGAAGGGGACGCGTACCAGCATCGTCGGATGGTTCGAGATGGTCAGCCCGACTGGGATTTGGCTTCTATCGCGGGGCCGCGGGGGGCAGTGTTGTTTGCGCTCGACCTCGCATACGCACCGGGCAGTACGACGCACGTGTTTGAATTCAGGCCGCCGCGCGCGGCTAAATTCGGCTTCTCACTGCCGGCCTGGTGTCAGTCCCCCGCGGAGGTGTTTCGCGTGGACGCAGATGGCACGCACGATGTAGCGTACAAGAACGTTGCTGGAGGAATTGAACTTTCTGACACGGTAAACAAAGTCGCCATTTATGTGGTTTCGCCGCAGTCCGGACAACGTGCCGCACTCGAAGTCCTCAACGAAGAACTGAATCATGAAGAACAGCAAGTGGGTTTTGACCCGGCCCACAACGACGACGATTTCAAAGAGCTGCAGGAATTGGCACATAGGCTGCCCGAAGATTGATATCGAGACCAATTTGCAGTAGCGTGCGATCATGATTCGCCGCTCCGTTACGGATGCGTTGGTGCTGAATGGAGGCCGCGGGAATCGAACCCCTGGCGAGTTCTTCGGGAAACACCAACATTCCAACCCAAGGCGGCGCACTTGCCGCACCAGCAGAAACTGGCAGCCAGACTGACGGCGGCCTGGTCACCGTAATCCGAGCGTGGCACCAATTGCCCGACGCGATCTGGGCTGGGATCCTGGCGATGGTCCGAGCGTCGGGTTGAAGGTCTTCCATGGTCGTCCAGCTGACTCGCGAGCTTGAGCTTCGGACGATCGCGAAAATCCGCAATGTGCGAAATTGTCTGGCAAATCACGACGTTTTTTGGTCGACGCGCGATCCAATCACTCTTCCCGCGCGATCAAATGGGCGTGTGCGAAAGGGCTCGCTACCGCGCTATGTCGGGCGCGTCTTCAAAGGCAAAGCCTCCAGAGCGGCTCGCTCAAAGCGAATATCCGGCGGCAATCACTCAAAACTCGGCGGAACTTGTTTCATCAACAGTGCTATGGCCGAGTGCCCCCAGAATTGGTGGGCACGAGGTTTGCATTCGATTAGCTGAGGCAGGATCCAATGCACGGAACGCTCTGGGACTACAACCTACAGGTTGCTGCCGCGGACCAGTTGTGTGGGCTGAATCCGTGAGTAAGCGGGTGAATGCAAGAGTGCATCCGCCGGATGTGGTCATTTCTTGGGCAGAGAGCACGCACGAGGTAGCCCGAACAGAGTTTGGAATGGTTGAACGGAATGCTCCTGTTCGCCCAGCGAGGGATTCGTCGTGCGCTATTTGGCTCTTGTTACTGACTACGATGGGGTGATTGCTGATAGTGGTCAGCCGTCCACCGCCGCCATTTCGGCCATTCAGCGCCTTCGTTCGTCGGGCCGGCGCGCGATCTTGCTAACTGGTAGGCGCCTTTCTGATCTCATTAGAGTATTCCCGCAAATCGAGATCTTCGATTACGTCGTTGCCGAAAACGGGGCCGTTGCCTATGACCCTGCCACTCGCAATGAAATCCTACTAGCGGCGCCGCCCCCCACAAGATTCGTCGAGCGACTCAAGGAACTGCGGGTTGACCCGCTGGAAGTTGGACGAGTGGTCATTGCCACTTGGTTGCCCCATCACATGAAGGTGATGCAGGCGATCCAGGAGATGGGGTTGGAGCTGCAAGTTGTTTTCAATCGTGCTGCGGTGATGGTACTGCCGTCCGGCGTCAACAAGGCGACTGGAATGGAACACGCCTTGCACGAACTCGGCTTGTCGCGGCATGAAGTTGTGGGAGTAGGCGACTCTGAGAATGACCACTCTTTTCTGCAGAAATGTGAGTGCGCAGCAACGACCGCAAACGCGGTGGGTTCGATCTTCCAAGTCGCGGCCATTGTGACCAACGGCAGCAACGGCCAAGGTCTGTCAGAGTTAATCGATCAATTGATCGCCAACGACCTATGTCGGATGCATGCGAGCCTCGATCAGCACTTGCTTTCGATTGGTCGGCGAGCCGACGGATCTGGCGTTACTGTTCCTCCGTACGGGCTGAATATCCTAGTTGCTGGTCCTTCCGGGAGTGGTAAGTCCACTGTCGCTGCAGGAATCGTCGAACGGCTGATTCGGCAGGAGTATCAGCTCTGTATCGTCGACCCCGAAGGGGACTATGGGACTTTGCCGGACGTTATCACCATCGGCAATCAACACCATGAGATCGCCGTAAACGAAGTGCTGTCGTTGCTTGAAGACCCAAAGATAACACTCAATGTCAACTTGCTTGGAATCCCGCTCGCGGATCGGCCGGAGTTTTTCGGACGACTGTTCCCCAGCCTGCAAGCCATTCGAACTCGCACGGGTCGGCCGCATTGGATTGTTCTCGACGAAGCGCACCATATGTTGCCTGCCGACTGGGCCCATCTGGACTGTGCTTTGCCTCAGAATCTGGGAGAGACCGTACTCGTTACCGTCCACCCGGAACATCTCGCCCCGACGGTGTTGAGGCTGGTTGATGTGATCATTGCCGTTGGTCCCTTGCCCCAGAAAACCATTAGCGCATTTGCGGATGCCATTGGCCGGCCCGTCGATTGGCCCAGAGGGCTGTCGAATCAGGCAGGCGAGGCCGTGGTCTGGTTTCCACGCATCGGTGACGCTCCGTTCGGAGTCAAGATCCTGGCTGGCAGCGCCGAGCGAATTCGGCATCGCCGAAAGTATGCCGAAGGCAACATGCGTTATCGCAGTTTCTACTTTCGAGGCCCCGACAATCGCCATAATCTTAAAGCGCAGAATCTCGCCGTGTTTGCTCAATTCGCGGAGGGAATCGACGAAGAAACCTGGATGTTTCACTTGCGGCGAGGCGACTATTCTCGCTGGTTCCGCGGCGCCGTGAAAGACAGTAGTCTGGCCGAGGAGGCTGAACGGATCGAACAACGTCCCGATCTGCGACCCAATGAAACTCGACGCCTAATACGCAACCTGATCGAGGCTCGTTATACGCTGCCGGAATAGTCGCAGGTAGTTAACATCAACCGGCAGCGGCTGACGCCGCTCTCGCCTGACTTAGGAGTCTGACTGATTCATTCGGGACTGTACTTCGCCGCCAATAAGCATTCTTCAACCGATCCTTGACCAGAGGAGAGAAACCATGCGCATGCTGCAGTCCTTGTTACTTGCCACGGACTTCCAGCCAGCGAGTAGTAATGCCGCTCGCGTGGCCGCACGTCTGGCCAGTGCTTTTGGCACGCGGGTCAGCGTGATCCACGTCGTGGAGCCCTGGTTACCCGCCGCAGCTAGCATTTTCAGGCACCAGCAGGCCGATCGAATGCTCGAGGATTTGAGGACTCAATTCTCGCACCAGCAGGTGCCACTTGCTAACTGTTCCGTCCTGGCAGCGCCGGTCGCGGATGCGATTGTACGCAATGCCACCGAAGTGGACGCCGATCTGATTGTGCTAGGAGCAGGCGAACTGTCCGCGAATCAGGCGTTTACCGTCGGGCCCATCGCTCAGTCGGTGATGGAGCAGGCGCCGCAGCCAGTTTTGACGGTTCATCCGGCCGCCCGTGACATTGTATTCCGAACGATACTCTGTCCGGTCGATCACTCCGCTGTGTCCCGGCGAGGCCTGCGCAACGCCGTTCAACTCGCAAGGGTTCTTGGCTCGCGGCTGGTCGTGCTGTCCGTCGTACCCGACGTGAGCTGGTTGACCGCGGCGGTCGAGACCGGAGAGCTGGCGGATGCAAAGGTGGAATACGAACACAAGTGGTGCGAGGAACTGGAGGCTTTCCTGGCCGGGATCCATTTCGATGCAATACCGTATGTGAAGGAAGTCAGGTCCGGCGCTCCGCACGATCAGATCATCGCAGCCGCGAAAGAGCACCAGGCGGATCTGATCGTTATGGGAGCGACCGGTCGAACCGGTCTTGTCCGAGTGCTATTGGGCAGTACCGCGCGCCGAGTTCTCCGCGATCTCCCCTGTTCTCTACTTACGGTCAAACAAGAAGACGTGATTGAGGAGTTGCTGGAAGATGACCTGAATACGAGCTCGCTACTGCTGGCTGAGGGGCACGCACTCTACCAAGCCGGCAGTTACGAACCTGCGGTCGCAAAATTCCGTCAGGTGCTGGTGCGCAATCCGTTCAACCTGCAAGCAGTGGAGCGACTGGCAGAGGCCTACCACAAACTCGGACAAGACAGGGAAGAGGCCACCTTTCGTCGCCGCGCCCAACTACTTCGCGGCCGGAGTTGAAGCCTCGGACCGCCCGGAATGTTACCGGTTGGCAGAGCCTTGGGATGGCCACTTGCGGCGCGAAGGAAGTCAATCGGCTTACCTGGAGGAGGATGTCGCGAGAGCACATCTCGCGCTCTTTCGCACATGCCGACTCAATCGAAGAGCGGTGGCGCTGGTAGCTTTCTACCAAGACAACGGAAACCGGCCGTATAGGAGGCGTCAAAGTGCCAGCATGACGAGAGGTACGTCGTTTGCGAGCAGCGGTCGCCCAAGGAGGAGCCCAATTTCATGAATCAATTGAAGACAGCAGCCATTATCGTGGTTGCGCTGTTCTCTGTGTCATCCTCGGCGGTTTCAGCCGGCGAACCGTCGACGCCAGCCCAGTCGCATCCGCTTGATGCGGTCATTCCCTGGGCCGAGATTGCGCAGCAAGAAACGGAGAAGGTCCAGGATTACACTGCAAAGTTGATTAAGCGAGAGCAGGTAAGCGGTCAACTGCAGGAGTACCAACACATTCAGATCAAGGTGCGACATAGGCCCCTTAGTGTCTATCTCAAGTTCATGGGGCCCAGCTCGCTTGCGGGTCGAGAGGTGCTCTACGTCGACGGTCGAAACAATGGGATGTTGCTGGCTCATGATCCGCGCGGGGTTGGCAAACTTGTCGGGACCGTAGCTCTTGCGCCAGACGGCCCGATCGCCATGTGGGGGCAGCGCTATCCGCTGACGATGATCGGCATGAAGAATCTCGGACAGAAGCTGATCGAGCAGGCCAAATGGAGCCGGCAAGTCAATTTGCCCTGCGAGATAAAGTGGTATCGCGGCGCGAAGATCAACGGGCGGTCGACACAGGGTATTGAAGTCCGCTATTCAGAACAGCATCAAGATATTCCGTTCGCGATGGCCCGCGTGTTCATTGATGACGAGCTCAAATTGCCAATTCGCTATGAGGGATACAGTTGGCCCGAGACGGGTGGCGGCAAGCCAGTGCTCGTCGAAGAGTACACGTACTCGTGCATCAAGCTCAATGTGGGCCTTACTGACTGGGACTTCGATCCGCAGAATCCCCACTACAATTTGCGTTGAGCAATGCGCGATGTCCTCCCTGGTGCCTACGAGTGCTGCAGCATTGCTCTCGGTTGGCTGCAAACAGTCGCGCAGTCGTGTGAAGGGCTTTCGACCGGCGGCTCTTCGCCGGCCGACGTTCAGCAGATTCGTGGCAACTGAGCTCCCAGAGGTTCATCGAGCGGCAAGTAGCGGCCCAGCCCACGCTGAACGACGACCGGGGAAACGCGTCGCTCTTGGACTTGGCCCACGATCGCTGCCTGTCGCGCGTCGGGCACGCGGCTTAGTGCCTCAACCGCTGCCGCCCCGAAACCCTTTCGCACAGCCACGACCATCGTCCCCTCGTTGGCCACATGTAGGGGGTCAAGACCCAGCAGTTCGCAGACGCCGCGAACCTCCGGTGTCACGGGTACCTCACGCTCATCGATGGCCAGGGTCCGACCACAAGAGGCTGCCCATTCGCGCAGAACCGCCGATACACCGCCGCGGGTCGCATCGCGCAGAGTGACGACCGGTATTTCGGCCCGCCGCAAGGCGTCGACCGCCGGAACAAGCGACGCACAGTCGCTCGTCGGGCAAGGCTCCGCGTCAAATTGTTCGCGAGTTGCCATCACCGCCGTGCCGTGCTGTCCGATGGGACCAGTAACCAGCAACTCGTCACCGCATTGCAACTGCTCAGGCCCCGGCCACCGCGGTTCGAGTAACACGCCAACGCCTGCTGTATTGATGAACAGGCCATCGGCGGCCCCGCGCGGCACGACCTTCGTATCGCCCGTGACGATGGAAACGCCGGTCAGGCGCGCGGACGCGGCAAGGCTGCGCAGAACTGAGTCGAGCAGCGCGAGTTCGAAACCTTCCTCGATAATGAGTGACAGACTAAGCCATAATGGCCGAGCACCAGTAACTGCCAGATCGTTGGTCGTGCCGAAGACTGCCAGCTTACCGATGTCGCCACCCGGAAAGAACAACGGCGACACGACGTAACTGTCCGTGGTAAACACCACCTGGCCTCCGAGCCGCGCGAGGATCGCAGCGTCGGCGTCGCCCGCCGGCGCGACATCGGCCAGCGCCGGAAGGATATGTTCGCTCAACAGTCGTCGCATCAGACGCCCACCCTCACCGTGCGCAAGTGAGATGCGTCCGCTGTCGGTTGTCGACGGACTCGGGCAATTGTATGAGAGCTCTTCGTGTGTCATCAGTGGTGCCTCACCCCCTTACAAATTGTTGGCGCCGGCGTACCGGTAGTAGGCAGCGCAGGCGCCTTCGGAGGAGACCATCGGCGCACCTAGCGGACGGTCAGGCGTGCAGGTCGTGCCGAAACTTGGGCACGCGTTAGGCTTGATGCGCCCGGCCAGAACGTCACTGCTGCGGCATTCCTCAGCTTCAATCGCCGGTACACTCGCGCCGCCAAACCGAACCTCCGCGTCGAACTGTTGGAACTCGGCACGCAGCTTTAGTCCCCCGCGCGGAATGACGCCCAGTCCTCGCCACGGCCTGTCGCACACCTCGAAAATGTCGCTAACCAGCCGCTGCGCGGTCGGATTTCCCGAGTCGCGCGCCGTCCGCCGATAGCAATTGACGACTTCCGGTCGGCCAGATTCCAGTAGCCGTACGCACCGCAGGATGCCTTGCAGCAAATCGACCGGTTCGAATCCGGTCACCACCACGGGAAGCCGGTAGCGCTCGACGAAAGGCGCATACTCCCTGCAACCGGTCACGGTGCATACGTGTCCCGCTGCCAGGAATCCTTGCACGCGACAGTCGGCAGATTCGACGAGAGTCTCCATAGCCGGTAACACTCGCACGTGGGCCACCAGCAGGCTGAAGTTCCGCAGGCCGAGCGACTCTGCCTGGCGCACTGCTAGGGCCGTGGGAGGAGTGGTTGTCTCAAAACCGACCGCAAAGAACACAACCTGTAAGTCTGGGTTGCGGCGGGCCAGGGCGACGGCATCCATCGGACAATAGACCGCATTTACGCGTCCGCCATCAGCGCGTGCTTCCAGCAGGCTGCCGCGACTGCCGGGAACCCGCAGCATGTCACCGAAACTGGCCAGCAGCACGCCCTCGCGCAGGCTCAGCTCGCGTGCAAGATCGATCGAATCCAGCGGCGTCACGCACACAGGGCAACCGGGACCATGGATCAAATCCACAACGCCCTCCAACTCGACATCGATCCCATGTCGCAACAGCGAATGCGTCTGACCGCCACAAACTTCCATCAGCGTCCACGGCCTGCGAGCGACGCTGCGAATCTCCGCCAGCAGCCGCCGCGCGGCAACCGGGTCGCGGTACTCGTCGAGATACTTCATCACGGCTCCTCTTCGTCTCGCTCAAGCCATTCGACCCTCTCGGGCAGACTTGCGAGCTCCGCAAGCACGCGCGACGCTTCCTCGGCATCGACAATCGCGATCGCCACGCCGGCATGCACCACGACGTAATCGCCCTCGGAGGCCTCAGGCACGCAGGCCATGAGGCACCGTCGCGTTACGCCCCCGAATTCAACCTCGGCCACGCCTAACAAAGGGTCGGAGTCGATCCACCGCACGACCTTGCCGGGAATCGCTAGACACATAGTTGCCAGCCTCCGTTGAGTCGTGCCGCCGCGACGGCCAATTGCCCCGCAGCCAGTCCGCCATCGCCGCAAGGGATGATCCCCGGCGTGCCGATCGGCCGATCTCCCGCAAATCGCTCGACGACAAGCTCAGTCAAGACCCTATTCTGAAAGCATCCGCCACAGAGCACCACGGGCATTTCGGGAAACTGCCTCACCATTGCCGCGACACCGTGGGCGAGCGCGCGGTGAAATCGCATTGCGATCACCTCCGGCAACACGTCTGCTCGCCGGTTTGCGAGCACACGCTGAACAAGGGGTCGCCAATCCAGTCGCAGCAGGTGGCCGGGTGAGACCGGCAGCGGGTATGCGCCTTCGCACGCGGGATTGCAGGCGGCTTCCAGCAACATTGCAGCCTGGCCTTCGAACCGCAATTCGCAAATGTTCAGGGCAAGCGCCGCCACGGCGTCAAACAGTCGGCCCGCGCTCGACGTGACCGGACACGCATGCGAACGGCTAAGCAACTGGACTACTCGTTCAACCTGAGACGCTGTAATGCCGCGGAACCTCAGACTGGCTGCCCTCTCTGCTCCGAGTGCTTGGTACACCAGCGAGACTGCCACGCGCCAAGGCTCTCGTACGGCGGTTTCTCCCCCCGGCAAAGCGAACGGCCGAATGCATCCGGCGCGGCGAAATTCAGTCGCGGTTGCCGTAAGAAATTCTCCACCCCAGATCGTGCCATCTGGTCCATATCCTGTTCCGTCCCAGGCGACTCCCAACACTTCGCGATCCAGCCAGCCGTGCTCAAGCATCCCAGCCGCGACATGGGCATGGTGATGCTGCACTGCGATTGCCGGAATACTTTGCTCAGTCGCCCACCGCGTGGTGAAGTAGTCGGGATGCTGGTCGCATACCAGCGCCCTCGGCGTCATGTCGTACAGCCGGCACATCGACTTGATGTGATCCAGGTAGCGATCTCGAGTGGGTTCCGTGTCGAGGTCCCCGATATGCGGTCCGAGCACGGCTTGAAATCCATTGCTAAGGGCAATCGCCGCTTTCTGATGGCCGCCCAAGGCGAGCAAAGGACGTGACGCCAACTCCAAGGGCAGGGGCGCCAGTCCGCGGGCCAACCGGACACTCACCCGCTTACCCGTCACGACGCGAACCACGCTGTCATCGATCGGGCGCAGAATCGGCCGGTCGTGTTCAAGCCACGCGTCGGCGACAGGTTCCAGCTCGCGCGAAGCATCTTCGGCTTCAAAGGCCAATGGATTGCCTTCGAGATTGCCACTGGTGACCACCAACGGTTTTTCGAACTGACGGGCGATCGCCGCGTGCAGCGGGCTCGTCGGTAGCATCAAGCCAATCGTGCCTATTCCCGCGGCAACTTCACTCGCCAGCGTAGATGGCGACTTCATCCTGAGAATCACAATCGGGTTGACTGGGCATCCTACGCTCTGCCGGTCGGCATCGTCGAGTATCGCAATTTGCTCGGCAGCTTCGAGATCCGTAACCATAATTGCCAGTGGTTTTCCGAATCGTTGCTTGCGGCGTCTTAACTCCTGTACTGCGGCGGGCGAAGTCGCGTCAACGAGCAATTGATATCCACCAATTCCGCGAATTGCGACGATGCGGCCGCGATGCAACTCGGAGACTGCTGCCCGAATCGCTTCGACACCTTGAGCAACCGACTGCCCGGTGTCGTGTTGAAACCAGAGCCGCGGACCACAGGCGGGGCAACTGTTTGTTTGGGAGTGAAAGCGGCGATCGGATGTGGTCGTATACTCGCGATCGCACTCCGAACAAGGCTCAAAACGGTTCATGCCCGTCGCTCGACGGTCGTAGGACATCGTATCGAGCAATGAATAGCGTGGGCCGCATTCGGTGCACGTCGTGAAGAGATACTCATGCCTCCGGTTCTCGGCGTGCTGCACCTCGGCCAGACATTTCGGGCATACCGCAAGATCTGGAGGCACGCGTGCCGTCAGCCCCTCCTCGGAAGTGCTCGATTCGATACTAAATATGGCTGCTCCGACTGGCTCGATGCTTTCATCGAGTTGCGATTCAACGCATGCGCCCGGTGGAAGCCCCGTGGTGAGTAGCCACCGAAACGTCGTAACCGCCGCCAACGGCCCTTCGACGTGGATCGATACACCGCGTGAGGAATTGCCGACGCTCCCCACGAGCTTCAATTCCTGCGCGAGCCGTGCGATGGCTGGACGTACGCCAAGTCCCTGGACGCGCCCCGCAAGCACGATCCGGAGCGCGATTACCTGATCGTCGTCGCCGCTCGGCGACTGATGACGCGCTTCGCGCTGGTGAGTCAGCGGGTTGGACATAGCTGCGGCAGCCTCGCGCGTAACTCGACCAGGTAATCGCACCAGCGGTCAATACCCGTGGCGTGCAGCGCCGATAGGGGCAGAATCTCCAACTGTGGCTGGATGGAGAGCGCGTCGTCGCTGGCGGACTTGATCGAAAAAGGGAAGTAAGGCAACAGGTCGATCTTGCTGATCACCATCGCCCGGCTGGTGCGAAATGCCTTCGGGTACTTGGCCGGCTTATCATCCCCTTCCGTTGTGCTTAGCACGACCACTCGCACATGCTCCCCCAGGTCGTGCGACGACGGACAGACGAGGTTACCGACGTTCTCGATGAACAGAAAATCCAAGTTCCCTGTGGGCAGAGCCTCCAGCCCTCGCTGAACTAGCGACAGATCTAAATGGCATGCGCCGCCGGTTGTCAGTTGAACTGTCGGCGCCAGGGGCGCTAACCGCTGCGCGTCGCGATCGGTCGCGATGTCGCCCACGAGTACCGCCATCCGCTGCTTGTCACTCCAGCGAACGGCCGTTGCCGCCAACAAACTGGTCTTGCCCGCGCCAGGAGACGACAGCAGATTGACGACCAGCGTGCCTCGGCGCGTCATTTCGCGACGGAAGTCCTCGGCCTGTTCTTTAGCCTGCGCGGCGACATCGCGCCGCACGGTAATTACGCGAGTCATGCTCCGGCTCCTTGCTCGATGTCAGCGAGCACTACGGACTGCAGAATCACGCCGTCACCGGAAATGGTTTCAGTCTCCGCCGTGCCGCAGGTCGGGCAGCGAAAGCGAAAGTGCAGCGGCTGAAATGTCCTGTCGCAGCCTCGGCAATGTGCCACTAGAGGTACTTCTTCGACTTCCAGCGTCGCGTCGCCACAGCCAGCATCGGCTGACAACTGCTTCCATGCAGTGGCCATCAGTGCGGGTTCCACGCCAGCCAGCGGACCAACTTGCACACGGACGCAGCGCAATGCGGACCCGCCGTTCGCGGCGACGATTTCGCCAACTTGTGCCAACAGCGTCCGGACCAGCGACATCTCATGCATGATGGAGTGCCTCGCACATTCGGTCGACCATGGTCGGGATCGCGGCGGCCACCTCCGGTGACAACGCATCGCCTGAGAGCGGCGGCTTGATGCCAACTCCCCAGATGCGGGTGCATCGCGGCAGACGCCCCAGCTCATCAGCCAACATCAGGGCCGCTTGTAGCGTCATGTCATGTGTTCCCCGAAAGGCAGCTTGCTCGATCTCCGCCGCCGGCCAGCTCCAGCAATACAGGGAGCCCGGCTCATTGCTGGCGACCGCGTCACAAATGTCCAAGATATCGATTCCCTCCAGCCAGTCGAGCAGTTCAGCCGGCGTGCACGCACTACGCACCACCAGCAAGCTGCTCTTTCGCTCGCTCAAACGCAGGGCGATTTCCCATCCCACACGATCATCGCCGTGCGGGCTGCCGATCCCGACGAATAATCGGCAACCCCTCATGATACGCGATCCAGGTTGACTTTGAGGAAATGCGTCGCACAGCTAATGCAGGGATCGTACGAGCGCACCAATCGTTCGCAGGCCCGCGCCACTTCGTCGTCACTCCAGTTCAGCAGAGCGGGCAGGTAGTCTCGTAAGTCGCTTTCGATCTGACTCTGATTCTGTGACGTGGGGGGCACGATGTTGGCCTTCGTCACGAATCCCTGGGCGTTGACGCCGTATCGATGATAGAGCAGTCCTCGCGGCGCCTCGGTTGCGGCGGCACCCTCGCCCTGCCGATGCTCATACTTGATGCGAGGTTCACCGGCCGGGCGATAGTCCCGGAGAATCGACAATGCTTCCTCATAGGCCTGCACGATTTCAATGCTGCGGGCGATAATACTCTTGAAGATGTTGCGGCACGGTTGCTCCAGGTTTAGTTCATCGGCCAAGCGTCTCGCGGCGGGCAGCAATTGCTCGCGGTTGAGATTGATCCGCGATAGCGGGCCTAATAAGTACGTCTGCCCGGTATCGATCCGCACAGCCTGCAAGGCCGTGGAATGCGGTACCTGCTGTTCACGAAAGTGCTTTTCGAACTGATCGGCGCTAATTGCCATTCCGTCGCTCGTGCGAATCGGGCCTTCGCACATCGCGTATTCATCAGGATGAGAGACGGCCACGAAGTCGTACGCCTCTTCGAACCTGGGGAAGTCAAAGCCCGCGACCCACCGTGCGGCGTCGATCGCGGCCTGCAATCCCCACTCAAAGTCGGGAATGAGCCGAGTCAGTTCTTCTCTCCGCGGCAGGTGATAAAAGCCGCCCACGGCCACGTTGATGGGGTGAACCGCCCGACCGCCGAGCACCTCCAGCAGTTGATTGCCGTGCTTCTTCAGCCGCAAGCCGCGATTGACTTCGTCCGGATGATCCTTGGCCAGTGCCAGCGCGCTTTCAAAGCCCAGAAAGTCAGGGACATGCAGCATGTGGACGTGCAAGGCATGGCTTTCGATCCACTCGCCGCAGTACAGCAACCGCCGCAAGACGCGCAGGTCGCCAGTCACTTGCACGCCAAGCGCCGCTTCGAGCGCATGCACCGAACTCATCTGGTAGGCGACCGGACAGATGCCGCAAATGCGGGCCGTAATGTCCGGCACATCCTCGAGCGCGCGGCCGCGCAGCATGGCTTCGAACAGACGCGGCGGCTCGTAGATGTTCAATTGCACATCTTCGATGACACCGTCGTTCACGCGAATGTGCAGCGCCCCTTCGCCTTCGACGCGGGTTAGTGCTTCCACGCGGACTGTGCGTTCTTCGCTCATACGCTAGCTCTTGCTCACTGCCTGTCGCCTGCAAGCCGGTCGCTTTCGGCACGAAACTCGGGCGCATAGCCGTTGAAACTGTTTCGCAAACTTCGGACCAACGCCTCGCGCGAGACTCCGATGACTTGACACTGATCGCTCAGGCTCTCGAGATTCGGCTGTTCGCAGGGCCCGTAACAACCGTAGCAGCCGCGATTGTAACTGGGACAAATCGCCCCACAGCCGTCGTGCGTGACGGGGCCCAGGCAAGGCACTCCCTGGGCGACCATTACGCAGACCGTGCCGCGCCGCTTGCATTCCAGGCAGACGCTGTGCACCGGCGTGCGGGGCCGGCGACCACCCAGCAGCGAAACCAGAACTTCGAGCAACTGCTGCTTGTTAATCGGACAGCCACGCAGCTCGAAGTCGACGGGCACGTGACTGGAGATCGGCGTAGATGTAGCCAGCGAGTGGATGTACTCGGGAGAGGCGTAGACGGCGCGCAGAAACTCGGCCGAGTCCGCCCAGTTGCGCAGCGCTTGGATTCCCCCGGCGGTGGCGCAAGCGCCAATAGTCACCAGGAATCGCGAGTCGCGGCGCACCTGGCGAATGCGCTCGGCATCCTCAGGCGTGGTAATCGAGCCCTCGACGAGTGCCACGTCATACGGGCCCGGCTCCACGCGACTGGTGGCTTCGAGGAAGTACACCACGTCAATTCTGTCAGCCAGTGTTAGGAGTTCATCCTCGAGCGCCAGGAACGACAGCTGGCAGCCGTCGCAAGAGGCGAACTTGAACACGGCCAATCGCGGCTTGCGGCTCATAGCCCCTCCACGTTCAGAAACGGCTCGATCCGGTCATAGCGGAAAACCGGGCCGTCCTTGCAAACGAATGCCGGCCCCAGCTGGCAGTGCCCGCACAGCCCGACGGCGCATTGCATGTTGCGCTCGAGCGAAACCCAGATCTGATCTTTCCGCAATCCTCGCTCCAAGGCGCTGCGGACCGTATAGCGCATCATGACTTCGGGGCCGCAGAGAAACATCACCGAGTTAGCCGGCTTGAGCGGCCGCAGTCGATCGACCAGCAGTGGGACGACACCCACGTCTCCCGACCAGCCGGGCTGAAACCGGTCGACGGTTGCGGACATGTTCAGTCCGCGATCCGTCCAAGCCTCGTAGTCGCGCCGGTAGAGGAGCATGTCGGGCGACCGTGCGCCATACAGCAGCGTTGTTGGACCGAATCGCTTTCGCTGGGCAAGGGCCGCATGAATCGCGGGTCGCAGCGGAGCCAGGCCAATGCCGCCGGCGACCAGGATGATGTCCGCGCCCGCGCATTCGTCCAGCGGCCAACTCGTTCCATAGGGGCCGCGCAGGGCAAGCTTGCCTCCGACTCCCAGCCCGGCCAATGTGCGCGTCACGTTACCCGCCACGCGAATCGTGTGATCCCAGGTCCCAGAGATGTCATTTGCCGCGCTGAGACTGATCGCGATTTCGCCGACGCCGGGCAAGTACAGCATGTTGAACTGGCCGGGCCGAAAGCGGTAGCGTGAGTTTAGCTCGGCATCCCGAAACCGCAGATGATAGGTGGCCACCCCCGGCAATTCGGGCGTAATCGCGTCGATCTCGACGCTTTGCCCCAGCCACGGGTTCTCGGCGATCGCACTCGATGCTGGCACGCTCACGCGGGGTTCTCCCGAATGGCGGCGACTTCTTCCGTTAAGTCGATTGCGACCGGGCACCACGTAATGCATCGGCCGCAGCCGACGCATCCGGAGACCCCGAACTGATCGATCCAGGAGGCCAACTTGTGCGTGAGCCATTGGCGGTAGCGCGACCGAATCTGATTTCGCACTATGCCGCCATTCATGTAGCTGAAGTCCCAGTTGAAACACGTATCCCACTCGCGCTCGCGCTGAACATGATCGCCGGTCAGGTCGCTCACTTCCTTAACGGAACTGCAAAAGCAGGTCGGGCAAACCATCGTGCAGTTGGTGCACGACAAACAGCGGGTGGCGACCTCATCCCAACGTGGATGCTCGAGACTGCCCAGTAATAGATCCCGGATGTCCTTCGTATCCAGCCGCTTGGTGATTTGATCGACCGCCTGTTGCCGAACGTTCTCCGCCTGTCGCAGCATGCTCGGGGTTGCCATGATCGTGGGCAAGGTCGAGAGAACCTCTTCCCCCCGATCGGAGCCGACTTCGACCGTGAAAGAATCCGGCAATTCGGTGAGCGCCAGGTCGAAACCTTTCGTGCAGCGAGGCCCCGTTTTCATGGACGTGCAAAAACAGGTGCTTGCCGCTTGCGTGCAATTGACCGCGACGATCAAAGCCCGCTCGCGGCGCCGGCGATAAATCGGATCCACGTACTGTTCATTGATGAAGGTGCGGTCTTGCACGGCAATCGCCCCCAGCTCACAGGCCCGGACTCCCAGCAGGGCATAGGGGGGCTCTTGATCCGGCACCTCGCTGAATTGCCAACCATTTGCTGTTCGGTCGGCCTGGGCTACGGCCACTTGTGGCGGGAAGAAATATCGCTTGGGTGAATGCGGCCCGACGACAAAACCGAACCAGGCATCGTCGTCGCGGCGTTTCAATCGGTATTGGCCGCCGCGCTGCTCGTCGGTCCATCCACGCGGGAGGTCCTCGACCCGGCGCACTTCGTCGTAGACGATGGCCTGCTGGGCGATCGTCGGGCCGATGACGCGATATCCTCCCTGCCAGAGCTGATCGAGAAACGCCTGAAAGTCCGTTTTCGCAAGCAACAGCGTCTCACTCTCGGGCAAATTCCGCGGTGGAGCGACGGCTGTCATGAGATCCTCACTGCGGTTTCCATTAGTCTGGCCCCTGAGGGACGAACGGCTCGGTTTCCGCGAACAAGTCGAGCAACTGCAGACGCGTGGCCACCAGGCGGTTGGCCAGCGCCTCGGCCACTTGACGCATAAGCTGATAGCCGAACTCAGGTTCGGACTCGCACAGTTGTAGCACGTTACGTGCTCGAATCGCCACGACCTGCGTGTCTTCAAGCGCCACGGCAGACGTGGTCATCCGTCCCTGGCCAAGAAGTGCCGACCAGGCGAGCATGTCGCCCGGCCCCAAGGACATGATCCGGACCTCGCCGCGGCCGGGGACCTGCATATCTAGCGCCACGCGCCCCACGGCGACGATCATCAGGTGATCGTTGTCCGCGTTTTCGCGAAACAGAACGCTGTGAGCGGGAAATCCGCGCAGCTCCGCGAGCGCCGCGATGCGTACTAGCATCGATCCTGGTAACCGCTCGGAAAAGCGGAGTTTGCTCAGTACATAGACCACTGACTCGACATCCACTGGGGCCGCCTCCAAGCCAAAGTGTTT
>Ga0172363_10000411_pt1 | contig 31711 bp, 24 predicted proteins | sample LakKivs2_kivu2a2_FD_114541 | JGI IMG/M metagenome (GOLD analysis project Ga0172363, IMG submission 114541) | Sediment microbial communities from Lake Kivu, Rwanda - Sediment s2_kivu2a2 | ecosystem: Environmental > Aquatic > Freshwater > Lake > Sediment | place: Rwanda: Western Province, Lake... | reverse complement strand
GGAGTTGGTGGGTCAATTATGTTAAGAAATAAGTGATTACTCTTTTCATATATTAGATAATTCGGATGACTTTCTGGCAAGTTACCTTTGTAACACAAAATTCTCTGATGACACGGAGACTTGCAAGCATGTATTACGGCCCAATGTTCCTTTTCATGGTAAAAGCAATCATTATCGTTACCGACAAAAAGGTTCGGATAAACTTCAAGCATAACGTTCATAATGTAATCTCTCAGAATCAAAAGATACGCGTTTCTAGCAGCTATTTGAGTTGGTGGTAGCAAATATGAGCAAGTTGCAGCGAATAGTTTTAATTTGCCTCGTTACATGACTACTGTTGTGGAGAAAGAAGCAAAGTACAGAACCACTCGAAGCTGGAATCCCGTGGTGGGGTGTGGTTACAATTGCATTTACTGCAAGCCGAGTTTTCAGGATTTGATTGCATGGCTTGGGAGGATGCATGGTTGTGAGCTCTGTCAACAGTATAGCCCCCATGAGCACCCAGAAAGGTTGAAAAGGATCCCTTCGGATAGAGCCATTTTTGTTTGTGAAGATAGCGACATTGCTTTCGCTGACCCAAAGTTTATGGACAAGATCCTCGTAACTATGCGGAAAGACAAGAGAAAGAACCGGATTTGGTTTGTGCAAAGCAAGAACCCTATATGCCTAGGCAGGTATCTGGGACAACTCCCTGAGAACACGTATTTGCTGACGACTTTGGAGACGAACCGAGACGAAGGATATGAACGGATTTCTAAGGCACCCAAACCATCCGTAAGATATAGGGACTTTCTTGGTCTGCAATGGGAAAAGAAAATGGTGACTGTTGAACCAGTATTGGACTTTGATTCGCCCATCTTCACGGAATGGATCGAGAGCCTTAAACCACAAGCTGTGTTCATCGGCTACAACTCACACCCTGAAGCGGTGCATCTTCCTGAACCAGATAATAAAAAAACTTGGCAGTTAATTCATGATTTGGAAAGGAAGGGGATACCTGTCCTTAAGAAAGAAATGAGAGACAAAAGAGTTAGGAAAATGGCATATCGAGATTTCCTGGAAACCTAGTTTCAGAGCTTACTAGAAACAGCAAGACATGCCGCTCTAGGCCGTAGAACTGATCTACTTGTTTCGTCCTCTATTGTTCCAGCTTTTTTGCTTTCGTGGAAAATCGTCTAGTGAATGTTTTTCAATGTAATCTGGGCATTCTCTGATACACCAGTACCATTGGCCGGTGTTTGGATGCTGTAGGTTGGCTGGCGTGCCCTTTGAGCTCTTTTCCCACGTTTGGCCTAGATTTGGTGCAACTTTGCAGGATGATAATTGCTCATCGTAGTTCCTGCAGCTCTGGCAGATAGCTTCTATATATGTGTCGTAGCATTTTCTCTTGCCGAGTTCAATCCTAGCTTCTTTTGTCCACTTTTCAACTTTCGTAGCTATCTCAGCGAGGAATAGATTAAAAAAGCGCCCTTCAAGATTACGTAGTTCTGGAAAGACTTGCTTTAGCAGTTCTACTTCTTCTCCATCCTTTTTACTTCTTCTGAAAAACATAGCGAGCCCTACTATCAAACTCCATTCAATGAAAATCGCCAATTTCGGCCCAAGGATTGAAGCTAGATTAAAGAAGCTAAAACCTCCACCAACTTTTCTTTCCTCAGGTATGCTTCATCGTTTATTAGGCCAATCAGCTTGTTGGTTATCTTTTCATAAGGCTCAATTGTTTTGCTTACGAGATAGTCCAAGAATTCGTGCTTCAGAGTTTCAAGTGCCTTCTCTTCGTTGCCCTCGTAAACGTAAATACACGTTTCTTTTACTTCACCAGAAAGCTTGGCATTTTCGTCTGGCAACCATTTCACATCAAGCTCATGTCCCATGCCCAGTCTCTGTTTCAAATCCTGCAGTTCGTTGCGTAACTTATCCTGTTCTAGCTCAACGGTTATTCGAGTTGTCTGGGCACTTTTCACATATGTTCACTGTAGTCAATGGTGACGTGGGAAACTGATGAATGTGTTTTCACTTTTGACACTTTAAGATTATGAAGAGGAAATAACGACCCAAAACATTCGGCATTCTGATTCAGACTCCACCAATTCAAATGTGTTTATCAAAAAGTATCAATGACGTCTATGGTGGATTTGGACAAGATATGGAAAGGGCTGGAACATGAAATGCCCATTTGTCTACAAGAACGGAAGGCGATGTGATGGCTACGTTTCCAAAATTCGGCCAGTCGTTGTCATCAGTTTGACAGCAGAAAACAGAATCCCAGAGGTCACAGTAGACTCTTTGTATCCAGTTTATCTGTACTGTTCAAAGAAGGGCACACACTCGCGAGTTGTGAATAGACGTTCGAGACAGATGAAAACTTGGTTTGATGAACTTCCCACCGAGATACGACAGGAACTCCAGCATTCGTACAATCTAAAGATTCCTGAAAAGTTGAAATGTGTAATCTGTGGTAGCACACAGGAAGTCCGCCCTTGGAACTATGGCTATTCTTGGGTTCTTTGTCGAAGATGCACTGAAGTCAATTGGTATTTGGACAAATGCTCCTGTGATTATATTTATGACGAGAAGGAAGAAAGGAGTATGGTGAAATCCGTAAAGCAAGTCTTCATGAAGAAACATGGGTATACTGAGAAAGAAATTGACAGAGTTCTAAAAAGGTTGCTTCCATATGATTGGCTACATAATGATTCTCGCACAAAGAGTAGAATCAGTTGATCAAGCCTTGAATGAGGGACGTATGCCTGTCCTCATAACAGACGAACCTATCTTCCTTAGGAGAAAGCGGAAAAATAGACGCGAGCGCAAATTGTACGAGTCTGCAGTCGAGAAGAATAGTGTGTTCAACATCATTTAGAAAGTGAAGGCTCGGAGAACAGAAGTGAGCGAAGAAGATAGACGACCTGGACGCCCCCGTGGCAGACCTTTGGAATACGATGACCGAAAGGAAATGCACGTGTACCTTCGACCCTTAATTTACGGAAAAGTTGCGGAAAGCCGCTCTGCAGGCGAGTCGTGGAATCATTGCATCAATCGCCTCCTCGAAACCCCATGTCTAGGCATAGAATCCCACCTCCCCGCCGATCTCCGCGATAAATTGGTGGAGGAAGCAAGACAAATGAACCAAACGCCGCTGGCCATAGTAAAAAAGATGCTGAGGGAACGCTACGCCGCCGAACAGTCAACCCCAGAAAAGAAGATTAGCAACAAGAAACAGGACTATTTTGAGAGTTTCCTTGACCGACTCTTTGAACTTGAGCCTGGTCTGTACGGCGGAGAATATATACTCGAGCTTCTTGCAGAAACTGGCTTATCTGCAAACCCTGACCGACTGAAACGATACTTGCGGCATCCTAAGGCGAAAAGTCTGATTGAGGAACACCTGTCAAAATCGAACGAACCTCAACCAAAAGAAAAATTATACGCCGTTCGACAAAACCTAAAATGTGAACACTACCGCGACGGAAAATGTGCAGTTCTTCTAGTTATGGGAAAATCGACAGACGAAGCCACGTGTTACCGCGTCGACGTGACAAACTGCAAAACTAAAATGGATTTTGAGAAGGAGGCGAACGAAAGACTGAACGTGCCCGGACAGTGCCCTTTCAGACCCGCCGGCGGCAAATGTTACTTCACCCTCGAGCCTTGCCGTACAATGCCTGAAAATTGTGACGTCTACCGCACTCACATCCAAAATCGAGAGGACGAGAAAGGCTGAAGATGACGGTTGTGTGTGTAGGTGCTGAACAAGCCCGTCTCAAGAAAAGGCCCAAAACACCAAGAAAAACTATCAAAACCACTCTCTTAAACGTTAGTTTCCTTCTTTCTTCTTCTTTCTTTGGGATAATTAAGTATAAATAAATAATAAGAACCCTTCTGGAGTTTCTCTTCTTTGAACGTTTTTTGGAGTTTGTGCTGTATTCTGATGGCGCGTTTGGGACTATGGAGGCAAAAGCTAGAGCCTACTAGCGGGCAGGTCACACACACGATGGGCATCTCACCCGTCTTTGCGCTTGCTGAATGGTCCTTGCTATGCCCCTCTGCTATCACTATTCCAGATTATCCGTGTCCAGATCTATTTGACCTGACCAGCACCTGCGGATGCTTGTTTTGAGTTGCCCAAACAGCCTTCGAAATAGACAGTTTGGAGCTCTCCGACGCCGGCGCTGATGCCAGCGTTTCGGCCCCATCCATTCGCACCTCTTGCAGATGCGCCGGAAGGACAAGGACCAACCCCCGCTAATTGAAGGTCACACGGGAGCAGGCTGAACCCGAAGATCCAGCCATTTTCAAGGAGATTCTCCGGTCATAGGCCCCATAAAAAGGGGGCCCGAAAAGAGCCTGCGGAGCAGCCGTTTCCGGCCGCCGTTTCTCCGCTAAGCCACCAAAGCCACAAAGTTAGAGAGCCTTCGCATTTCCAAGAGTTTTCTTCTCCGCTTTCGATTCATTTTGAGCCGTTGATCGAGCTGTTTTGCCGCCTCACTCAGAATCTGCTGTTTTCGAGGCAATATGGCTGCTTCTATCACATCCCTTTGTTTCTTCGGTATTTTGTCACCTTGAACGTAAGGCTTGAGAACGAATTCAATGAGGTTGATAGCCGTGAGCGGCTCTTCCCGTTCGGCTTTACATTTGACACATTGGAGTCGAATGAAGCCAAGAGGGTGTATCTGAAAGCGCCATGCGTGCTTGCATCTGGGTCGCTTTCCCCACATGGTTGCCTCGTCGAGTTTTCTGCGTAGCTGTGCAATCTTCAGACCTCTTTGTATAAGCCTCCAGATCTTTTTGAACTCTCTCTGCAACCTCTTCGGTTTAATCAGCACGAAGAGGTAGTCTCTCGGCTCTGCGATGGTTATCAATCCGTATCGTTTGCCACAGCGTGAGCAGGCTATTTCATGCAGTGTGATGTGATGTTGAGCCGCCGCCGCTATCTTGACATGTTGCCGTGCAGCCTTGTCGGTCAGCAGAGTCTCGTGGCAGTTGGGGCAGGGAATGGTGTTCTTCCTCATCTTTTTGTCCGTTGCAGTTTCACCGTGCTAGGTCTGATTATGAGGTATCCTTCGTCTCCGTCGTCATGCACAATGAGGTCAGTCGGCAGCAATTCGACCTCGGCTATCTCATCAAGCATTTCCTCCTCTTCTGCTGTGAGGGGTTGCGTCTCGTCGTCAATGCGGTCCCATGACTCGGCTAGTGCTAGGTAACGTAATGCTTTTCTCTTCGTCTTGCAGACCCAAATAGCTGGCGTGTCGTCTGGGTAGCCGAGGTTTGGGAAGGGGTTATCTCTCTCTTTCTCTGTGGCGCGTATTTCTCCCAGTGTTGACCATCCGCCGTGAGAATTGTAACCTTTGGTCAACTTTGGATATCGCTTTTTGTTTTTCAAACAGTCTCTCCTTCTTCGATAAGGCCTGTTGCAAGGTTGGGGTTTTCTGTCTTGCTTAGCGCCTTGGCGACGGTTTCCACGTCGTTCCCCTGCATTCTGATGGTTTTTGCGGCTTGGTAGGCTTGTTCCAGTCTTTCGGGTTCGACTAGGTATATCAGCCAGCTTTTGTGGTCTGCCATCGCGATTATGCCCCACTCTTTCCCGCATTCCTCGCATTTCTCGCTTGACTTCGCTGTTGCACCAAAAAGGGAGAGTATGGCGGTTGTGTCTCTCACTTGTTCTTTCGGAATCAGTTCTCGTCCGCAGTTTGGACACAGGACCGCCTCGCTTGGCTTCATCGTTTTTGCGCCTTCTGGGTTTTCTCTGGGATTACGGTGGTCCACGATATTTTTGTCGATGTTACCTTGAGTATGTACTCGGTGCCGCATCGTGAGCATCTGAAGACCGCGTCCATCCGAGCTTCAAAGACTCGCAGGAACAGCATCAGTTCGTCCATTTCTTCTGCTGCGACGATTATGTTTCGGCAACAGCTGCATCTGAGGGGGGCGGTCAGCTACGGGCCTCCGCATTCACGATTTTAGTGAGCTTCTCGGTGAAATCTTGCTGTTTCTGCTCATCTGGGAAGGCGGTGACGAATGCCTTGGCGTTGGGGTAGTAGTCGCTCGGGTGGTAGCGTAGAAACGTTATGGTCACGTATGTCTTGGCTCCGCAGTGTGGGCACGTTATCTCCATTCTTGCTCCATGCACGGGGTACCGGCTCCAAACGCCCTCGTCCGTCCACTGTTGCAGTTTTTCGCGGGCTAGGTTTTTTGCATCGTCGGGAACCAGAAGCGACGCGTTGCAGGCGTGACATACGATGCATGTCTCCTCGATAGGTTGGGCGTTTGCCTGTTTGAACAGCGGCCAAAAAGCCTCTTCGCGTATCGTTCTTACCTTTTCCATTTTTCTACCTCCTTTTTTGTTTCTTGGGCCTCTCGGGCTAGGGTGCCGGTTTCGTTGTCCTCGTGAGCAGTAGGAGCATGTGTTTCCCAAGCGTTGATTTTCTGAAAATTCTCGGCTGGAGCGGTTTCCCGTTGTTTCCCAATAGTCTGTTTTCGAAAAATCGATGGTGGTTTGCGCGGAGAATTAGAGCCTTCGCTGCCTTCAGTGACTTGGGTTTCCCCACCTGTTCTTGGGGAAACTGCGGTTCCGCGAACACGGAACCGACTTTGATATAGACACGCTTGCCCTTAAGGCCGATCTTGATACCCGCGTCTGCTTATAAAATTTCGAAATCTCGCCACTTGGGACTCGCCGCTGGTGTTTGGCGCCCCGAAACGTGTCGGTCGTGCTCTCGGACTGAGACGTTTCTGTGCCGAGAAACAGGTGCTCTCATGTGTTGGGCCTTGCATCTAGTTGCATACGGGTTGTGGAGATTTTCGGTGTTTTGTTCAGCGGTCTTCCTCATCTGTCTCAGTTGGGTCTGTTTTCGGCAGTGTTCAGGAGTTTTCAGTGGGATCTTGTGTTGTCTTTTAGCATGGGATTGCCTGATCCTCTCGTTGAACCTCGTGGGGTCGTCGGTCGTTCATGCTTCAGCTCGGGGGTTTTCTGATGTTCTGCTAATGTCTTGCCGAGGCCATCGATCGTGTCGGTTAAAGTATCTAACAAACATCTCATCAGCGGACTTTGGCAATTTTTTGAGGGAAGAGAAAACAAGCGAACTTCCACCACACGGAAAAAAAGAGAAAACTAAGACGAAACGAGAGAAAACAAAGAAACAGAAAAACTGATCCGGAAGGGGAAAACGCTAAGCAGACTTAAAATCCCAAAAAACGGGTAAAAAAGACAGAAAAATAGAGGATAGAAGGGGGTCCCATACAGGCGACTAGACAAACAGCACGGCAGACCAGAAACCAGATGGAACGACAGGAACCCAAACAGAAGACGACAGACAGAAAGACGAGGCGAAAGCCCACACTGAGGTAACCGAAAAAGGAAAAAAGGAGGTAGAGTGGATCAGCGGCGAGAACCATCCTCAGGTCTGTCCGAGCATTGGTTAGGCTACGTTGCCCCATGTTTTTGACCATGAACCCAACCTGAGCCGAAGACCATGTTGGTTTCAGAAAAAGCGAGGGCCCATCGCCTGCTTAAAACTCATTCTCGTTTGTATGAAGCGATGCAGAAAGAGGGCCTATTTGGAACTGTTAAACATCAGTTGCTATAGATTTTTAGGTTAAACCGCACCTTAATGGCTATATATGAACCCTAGGAAATATCTGAAGGTCTTAACGACAATCTCGGCTTTTTCCTTGGCTGTCGGAATAGGAGTCTATGTCTTCGCGCAAAATCTGAACATTGCCATCTTCATCGGCCTCCTTGCCGACAGCATACAGGTTGTCACCTACATTCTGTGGCTGTTCCAGAAGGAAGTCAGTATGGAGAAGGTTCCTGAACGGATTGAGGTGATCTACAAGTATGTGGAGAAGAAGAAGGAAGAGGGAAGGATTGCAGACGAACTGGTAGCACGGCTCGTAAGAGAGGGCGTGATAAAGGAGGTCGAGCTGTCCTCAATGATCCGGAACAAGGAGATAACTTTGGCTTTTTCGTATGCGGAAGGCATCAGCTCAGACAGGATCAGAAAAATCACAAAGGGTCCGCCACTAAAGGCCCTTCTCGGGAACGTTGGCTTCGTACGCGTTGCCTCGTTGCAGAACCTTATGGTGGCCATAACGACCAGCCTTCCAAAACAACTCCGAGACATAGACAGCCTCAACTCATTCATCAAACAGCAGTTGCCGCATGAGTGGGAAAGAATCTCTGAAGAGGTTAGGGCCCAGTATCCCCAAGAGAAATATCGCATTTTTGAGAGATACAGAACGGGGGAAGGCTTCAAAGTCTCCTACATTCTCGCCAAGTCGCCGGCCAAAGACTTCATCATCGGCTACCTCAAGAAGAACTCGTTCACTCCCGAATTCGAAAAGCACATTGCCGGAAGAGTGGATCGAGGCCGGCTCAAGCGCATCCTCGCGGACAGAAAACACAGAGTGATCGAGGTTGTTTCAAAAATCTCCATAGACTTTCTCTTGTTTGACGCTCCCAGAAAGCTCAGAGAATCAATCGCCAGCCAGGAAGAGCAAATCAAAAGCAAACTGGGAGTCAAAGTCATCACTGACTACAGGTCATTGGACCCTGACGCCGTCACGAAAACCCTGCACGAACTGTTGCCAAGCGCGGAAGAGGTCTCTCTGCAAAACTGCGCAAAAAGCATTGTGACTGAAAGCCAGAAATGCAATGACGCGCTGAAAAAGCTGGGTATATGCTTGTAAGGGTCACATCTGAAGCAGTGGCTACAAGGATTTGCGAGACAGACTTCCTCGCAATTGAGCTACGTTTTCTCAGTGCCCGCAGAAAAAGAACCCTTCAAAAGCAACGCTTAATATCTGGAGAACTGCGAAAAAGATAGAACGTCGAAGGGTGAATATATAGTATAGGACGTAAGGATATTTGGCGAGCGGGACGTATACCGGTTCTTTGCAAAGTTCGGCGAAGAGTAAAGACGTTTTTGTAGCGGTCGATGTCTACTCGGGAGCCGGAGGGCTAACTCAGGGGTTCAAGCTCGCCGGATTCGAAGTCGCCGTAGCTGTGGACAACGACGAATACGTCGAGCAGACTTACAAGTTCAATCACCCAGAAGTTCACTTCATCAGGGACAAAGTGGAGAATATCACCGGCAGCAAAATCTTGGATCTCGTGGCAAAAAAAGGCCCTTCAGGCGTCGATGTCCTGATTGGAGGGCCTCCGTGCCAAGCCTATTCCTTTGCGAATACGCAGTCCGGAGGCATTGAAAATCCACTCTCAAACGGAGTCTGGGAGTTTCTGCGCCTAATAGAGGAGATAAAGCCGACGGCGTTCGTGATGGAAAATGTGCTCGGCTTGAGGTCAAAAAGAAATGGCCACGTCTCAGCCCAAATCGTGGAAAAGACTCAAAAACTCGGCTACCAATCAAAGAGCGAGCCCATTTGCGCGATTGATTTCGGTGTGCCGCAGAAACGCAGGCGGACCTTTGTTTTCGGAACCAAACTGAAGACGCCTCTCGACTTGGTCAGCAAGAAAAAGAAGGCAACGCTAAAGGTGAGCACCGCAATCAGCGATCTGCCGCTGCTTCCCGATGGCGGCGGGGGCTTAGAAATAGCAGACTACGTAAAGAAACCCAAGAACAGATACCAGAGTCTGATGAGGGAGGAGAGCCCGAAACTGTTCAACCACATCACATCAAAAAGCGGAAGCGTCGACCCCAACGTCATAGAGAGGTTCAAGAAAATTCCGCAGGGAAAGTCGCTGAACGACGTGTGGCCCAAGCTTCCATCGAACCTTAAGGAGGGCATAGTGTGCGTTCAAACCGGATGTGTGCACAGCAACATCTACAGGCGGCTACGCTGGAGAGAGCCCGCACCGACGATAGTTCACGTTCGCAAGGCGGTTCTTCTGCATCCTTTCCAGCACCGCCTGTTGTCTGTCAGAGAAGCGGCAAGACTTCAGAGCTTTTTTGACCGCTACCGTTTTTTCGGTAGTGCGTCTAGACAGTATCAGCAGGTTGCGGACGCCGTGCCCGTCTTTATGGCGGGCGGCATCGCGGATAGGGTGATGTCTCATCTGATAGAAGTGGGTGGAAGGAGAAAGGAACTGGCTCAGGCTGTTTTGCATTGATTGAAAATAATCAAAGACAGCTTTTCGGTCTCTTTACAGAGCGTCTCCTGGCGTGGTTCAGTTCCAACGCCAGAAGTTTTCCGTGGAGAGAAACCCGAAATCCTTACAGAATACTTGTTGCCGAGATGATGCTTCAAAAAACAACCTCAAAACAGGTCGAGGAAACATTCCGCATCTTTCTAGGTCGGTTTCCGTCCGTCCGAGACCTCGCACGGGCTCCCCTCAACCGCATTGAGGAGACCATAACGCCGCTTGGGCTTGAGCACGTTAGAGCCATTCGCCTCAAGAAACTGGCCGAAGAAATCGTTGAAAAGCATGATGGACAGGTGCCGAAGGACAGGAAGATGCTACTTTCCCTGCTTGGTGTTGGAGAGTATATTGCAAACGCGGTTCTCTGCTTGGCGTACAACGATGATCTGCCGCTTCTAGACACGAACCAGTTGAGGGTTTTCGACAGGGTTTTCGGCATCAAGTCATCAAAGAAGCGGGCTAGAACAGACAGAACGATGTGGAAGCTTGCCGAGGACGTTATCCCGAAGGGCAAGGGAAGAGAGTTCGGCCTCGGAATTCTGGATTTCGCCTCTCTCGTGTGCCGTGCCAAGGACCCCAACTGTATGGTCTGTCCGATGAACGATTTCTGCCTTTATTTTACGAGGCAACGCGCCTCCCGATAGGCGTTTTCCGGTTGCCAATGAGTCCAGAAGTGAACAACCTAAAGTTTATAGATTGAATAGCCCTAATATTTGAAGCGGTGTATTGATGTCTTATCTCACCAGCTCAGAGGCCGTCCAGCTTGCCGAGAATATCGCAAACCATCTGAAAGCTAAGGATTTTGAGAAACGTCCGCACATAGCCCTGTTGGGACCTCGCTACAGAAAACCGCCGGCGGAGGTGACCACTCGACTGGTCGCCTTTAAAGAGGAAGAAGACGAGGTTTTTTCTGAGAAGATTGAGGAAGAAACGAGCGAGAGAATAATCCCTCACGTCACAGGTTTCAGAGCCAATCTACAGAAAGTTTCCGAGGCAAGCCGCATCGATTTGGCTTACGCGTTCTATCTCAGGGTTGCTCCTCCGACGTTGCTTGACGGCGACGAGGAATGTACGATGCAGGACCAGTTCAGGAGGGTCGAACTGCAGGTCTCCATAGTGAACGCGAAAGAGCTGAATGTAGAAATAAGGATTTCAGACGCCGCAGGCAAGCTACTTTACTCTTCGTCTGTCAAGAAGCCGCTAAAGGACGGTACCGTGAAGGTAACCGTGCCAAACGAGGACTTTCTGGATGCAGTACCCCACCTATGCACACTCGATGAACCTTTTACGCTGATGAAACGCTGGGAACCGCGATCGGTAGGCAGAGGAAAGGAAGAAAGACTCTACCCTGCAACGGAGATTGCTTACATCCCCAGCTTTTCGCTTGGAGTCTCCATCAAACCCACGGTTCAGCCAGACGTTTTCAGCCTAATCGTAAGGCTCACCAACGAGGCGGGATGGCTCACCGAGAGACCCGCAATGACGACCCCCGTTTCTGTCGAGCTACAAAGAGATTTCCGCTACCAAGTTTACGATGCCGACAGTGAAACTTGGAATGTTGGCTACTTCTTTGAGGTCGAGGGAATCGTAAGCAGGATTGACGGCTTCAGGCAACACTGGAGACCCACTGCACGCGGAGTGGTTGGAATGCACACTATAAACAGCGTCTACGACACCGCAAACGGCGGCGTTCTGTTCAGAGACTACGCGGTTGACAGAGAGGCGGTTCCGTCCGTGATGAAGAGCGCCTCCATCACAGCCGACTTCCTGACAACAGCAATCAAAGAATATGTTCAGCTTAATGCCCTTCCTTCCAGCACCGTGGACACAGTGTCAGATGCTCTGACAGGTGCGCTCCGAGACAATATGCAGATCGGCAACCTCTACGTCTTTCAGGAAGAGAGCACCCGCAAGATTCTCAATTCCATCGGCTCCGGAAAGGCAGTCATCATCGCAGCAAGAACTGCCGGCGGAAAAACCTTGGCCTTCCTTATTCCCATAGCAACCTACTGCTTCATTGACAAGCTTGGGGACGGAAAGCCCGGCGTCAAGGCCTTGCTGTTCTATCCTACGAAAGCCCTCTGCCACGACCAAGCAGACACAATTCTCAGACTGCTGTGGTTCGGAAACCTTCACCTCAAAAACAACGGCATCAGCCAGATAGTGTCGATGGGAATCCTCCACGGCAACACCTACAGCGACTTTGACATCAAAAGAGAAATGAAGGAGAGGGGCGTTCCAGAGCTTCAGAAAGAGCTACGGTATAAGTGCCCAGACTGCGGCTCCAGACTTGTGATTAACTTCAAAACCGAACAAGCGGATGCTTCCAAGAGCGGAGAAGCTGAAGACGAGGACGAATGGGGAACCCCGGGTCAGGTTCTTCGTTGGGAGGTCTCTTGCAGCGGCAGAGAAAACAAGCAGTGCTCACTCCACAAAGGAAGCCCACAGGAATCACCTGAGCTGATCGAATTTCTCAACAGAATGTTGCGGCCCACCCGCACAACGATCTATTCAAGTCCGCCTGAGATTCTGATTGCTACGCCGGATATGATGAGCTATAGGCTTTTTGCCAGCCCAAACCAGCACGCCATCTTTGGCAGGAGTATTCTGCGTTGTAACAACTGCGATGTGCCGTTTGCCCAGCTGAGCAAAAGAGCGTGTAGCCAGTGCCACTCCAAGCTCAGCGCTACCCTCAACTTCAGTTACCCTCAGATTGTAGTCTTCGATGAGGCACACCAGCTCCGAGGAAGCTTTGGGTCGCAGGTTTCGTTCGTAATAAGCCGTCTGGTCAAAGCAGTGAAGGATATCAACGGCCTAGAAAAATATCAGCCGCTTTTCATCTTTTCAAGCGCGACGTTCAACCAGCCAGAGAAGTTTGTTGAGAGGTTTCTCGGCAAGCACCTTACGATTGAGCGAATCAACGCGGAATACGCCAAGATACGCGCCGGAACTGTCGAGGCCGAAGCAAACGGCTATGTACGGTCGCACCTCTTTCTGATGGCAAAAGGGTATACCCCGAACGCCTGCCTGACCAAAGTTGTGCAACAGGCGTTCAAGTACTTCGTCCAGAACAAGAAAAGGTATCCCAATGTTCTCATATTCGCCAACCAGCTTTCGATGACTAGCGAACTCATTAACGAGATAAACACAAGCCTTTCCGACTTCTTGAACGAGGAGAAGCTTGTGGTCAACATTATGCCTAGAGTTGACGGTCACAGCACCGACTGGGCTCAAGAGAGGGCTGACGTCGAAGACCGCTTCAGCAAGGGTGAAATTGACGTTTTGGTCGCCACACGGGGACTCGAGGTGGGCGTGGACTTTGACCGGATAGACGCACTGATAATGTACGGAGCCCCCTTCTACGTGTCAGACTACCTCCAGAGAATAGGAAGGGCTGCCCGAAATCACAGCGCACTGGCCGTGAGCCTTCACCTCGAGAAGCCAATAGACTTCTTCTTCCTTAGGAACTTTAGACTCATATCGGACCTCGCCATCAGGGATGAGGCCCTCGCCGCCGAAGGATCGTCCATCACGCGGGACAACCCCGTAATCTACAAGCGCACCGTTGCCCGTGCGGTTTTCGACTACCTGTGCACAAGAAGTGACGCATACGAATACTACTCGCAACGAATAAAGGGTATGACGCCCAAGGCAAAATCAAACGCCGCCGCCCTGATAAACAGGCTCTTTGATTCATCAACGGCGAAGCAGTATCTTCAGGCACTGGTAGATGGCTCTGTATCACCCCCGAGCCGTTCGGAGACTGTTCTCAACCCTGAACTCATAAGTTACGTCAAGGAGGCCGTGGGCTCTAGGCCGGAAACGGATGAGAACGTTCTGGATGTCGTCACGGCGCTTATGGAGCTTGTAGATGAGATGGACGAGGGCAGTCTAGGCAGTCTGGTGCCGAACAAGGCCTTCAACCGCAGGTTCTTCCTCGCGGAATTGCGGCACTCCGACTACAATGTCGTCGTTAGGTACGAGGACCTGCAAGGGCTGAGACGCGTTTCCACCGACGAATTCGTACGTCCAAGGCAGTTAGGACTGGCTGTTGGACACTACTCACCGCATCAGCTCTCTTCGTACAGAAAACACGCGTTCATAGTCACCCGCGTGGAGCCTAACACGACCGAGAGCCTTGAAATCGACAGGATACTTAAGGAGTGATGAAAGATGCCCCTCATAGACAAGTTGCTCAAGAACATCGAATCAATGCAGGGTTCGATTCTATCGGGATGGGAGGCTGGGCACCTTTCGAACAGGATAAAAGACGGAATGGTCGAATTCAGAGTTCCCGAGACGGTCTCCTGCAAGTTTGAAAGTGACTACAAGATAGGGCTGTTCTGGTGCCCAGTCTGCGGAGCAATATTACACTGGCAAGAGGCAAGCAAACGAGATTTCCGATGCGCTGGTTGCGGTTCAGAGTTGGCGCAATGCTATGTTTTTGCCCCATATTTCTACGAAAAGCCGCAACGCGCGCCCCACATCAGCGATCTCATTCTTTTAGTCTGGCAGGACGAAAACTCCTACTGCACGACGTTGAAAACCCACAAGCACCTAAAGAGGGACGACAGGGAGAGACCCGTCGAATCCCTGAGCTGGTTCTGCCCCGACCCCGCCGGAAAGAGGGGTCCGTGCAAAGACCGCGACTCGTTGGGTTTCTGCAACAGGCAACAGCGGGCTTGGGGAGGAATACAGACACGCAACGGACACGTCAGACTGTACAAACCTCGCGCGTTGCTGTCAAAAGTGGGCATAAGCATACCGTTTCGCTACTCCCCAGCGCTGCCCTCTGAAGGGTTAACGAGGGCTATACAGATAGGCATCCACTCGTTCAAGGAGCGTGATGCGCAGGGACTCAGCTTTCACAAGATGCTCCTGCCTGGGGTTGAAAGCATCGCGTACGTCAGAAACCTCCTTGCGTTGAACTTCGCCCTTGCCGTCGCCGTCGGCTTCACGACCGCCCCGCTTTACAGCCGCACAGTTATCTTTAACGAGGAGGAGGACTCTGAGGGCAGAAAAAGACTGGTCATCCTCTCGAGGCGACTCAACACGCGCGGTCTGGTCATCAGGCTTAAGGAAGCCCTGTTCGAAGAAATTGCTGACGACCCAGTTGCGGCAGGCAAGCTGTTGCACACGGTTTCTCACGCATTCCTCAAGCACCTGCCCTTGAAGGCGGGGCTTGAGCCAAACGAGTTCTACGAGAGCCTAGATGTGGAGAAGCGCGAGATAGCCATTTACGACAACCAGCCGGGCGGCATAGGCGGAGTCGAGACGGTGGTTGACCTTGAGGCAAGCGAGCTGGACTCGGACTACCAGCATTTGGTATCCGACTCTCAGACCTGCGACTTGGATTGCCCCTCGGCCTGCAAGGCGTGCCTGTACATAGAGAACTGCGGTCGCCTCAACAGGCAACTCAACCGACACCTTCTTGAAGGAGTAATCGCAAGTGAGTGAAGACGATTGGCTTAAAGAATTCGTCTTTGAGCTACTGGGCAGAGGAGAAATCCTGACTGCCGAAGAAATACTCAAGAACATTGGAGCGTCGGGAAAGAAGGCCACTACGGGCCAGCTCGTCAACATCTTGTTGCAGGCAGAACGTGAAGGTATCATCGAAAAAGTGAGGGACGAGCGCTTCGACGAGCTAAAACCGTTGACTTCCGTCGGATGGAGACCCACGGCCGCCTTTAAGAAGCCCAAACCGCAAGCAGAATTGAAAGCCCAGCAGAAGACCGTCGAAGTCCCGCCCGCAGTGGTCAAAGCCGCTGACTATGTGCCCGAAGCGCGGCTCGTGGTTTCCCAACCCAGCTTTGCATTCTCTCAACTCGAAGAACTCAAAAAAAGGATACACGCTTTAGAGGCAAGAGAAGCCATCGAGAAGGTCATCATAGACGCGAAGAAGACCCTGAGAGTGATTTCTCCATTTTACGATGAACTCTTTATGGATGTGCTTTCAAAACACACATCCAAGCTGAAGATGCTGGACTGGATACGCATCATCGCAGACCAAGAAAAAGACCAGGCAAGAGCGACCCTCAAAAAGGCAAAGGCACTCTTCCCCAACGTGGAAATCAAGTATCTCTACAAAGGAGCGGGCGAACTCAAAATCGGCGGCATACACGCGAAAATACTCATAGCCGACACTTCTGAGGCACTAATCGGAAGCTTCAACTTCACCCATTCACACGTGGTTTACAACATAGACGTGGGGCTTCTTGTCACCGGAAAGATAGTCCAAGATATCGCGGCAACCTACGACACAATATGGTCACTCGGATAATAGGTGCAAGCGAATGGACGGGTCCGACCTTGCGCAGTGGTACCCTCTCCGAATAGTCGTCAGCATATGGACGGCTATGTATCAGGCGTCTCTGAGGTTTGACAGGTGGAGCCCTGACCCCAAACTGTCACTTGAAGCCGCTCTTTACGACGACGCGTGGTCATATGACCTCAGCCCCGCGGGCGGCATTATGCGGAGCGCCCAGAAAAGATACGAAAAACTCCAAGACGGCAATTGCAGAAAAACAGTCAGGGCATTGGAAGAGGCGTGGAGACGCCGTTTGGATCAGCAACCAACCCAAGCATCGCAGAAAAGCTACCCATCAAACCCCAGAGACATAGACCTCGTAAGCCTTTTTGCCGCACGAAGCTTCAGTGGTGCGGTATGGAAGTATGACGCCCTGATATGCCACGTGCCAGAATACTCTCGCGTGATGGCCTTCAAAATCAACTCAACAGACTTCGGAAGAATGGATGAGGCCTTCAAAGCGAAGGTCGAACTGGGACGCCGCGCTGCTCCATTCGTCGGTATGAAGACAAGGATTTCAAGATGCGAGGTCCACTGGGGTTTCAACAGAATTCGGCGACGTTCATCGACCCGCGTTTTGGAACAGGCCACCCAGTGGCTTCCCACATTCAAGGAGCTCATCTCAACTTGTCAGGCAAGCGCCATGCAACCAAGGGATTTCCACCACGAAGTCTCTGGATCCTCGCCGCTGTTCCTAGAAGACTACTTCGTCTCGCGCTTCCTCAACAGTCTTGTGTTTTTCAGGCCCTTCATAACCAAGGCTACGATAGAAGACATAGACGACCGCGGTTCCGAATACATCCTCGACTTATCCATCGACAAGAGCGCGATTGCAGGCGGAGTCGAGACCTCGTTCTGCTTTGACAGTAGCCTTAACTTTGAAAGACTGACCGGACAGGAGGCAACAGTTTTCGGTTTCATTCCTGTCGGACTCCAAGAATCAGTTCTGAGGCAAATACCTATCACACTGCTTGCACTCTGTCCAAATGCGGTTGAAGAACTGAACTCTTCCTCCAATACGGCTCCAATGCAGGAGCTACCGTCAATAGCCGAGGTCACGAAGGAACTTGCAGACGCTTTTCTGTTTAAGCGCGTTCCACCGAATGTCCTCAGGGAACTCGAGAAAGAAGTGAAGCTGAAGGAGCCGAAACCCGAAATCAAACTCATCCCCACCGTTACAGTCGAGGTGCCCGTAGTAGAACCCGCGTTGCCCCCGCTTCCTCCAAAGCCACCGCCTCCGCCGTACTATACCGAAATAAGCGAGGTGGAATTCTCGTCCATTGAAGGACGCATCCTCAGGATAATGGGCGCCGCGAGGAATCGAATACACCAGATCGGCGACCTTACGGCGGGGCTGAGACGCGAAGGCCTGTCGGAAAGCCCCAGCAACCTGAAGAACATCCTCGGCCACCTGATGGAGATGGACCTAATCTACGGGGATATCTTGGGCGAAGGCTGGTTGCTGAACCCGCGAATAAAAATACTTCCAAAAGACGCCACAATCCCGCTCGTCTCTGTCAAACAGGAAATACTGGGCTTCCTCGCATCCAGATACCCCGAAAAAATGCCCCTCGCAAAGATCGCCCAAAGAGTCTTGGTCAGCGACGGAAGGATTTCCCGCAAGTCCATCGGAGACGCCCTCAGAAGCCTCTGGAAGGACAAAGAAATAGTGATGCACAAGAAAAACCGCTGGTCCTTCAATCCGTACCATCCGAGAAAGAGCAAAAAGACGCCTGTGGAGACCTGGAAGATCCACGACGAACTCGACGAAAACGCGCTTGCCCGAGTGCCAGATGTCTGCAGAGCGCACCAGACAGGATACGTCCACATCTACATAGGCAACCAACATAAGAAGTTCTACGTCGGTAGCTTCAAGGACTCGCCGAAAATCGTTGCAGACCTCATAGGCAAAATCAAAGAAGGAAAAATATCATCCATTGAGTTCACAGACCAGCTCGACGGCAAAGTCAAAATATGGCGAACACAGGACAGAAACATCAGAGGAACATACACAAACCCGAGGAGAAACTCGTTCAAAACGATAATGGAAATGCTGAAAACCAAGCCCCGAAAACCCTGAACACCCTATCCGTGTGAGAAAACCGGCTGACCAAGTGCCAAGTAAGATGATGGGCCTCGCTGAACGTGAGGGATCATCCTTAAATAAGCGTCTCAGCATGACATGATATCTTGCGACTCACGATGACACTGGGCTTGCTCTCCACGTTTCGTCGTCTTTTCAGCAGAAAACCTCGATACCGATACCGCTTCACTGTGCCAGATCCGCAGTACGAGTACGCCCAAAAGCCCGCGCAACTGCCCCTAACCCCTCCTAAAATGTCTTTTCGCCACGGCACCCGAGAACCGGAGACCAACCAGCAGAGTCCTCAAAAACCCCACATCTCGGAATCGCGGTGTGAGACGCCGCGGCCCCTCGAACCCTTCTTGGCAATAGATGCACAAGACGCCCGACGCCAAGCAACCCCGCTCGGACTCGTCTGCCTCTACAAGGAGCTCGACAAATACACCCTGTTTGGAAGACGACGCGTATACCACGCCCTGCCAGCGGCCTTCGCCGAGCGCCTGCTACGCCTTGAAATAGATATGTCGGCCGAAGACGAATTCAGCGAAAAAGAGCAGGCCGTACTCAGAGACCTAGCCGGAAAGAGGTGGCTCAAACGGATGAAGACCGGCGAGAAAACCTACTATTACCATCTCGACAAGGAAACAGTTGCCGTCCTCAAGAAGCAGATGCGGGAGTTGCGCCTTGAGCGAAACGCATAAAAAACCATACGACCTCTCGCCTCGTGGTGTTTAAAATGGCAAAAAACAGTAAGGGCACTAAGTCCCAAGCACAAAAGCCCGCCCCCAGCATTTATGCTTCGAATGCAGTGCCTAGAGCTCTCTTCTCATTGCCAGTTTTCCGTTTTTCAATTCCTTTATTATTTCCCATCCATCATCAATGTGGGAAAGAAGCGCCCTTTCATCTATGATTTTGCTCTCATACTTCTTGTGATTATCGCAATCTTCATTTTTTTCTTTGTTCTTGACCATTTTAGTCTCTAGGGGCTTTATTCCCAATTCCTCTCTCATGATTTTTCCAAGAGCTTCCATCTCGTCTATGTCGCGCTGTTTTTCTCTCATCTTCTGTATCTTGACCTCGATCTTGTCTATTCCAAGCGTATGCGCGAAAACTTTGATCATCTCCAGCTTGTCTACTTGAGCTGTCTTGAAAAATTCTATCTTAGAGTATTTTGCCCTTAAATCTTCAACTTTTGATGAATCGTAGTACGGATCTTGTGTTCCAGGCAGTATGTGACCCATCAGGAATTCTTGGTCTTTCGGATCAAGCCTATTGTTTCTAAGAGCCGACTCGAAAGCCTTCCTTAACGACTTCGGCGTAACGTCTTGCCAATGCTGAACGTCAGCCAGCCTAGCCGCTCTCTTGACCATGCGTTCTAAACCGTTCCTAGAGACCGGAGTAAATCTCTGCTTTTGCCGAGGTACTTGATTGCTGTCCGAGCAGAAAAGCAATTCACCGTCTGCTATCTCTTCCGAGGCCTGCTTTCTCTCGCTCAAGTACTCTTTCAGAGCTTTGATCGCTTCTCGGCTTACAAAAGTGTAGTAGGGTATGTTGCCTTTGCAGGCTCCCTCGTCTGTCCGCTTCATCTCAGGATAAACAGGAATCTTCACCGCATCACTGTTTCGGTTCAACTCGTCCTTGACGTCTCCATAAAGCAGTGCACGCAACGTCGAGTTGCGAACCCCAGAAGTGTAAAGCGCGAAGATCATGGCCCTATTCTTTGCTGAACCGGCAGCGTATCCCATGCGGTGGATCTCGTCAGATGTGGGAACATATTCTGGCTTCTTGCGGTATCGAGTAGGCTGATGATACCTTTCAACCTTCAATTCCTTCTCGCCCGTGAAGCCGTTTTCCTTGTAGAAAGTTTTCAAAAATGCTTGGCTCACGTTTACGTAGCGGACGCTGAACCCTCTGTCTCCCAAGGAATCTGTGAAACCCTGACAGAGCTTCGAAGCCTCCGCGCTGGGCAAGGAAACTAGGGTATCAGGGTTCACCTTGCAGTACCTGCAGAAGAGCATCAGAGTGCTACAGAAATTCTCCCTTGTCCGCTCGCTCCTGACCCTTCTGGCGTAGTGGCGTAGCACCTTGTCGACGCTGACGAACTGGCTCCTCCAGCCGTCTAACCTGAGAAACTCTTCCCAAACCCTCATGGCGCTTCATAGTAAGTCATGGGCAAGCGCTTATTTAAGGGTTAGGGGATACTTGGTAAGTTCCCAATCCAGGCTAGGGCAACCCCGCATCGACTTTTCCTAATCTCGCAGAGTTTTAATATTAGACGCGTTATTTTCTTTTTCGGAAGAACATTAACCCTTCTTCTTCGCATACGCATTTAAAACCAACTTTGAAAAGAGTTTTGGTCTCTTCGGACGTTGAATCAACTTTATAATGACCTGTTTCAGTTTCTGTAGTTTGCGGCAAGTGCACATAAAGAAATTGGGCTTTGCGGGAGAAATCACTGTCGCCCGTAAAATCTGAGCCTAGACATCACAGAGCAACTAGCGACATAAAATGCATCATGGAACTAGACACAATTGTTTTGGTCCTGCTGACTCTATTATATTCCGTGAATGAGCTAATCAATTTTGAAGCAAGCACCGTAATCATGTCAATTATAGATGTGCCTAGGTTAATGGAACACATGCAAAGGATTCAACGTCTCTCTTCATGATTTTGAAAGCTCACGTTTCTTTCTAGCAGCTAGCATCACAGCAAATCCAATGATTAAGCCCAACGCCAGTCCTAAAGCCGCTCCTACTATTAAACCGAAGTCTCTACCAGCTAAATAGTTCTCTTCATTTCCTTGCTGAATATTAATCGTTTCTACAGCTAATGGACTAGTTTCACCCATATTTCCAGCCTTATCGTAGGCAACGAGTCTAAGTATGTGTGTTCCATCACCCACCTCTGTTGTATTCCACTCATACGATTGCAATCCTGTGACATCAAAAGCGGTAGCATCTATGTAGAGAAGGGCGTTGCTTAGGTTCTTGTCTGAGACATTAAATTCAATAATCACTATTCCCGTTACCTTGGTCCCGTTCAGTTCGTAGCATGTTATGTCAACCTCTGGATTAGTGTTGTCCACTGTGATAGTGACCATCTGCTCGATGATATTCTTGGCTTTGTCAACTACGGTCAAGACAATTGCATAGTTTCCATCAGGCAGCTCTGTTGTATCCAACATGAATTTTGTTGTGTTAGCCACATCGTGAACTTCTGAATTTATTTTTAGTGTGGCATTTTCGAGGTTTTCGTCGTAATACATGAAAGATACAGTGTAGAGCCCACGTATGAACTGAGCATCATCTGGCTCCGTAATTTCTGCCACAGGTGATGTGTTATCTATGTTGATTATCGTTGTCAATGTATTGTTGATGTTTCCAGCCTTGTCTAGTACCATTAACGTGAGTACGTGTTCTCCGTCTGACATTGTGATGGTGTTCCAGAGATAGGAGGTTAGATCAGTTACATTTGCCAAAACTCTACCGTCAATTTGCAGTAGTGCCTCACGAACGTTAGGCTCTTGGTAATCAAACATGAGTTTTGTCATTCCAGAAACGTATGATCCCGTTGACGGTGAAATCCATGCGACCTGAGGCGCAGTGTTGTCAACAATAACCAGTATAAATACTACAGCTTTGTTTCCAGCTTTGTCGTATGCTGCAAGTTTGATTGTGTATGTGCCATCTTTGATGAGAGAAGTGTTCCATGTGTAGACGCTTGCTCCATCATCAGTGAAGGTAGCCACAGATGTGTCATTCAACCATAGGGTCATATTGTCAAAGTGAGTGTCACAACCGCTAACGATTATAAGGACCGTTTCTTTCAGATAGCTTTCATTCTCAGGAGCTATGATTTCCACGGTTGGTTGTGAGAGGTCTACGGTAACGGTTATTTGGTCGCTGGCATGGTTTCCAGCTTTGTCGTAGGCAATAATGGTTATGTTGTTTGATCCTTGAAGAAGACTTGAAAGCTGCCATGTTGTTGTCGAAGCATTCGAGTTCCCAACAAGTTCTCCGTTTAAATAGATGAAATAACAGTCAATTCCGCTGTCATCATCGTTGCCTAGCCAGATTATCTCAGTAAATGTTGAGTTGATTAGAATGTTATTTGTGGGGCTTATGATGGAAATAGTTGGAGGCGTGCTGTCAACTGTTACCTCAACTTTTTTGGATTCCACATTATTTATTATTATGTTCTCTCCAGGGACTGGAAGAACGTATGCGGTCACGTTGTACATTCCTTTTTTGATTGGCGTCCACAGGTAACTCAAGGTAGACGAAGAACTATTATTCAGTTTAGAGATTATACCTGAGCAAACTATGCTTCCATTTATAAGGATTTCATATCTCACGTCGATTTCTTCAACTCGTCCGAAGTTGTAAATCGTGACGTTTATCAGGGCTGTTTCATCAAGTGAAATCGACGCAGGACTTTCCAAAGCTACTTCTAGCTCATGCTCGTATCCTATTGGAATGTTTGTTTTATCTAGCAAATAAAGCGAGGTTATCGTAATGGTCGGCTCTATTTCGAGCAAAAGATGAAACTGAATCTGGTCTTCTTCACTTATCCACAATCCTGAAGCTTTATCAAACCAAAAAGTACAAGTGGCGTTCTCCTGAGACTGCCCTTCCCAAACCAATACCCAACAATCAATAGGTCGCCCGTTAATTCTTATGATTTGGTCGCCAACAACTATTGCTGTGCCAAGTCCTATTTTTACTTCTGAACCCAGTGAAATGTTTGTCTCTATCCAGTACGGAAACGACGCGCCAACACCGGAGCCTTCCACGATCATTCTGTTGAATGTGTTGACAACCATCCATCCAGGCATTATTGTTGTTTTCGCGGAATCTTCCGTGAAAGTAGATACTGCTTCTACTGTAACATAGATAAGATGCGGAGCAACATAACTAACGTAGGTTACTTTTGTTTTCAGCGTTTCAAGAATTTCCCCGTCTTCATCAAAATATGTTATGTCATAGTACGCCCATTGTCCTTCAGACGGATTGATCAGAGGATATTTGACTTCTATAAACGTCGTTGCTTGGTTGTCAAAAACGTTCTTTTCACCAAGTACTGGTGTTATGTATGCTGTTATGTTGTATGTTCCCTCAAGAGTCGGCGTCCAAACGTAACTTATTTCATATGAGGACCAGGCAGGCAACTCAGGGATTATCGTAGAGTTGATTATTGTGTCGTTAACTAGAAGCGTTAAAGATACGTCAGTTTCATTATTAAGCCCGACATTATAGATTCTTGTAATGATATTGCATGGGTGTTCTGGCTCCAGATAGAATGGGGCGTCTAATGTTGCCTTTAGATCGTGTTCTTGAGCCTCGTATTTCGACCAAACTGCAGCATTGTACATCAATTGAAAATCATGGTCGTTCGACATATATTCCACCCAATGAGATACGAAAACTGCGCCATTATGCACTATTATGGTGCCTTCGTATGCAGGTGACATAGCTACGTAGGTTCCTCCTGATATGTCATCTTGGTTCCAATAAAAATCTGGTGGACATGCAGTTAAACCGTAGGCTACAGGGTAGCAACTTGGAATATTGTTGAATAAGGGATGTTGTGTGTCCAGTATATTTAGACTGGAGTTCGCAATTACCGTGATGCTGTAACTTATGTCTTCCCTCATACCGAATATCGGGGCTAGTTTGTTATTGTTTGTTACAATGTAAAAGGTTCCGGCTGTTGCGATACAGCCGTGACCCTCCAATGTGTATCGTTTAATTGCAGATATTTCTTCGTCTGTATACATACGATTAACAGCAGCAGAGCACGATATTATCAGCACATCTGCATCAGATTGTGTCAAATCTTGATAAGTTATTTCGTTTTTATCTAGAGATTCACAATCAACACGCAAAGGAATTGCTCCATATTGTTGCCACTTATTGTTAAGGTCGTCCCAACATGAATAAAATGGGTAATCTGTTCCAAAAGAGTCTACGATAACGGCTTTTATGCATACGTCTATAAGATCAGTGTAGTTATCATATCCATATTTCGACGCGTTCAACTGTATGTATCCGTAGCTGGTCGGCGTGATCGTGAACTCAACGATTCCTGTTAGATTTGTAGAGTCTGATTCGGAGACACCGCAGCCGGAAAGAGTAACGGTGACCAAGTCAACGTCAGTGTGCTCATAAAAGTCGGTGACTTTCACGCTAACGTTCTGCGTTTTGTTTCTTAACGTGTCTGGAGTAACCTGAGCTGTCAGTTTGGGCATACTGTAGACTATTATCTGCGCTGTGAAGTTAGGATATCCTGTTTTCTCAGTTGTAATATTGATGATGCCTACTGATGTAGGTTTGATAAACATGTCACATTCGCCGTTGCTGTCTGTTTTGTTCTGGGATAATACTCCGCATCCATCAAAGGTCACAGTTGCATTTTTTATTGGCTGGCTTGTATCCGAATCCGTTACATGAATTCGTATGCTCTCACTTGTATTTACCAGAAGGGCATAATCTGAAAGCTCAACCTTTAATGTTGGGTAAAGAAGGTATACTGCACTGTTTTTTATCATTAGGTTTCTTTGAGCCTCATCACTGATACCATCTATGGAAAAGGAAAAGTAAACAACCGAGCCTAACCCAGAGCCTCCTGGGAAAGCCGTTATTGAACTGCCTGAATGTCCAACGTAGCTACTCACCATTTCCGATCCGTTTGTGGGCAGAACTAAATCTACGCTGGGGCTTCCTAAGCCTCCGACAAGTGACATCTGAAGGGGCAAGCCTTGGGTGATTGGGTGAGGTTCGTTGTTGAGATTCAGGTTTTCACCGGTTACATCGTCGGTGAAGTTGACATGGAGAACGGCTTGCATGAATCCTGTGTAACCAAACGTTGCTAGAGAATATGCAATGTCTCCTCCTTCAAACATCAAATCTCTTCCAGCGTTGTGGTATTGCTTCAACACTTGTGTGAGGTTTCTATAGACGCTTGTCAGACAACTGCCATAATGGTCTCCACACGTAACTATTACTGCCGAGTACTGTTGAAGAAAAGACAATGAGGGAGTTGGATCAAATATAAGGCGATAAACGTTCACGTTATATTCATCTATCAATGCATGACGAAAGCTATAGTAGCTTGTTGAACTCCCTCTATTATAGTCGTACCATCCTCCAGGATAAATAGAAGCAATTAATCCGCAATCATCAGCGATGATGAGAATGTCTGCACGTTTGACCTTAAATGTTACAAATGTTCCTCCATGCCTTGTTTCATTTGAAACCCAAACATGTAACGACTGAACTCCAAATGTTGTCAAGTTGATTTCTGTTTTGTATTGGCCTGAATTGTTTATCGATACGATTTCAGAGTTCACTATGGTGTCTTTGTTTATTATGGAGACGTTCGCTTCTCCAGCAACAGGGTTTCCATCGAGTAGAACTTGTCCCGAAACATCTATGGGAACGCCATAGACAGGATTTGAGTCAAGTTCGACTGTAACGTTAAGCGTGCCAACAGTAAAGGTGGATATGTGAGTGTAACTGAACGGGGTGACCAAGCTTGTTTTTATGGTGTAGTTCCCTGGAATGTTAGTTGTTGTGAAGTTGACTGTGTAGTTTCCTTGACTTCCAAGGTTTCCAGTTTTTTCAGCTATTACTGTTCCAACAGGGTCGCTGATGGCAACTCTGCATTCGCCAGATATTGGTGTGTCACCGTACAGCGTTGTACATGTTCCATTGACAACTCCATTACTGTCTGTCTCTAAGTTTGGAGTAGCAGTGGTAGTTACTTTTTGCTTCCAATGAAGATTTAACGCAGGGTCTCCAAAGTAAATTGCCTGATAAATCGTTTCCAACGTAGGTCCTCCAGCAGAGTAAGTGGATACCATTTCGACGAGTGCCTCTTGAAGTGCTTCTTTGGCATTAGCTTCTGAGTGTTCTGTTGCGTCTTTCAGGAAATAGTTCCAGAACCGATGATGTAAGCCATCAAAACAGTCATAACCTGCAAAAGCTATTCTTGTTGCGCCTATGTAGGCTATTGCCCCTCCATTTTGGTTGTGGAAGAAAGCTTCTGCTATTGTTGTGTATTCTTGATAGTCAAATGCCGCCGTTTCACACGCCATGGCAAAGGCTAGAAAAGTTTTGTTCCCGTTGTTTAAACTGAGCACATCACTAGTCTGCAACGCTCCAACCCATTGGTCATATGCCCCATGATCAAAGAAATCAACCAGTCCTATTCCCTGATTCATGGCAGACAAGACAGCAGATGTGCTCAGTGAACCATCAACATCGTACAGTCGAATTGAGTTAAAGAAGGAACCAGCCAGATATTTCTGGTATACTTCCTCTTCCAAAGATGCTGAGCTGTCTCCAGGCGTAAACGCCGATGGAGCAATCAAGAGGAAATTTTTTATCCATTCCCCAGGCTCCGGGTTCTCCTCAATTTTTCTTATCATTGCTAATACTCTCTCAACGTCCTCTGCTGTGCTGACAGGTATCCTCCCCACCTTCACTTCTGGGTAAAGGTCCACATCATCATCTGACTCACCGAAAATACTGTTTCCGTTCGCGTCCCAGTTTCTATCCAGACATTCATAGTACAAGTCTGACGGCTCAGTTCCATTGTCGCAGCTCATTCCCACATTTACTGGGTCCCAAACTTCTCTGACTGGGCATACGTCGCAATCTCCAACTAAGAGGTAATATTCGGTTCCGTTTTCAGAGTAGCTCTCGATTATGAAGTTCCTGACTTTTTCAGCTTTATCCCTGCCACTAAATTGGCTGTATATCTGATCAAGCCTCATTATTTGAACTGAAAAACCAAGCTGGGTCTTCCATGCTGAAAATGATTCAACAGCTTCAGAGAATTCTGGAGGAGCTATTATGACGTATCCAGAGTTTTCACTGGATGTCGACAGTGGCTGAAGTTGACTGATTGTTGAGGCTGGTTTTGTGAGCTCTACACTCACGCATATATCAAGCACTCTTATAGTGTTGTTTTTAGGATCAAACTTGAAGGGGAAAATTGTTAGGGCTAAGAATCTGTTTCCTTCAAGACTTACTATTTCATGTTGAACAGGTTCTGATGGAAATGTTTGGTTCGAAAGATATATCCGAGGATCAGCATAAAAGTTCTCTTCAAAATATGAATATGGATCTGTCCAGCCGTGATTGTTGAACTCAAATGGTAATGGCATAAGCCCTGGAAGGACTTCAGTTTCTGAAATTTCCTTTGTCAGCTTCTCGCGTGTGTAGATGTTTACAATCTCAGCGTCACCTAGGGGAACTAGCATTTTCTTATATGGGACAGTGGGCTTGCCATATGAATTGAGATTAGCCGTGTTATTACAAATGATAATACTCCATTCTGAGCCTGCAAATCTAACTTTAGCTACCTTAAAAGTGCCAATTGAAACATCATAATCAAGAAAGTTTTCATGTCTATTTTCGCATGCTTGAAGCCCTGTAACGTCCGAATTTGTGCCAAATTCCGTTACTGCAAGGACTCTGTCCTCAAAAATCCTGTAAGGATAAGCATCTTCTATCATCTCATGAACATCTGACGAATTCGCAATTTCAGCCAGAGACAATGCTGAGTTTGGATTTTTAACTGCAAATCTCGCCGTAACTGCCAAAAGGTTAGCGGGTGTTATCAATATACACAGGGCAAGTAGAGCGACTAAGAAGTTCTTCAAAATCTTCTTCATTCCCCGCCTTTCTCCTTTAATCAAATCGCCCAATCACTTTCTAAATATCTCATGCTTCCTATTAAATATATAATTAAAAGAAGATTTATAGGTTATACCTCACCCTGCAAAGCCAAAAGTACTGATTTGCCAGAACGGATGGAAGGAACAACGGTAGAATCTTCAATGGAGGAGGATGAGCTTTTCTTTCATGTTGTTTACAACATCGTTCCAGAACTTGATTGCAGAAACATATTCCTAGTAAAGAAAAAATGAGGTATCGGGTGATATCTCCACTGGTCACCGGTTCAAACCCGCTCCTCGCATTTCACCTTCTTTCTGAAAAGGGTCTTTGCCTTATCCGAATTTCTTTCGAGAATATACGAAGTGTTTATCTTGTTATTGTCGGCTTAAGGGGATTCTGGAGATGTTCCGTTTTATTCGAAGGTTCTTTTTTCTGTCTGGTGAAGCATGGTAGTAAAGTTTGATGTTTGGGATCAGAGCTGAAACAAGTTTGTTTTCAGCCTTCATTAGATGCTCTTGGAAAGTAGTTCTTGGAATTTCTTCTTTGGCAGCAATTGCTTTGACATCAGCAGCCCTAGGCAAGTTATAGTAGCCATAGCGATGTGCCGCAAGAATTGCTTCCATTTGCTTCTCTGTTAGGCCAGAAAACAGTGCGTCCGCCGACATTGTTAAGGAGCTTGATACAAAGCCGTCAAAAGGAGCCTTATGGAGGATTTTGTAGTGCCATCCCCAATTATCAAAGCGTTCTAGAAGCTCTTCCAAATCCTTATGCCTGAAAACTATGAGTCGATGGTATGCCCAACCGTTTTCTATCATATTTGGAAAGATGTTGAGAATGTTCAGTTTTCCTATGTGTCTAACGATTGTGTCTTGGTTCATGCAGTGACATGTATGTACATTCAAATAGAGCCTCTGTTCATCAGTTATCTCTTCTATGACATCTTTGATGTGGATTGCTCGAATCTCTTCAACAACTAAAGGATATTCATCAGGGTTTCTCACAACAACCTCTATAACATCATTCTCTCTGTTGCACCAAATGAAAACGCTCGCAGATTGAAATTTCCGGGTTAGACCTATGAAAAAATGGCTACTTGGGTTTGGCTGTAAATACGTTATTTTTAAGGCAACATCAAACAACGCCATTGTAATCACAAGAATAGAAATATGCATCATGACGTATAATTGTATCGCCGTCAAATGACGGTATGGGTGTCGCCGTCTTCTGACGGCACAACCCCTATGTCTCTCTTTGTTTATAGCTGTATATGTGGTGATAAAGATGAAAGGTGTAAAATCGTTAATAAAAGGCTCATTAAGGGGAAAAGTACTTCGGATACTTGGGCCGAACAGAGAATTCGAATTCTCTCCCAGTCATGAAGAAACTAGCGCCGATTCCCAAATACATTACAAACATTTCGCGTATCCTAGGGAAATCGGACTTGCTCTGCTTGAGGTTGAAGATAAGAAAGCCAAAGCACTGATGGAATGGCAGAAACATCGCCTAGCTTTCAGATGACGACGACTTAATTCCCTTCTAATTTTTTTTAACTTCAATCTATACACGTGTCTATTCTACCATTTTCACATCTGCCTTCTAATAGATAGCCTTCAAACTGTCACTGAGCTTTTGTTTATGGTTCACTTATAAAAGCGATAAATTCTTCGACAGTTCGCTTTTTCAACACATAATTTGTCCTCTTCTCTATGCCAATCGTTGAGTAAGGCTTCGGCCCATAGTTGTGACCAGGATAAACCTCTATGTTGTCATCAAGTTTCATCAACTTGCCAAAAAGACTGTGGTACATGTCTTCGGCACTTCCACCAGGCAAGTCTGTTCTACCACATTCTCCTACGAACAGTATGTCTCCAGTGAGCAGTTTATCATCTACCAGCAAGCAGATGCTGTCCTGCGTATGCCCTGGTGTGTGAATCACTTTAATGGCTATCTCGCCTACTCTGATGACTTCACCGTCAACCACGCTGATGTCTTTATTGAGATGGGAAAGCTTATGTGCAACAAGTTTTGCTCCAAAGTTTGACCTGAAATCTTCATTACTTGCTGTATGATCAAAGTGATCATGAGTATTAATGACGTATTTTACGTTTAGGTTCTGATCTTTCACTATTCGGATTATTGCATCAGCGTTAAAGCTGGGATCAACAACGGCAGCTTCTTTTGTCGAATCGTCTGCGATAATGTAAGAGAAGTTATCGCCTCGCTGCATGATTTGTTTAAAGAACATAATTTTTCATCTCAATCCATTTTGCGAATGTATTGATCAGTTGACAAGTGCTCCATTTTCATACCCATATTGGCTAAATCTCTCAAGTTCTCAACACATCCCACGCTTGCATCTATATTGCGATGCGTAGGGTGGACCCACATAAACTTTGGCATTAGATTAAACTGCAAAGGTATTTCTGAAGCAATTCCATATTTTTCATTCAAACCTGCTATCAACAAATTTTCTGCACAGGCAAACCGCGTAGTTGTATAGCTCTTCAACAGCTCTGAAGCACCAAACTCGCCAATACCGTGCCATAAAACTGCGTTTTCTGGAGACGCTAAAGAGTACAAAAAGAATTGTGGTGAAGAGGGAGTCTGTTTGAAATCGTAGTTCACAAGCCTATCGCCTTCAACTATGAAATTGTCCTCAGCCCTTGCAACGCTAACATCTCCAGGGTCAATTGCATTCGGATAAAGCAATGTTGTTCGATAGTTTACCTTGACATTTTTCAGTTTTGTTTCTTCAAAGTAGATTCTTCCTCTAGCCGCGCGTTTCGAACCATAGCCCTTTTCTGAATGTGGCACAGTTAGAAGAGTAGTCAAGTTTTTCATGCTCCTGCCCATGCACTTATAAACACATTCAATCGACTGATAATCCGTGTGGGTTTTTCTTATGATGTAGTGTAACAAGCTGTCAGTCGTTTCTTTTTCCATAATTGCTAACGGCATACGCATTGAATAAAGGCAGAGGTTGATTCCGAAGGATTCTGAAAGACGTCCTAGATGCTCATATTTCACGGCATCCACCATGTCCATGTAACTGTTGTTGCAGCTTTCAAGGTGGCGAGCTATCCGTTCGACTTCACTCTTGCAGATGAGTCTCCTTTCATATTTCTGCGTAAACTTTTGGTCTATCTCCAGTTTTTCTGTCTTCACAGTTCCGCATGGAAAGGCACTTTGCCCGCTGTTTACAATAGACTCTTTTAGCGGATTCATTGAATATCTGTCGGCTTCGATGTCGTCTGTGTTAAGAAGGAAAGAGACAATTGTCCCTTGCGAAGGTTTCTTCAACATTTCGCATATTTCACTAGTGTCCTTCTCATTGACTTGATGCAATCCATATTGGTGAAAATAGTTGCCGCAAACTTCGAGTACACGTGCAGCAATAATCCCTTGAAGTTCTTCTACAGTAACTTGTGGGTTTGAGTACTCGAGGGAAGCTCTCAGAAAGAATTGCCCGCCGTCAAGCGTGACATCGTTTCTCCGTCCATCTCTAAAGTAAAATAGAGAAAAATCCGGTCTTATGCTTT
>Ga0172363_10000409_pt1 | contig 31780 bp, 9 predicted proteins | sample LakKivs2_kivu2a2_FD_114541 | JGI IMG/M metagenome (GOLD analysis project Ga0172363, IMG submission 114541) | Sediment microbial communities from Lake Kivu, Rwanda - Sediment s2_kivu2a2 | ecosystem: Environmental > Aquatic > Freshwater > Lake > Sediment | place: Rwanda: Western Province, Lake... | reverse complement strand
AATGGGAATTACTACGATCCCTGCTATTTTGGGGATTGCACTTCATTATAGGGCTGAAATATGTGGAATTGGTGCAAAACTCCTCCAATGGTTTATTTCTTTGGGCATAATTCGTGGCTTGCCTAATGGAATTTTTTCAAATATAATTTCTTCGCCAATAAACCTCTTTTCTAAAGCCCTCCCGAATTCTCTCAATCTCGTTGATAAAAGTCTTTCCGCATTTAATCTGCTGAGCAAGGTTGAAGCACCTAACACAAACCTCATCTGGCTTGTATTAATATCAAGTATAGTAGTCCTTTCTATTATTTTAGTGGCTGGAATTATATATTGGCTTACAAAATCACGTAAAGAATCAAAGAGCCAAATTGATGATTACGATTCTAATAAAGATGTCCTGGGTGGACAGGATCCGATACAGCGTGAGGGTCTTTTATCTAAACAACCGAAACAGGGAACGCATGCATGGTATAGAGATATTGTAAAAGGAAAGATTATAACCCAAAAAAGAAAGGAAGCAGAAAGGAGAGTTTATAGTAACATCGATGGGGGTAGATATATCCATTTATGGACGGACAGAGATAGAGGTGTTTACAAGAGAAAGCTAAATGTGGGGAAGGATTTTGAAGAGGTAATGTCTGTTTGGATAAATAATATACCTGAAGAACATAGGAGATTTGAACTTATAAGAATAAAAGGGGCATCTTCGATAGACAATCCCAGACACTACGACACGGGAATTGGAAGATATTTCTATGATTGCAATACAGGAAATATTCATACTGCAAATATGGAATTAGTTGAAAGAGCAAATTCGTATTTTACCGGTAAGAGTAGCAAAGAAGCTACGGACCCGATTGTAGTTTTTTCTTATAGGGGTAATGAGATCCTTATATCAGATATAGATGGTGTAAAAAGTATTTTATATACTCGCCATCATCAGGAAAAGGAATTGCTTATTGTTTTTGGAGAGGATGATAAAGGTAGACCATCTATTACAGTATATCTTTTAAATAGTCTAATGCGTCCATATGCGAAACTTAGAGAAGGGTACTTCGATAAGAAAGATAAAGTTGTAATTTGGGAAGAACCTTATGAACCTCTCGGAATTTCCTATTTAAGTAAAAAAGAAAAAGAGGGGGTAGAAGAAATTTTATGGTGTTTAGGTTATATTAGCGCACCGGGCTTCATAGTTGATTTCTTGAAGTATATCTTGAAAAATAGCGATAGATTTTCATCGTTAAAAGACAGTAAACACTCAATCTTATATCATTTAGCAAAAGTGTTGAAAGGGAAAGGAGAGTTTTCTATAGAAAATCTGATAGCTTCTTTATCTTTAGATAATCCAATAAGGAAATTAAAAGAGGATATAGCTAAATTTGCGAAACAACCATTAATAAATCCTGAATATAAAGAACCAGATGAGTGGAAAAGTTTAGAGGGATTAAGTGATAAAGATATATTAGAGAAAACAGGTATAATTAGCGTTATAGAAGAGTGTTTTTCATCTCAAAAGTCGCTTGACGAAGTTGCACTTTTATGCCAGAAAGCCCTATTTGCAGAAGTAATTCGCTTTACAGATGGCAGCTTTGGGCATATTGGGAAAATACTTGGCATAAATTCATATTATACTAAGGAGTTAGCTAAGGTATATAAAATTGATTATACTGACCGGAGATGGATTATAGGAGGTGCTAATGAGATAATTGGAAAAAATCTATGGATTCCACAAGGTGGGATTTCAATGCAGCGGTTTATTGAAGCAATTGAAAATATATATACATATAGAGTGCTTGAAAGAAACGATTGGGATCAGGAGAGAGCTAAAAAATGGTTAAAATTGGAAGGAAATCTATGGAGATTTAATCATATTTTGGAAAAGTTAGGGATTAAACCAGATGAGAGTACCCCAAGGATTTATGGTGAAGATACATTCAATAGGCATCTTAAAGCGTTTATGAATTATGATAGAAACCCATTTGGTTACGATATTGAACAGGCAAAAAGGTATTTCAGGAATATCTTTAGAGGTAAAAAAGCAATAAAATTAGCGCAAATGCTGGATAGACAACATGCAGAATTAGAGACTGTTTATAAAAATATTGTATTAATCCGGATATTGACAATCCTTGGAAAGAAAGAGAGAGAATTGGTCCAAAAATACATTAACATACCTTATAGTTGTGTTATTCAGGATGAATATAATGAGGCTGTGAACGGATTCTGGCGCAGTTTAGGTGTGAGTACAGATGAAGAGACTATAACCATAAAAGAGAGACCAAATGACATATTTGATTTAGAGAATGAAGCTATGCGTAAGTCAAGTGATATGATTGCGGAAGCTAAAATAGGGAATGAGAAATTTTTGGAATTTGCAAATGAGATAATTGGCATTTTAAATGAATTGGAATCAAAAGATCTTCTCAGCAGTGCATTTTTACAAGGAGTGAAAAATAAATTTAAAGCCGCGAGCGCCTTTTTCTACTCTTATTATGAACAGCAGAAAAAAAAGATTCCACCTAATTCTCGTAATCAAATAGATAAAACAAGAAGGAGATTTGACGAATTAAGAAAGAGAAAAGACGTAGCCCAGGCACTTATTGCCAATTTAATACCTGAAACCAACATATATCTAAAGGTATTAGGCTGGTTTCTGATTAAAGTCCCGTTTATGTTCGCTATTCTGCCGCATGAACTTACCCATGATCTATATGCAAAGATTGCAGGAATTGAATTAGAAAAGGTCGATATATTTAAGGATGTAATTCCGAAGGAAATACAGCCAAGAGGACCTCCGAGTCCATGGTTTTACTTAGCGAGTACCATCACCAATATTGTTATCATAATTATTTCAAGCATACTTGTTAATTCCCTCGGACATATTCCCTACCTAACACCTTTCCTAAACTATCTTATCTTTATAAACGCGACAACTGCTGCCATAGAAGTCTCCGGATACATCTTCTTTAGAGACGGGGATATTACTAAAGCAATAGAAGCCAGACATCGTTCCAATCTAAGAAAAGAACCGGCTCAAAGTGAGATTGGAACAAAAGTTATTAAGCCATATATTAGTGAGCTTATAGAAAGTAAAAAGAAGTTTATCGTGGTTACTTCTCCCGAGGAAATTGAACAGATGAAACAATGGGATTTTCCTCACAAAGAGAAGCTTTTAGAGAAGGCTATCCAAGTTGGAGATGTACACCAGCGCTACTTTGATAAGTGGTATAAAGAGGCGAAACGTAAAGAGGAGAAAGCTGAAGTTATTATCGGTATTGGCATGGGCTCAGTAATGGATTGGGCGAAGATTATTGGGTATAAATTTGGTGTAGATGTAATTCTTATACCAAGCGCTATCTCTACTAATGCGATGTGGACTTCTATTGGTGTAATTCGTAAAGGAGAGGGAAATAGATTTTCTGTCTATGACAAGTTGGTAGGTGCACCCCAAAATGTATTGATAGATTTAGATTTCATACGTCTTAATAAGTTAGGAAATATTGCAGGGGCTGGAGACTTATTAAGTAGCTGGACAGCATTGAAGGATTGGGATTTGGCCATAGCTTATGGCAAAGAGGAAGAAGTTCCATACTTATACAGAAGGACAAGAGAGCTTTTGGCTGAACTCGATAAACATGCTGAAGATATTCGCAATAATACGCCAGAGGGCTTGAAGGTTGCGGCCGAGATTGGTAGAGAGATTTCCCATCTTACAGCTGAATTTGGTTCTGTCAGGCCTAAGGCAGGCAGTGAACATATTCTCGCCTATGCCATTGAAAAGGCAACCCAGGGAAAGAAGATACTTCACGGTGAGCTGGTGGCTATTGCGACGCTATTGATGTGGTACTTCTTTTATTCAAAAAGCCCCAGTGGTATTACTCCAGCTGATTTCCGCGATAAAGTCGCAGCCCTTGGCCTTCCTTTAGATTTAGCAAAGATTGGTTTAACAAGACAGGATTTAATACGGGCATTATGTAGCGTAGGCCCAGTCAAAGATAGATTCACATTTTTTGATGTGTATAAGATTAGTCAAGAAGAAGCGCAAGATGCCGTAGATACCCTTTTTGGTAAGTCAGCAAATCTATATAAACCTTCGGGTGTTGACACAAAAGCCTTGCCCGAAGGAGAAACCAGACAGAAAGTAGATAGCAGATTCAAGATACGAATACCAGGGATGGTGAAAGGCTGGGGGTGGGCTGGTTTGAGTATGTTGCTATTCTCCGGCGGATGGGTGATGAGCAAATACATATTGAAAAAATATATTACGGAGGGAATAAGCCCGGGTTTGCGAATCTGTCTCTCCTCAAGATATATGCTCACACTGGCAGTATTTGCCACATTCTGGCTTCTGGTTTATCATCTGGCGAATTATTTAAAAAATAGAATTGTGAATGAGACACAAGAGAGCTTCTGGAATGCTATTTTTCCAGATATAAAATTAATCATAAGGCTATATAAAGAAGCTAAAGATGATCTAAAATCAATCCTTAAGGGTGCAACTTGTGCGCATATTATTAGTGGAATAACCTATTATATTGGACTATCTCTATTGAGCACGAAGTTAGCCACTTTCGTTTTCCAGGCAACTCTGATATTTAAGTTTATATTAGGGGTTAAGATTCTTAAAGAAGAGATTACAAAAAATAAGATTATCGGAAGTGGAATGGTGGTAAGTGGTGTCTTAACAATTATTGGGATATCAAAAGGTTCCGCGGATATGACAACATTGGGATTCATAGTGGGCATTTTAGCTATGCTTGGCTGTTCCATTGTTAGTGCATATCAACATGTATTATATAAAGGTTTCTTCGATCGCCATCCAGAAGAGAGACTAAAGGTTGTAAAATTTGGCTACCTTCTGGCAATTATCCCTATATCTGCATTCATCTTTGTTTTGCAACAGATTGTAGGCGTAAGTGGATTCCCAATAATGTGGCATCGCTTGATATTTTTTGGAACCTCAATTATCTTCCCATTAGCCTTCTATTTTCAATTCAAGGCATTAGGGACAAAGGGGTTTGATGCTACTCACCTTGCACCTATTATGGCTTCTGCTACTATTGTAACTACATTACTTGAAGGAAAATTCTTGCATAATTGGCCTCAACATCCAATCTTATTTGGATTAATGTGTCCCTTAGTAATATTAGGCGCCTATAAAGCCACTAGTAAGAAAAAGGTTGAAGAACGGGTATCCAATAGTCAAAAACCTACCCCACTTGGCTTCATCAGTTGGCCATGGAAGCACTGGATTAACAAGGGCAAGATTAGATTAGAGACTGCTGCAAGGTGGTCATTCACGCTTGAGGAAGGATTCTTTTCAGGTTTCTTGCTTAACTTCTGGCCCTGGTTCTTAGCGGTATTAGGTTTCTTAGACCCATCACATCTTATATGGTTCTACCTTGCAAGTAGCATCCTCTCCGGCATATCTCATACCTCCCGCTTCCACTGGCAAGAAGATGGTAAACTCCAAGAAATCAAGTTTAAAGGATTTAAAGATAGAATTATTTGGATACCTGTTTTCATGGGAATGGGAGCAATGTTCAGAAGCGCATACCTAATCCCAGGACTCGGTCCAATATTAGGTCCCATCATTGCCTTTGGTTTGCATGCGCTATGGAATAATGTTATAACAAGGTATATTATGATACTCCCACTGGGGTTGGGTAATGGAATTGATGAAAAAGATGCAGATTACCAAAAGAAAATGGAAGATGGATACCTTTTTATGAAGAGATACTATATTTCTAATAAATATGCACAGCTAACAAAACTTTTAGAAAAAGAAAGATTAGATACTCAGGCTATAAGAATATTCCTGATTTTCTACCTTGTTTATTATTTGAAGACTCAAGTTAGTCATTTATATCACGAAGAATTCTTTAGATATTTTGAGATTCCAAGGATTGATAAGAAATTTTTTCTTAAGCTAACTAAAATAAAAGATGATAGGGAGATACTATATATAATCTGTGAAGATGAGGGGGCAAGTAAAAGAAAGGATGAGTTAGCTGGATTGATTCTAAAAAGAGAGACAGGGTTATTAGATAGATTAGGTCTAAGCCAAGATTCTATTAGAAAAAAGCAGAAGGAGCTTAGCAGAATCTCGAGAAGAGAATATGAGCTAATGTATGGGGATGCTGATAAAAGAAGGAGAGAGTTATTGTGGAGATATTTTCAATTTTGTAATTTTTATAACAAAAAAATATCCCCAAAATATTTAAAACCGAAATTCTTTATATTAGCTTTAACCTATCTTTGTGGGAAAAATTGTCGCCATTGTCAATTAGTTTATCGGAAAAGCCAAAATCAAGCAGATGATTCAACCACTCAGAACCAACGATGGTTACGGTATTTAGATATTACTAAGACAATGGGTATTAATGAAATAGCCCTTACAGGAGGAGAGATTATAAAATGGGCAAGAGAAGAACTTTTGTTTATTATAAAGAATGCAGTTCATGCTGATTTTATTCAATTTAATACAAATGCCTCTTTTGCCTACAGTATAGAGGCTGCAAAGGAAGTTTTAGATGAAGTTTGGCAGGCACGTATGAATAGACCATCAGATGCTCAAAATTTGAAATTACAGATTTGCATAAGTCCAGATTGGTTTCATCAAGAGGTTTTGGCCAGTTCTGATGGGACATTATATGAACGTGTTCCTTTGAAAAATGTAGCAAACTTGATTCAAGCTATTATTGAGTATTATCCTGACATCAATATTTTAATAGCATCGAACCTTAATCCCAACCAAATGAATTTGTTATCTTCTTTAAAAGATGAACTTGAAAGCAGAGGATATAGTTTTAACTTATACGCTAATGAGTTTGTTCCACAACGAGTTGAAGAATTTGGATCATTACAAGGAGAACTTTATAAAGAAGGTGCTCTTCGTGATGCACGGATCGTATTCTTTAAGATGGAAGGAGATCAAATACAACAAGTAAATGTTGTTGCTGCCATATTTTTTGATTATATAAATGCCATAGGTTGGTCGGAATTACTTGATTCTTTTGAATTTGGATATATTGAAGGATTAACAGAGGCGTATTTTAATGGTCGAGTTAAACTAAGTACTTCTCCACAACAGGAATCTATAGTGATTGATAGGGATGGTAATGTAAATTTTGAAAATAATTTATATTTAAGAAATTGGGCTGTAAGTAATTTAGAGAGAGATTCGTTAGAGAACATAAGTACACTGATAAATATAGATCCATTATTATATCTTGGTGACGATTATATCAATGAATTCGTGGACATTGCAGCTGAAGTTTTGGAAGAAGAAGTATTACAGAAGATAAAAATTGCGCCTAATCCTGTTATAGTTCGTTATAGATTATTAAGAAGTCCTGCTATGAGATTATATATAACTCAATGTTATTTTCAAAAAAAGTATCAAGGTGATGAAAATGCATTAACTTTACTGGGGTTAGATAGAGATATAGAATCTTTAAAAGCAGAATATAGAGAACTTATGAAACAAGAACCAGATAGATCAATACTTTTAGGAGGTAAAACTTTATCTTCTCCCATCAAAGGCAAACCAGCTAATGAAAATGGTTACTCAATTGGTTTCATCAGCTGGCCATGGAAGCACTGGATAGACAAGGGCAAGATTAGATTAGAGACTGCTGCAAGGTGGTCATTCACAGTTGAGGAAGGATTCTTTGCAGGTTTCTTGCTTAACTTCTTACCCTGGTTCTTAGCGGTATTAGGTTTCTTAGACCCATCACATTTTATATGGTTCTACATCGTAAGCAACATCCTCTCCGGCATATCTCACACCTCCCGCTTCCACTGGCAGGAAGATGGCACCCTCAAGGAAATCAAGCTCACCAGACTTAAAGATAAAATCATTTGGAAGACTGTTTTTGCATTATATGGATTTGGCTTCAGATGGGGCTACCTAATCCCAGGACTCGGTCCAATATTAGGTCCCATCATTGCCTTCACTTTTCATGCTTTCTGGAATAATGTTATTACGCGACATTTTAGATTTCTCCCACTGGGGATGGCTAAAGGTAATAGTGATGTAACTCCGGGCAGAATAAAAATACAAAAGATTGTTCTGGGTAAAGGGATTGAAGGCTCAACCCCTTCGGTGAGTAAGACATTAGAAGATTTACCTGAGGTCCTCTATTGTCTTGCACAAAGTTATGGGGATATACATCATCCCGGTGTCAGGGTTTGTGCACCTCGTAGAGGATTTAGTAATTTAATATTATTTGGGTCTAAGCTCGAATTAAAAATAGATGAGGATATATATAACAAATTGCGGGAGAATATACGAGCAAGGCTTAAAGCGGTAAAATCTGGAGTTGTAGTTAGTGAAACTGGTCTTCCACTATATTTAGAGATAGAAGATAATGGAAATTTAATTATTAGCGATGTTGATTATGCTGAAAGAAGAGATATGAAAAATCCCCCAGCGCAAGACGAAGTGGAAGAAAAAAAGCCAGATACAAATCCCAAAAAGGACGTGAAGAAAATTAGATTTCCTTTGACCCCAGAATTCATTAGGGGCCTGGAGCCTGAAGAAGTTAAGTGCAAAGTAAAGACGAATTCTTTAATTTTTCATCTTGGAGAGGTAATAGACGCGCCCGTAAACTTAGACGTCACCGATATGCTTAAGAAAAAGATTTGTGCCTCGTTTAAGCTCGGTGAAGTAAATATAGCTTGTTTAGAATTCAAAGATTCAGATAATACATATGCTTTCGGCATAATGCTCGGCGACAATATAATAGGACATGGTTTTGTTTCGTATATACCTGGCGAAAGAGCGGTCAGATTTAGATTCGGCATAAATAACAAGTTACGTAGAAAAGGTTATGGTTCCCAGGCACTGGCATTTCTTATGGCCATGGCTATTAAGGGTAAGATATTTGACAGAGTACCTGTTGATTACTTTGGACTCTCTGAACCATCTCCTGAAAGAGCCCCTGCTGGGATGGAAGATTTTAAGAGCTTCTTAAGAAAAGCAGGATTTGACAAGAATTATAGATTCTATATGGATTCTGCGAGAAAAGGTCCTCGAATAGACCACCACATCCAGGGAACCATCGGCTTAGAATTCTTGTATAGACTGAGGGATGGTTTTGTTTGGGTTTGGAGGGTTTTGACAGAGGGAAAGAAAAAACCAATTCTGCTTTCAGGGAATTTAGGAGAAAATTTAAAACCAAGTTACTCGTCAATGAAAGATTTTGCAGATAACCATTTGGTTGGACCAATGCCTGATGGAACTTTCCAAACCGTTAAAGCCATTATTGAAAAAGAGCTACCAGGAGCGCGATTTGCGCTAAAGACCATAAGGAAAATCAAGGCATGGATGGATGAAAACGAAGCCTCGGATAGACCGCTTATTATCTGGCAAAATATGAGACTTGGGGAAATGTATCCCTATTTTACTGAAAAGATGAAGCAGAAGCTGGGGATTATTGATATATCTGGAGAGCCACTAGATAGATTTTCGAAATCTGGGATTTCACTGCCAGAAAAGTTAAAAAATGCAAGATATATTTTGGTTAAAGAACAGTTGAGGTCGAGCTTTCCAGATGAAATTGGTTACGAAGCGCACCAGTGGGATTCGACGATAGCCACCGGCGTTGTGGAAAAAATCCGAGATTTTGCTGAAAGATTATCTGCGCCCGTAGTTATGATAGACCACGGGTACTCTTCAAATATGAAATCTCAAAATCTCCTTATTTCGCATGAAGAAATTAGAAATAGAAGGGTTCTTAAGATAAATGCAAAAGCAAACAACGACTGGCAAAGGGAAACCGGGATGCTTAAGCAGAATACATTTTTTATCGTGTTGAATGCGAACCCCCATCCTGATGAGTTAGGTTCTGCTTCATATTTTGATTATGATGATAATAGTGTGTTTCTGAATCGTTCGGGTGCGCCCGAAGTGGTTATTTCGGGCAAAACTTGTAACCTTTGTGATATCGCAAGGAAGGTATTTGGACAAGCCATAGAAAAAGAGATGGAAAGAGAGAGAGACACCACTTCCACTTCCAGAGAAAAATCGGTTTATCGCGATTTGGTAAAAAACCTCAGTTGCGGTTTGCCTTTCATCCGAGCGGGGGCGGCTGAGCGATTGGGTAATTACCCTAAAGCATTAAAGCTGTTGCAGCAAAGTTTTGATAGGGAGGAAATAAGTGATATACGTCGTACGATCATTCGGTCAATTGTCAATATTTCGATGGGAATGCGTAAGAGAAAGAGAGGTGCATTGATACCGTGGTATCAGGGCATAATATATAGGAGTTTTGACCAGGGAAAAGACTTTGCTACTGCCCAGGAGGCAATTATTGCATTGGGTAGATTAAGAATTCCAGAGGCATTTGCAGCCCTAAAAGAAATCTTCAATAAATTAGATGCACAAGAATCTATTATGCAGGAGAAGGAAAACAGGGAAGAAATGATGAGGATAACGATAGTGGCAATGGGAATAAATAGGCATAGCGAAGCGGAAGGTTTTCTTATCTCATTACTTTCTGACCAGGACACTGTTAAAAGAAGGGCAGCCGCTCAGGCATTGGGTTATTTTAAGAATGAGAACGTTGTCGATATTTTAGAAGGAGCACGTAAAGACGAAGACCCTGAGGTGAGATTTTATGCCCAGAGGTCACTTATTATAATATTCAAGAGGGCAAACCAGGCAATTGAAAAAATCAGGCAAGACCATCCTGGCACTGATATCTTAGAAATTATTGAGTATTTCAAAAAACGAAGGGTAAAAGGATGGTGGAAAGTTGTAGAGCGAATCTTAACGAAAGAGGGTGATTACGGGACCGGCTACGAGGGTTTATTGTTCCAATTAAAAGCAGCTAAAGAAATTGAGGACAATATCCGTTCGGCTCGCGTCATTGCCTTCGAACACCCAGCTAAACATGAGAAGGGCAAAATAGATTTCATTTTGGCTGTAAGTAGTATAGAAAATCCCAGAAAACAGCCTGGCTCTTCTGTAATAGACGACGGGGTATATCCGTGTGAGACGAAATGGCTCCAAAAAGGTAGGTCATCAGGTTATTACAAAATTTTAAGTAAGAATAAAAGTAAACGGCAGTTAATTACTCAAATGATGCAGGGGGCTGATATTTCTATAAAAAGCCCAATAAAGGGTATGATATTTGTAGTGAGTGGTCCAAAAATATCGGCAACACGGTTCAAAAAATTCACATTGAGAAGAGCACCGAGGCAATATGGTGGGTTTGGAAGGTTAGGTTTAAGCGTTTACGAGGTATCTATACCGCACGCTCCAATATTTGAAGATACACCATCACCTCTACCTGTTGCTTCAAGAACATCTATCAACGTCGGTTTTGTTATTCGTCTATTTTTGGCAGGGGCGATTGGAGTGCTTGTCCTGGGAGGGTGTGCTTCTGGATTTAACACAAGTGCACCAACAGGTCTATTGGGAGAGGGTTTGCAATTCATAGCTAAATTAGGCGGATTGACGGGAATGGTTTTCTTTGGTGGGCTCGTTGTTAGAAAATGGGGACAGGTACAATTTCCATGGGGCAATAGCGTAAGTGTCGGGAAGATGTGGCAGGGGGTGGAGTCTCTCGTACAAAGGGGAAGAACGCTTACTACGGCTGTTCTCACTGAGCCCTCCAACAGGGCGCAACAAGTGAGGATGGACTGGCTCGGTCCACAGGGAGAATTGTCTAAAGAAGAGATTACAGCGATGATTGCAGAGACAATGAAACTTGCCAGAGAGTTAAGGGGAGAGATGCCACAGTCATTGGTGGCGAAAGGTTCTTCTCAGGAAACTCCTGAGATTAGTCAATTGTTAGGATGGGTATCTCCTGGTGAGGAGATGGAAGAAAGGGTGGGAGATATTGAAGAGTTTGTCGGGGAGGTGAGGAGAGATATAAACTATGAGAGAGTTGTGGTGATTGGAGAAAAAGGTAGGATTTATGAGGAAGCCATAGCCACCATAATAGGGGAGAGGACAGTTTATCCTGAAGTCTCGGTTTTGGAGTCTACGCGTCCAGAGGCATTGAGGGAGATTGAGAGTAATCTGGAGGAGACCCTGTTTGTGGTGTCGTCTCCAGGGCCGGTATATGAATATTTATATAGAAAGTTAGTTGAGTTTTACGAAGCCCGGGGAATTTCCTCTGAGGAGATTGCATCTCGCGTGGGCAGGCACTTTGTGTTAATGGCGGAAGCTAAGACACTATTTGCTAAGCAAGCCAGGGAAAGGTCCTTGAGGACATTTAATGTTCCCGAAGGATTAAATGGTTCTTATTCGATATTTGATTATCAAGGGCTGGTAGCACTAGCGTTGGCAGGTGTGGATATAGAGGGATTGGTCGAGAGTGGCATAAAGGGAATGGAGAGTTGCAGAGAAGAGAAATTGGAGGAAAACCCAGGCGCTCAACTGGCAGTCTTCCAGGAAGTGATGAGGCGGACGGGACGAAACCAGATAGGTCTGATATTGCCTGAGGGGCTGGAAAGATTTGCTGAGTGGTGGCAGGAGCGGGTTTCGCTTCTGGGAATAGAAAATAACCAGATTATTCCTGTAGCGGAAGAGGAGCTGGCCAGTCCTGAGAGATATGGAGAAAATACAGCATTTATAGCAGTCGGGTTTGATGGCACTCTAAAGAGTGCCCGACCAGTTTTTGGTTGGTCGCCCTTCAGGGTGACAGGTAAATTAAGGGAGGCAGGATATCCAGTATTTGAAATTCCTTTGCGGGGTGAGGAAGGAATAGGTGGACTATTCGCCATTGTAGAATTTGCCACTGCCCTCACTGCCTATCTTGGAGTGTCAAGCGAAAGCTTGACCAATCGGCACCGTAAACGTTGCCCGACCAGTTCAGGTCGGTCGCCCTTCAGGGTGACGAAAAAGGGTGAGCCATTATCAGAGTATCCATTTAGACTGGCGTCTTCCAGTGGCAACGAGACACAGGTAATCGCAGTCGATTTGGCTGCTCTATTGAAGATGAAGGTTGATAGAGAGCCTACTCATTCAGGGATGGGGACAAAGGTAACGGTTTCCCCTAATGGTCTGGGGGCCTTCCAAGTTATGGGGAGGATAATTGAGGAAGCAGAAAAACAAGGAAATCTCCAGAAGTTCAACTTTGCCTTTATTTGCAGTGAAAAAGGTGTGACTAAGGAAGCTATAGAGCGGATGTTGAGGGACTTTATGTGCGAAAATGGTCTATCACTGGAGGTTGTGGCCAGGATAGTAGAAAATAACTTGATAATAGACGAGGAGACACTGAAGAAAGAGGGAGGAATGGTAGGGATATCCAGAAGCCCGAAGATAAGTGCTGAGGCAGTATTCTCCATCATCACTGAGAGGTTATTGGGGAAGACAAATGGTAATGGGATTAAGGTTAATATTATTACAGATAACGCGGAGAGATGGGAAATAGAGGCACGAAGACGAAAAGATATTGTGAAGAGGATTCTCTGGGTGGTGCTTAATCCAGCGGAAAAAGGACAGGTATTATCTACAGCGGAAGGATTGGTTATTGCCGTAGAGGGTAAGGTTCCTAAGTGGCTGATAGATTTCATAAAGAAGAACTATCCTGGAGAGGCAGAAATGTTATTGCCTAAGATAAGTAGGGATGGCATGATTATCCTGCCGGCGGCACCGGTAGATGATGAGTATCTTGAAAAAATCAGGGCTCAGGAGAAGGAGTATGAAATTCAGGCATAAACAAACCCCTCACCCCTCCCTCTCCCCTGTGGGGAGAGGATGTTAGAAAGTTTCCTCTCCCTGTGGGGAGAGGATGAAGGTGAGGGGGAAGCTTGGGGAGACTATTATGAAATTACGTAAGATTTTAATTGTTGATGATGATTTTCATGTAGGGTATTTGATTAAGATTAATTTAGGGGCGGAAGGGTATGAGGCAGTCCTTGCCTTAAGCGGCGAAGAGGCTCTGGAGAAGGCGAGGGCGAGTCCTCCAGACCTAATTACCTTAGATGTGCTTATGCCTGAGATGGATGGGTTTGAAGTGCTGAAAGCTCTCAAGAGAGAGGAAGCACTAAATTCAATTCCAGTTATAATGATATCGGTAGTTAATGGAATTCGCAAAAAGAGAGGAATCCAGATGGGAGTGGCTGGATACTTATTGAAACCGATCGATTTTGATAATTTGTTAGATAAGATGAGATTTCTGGAAGTGTAGGGGCGACACTCTGTGGTCGCCCAAAGGACGGCACCATAAATGGTGCCCGACCAGTGGCTGGTCGGTCGCCCTTCAGGGTGACGGAGGAAGGGACGGCACGGAGTCCGTCCCCTACAGGGAAGCAAATCTTGCGCTTTTCCGCTACAATTTTTTTCTCACCAGCAGTTTCCCCAAATTTAACCCCTAAAAAACGCTTGCCAAAAATTAACAAAAATGTAACAATTCTGTAACACCAGTGTAACATGTTTATAGTAAAATATATAATGAGATAGGATATGGTGCTGGTTTTTATCTCGGGGAGTTAAGTATGTTCAGGCGAAATATATTTCACATTAAAAGGCTAACTATCAAGATAGTATTCGCCGCTTTCTGTCTTTTGTCAGTCCTTATTTATATTCACTCAGAAGCTTTGCCTGCTGAAATGATGTCTTCTAAGGAATTTTTTAAGCGGGGTTTGGCAAATTACGAAGCGCGAGATTACAAATCAGCAATAGAAAATTTCCAAGAGGCTATATTTTTGGACCCGGCTAACCAGCAGGCTAAGGATTATCTGGAAAAAGCGAGGAAAAAAATACTGGAGGAAGGGAAATCCAAAAAGGAATCTGAGAGGAAAGAAATTCTGAAGAAAGCCGACACCATAACTGCTGAACGGAAAAAGAAAGTGCAAGAGAATTATGAGAGGGGTTTAGAACGTTACAAAGGTGGTGAGTTTTTGAGAGCCAATGAAGCATTTAATGCAGTGCTGGAAATAGAACCGGAGCATAAAGAGGCGAAGAAACATCTTGAGTTGATTGGAAAGAAGCTCGAAGAGATTGTAAATACAGGAAAATTCAAGACTATTAACCAGTTGTATTATGCACAGGGAGCAATCTTCTACATTAGTGGTGATTGGGGAAAGGCGATTTCTCAATGGGAAAACGCTGTTAAGATTGACAAGTCAAACGAAGAGCTTTCTGAATTTATCAAAATTGCAAAAAAGCGAAAGCAAGGAGAAGAGGCGCTTGCGCTTGAGAAAGCGGAAGCTCTTTATAGGGATGTCCTGGCCCACTATGATGAGAAGGAGGTTAATGAAGTAATTAAACAACTGGAAGAAGTTATAAAACTAAATCCTGAACATAAGGAGGCCCGAGAATACCTGAATAGAGTCAGAGAAAAGTTAGCTGCCGAGACGACCCCTTCCGAGGAATGTTTTCAGCAGGGTCTGGCAGATTACCAGACAGGAGATTACAAATCGGCAATGGAAAATTTCTCAGAGGCTCTGTTTTTGGACCCGGATAACAAACAGGCTAAAGACTATCTGGAAAGAGCGGGGAAAAAATTCTTGGAGGAAGTAGGGGCGAAGAGAGAATTTGAAAGGAGAGAAATTCTGAGGAAAGCCCAGACTATGATTGCTGAGCGGGAAAAGAAAATAAAAGAGAATTGTGAGAGAGGAATAAAACATTACAGAAGTGGTGAGTTTTTGACAGCCAATGAAGCATTTAATGCAGTGCTGGAAGTCGAACCAGAACATAAAGAGGCAAAGAAGTATCTTGAGCTGATTAAAAAGCGCCTCCAGGACATTGTGAATAAAGGAGAATTTAAGAGTGTTAATGAGTTGTACTACGCACAGGGGGCAATCTTCTACATTAGCGGTGATTGGGATAAGGCGATTGCTCAATGGGAAAATGCCATTAAGATTGACCCATCAAACAAGGAGCTTTCCGGATTTATGGAAATTGCCAGGAAGCGAAGGCAGGAAGAAGAAGCAGTTGAGAAAGCGGAAGTTCTGTATCGCGATGGCTTGGCCCAGTATAATAAAGGGGAGATTAATGAAACAATTAAACAGCTGGAAGAAGTCATTAAATTTAATCCCCAACACAGGAAAGCGCAAGAGCTTCTTGCCAAAGTGAGAGAGAAGGCAACTGACGTAAAGAAGGAAGAAAGAGAGAGGATGCTTCGGGAAACTGTAGATAAGCGCTATTTTCAAGGGATTGACTACTATGCTGAAGGACAGTTTAACAAGGCGATTAAAGAGTGGCAGGAAGTGCTGAAAATAGACCCCACGCATAGTGGGGCAAAGGAGTATTTAAAGAAAGCAAGAGATAAGATTGCCCGAGCAAACTCTCGAGAAAAAATAAGGGAAGACAAGGCAAGAAATGCCAAGGAAGAGAAAATAGAGGTCTATTACAGACAGGGGATAAACTACTATTTGGCAGGAGAATTCAAAGCGGCCATCGGGCAGTGGGAAGAGGTATTAAAGATGGACCCTTCGCACAATGACGCCACAGGATATATTGCCAAAGCCAAAGAGAGATTGAAGATATCCGGAGAAGGGATGGGATATTCTGACTACAAAGAAGAAATTGAAGAATATGTAAAGGAACTGGAAAAGACCGGTACTACAGACGAAGAAAAAGATGAGTTAATTGCTATTCATTACCAGGATGGATTGGTAGCTTACGCTCAAGGTGACCTTTCTCAGGCGATGAAAGAGTGGCAGATAGTTCTGAAACTGGACCCCGAACACAAAAAAGCTCGCCGCGCTATCATCAAGTTGCAGGCGGAAATGGAGCGTCGCAAAGGCCAAAAGTAAGGGAAGATTTCAGGATTTTTCTTGACAATGCTATTTGAATTATGATAAACTCTAAAAAAGTTTGGTATAAGGTTTGGCGAAAGGAGGGTCGCTGTTCCGACGAATAAGGAGGAACGGGTTAGCGACGCCTGCGAGATGGTGAGCAGGCTGGTCACCGACTGAAGCGGAGCGAAAGGAGGTGAGGTTAGTGGCGGAAAAGTATAAAGTATTAGAACTTTTGCGGAAGACTTTTAAGATTTTGGCTTTTGTTTCTGGCGGGCTAGGTATTGTGTTCTTCATTATTATCCTTATTGCTGGAGGCACGCCAGAGACACCAAGGGCAACCAGTCTTCTCGCACTGGCATTAGGCGTCATTTATTTCATATCCTTTTACACTATTTCTGAAGTATTACTCCTGTTTTCGGATATTGAAGAGAATACGCGAAAAACGAAAGAACTTTTGGAAAGAAAGTAATTTTACTCTTTGCCTGCCAGAGACTATCGGGCTCCGTTCGTGAGTCTGATTAGTTTTTTTATGTCTTCAAATATCATATAAAGGGCAGGAACAATAAATAGAGTCAGGATTGTAGAAGCTGTTAGCCCCCCGATGACGGTAATTGCTAATGGTGACCAGAGGCTGGAACCCTCGCTTCTGTCCAATGCCATAGGAACTAAGCCGAGGATGGTGGTGAGGGAGGTCATAAGGATTGGTCTTAGTCTGTCTTCGCCTGCCTCAATTATAGCTTTAACAGGCTCTCTTCCGGAAATTTCCCCTCCATTCAGATTGTTTCCCACAATAGAGTCTTCTTCTTTTCTTCTAAGATGATTTATGCGGTCGACTAAGATAATTGCGTTATTGACCGCTATCCCGCCGAGCATAATCAGTCCGATGAAAACACCCATAGTGACCGGTTTATGAGTCATAAATAGGGCTAAGATAGCCCCGATGACTGCCATGGGAACCGTTACCATAATGATAAGTGGCTGAGAGTAGGATTCAAATAGAGAGGCAAGCACTATAAATACTAAAAGCACCATTACCCAGAGAGCGAACTTGAATTCTTTCTCGTTCTGGATCATCTCCTGGTAGTCTCCTGAAAACTCATAGTAATAATCCTTGGGTGGTTTTATGTCGGCTAAACTCTTCTTAATCCTCTCTACAGCGGCTCCCAGGGTTAGCCTTCCCCTGTGGGCGCTGACCTGAATCATACGGTTCTTATCTTTTCGCCAGATTTCACTTGGCGAAAGGGCAAAATTGAAATCTGCTATCTGTTCCAGATAAATCTGGGCTCCCGAAGGGGTGTCCAGAGTCAGTTTTCTCAGGTCTTCTAAATCTTTTCTATGTCTCTCGTCGAGCCGGGCGATAGTTTCTACTTGACGGGCTTTATCGTGGAAATAGGTAGCCCTGAGGCCCCTCATCTGGGCGTGAGTTATTTCCGCTATGTCCCTGACGCTTAAGCCAAAGTAGGCAGACCTCTGTTTGTCCACGTTAAATCTCATTTCCGGCCTTCCCGGTTTGTATCTTAACTTTACGTCTGCTAGCCCACCCACAGTTCCCATACTCTTTGCCAGGGAGATGGCTAAGTCCCTCAGAACATTGTAGTCGTAACCGTAGACGTCAAGGAAGACTTCGCTGGAGGATTGGGGCTCTGAGAAATAGATAAAAGTATCGTAGATTTCACCTATCTGCTTTACCCGGGGACGCAAGGTATCCATAACTTCCTGGACTGTACGCACCCTTTCTGAGCGTGGCACAAGTGTAACATACACTTTTGAGGACCAGCCTTCAACTCTTGCTGTAACCGTTTTGGTTACCGCTTTGATTTCAGGGATGGTAGTGAGCATGCTCTCTACTTCGGCGACCACCTGGTCGGAAATTTCAAGCTTAGCTCCTGAAGGAAGTTCTACAAAGATGGTGAATTCGCTCTGTTCAGTAGTGCCCATATAATCCTTCTCTAAAAAAATTCTGTAGATTATGAGCGAAAGTAGAAAGAGAAAGACCAAACCGGCAACAGCAATATAGCGCTTCTGCAGGATAAAGGTGAGACTCTTCTCGTAGAGATTATGTAACTTTGGAAAATTGAAGGTAAGCTTTTTCTTATCCCCGTGCTCTTCATAATTTCCCGCATTATCGTCGTAATCTTCCCTTTTATCTCTCTTCCGTAAGAGACCGAAGATTCTGCCGAGCCCGCCTTTGCCGGCCGGGCCTTCCCCAATCGGCTCTTTCCCAACCGGGCGGAGAGGGATTCTGGAAGAGAGAAGAGGAACCAGAGTTAGGGCAACAAACAGAGAAGCTAACAGAGAGAACGTTACAGTTAAAGCCAACCCACTGTAGAGTATCTCTACCTGCTTGTTGATGAAAACAATCGGCAGGAACACAACCAGCGTAGTGATAGTTCCTGCCACTATCGGTAGAATAACCTCCCGGGTGGCTTTGATGGACATCTGCTTCCGGCCTTCTTGGGATTCAATTCCTTCTTGAACTGACTGGTCATTTTCCCTCACCTGTTTTGTTTTATGCTTGAAAATGTTCTCCAATACCACAATCGAATTATCCAGGAGCATGCCGATTCCCAGGGCAAGTCCGGTGAGAGTCATAACATTTAGAGTTATCTTCCGAAAGTACATTAGACTGAAGGCTACCATTACCGAGATGGGGATTACTGCCACAATGACAAAGATATGTCTTATATCTTTGAGGAAAAGGAACAGGATTGCTCCTGCCAGGAAGGCGCCAAAAATAAGAGAACCCCAGACGGTCTTTATGGATTGCTTTATGAACACTGCTTGGTCGGATACAGTGACAATATTTACTTCTCCAGGGAGGCTAGGTTTAATATTTTTCAGCTCTTTCTTAATTGCTTCGCTTACCCGCACGGTATTGGCAGTCGATTCTTTATGAATATAGAGTGCGGTTACGGGCTGGGCGTTCAATCGGGCATAAGCTTCAGGCTCAAGGTAGGAATCTTTTACATCAGCGATATCTTCCAGGCGAATTATGGAACCCATGGGTGTTACCATGATTGCCAATTTCTTTATCTCTTCCACATTACTGAATTCTCCCATAGTCCTGACCAAATACCTGTATTTTCTTTTATCTATACTTCCTGTCAGGAGGTTGAGATTGCTGAGATTCAGAATTCCTATGACTTTCTTTATTGGTAAGTTGTAAGCCTGCAGGCGAGCCTGGTCAATTTCCACCAGAATCTTACGCTCTCTGCCACCTCGCACCTCTACATTTGCTATACCGCTGATTCTACTGAGCTGCTCCTTCATTCTTTCTTCTGCTATTTTGCGGAGCATCTCCGGAGTGTACCCTGTTCCTGTGAGAGCCAGAATCATAATCGGGAAATCCGATTCATCGTAGCGCTCAATTACCGGCTTCTCAATCTCTTCAGGCAGTTTATTCCTTATCTGTCCAATCTTTTCCCGCACTTCCAGGGCAGCAAACTTCATATTAGTGCCTGGTTCAAAAGTGAGCATCACGGTTGATGATTCTTTCTTGGACGTGGAGATGATGTTTTTTAAGTGTTTGACAGAACTCGCTGCCTCTTCCACGGGTCTGGTGACCAGAGATTCTATATCTTCCGGGGGCATTCCACCGCGCACGTTTATCTTGATGGTCACAATTCCATAACTTGCATTTGGCATGAGCTCAACCGATAGACGGGTTAACGAGATACCGCCTATTATGATCATCCCGAGAAATACCATCAATATAGCTATTGGTCTTTTTACAGCAAATTCCGAGATTCCCATTGTCCTTCTCCCCCAACTGGTCAACTACTCTTTAATAGGAGTAGTCCCGATGAATTGGGACGTCATAATTGCGAAGCTTTGCTTCGCTACTCCTTTCTAATTAGTAAATCGTTTTGTTATTGATGACCAAAGTCTTACCGGTGTTGGTGTCTAATATCTCGATTTCTCCAAAATCTTTGAAATTGTATCTTCGGAGTACCTTCCTTGCAGTTTCCAGAGAAATGGGCAAGATATCCTCGTCGTTAAATTTCTTTTGCCTTCTTCTCTTCAAATTCGCCAGAGAATTCCGGACTCCTCTCCAGACAAGGGAAAAGGCGTCGGCGGGTGGAGAACCAGCCTGCTCTGGTTTTGGACTGTCCATTTCCTTTTTCTTAATTATATCTAAAGTAAATTTTAAGATCCCTCTCCCCAAATTGGGAACTCCGGGGATGAACTCGCCATTTACATCCGTGACTTTAAAGTTTTCCTTCAAGTGTTTGTCTTCCTTAAATTTATCCTCTATCCTTCGGGAAATCTGTTTGGCTAAGAAGTCTTGCAGATGAACTTCTTCAATTGAGAATTCCTCGCTTTCGGGTTGGTCTTTCTTGTCCTTAGATGCTAAATCTGAAAGAAAAACCAGAGGGTCAAGTCTCGTTTCCCAGTCCATTCTCTTCATATATTCTCCTTGAGAAATATCACCAACCATAAATCTCTTGATGTCCTCTACGTATCTGGTAAGGACTAATTCAAAACCAGAAATCTTAGAATCCCTTGCCACTAAGGTTATGAATTCTAAGTCTGCATCTGTAGAAAGGGCAACTCTTGATAGAACGTGCAGGACATTACCCAATTTTTCGAATGATTCCTCTGAGGGCTGCAAGGAACTATCCAATAAGTTATCAACCGGCATATAGACTCCCATGGTCCTGCCCACGCTCTTAACTTTTATTTCGGTATGATACTCATCCCTGCATAGCTTTATAATCGAATCAGAAACTTTTATCTTCGGATAAGTTGGTTTGCATCCAGAACTAATAAACATAATAAATATCAAAAATGGCAATATCCGTTTCATATTAAACTCGCTTTTGTAGCCGCAAAGCGCTGTCATTGCGAGTCCCGATTTTCAATCGGGACGTGGCAATCTCAAGTCAAATTAGGAGATTGCTTCACTTCGTTCGCAATGACATTTGTAGTGCCTACAGTCGGTTCCTGTTTGCCTTTCCGGTTATTTTTTCCGTATTCAGCAAAAATGGCTTCAATTTCATCATATTCCAATTCTTCTTTTTCCAGGAGTTCGGAAACGAAACGCTCCATTATTGTCCATTCTTTTTTCAGGAGAGTCTCTACTTCCTGGTGACATTTCTGGAGTATCTCGTTAGTTTCCTGGTTCAGCTTGTCTTTAAGTTCATTGGAAATCTGCGACTCGGGAATGATAGAATAGTCTCCTAAATAGCCATTATTTCCCATCCCAAATTTCCAGACCATAGCGTGGGCATAAGCAGTTGCTTTCTGGAAGTCGTCAGCCACTCCCGTGGTGGTAGTGCTGAACTTCAAGTTTTCAGCGACATATCCGCCCAGGCAGACCTTTATGTTTGCCAGCGCCTGCTCCCTGTTAGTAGTAAATAGTTCCTCTCGGGGCTGGTGCAGCACCGCTCCCAGAGCCCCTCCCCGGGAAGCAATAGAAGCTTTAAACACATCATCGGTGGGATGGAGAATGTACAGGACTATCAGGTGCCCGGTCTCGTGGTACGCTGTCATTTTTCTTTCCCTGTCGCTCAGTTTCCTCTTGTGTTTAAGGCCCATATCGATTCTATCCATCGCTTCAGAGAGGTCTTCCCACTCCACGTTCTCCTTTGATTTTCGGGTGGCTATTAGAGCTGCTTCCTTAACTATGTTCTCAATATCTGCTGCGCTCTTGTACACTGTGTTCCTCGCCAGACGAGAAATATCGATAGAAGGATCGTGTCTGACTTTTCCCAAATAGTGGTGAAATAGCTCCTCCCTTCCTTCCAGGCCAGGCCTGTCGATATATATCTTTCGATCGAACCTGCCTGGTCTAAGTAGCGCCTTATCTAAAACGCTTTCCGGAGCATTTGTTGCTCCAATGACAATCACATTTTCTTCTTTCTCCTTCAAACCATCCATTTCCACCAGGAGCTGATTTTGCGTGGTATTAGTCTCTTCTCCTCCCAGGAAGCTGAACGTTCTACCCCGGCCAACAGCGTCAATTTCATCAATAAAGATTATGCAGGCTCCATAGCCATAGGCGAGCTGCCTGGCCTTTTTGAATAGTTTGCGTACCCGGGAAGCTCCCATTCCCACGAATATTTCTACAAATTCACTTGCCGCCATGGAAATAAAAGGTATACCCGACTCTTTAGCTATGGCTCTAGCCAGAAGAGTCTTTCCACACCCTGGAGGACCAATCATCAACAGCCCCCTTATTATTTTGCCTCCGATTCTTTTAATGCGTGTCCTGTCCTTAATGAGTTCCACGACTTCCCACGCCTCTTTCTTGGCTTCGTCTATACCTTTTACGTCATCAAATGTAACATCCACATTTTCGCTCTTGATTGGAGTCTTCTTCAACTTGAGGAGCGTGCCCGTCTGCATGCTGATAATGACATAGGCAAAGATCAAAGCGTGGACCGCACCCATAAGTAGAGTAAGAGGTAACTGGGCAAGAGTCATATGCAAATAGTAAGACTCCAGTGAGAGTAGTCCTACTATAGCCAAACCAACCATGGTTATAACGCCAAAAATTATGAGTACTTTCACCCAGTGGTTCATCCAGAACATTTTCATCTTTCTATTCCACATTTGCCTTCCTCCTTCTTGCCTGCAATAGGAGTAGCAGAGCGAAGCTCTGCTTCGCTACTCCAGTTGTAATAGTGAAGCTTTGTTTCGCTACTCCTTATGGTGTCTTTTTTCAAAAAGCTTTTCACCGATTAAGTAGAAGTTAGGTATAATTAATAAAGTAAGAAAAGTGGCTGTGGAAAGTCCACCTATTACTGTGATTGCCAGAGAAGCTCTTAACTCGGCTCCTTCCCCGAAGCCCAGAGCCAGTGGCAGCAGTCCCAAAACAGTGGTAAGCGTGGTCATTAAGATTGGTCTAAACCTGGTCTTGCTTGCCCTTATAACTGCTTCCATCGTCTCCATTCCTTCTTTTCTAACTCTGTTGATATAGTCGATTAGAACGATGGCGTTGTTGACCACAATTCCGCCCAGCATAATAACTCCCATCAATACTATGACGTTCAATGAGGTGCCCGTAACAAGTAGAGCTAAAGCCACCCCGATTGAAGAGAGAGGGAGTGTAAGCATAATTATGAAAGGTTGCCAGAGTGATTCGAACTGCGCAGCCATAATCATATAGACGAGGATTATGGCAAAAATCAGAGCAAATCTTAGACTTTTAAAAGATTCCCTCATCTTTTGTGTTTCTCCGCTCAAGATTACCGAGTAGTCAGAAATATTTCGATAGTTTGTCAATTTCTCCTTAATGTCCCTTATCACCTCGTTCAGACTTCTCTTAAAAATATTGGCTGTAACCAGGACAATCCTTTGCTGGTCGAGACGTTTTATTTCGCTGGGACCCTTTCCCGTAGTAAGAGTAGCAACTTCTGCCAGAGGAACCTCTACGTCGATGTTTGAATGGACTGTCAGAGCCCTTAGTCTGGATACGTTTGCCCTGTCTTCAGGTCTAAGTCTCACCGTGACATCTATTTCCCGACCTTCTTGTTTAAATTTAGTTGCCACATATCCCCTGATAGCAATAAGGGCAGTGCGGGCTATGTCGGTTACAGAAAGGTTGTAAGCAGCCGCTCTATCCTTGTCTATATGAACTTTTGTCTCCGGGGAAGGCATCGCCAGGCTGCTCCTCACTCCATAGATTCCCGGGATGGATTCGATTTCCTGGACTACGTCCTCAGATATTTTCTTAAGCACATTCAGTCTTGGGCCCTTTATTTCAATTACTACGGGTGCAGCAGCTTCTAAAGTAGACTTGAAAGCGCTCTCCTCCATAATGTATTCAATATCAGCATTGGCAACCGTCTTCTCCTCTCTGAGCATTGCTTTCAAATCCTGGATTACTTCCGCGCTGGAACGAGCCTTCAGGGTTTTTGATTGCAAGCTATCTCTTGTAATTTTCGGTAATTTTCCCCGGTAGAGTTTCACTACCATCTGGGCCTGATGGGAACCCAGGACTTCCAGGACATTTTCTGAAGAGGAACCAACAGTGGCGGTGATATCTTTAACTTCCGGAATCTTGCGCAGTAGTTCTTCTATCTTTCTTGTCGCAGAATCAGTGACCTCGAGGCGCGCGCCTGTAGGCATGTTTACCTTTATAATGAATTCACCCTGGTCTATTTTGGGCATAAATTCTCTACTAGCGGTAAAAATGAAAAGAAGACTAATAACAAATAGACCCAGGACAACCATTGTTATGGGAGATTTATGAGCCAAACAAATGGAAAGCAACTTGGAGTAAAAAAGGGGACAGGTACTTTTTTCACTGTTTGCGGGAGTCGAGGGATTGTCGGAAGAGAGAAAAAGAGAGTTGACCCCTTTTTCTTTTTTGACGGCGAGGCGGGGGACTAAGGTTAAGGCTACTAATAGAGATGCTACCAGAGAGAAGGTTACAGTAAAGAGTAAATCCTTGAACAACTGACCGGCTATTCCTACAACAAACAGCATAGGTAAGAAGACTGCTATGGTAGTTAGTGTTGAAGAGGTGATGGCTTCACTTACTTCTTCCGCTCCTTTGACTGCAGCTTCTCTTGGTTGGACACCGATTTGCTCGTGGCGGAATATGTTCTCGATTACGACAATGGCATTATCTACTAACATTCCTACTCCTAAAGCCAGCCCTCCCAGAGACATCATGTTAATGGAGATTCCCTTGAAATACATTAAACTGAAAACAGCCATAATGGAGAGGGGAATCGATGTGCAGATAATTGCCGAAACCCTTAGACTCCTCAAAAACATATAAAGGACAAGGAAAGCCAGGAAACCTCCCAGGATGGCAGCGTCCCTGACTCCCATAATAGATTTCTTGATGAAAATCGATTCGTCGTATATCACATCTAAATCGATTCCCTTGGGTAAAGAAAGCTTTAAGTTCTCTAAACCGGCGCGAACTCTTTTTACAGTCTGAATGGTATTGGCTTCCGCCTGTTTCTGGATAGCTAAGGAAATGTTATCCTCCCCGTTGTGCCGGGAGAAACTTTTATCCTCCTTGAGTGTATCATTCACTGTGGCTAAATCTGATAGGAGAATGAGACGTTTATCTTCCTGGGACTTCGATTCTTCCTCTTCCCATCCTAATTCTTGAGGTCGCTTTGATGAATTGACGCTATCCACTTCCACTACTGTATCCTTTATTTCAGATACAGTTTTGAATTCGCCCATAGTTCTGATGAGATACTCATAAAGTTTACCTTTGGTTGTCCCTGCGGGATAATTTAGATTTGAGTTCTTCAAAGCCTCCACGAGATAAAGAATAGATACTTTAGAAGCTTGCAGTCTTCCCTGGTCAACCTCAACCAGTATTTCTCTCTCTTTTCCACCACTTATCGTGGCGGAGGCGACTCCCGTAACTTTCTCGATTTTGTCTTTAATTCGCCGGGCGATTTTTAGCAGTTCTCGTGGGGACTCGTTACCGGTTACGCTCAAAATCATTATCGGCCGGGAGAAAGGATTGACCGGTAGTATGGTGGGGTCTTCCGATTCTAAGGGCAATAGTTCCTTTACCGGGTCTATTTTCTCTCTTAACTCCAGATGGGCGAATCCCATATTCGTTCCCCAGTCGAATTCAGCAGTAACCATTGATACGCCTTCCCGGGAAATCGATTTTATACTCTTTAAGTTTTTTACTGTTCCAATGGCTTCCTCAATCGGTTTGGTTATCAGGTTTTCCATCTCCTCGGGTGCAGCATTTCCATAGAGAGTTACCACAGTCAATTGTGGATATGTTATGGGAGGAAACAGTTCCTGGGGTAATCTTTTCCAGGAAATAAAACCGAGAAGTGCCACCCCCAAAAAAATCATTGTTATGGTTACGGGTCTATTAACAGAAAACCTCGATAATTTCATTTTTACTCGCCACCTTCTTCACTGATGGTGGATATCTCTTCCTCGGCCGCACCGTATTCCTTTACTTCAATTATTCTTACTCTTTTCCCGTCGGCTAAAGTCTCAGGCTTTTCCACAACCACCAGTTCCCCTTCATCCAGACCTCCAGCAATCTGAGCGTAATCTGAAGAGAGATACGCCACCTCTACTGGTTGAGCGTAAGCAACATTGCCCTCTCCCACTACAAACACCCTGAACTCTCCTGTTGACCTGTCTAAGCTATCGCTGGGAATAAGTAGGGCATCCTCTTTTTCGAATATGGAGATTTTGATACGGGCGAACATCCCGGGAAGTAGTAACCCACCAGGATTATCCAGATTAGCCTTAACGGTCAATGTTTTGCTCTTTCCTGCTATTAAAGGTGAGATGTTACTTACCCTGCCAGTGAAGTCTATTCCTGGATAGGTGTCCACGTTAACTGTGACTTTCTGCCCTAAGAAGACCCGGTCTATCTCTTTCTCGATAATTCCCAGTTCCACAACAACGTTCTCCAGGTTAACCAGCGTGGCTACCTTAACGTTGGGAGTAATGAACTCTCCCACCTCGACGCTCTTATCGCCAATTATTCCATCTTTGGCAGCCCGGAGATAAGTCTTCTCAAATTCTGAAGAGGCAAGTTTAGAAGCCAGCCTCGCCTGTTCCAATTTTGACTTTACAATGGCTCCAATGGAATAGAGCTTTTCGTACTCTTCCAATTCAATCTGCGCCTGTTTCAATTTCAACAGGGCATCATTCTGATCTAGGCGGGCTATGACTTCTCCCTTTGCCACCTTGTCACCTTCACGAAAATCGAAGGATTTGATTACCCCTGCCACCTGGAATCTGAGCTCTATCTCAGAACCACCTTTTATAGTACCCATTGCTGAGAGAATGTCCTGGAATGTTCCCCTGGCTACTTTAAAGACATTGACCGGAACTTCTTCTTCCCCTAATTGAGTCTCCTTCCCAGTCTTCTTCCGTAGTTCTTTTATCTTTTTTCCACGCTTCATTGAGGAGAGGAGTCTTTCTTTGCTGGTAGAAAACAGAGGCTTGCCAAATCTGGATGTCACTGCCAGTATAATTCCTGCTCCTAAGAGAACCAGGACTATGAAGATGAGCTTGTTTCTCTTAATCCATTTATACACCATCATTCACCTCTCTTATACTTTTCAATTCCTATTGCTTTATTTAAACTGGCCAGAGCTATATGGTAATAGGCGAGCGCTTCATTGTATGAAGTAAGAGCACTGGTCAGGTTTATTTCTGCGCCCAAGACTTCGGAATTGGGAGCGAGATTCAATTTGCCTTTTTCTCTGGCAATCCTCTCCTGTTCCTTGCGGAATTCTATCTCTTCCGAGGTAGCTTCAATCTGGATTAGAGACTTTTCGTAGTTAAAATACGCTTCCTTCACTTCCGCTTCCATTTTCTCTTCTGTTTTTTTGACTTCGTTAATAGCCTTTTCGTACTCAATCGCGGATTCTTTTTCTTCGGATATATTTTTTAAATTGTCAAGAAAAGAGAGGGTTACAGAACCGGTATTTGACTCGGTTCTCGCCGTCTGCCCCAATTTGGGATTGGTCTGGTCAGCTGTGTATCCCGAACTTATCGTGCTCCCTCCCAAAGTCTTGCTAACTTTAATCCCCGCATACCAGGAGTCGGAAATCTTCAGGTCTTCCGTTTTATAGGCGCCACCACCTTTACCATAAAATCCACTCAGGTCAATCTTAAACCCTTGGTCGCTTCTGGCAATCTTCTTTCCCATCTCAGCAAATTTCATAGAGAGTCTGCTTATGGCTACGTCCAGGTTATGTTGCCCTGCCAGTTCCAGACTCTGCTCCAGAGAAATACCCAAATCCTGGAAGTCGAGATGAGTGTCAACCTCCACAGAAACGGGCTCATCCAGATTGAGTAACTGCTTGAGATTCAAGAAAGCCAAAGCGTAGTCTTTCTCTTCAGAAATCTTCTGGTAACGGACTTGATTATGTTGAGATTGAACATTCAGCAGTTCCTCTTTGGTTACCAATTTCAATCTATGTTTCTTTCCGACCTCTTCCAGAATTGACTCTGCCTCGCGTAGGATTTTCTCCTGTTCATGAACATTTGCCTGGGAACTCACCAGGTTATAGTAAGCCTTTTTCACATCGAAAATCAAATCCTGCTCCGTCTTCTCATATCTCTTTTCCGCCATCTTCAATTTCACTTTTGCCTGATCAAGGGTGGACTTAAATTTCCCTCCCTGGTAGAGTGATTGCCCAATCTGTAGTCCAAACTCTGTCTCTCTAAATCCCGCATCAACCCCTTCTGGGTCCGGGAACCCTCTTTCGTCCAATGACCTTATTATGCCGTCGGTCCTGTCCAGTTTGGCTGCCAGAGAAGGAAAGAGGCCTCTCGTTGCCTCACGCACCTTTAGTTCGGCTAGCCTGACTTCCTCCTGGGCAATCCTAAGAGTTTTAGAATTGTCTATTGCTATTCTTAAGCAATCTTTGAGGTCTTCTATCCTCTTTTCCCTCTTTTCTTTTTCGTTCGAAGAAATGTGAGAATTTGTTGCTACTGTACGAACTTGAGTCTGTGAAAGGACGGGTTTTAAATATATGATTATGGAGTTCTTTTCTCTTTCTTCCTGGAACAAGGAGGCCTGGTTGAGCTGTAGAACAAGGTAATCAAGGCAGGGAGTCGCTGCTCCTCCTTTCTGTTTGTACCCACAACGAATTTCTTCTACCACACCCTTATTTATTGCTATTCTCTCACTCTCCTTGCTATACACGTTGTCATCAACAAAATTTATTATTAGCCTGGGAGGCGAGTCCAGAATGAAGCAATTGTAGTTTACCCAGGCCGTATTAATCAACACTACCCTTGTCTTTCCAGCTACCTCTTCCACCCTTATCTTCTCCAATTGGGCAATTTTTGCGCCCCAGGCCAAAAAGGCAAATGCGATTACTGACAATATGGTTAGAGCAACAATTCTGGCAAATTTATGCATTTTATACCTCTTTTCCCATCTGAAATTGTGCCCCCAGGATTTTTGTGGAGTAGCGGACTTTAGTCCGCGTTTTAGGACGCCCTGATAAATCGGGGCTACTCCAACGTTATTGACGCAGGTTAAAACCTGCTACTCCAACGTTATTGACGCAGGTTAAAACCTGCTACTCCAACGTTATTGACGCAGGTTAAAACCTGCTACTCCAACATAATCTGCTTTGAAATAAAAAGGGAGAAGCGCCTGTTGAACAGAACTTCTCCCCTGTTCTATAATTGAAGCCCAACAGGCAAGGCCTTCCCCATCTTTATTTTTCCTTTTGAGACTATTATATACTAGCGATGTTACAAATTTGTAAGAAAATTGTAAAAATTTTGTAAATTTTTCTTACCCGGAAGACGTTTACAAAAAATTAACAAAAAATTAACATTTTCTTAACCTAAACATAACATAGTTAGATTATACTTAAATCAGAAGCTAGTAAGAAACGGAGGTAACTGGGGAAATGAATAAAAAAACAGTAGAAGTTGACAGGAAACGGGGGTATCCGGGGAAGAGGGACAATACCGATACTATGAATAAAAGATTTCATAGAAAATTATTATTGTTAGGTTGTGCATTAGGCCTGGGATTACTTATTTTACCAGGCCTTTCTTATGCCGACTACTACGCTATGTTAAAGGTTGAGACTCACCCTGTGGCTGGCCGCACGGATGTAACCAAAGGAGTTCAATTTGAGATTAGAGTAATAGCGTGCAATGAGAACGGAGTTCAAGCCACGTCGGCTACACAGGGTTGGTCTGAGGCCGAGTTTGCACATATCATTTTCCAGTCCAATGACCCTAATGCCCAGATTAAGAATAATCTGGGTCAGTGGGTTTCAATGACTAGTCCGCCTTATCAGATTCGGTTGGATGGGAACGGTGATAGGATTTTCGAAGTAATCTTGAATACTGTAGGGGACGCCAAGAGGATTACAGTTCAGCAGAATCCAGCTTACTGCAGTGGTATTCTTGACGGATTTCTCGATTTCAAGGTATACGACTTCGTTGACCATTTTGATATTATTATCCCTCCTGTCTCCCAAACAGCAGGCGTTGCCTTTAACATCACAATATATGCCAGAGACATTTCCAATAACATAACGAAAACATTTAATGATGATATATTTATCTGGGCTGTCATACCACCTGGATATACGTACGCACCTGACATGAACCCTTCCACAATATCTGGAAGTTCATTCATTGATGGTGTGGTTACTGTTCCGGTTACAATTTATGGTTCCCATTCAGTCTCCCGCCTGGTCAAAATTAAATGCGAAAATATGGTTATGCATGGTAATTACTATGCAGAGGGAGAGAGCGCTGACTTCGTTGTCAACCCGAATGTTTACGCCAAAATCCTCTTGCTTGTTCCCGGGGAGGGCCACACCCCAGGCAGGCAGATTGGCTCTGGAAAGCAGGGTATGCCAAATACCCAGACCGCAGGTTTGCCTTTCAATGTAACCGTTTATACAACGGATGATTACTGGAACCCTATCTTCGCCTGTGTCCCTATAACCTTCACTTCCAGTGACCTGGCAGCAGGCCTTCCCACTTCGCCAACCATGACTACCAATCCAGAGACTTTCCCCGTGACCTTTCATACGGTTGGACTGGGAACACAATGGTTAAAGATAACCGAGGGTGCCAAAGAGAGCGTAAGCACGGACATCCCTGTTAAACCTAACTTTGTATTTTATTTCCAATTTGATAGCAATATACCGAGTCCACAACGAACAACAGACCCATTTCAAATTAACCTAACGGCCTATGACGCAGATGGCAATATAGCAGATTATGACCAGGCACCACAACTCAGCTGCACTATGGGCGCTCAGTATGCAAACCCGGATACTATACAATTTACTGATGGCAGAGGAAGTGCATGGGTTCAGGTAACAAAGATGGGAATGAATGTCCAGATTATTGTTGATGATGGTACTCATTCTCAAAAAAGTAATAACTTTAACGTGCTTGCTGGAAACTTTAACCAATTACTGGTGCTTCTGGATGGGGAAACCCATACCCCGGGACTAGGAAATGGGAAAGGTGGAACTCCAAACGCAATTAATGCCGGAGGAGCGACCACTGTTACTATTATCGCCTGTGATGATTGGTGGAATAACACGCCAATTCCAATGGAGATAAGCAATATAAGTTCTCTTACCGGGTATATACAGACACCAGTGCTTCCATTTAGCTT
>Ga0172363_10000408_pt1 | contig 31804 bp, 27 predicted proteins | sample LakKivs2_kivu2a2_FD_114541 | JGI IMG/M metagenome (GOLD analysis project Ga0172363, IMG submission 114541) | Sediment microbial communities from Lake Kivu, Rwanda - Sediment s2_kivu2a2 | ecosystem: Environmental > Aquatic > Freshwater > Lake > Sediment | place: Rwanda: Western Province, Lake... | reverse complement strand
TGAAAGTCCCTTCCCCCGCACCTTTTAAGAAAAGGTGCATCAAAAAGGAAAAAAGCACCTTTTAAGAAAAGGTGCATCAAAAAGGAAAAAAGCACCTTTTAAGAAAAGGTGCATCAAAAAGGAAAAAAGCACCTTTTAAGAAAAGCTGTGCTAAAACACTTAAGTGGGATTTCGCCAGAAATCCAACGAACTGATTAAAAATAATTAACACTAAATAAAAAATTTAGTCGAAAAATAAGACAATAAAAACAATGCCAAATAAAAATGCCTCTGTAGCTCAGTGGCTAGAGCGCCACCTTGGTACATTTCGTCCGGACGAAATGTTCCGAACGGAGTAACAGAAAGGTGGAGGTCGCGGGTTCAACTCCCGTCAGAGGCTTTGCGTCCTATGTTTCACATTATTTTTTCCTGAACTTTTTTCCTGAGCAGGATTTCTCTCACAAAAAATTTATATATTCTCTGATGAATTAGATTAAATGATGTTACCATGAATCTGCTGACGATTATTTTATTTGTTATCGGCATTCTCATTTTCCTCTGGCTTGGCTATATCATTGGAAGGAAAATTGAAGATAACGACTGGAAGCTGAACAAGCTGCCTCTGATTGTAAGGGACAGGCTGAAAACTTCAAGGGCTGTGCTTGGAGGACAGTTCAGCGAGCAATTAGCCCCCTATCTTCCGGATTTCAACTACAGCCCAACCGAGTGCAGATTTGTCGGCAAACCGATTGATTTCTTGGTATTCAAAGGAATGGACAATGACGCAATTGAGGAAGTGGTTTTTGTTGAGGTGAAGAGCGGAAAGAGCAAATCCTTAAGCAAGCGCGAGAGAACACTTAAAGATGTCATTGCAGAAAAAAGGGTCAGGTGGGAAAAGTACGAGATTCCAGATGATATTACAAAAAAGCCAGAAGAATAAGAATAGTTCAAAATTCTCTGATTTCTAAGATTATTTACACCATTCTATAGTAATAACGCTTAGAAAAATTTAAATATCACTTCATTTCTTTCCATTATTATGGACAATGACTTAATAAAACAGCTAACTATAATGAAACAGTTAAATAATTCTTGCTTGTCGCTCAAGCTATTTGAGAGAAGCAACATCTCTCTATTGGAAGAAATTTTAAACAAGGATTCGCAAGAATTAGAACGCCTTAAAAACCTTAAAAGGCAAGGCAAGCTGAATTTCGGGCCAATAGTAAAAGAATCTGAGCTTGAAGAACTATTCACCTCCCTTAAAGATGAGGTTGATAATTTCTTAGGTGTTTTAGATATAAACGCGCCAAAAATTGAATACTGTAGCAGATTTAATTTTTTCAGACCAGAACTTTTTAACAAGAACACATGCATTTCTTATGCCATAGCAGGTTCTTTTTTATTCTTTCCATTAAATTGGTTACTTCGTAACAACACTCATACTTCTCTTAATAGCTTTTTCATCATGAGCACCCTGGCTTTTATTCCCACATGCCATATGCTGAATACTTTGCGCTACAATGTTGACCACTATATTTCTGAAACAAATTCGATGCATTTGTTTAAAAACTCAAAAGCCAATCTGCTCCCAACCATGGGGCATGAATATGCTCATCATATCCAAAGGAAAATTCTTTTTGCAGGTGTTCATGATTTCGAGAAAAATTATTCTATCTTTAGCGAAGGAATTTCCAGAGGCGTCCAAAGGCATGTATCAAAAATATTTAAAGAAAAAGAAGATAATGAGGCATTTCTCTATGAGATTTTAAATTACAATGTTGAGGAAATGAAAAGACTATATCCAATCATGTGCTATGCCTTTGGCATAGAGCCGCAGCAGAGTCTGCTTAAGGCAAAAAACTTTATTGAAAAACATTATTTTGAAAATAACGAGCCCAATCGTTATCTGGCAAATGACTATCATGCCATAGGCAATTCTCTATTCTATGTTCTTGAAATCAAATTTGGCAGCAGCATTTATAAAGATGCCATCAAGGGCGATGTCAGCTTTCTAGAAAAATGAAATAAGATGAAATGAACATTCGCTCAATTTCGCTCAATCCTACTCAATCCGAAATATTTAAATAACAATTCCTTGTCTTTCTATCAGACGGGCTCGTAGTCTAGTGGTTATGACGTCTGCTTGACGTGCAGAAGGTCCCCGGTCCGAATCAACCCTTTTTGCAAGCAAATAACCCTTTAAAAAAGGGTTAATCGAAAAGAAAAAAATAACCCTTTAAAAAAGGGTTAATCGAAAAGAAAAAAAGCGTTGACGTAATTGCGTTTTGCTTTTCTTCGAGCGCAAAACGCCGATTTTGCTGATGCAAAATCAAAAAGTGTTGGCGAAAATCCGGGCGAGCCCATTTTTTAAAAAAAGAGTGCAAAAAGAGGTGTATTTATGAAAAAAGAGAGCAATGAAAATAAATCCAAATTCTTTTTCATACTGCTCCTGCTTGTGCTGGCTGTAATAGCATTTTTAATGATAAGACCCTTCATAGTTACAATACTTCTCGCTGCAGTTTGTGCCTATATCTTCTATCCATTCTACAAGTTCATCAAAAAGAGGATAAGAAGCGAAAACGTTTCTGCATTTATAGTGACCATTCTTATTTTTACCATAATCTTTCTGCCAGTATTTTTCCTCTTCAACACTCTGGCAGTTGAGATATATTCTTCATACAAAACCTTTCAACAAACTCTGACTAATACTTCATTTGTTGCTTCAGGCTGCACTGACAAATCTTTTGTTTGCAGCGTAATAAATTATTTTAATTCTTCTCTTGAATCCTCAGCTTTCAGGGCAAACTTGAACGAAATGATAAGGCAGGGTTCCAATCTTATACTTAAGGGCGTTTCCACATTTCTGCTTTCAATTCCCGGCAGGATATTCCAGCTTTTTGTCATGTTTTTCACACTGTTTTTCCTGCTTCGCGATAGCAGAAAGATTATACAAGGACTTAGCTATATAGTCTCCATAAAGCCAAGCCACGTGCATAAAATATTGAAAGAGTTTGACAATAGCCTGTATGCTGTTGTTTATGGCAATATACTTATTGCATTTGTGCAGGGTATTGTCGCGGCAGTAGGCTTTTACTTTTTGAAAGTGCCTTCTTTCATGCTCTGGGGCTTTCTTACAATAATAGCTTCCCTAATACCTTTTATAGGACCACCAATAATCTGGGCTCCACTTGCAATCTTTAGAATGGTAAATGGTTATATACTGCACAACAGCAGCATTTTTTGGAATGGAATAATAATTTTTCTCTACGGCTTTTTTATCATAAGCACCATTGACAACATTTTAAAGCCTAAGATAATTGGTGACAGAGCAAAAACACATCCTTTAGTAATATTTTTTGGAATTATAGGAGGACTAGCGTTTTTCGGTTTTGCAGGAATAATCCTGGGCCCGATAATACTTACGTTGTTCTGGACATGCTTTGACATCTACAAGACAGAATATCTTGGCAACAAAACATAAGGTTATCACATAAAAAATAAACAGCATAAAAATAAAATGATGTAAAATAATACGCCGAATTAATAATATGCAGAATTAATAAAAAAATTACAAAATATAGAAATAAAAAGTTACAGTTTAATAAAAATGAACATCAATTGAAAGAACACTAAAGCGGTGATTTGATGAAACTAAAGGTTAAGGATGTTGACATAAGCACTGGTGGCACGCACGTTGCAATAATGAATGAGAAGGATGCTGGAAAGATTGGGGCTTACAAGGGAGACAGAATACAGATAAAAAAGGGAAACATGGCAACTATTGCAATAATTGACATAGCAGAGAGCACAAAGGTGTTTCCTACAGGCACTATCGCGCTTTTTGAAGAGGTGATTTCAGAGCTAAAAGTGAATGAATCAGACATAGTTGATGTTTCCTTAGAGAATAAGCCAGATTCTATTCAATTCATAAAAAATAAACTAAATGGGAAAAGGCTTGCCTATCACGAAATTTACACAATAGTCAAGGATATTGTTGATAACAAGCTCTCAGAGTCTGAGATAACATATTTCGTGTCAGCCTGCTACATAAACGCATTAAATACAGATGAGACTGTTGGTCTGACAAAGGCAATGGTGGAAACCGGTGAGACGCTAAAGTTGGAGCCGCCGGTCTTTGATGTTCATTGCATAGGCGGCGTAGCTGGAAATAGAACTACACCAATAGTTGTTCCAATAGTTGCAGCAGCAGGGCTTGTAATTCCCAAAACAAGTTCAAGGGCTATAACTAGCCCTGCAGGAACCGCAGACACCCTGGAAGTAATAACCCCTGTTTCTTTTACAGTTGATGAGATGCGGAATATAGTAAAGCAGACAAACGGCTGCATGGTGTGGGGAGGCGCTGTATTATTAGCCCCTGCTGATGACAAAATCATAAAGCTGGAATATTCATTAGGCATAGATGCCCAGGCGCAGATGCTTGCAAGCGTTATTGCAAAGAAGAAATCAGTTTCTGCAACCCATGTTCTGATAGACATTCCGGTGGGAAAAGGTGCGAAGATACAGGATATGAGAGATGCTCTTTTCCTTAAAAAGAGGTTCAAACAGATTGGACAGCGCTTAGGCATAACATTTGAAGTGATGATAAGCAATGGTTCACAGCCAATAGGCAATGGCATAGGACCGGTTTTGGAGATGAAGGATGTGCTCAAGGTTCTTAAAAACAGCCCTCTTGCACCATTAGACCTCAAAGAAAAATCCATTTCAATGGCAGGTCTCATTTTAGAAATGGGAAGAAAAGCAAAAAGGGGCGATGGGAAAAGAATTGCAAAAGAGATTCTTGATTCAGGCAAGGCTTTTGAAAAGTTTGTTGAGATAATAAACGCTCAACATGGAAAAGTGCCTACAGAAAGCGACCTGGAGCCCGGCAAATTCAGTTATGCGTTCCCTGCATATGCTTCTGGAAAGATTGTGCATATTGACAGCAATTTTCTATCAAAAATTGCAAGAGCTGCCGGCAATCCTCAAGACAAAAAAGCTGGAGTTTATTTGCACAAGCACATGAATCAAAGAGTAACTATTGGCGAGCCACTGCTGACTGTTTATGCGCAGAGCAAGCAGAAGCTCTCTTATTCCATAGAACTGCTTAAGCAATCCGGCTTTGACGCTGTTATGATAAAATAATTATGATAAAATAAAAGAGAAATATCCAATATTTTTTCTAATTATTTTAACTTTATATTTTATGTGAGTTTCCCCTTATATTTTATATGAGTTTACTCAGTTTCCTAATCTTTTTTGCAGGGACTCCGCCCCACATCTCAAAATCTGGGATGTCTCTATCAACAAAGCTGTTCATTGCAACAACACAGTTGTCTCCTATCTCAACGCCAGAGCGTATTGTGCTGAATGCTCCTATCAAAGAATTCTTTCCAACAGTTATTCTGCCCAGGCGTATATGTTTTTTCTGTAAATTCATGGCAGAGCATGTTAACGTTCCAGCCTATCAATGCATTGTTTTTTATAGAAATTAACTGGGGATATAAGGGGTCAAATTCTGTGCCAATTGCAATGCCAACGTTCTTTCCTATTTTTATGCTCAATAATCTTAGAATGTGAACCTTGATTCCAAAAGGAAGATACTTGCAGATTCCAATCACTGCATAATTAAAAAGTGACCTTATGGGGTTTGCTATCCTGCTCCATTCAAACAAAGTATTTATCGTATCATTATGTTCTAACAATAGAACTTTCTCTTTTCCGTCTTTAATAAAGTCCTTGATCTTCTTCTTGTTTTCTTCGTTCATTCTTTCAAATATTCTTTGAAAATTGAGTATTTAAATTTTTGCAATCAATTTTATCAGTTTTTATAATCTTAAATATTTTCACGAGTAGGTAATCCGATATTCCAGTCATCAGCACATCCTTTTCTCTCAAAGGAATTTCTTTGTAGGGATTTTCCTTTTTCCGCAGAAAGATTCCATGGTGAATTCCAAGAAACGAAATCCAGGATTTCAGAATCATTTATTACGAACAGTATGCCCTGCTTATTGCTGAGTGGAAATTTTGGTTTTATTGCAACTGCAGATTCTGGCTCAATTTTCCCATTTAGCCTCATTTTGCTCTTGTTGTTTTCAAGAAAAATGTAATCAAGAGTTATTTCCTCATCTGTAGGATTGTAGAGTTCAACGAATTCCTCTTCGGCATCCTTTCCTTTTGCATCATAATATACTTCAGAAATAATGATGGAATCAGCTTTTGAGCAAGAATTTTCAAAATCTTCTTTTGTCCAATCTGATTTTGACAAAATACCTCTTCCATTCCAGACATAGTCAAATTCTTCAAGATATCTCTCTGCAATCTTCCTATCATTTATTATAAGCATATTTTCATCATTCCTGAAGTTTGCATTTTCAGTAGGATTGAAGCTCCCTGTTATCACAGTTTCATTGTCTATTATGAACACCTTATGGTGCATGGTGTAAGGATTATTGTCTGCTTTTACTTCTATACCATTTGCCTTTAGATATTCAAACTCTGAATAGTTTGAAATCTGTTTTTTCTCAAAAATTCCTTTCACCTTAATATTCTGTCCTGATTTTTGCGCAAGAACTTCTGAGATTTTTGCATCAGTGAAGCTGAATGTCATAAAAACAATGTTTTCTCTCGTTTTTTCTAATTCTTCAATCACTCTCTCTCTGCAATCATCTTCAGGGCAGAAATAATTTTTCACTAAAGTTTTGTTCATGATGATTGCTTTTCTAAAATCCGATATGCGAGTATTTTCATTGAGCTTTTCATTTTCAATTTCTGCTCTTAGCCAAAGCTCCTGAAACTTTTTCTCATAATTATCTGACAATATTTTTGATTTGATTATTGCAACATTGTTATTGTTGTAGTAAGAATCCATTTCTGTGGGATTGTAAGAACCGGTCAGCACAATCTTATTTTCAAATATGCAGAATTTGTTGTGCATTATCCCCTTTGAGGGAACTGCCCTGATAATTTTTCTGGCTATCAACGTTTCTTTTATTTCATTTTTCATCTTATCAAACATTTTTTCATCCAATGCAATATTGACCTCAGCAGATGAACTTTTGTTGATAAGCAGTTCGAGAAAGACATCATCTACAGTGTAGAATGCGCACTTAATAATCGAAGAACTTTCAATAAGTTCCTTGAGCCTTTCGGGGCACATTTCCCTTGGGCAGAAAAATATCTCTATATTTCCAGAATCTTCTGCAAATTCTTCAACACCTCTTGTGGTGATTTTATTTACATCTTTTATTTTATTGATAATGCCTTTTCCATTGTTCAAGTTTTCCGCTTCATTCACAACAATCGGAACCAGAATGAGAATAATTATGAAAAAAGGAATCTTCATTCTGTGCTTTTTGTAATTTTTAGAATTCAAATTGTTTGATAAATTCATACCTTATTATTACTTTTACCTTATTTATTTATATTAACCAGGAAATTCCGAAAATCTTCTGGATTCCTTATTTGCACTTATTTGTAGCCCTATTCACTCATATGTTCCCATGCATCCAGTCAATGCTCTTCAAAAACGCGAATTTTGTTCCAGGATATCTCTTTTCCAGCTTGTCAATCTCTTTAATTAGGGTTTTTTCAAAATTTTTTTCATTTTTTTCTGTTTTTTCCTTATCAATCTTACTGATTCGCAATTTCTTAAATTTCGCATAGAGCTCTATTTCCTTTTCAATCTCATTTCTCAAAAGTTTTACAAAAATTGAATTACATTTCTTTATAGAGAATCCTAAATATTCGGGCCTTTTGCCTGCAAATGTTTCCATTAAGAAATATTTTATCTCATCTTCACAACTCCACGGTATTATTATGACATTAATTTTATTTTTTGCTATAAACTTTAATAATTCCCTGTTTTCAAAAATGCTTTCATATGCTACCTTTGATTTTTTTTCAATGATTGCTATTTTTGGATTTCTTATGATTTTTTTTATGACAAACAGGTCAACCTTGGATTTTAGGCTCTCATTATCTATTAGAAGAATTCTATTTGAGGCTTTTTTTTTAGCACTGAGATTGAGATTCTTGACTATTTTCTCCTTTCTCAGCTGCTTCTTTATCCTCTTTTCAAAGACTCTGCTAAAGCATTCAGGACACATAACTGGAGAATACCTGAATTTCACGGCGCTTTTTTCCTTTCTGCACACTTCACACAGGCTCATTTCAATTATCTTCTAACAACATTCTTTATAATTTTTTTCCTTTTGCCAACTCTTTTTGATTTTTTCAGAGATTATTGCAAGCAAAAATAATTTAAACTTGTAATTCACCTAATCCGGATATCTTCCAATGCAGGTAGTTTGTTACTACTTTTATATACTAAAGAATAGAAAAGTTTAAATAGTAGTTTGTTTCACTCTAAAGTAGAAAATGATTATGTTCAGTTAATAAAATTATAATCTATCACCTCTTTTTCCCAAGCAAGCAGCCTTCGGGTTGCTTGCATGGGTTTTTATCAATGTTTTCTTTGTTGTAGATTATGTTCTAGAGATTTCTCTAAATGCCTTTTTTTGTAAATTAGAAATAAATATTTCAGCTATGACATGTATCTATATCATTATTTTCTTTTTCTAATATATTTATTGATTTTATTTTTTCTTTTTTTGGACGCGATTTTTTTGCGCATTTCGCTTAGAATTTCTTTTGTCACAATCTCTTTTTTTAAATATTCTTCATACTCAATTTTCTTTTTGATGTAAATTGCAAGAAGCATTCCAATGGCAAGCCCTGAAATAAACACCATGGTGATTCCTGCATAAATTTTATAGAAGTGGAATAGCAGATTTGTTTTCTGGAAATATATGTCTATATTGCTTAATTCAAGCGCATAGCCGGAATATATAAATGCAGAAGCAATGTCAGAATCCTTTAAGGAATTTGCATATTCATAGTAGCTGAAGCCGGCTATTGGAAACATCCCTTTTGAGCCCTGCATGAGTATTCTCTGCTTTGTAATTTCTAATCTTTTTTCTAATATTTTTTTTGTCTGATTCAATTCAACTTCAGAAACGCCCATGATTATCTCTGCTTCTGCCTTTGCCCTGCTTGCCTTGTCAAAGCAGGTTTCATATTTCTTCTCCTTCGAATCACTAATTGCATCTTCTATTTTTTCACTTGCGCTCGATAAAGGAATCTTTAAGAATAGTGCGGCGTATTGATAGCGCTCTTCTGCTTCTGCAATCTTGTTCAGGCACAATTCTTTCATGTTTTCCTCATTGAAATTGAACTTCTTGCCAGGCATTTTGAAGAATTCCTTCCAAAGTTCTGAGCTTACGATTCTCTCTTCTGCATATGCCAAATCATATACAGCGCTTTCCATATTCTCAGAGGCTATTTCCTTAATCGCATCATTGTAATATTTTTGTGCTTCCTCCAATCTTGAATTCACAATGACATACGCCTGCAATCCTGTTATTGTCTGATAATTCTTGTCCGATGTTGCATAAGAATCTTTGAGCTGTTTTTTTATGTCATCAGCATAAGAACACATTTCAGAATAATTCATCTTTTCAGCAAGCTTGTCCAAGAATCTTAATTTGACATTTGCGCCATAGCAGTAGCTTGCTGCAGAGTAGAAGTTTGCATTTTTCATTTCAGACTCTGCTTTAAGTGTGAGGTTTTTGGCGTTTTCATAATCCTTAAAATATCCTTTTATTTTTGTCAGATTATTATCCACTCTATTTAATTGCTCTTTTCGCTCATAAACTTCCTTTAGCAGTTTCTGGCTTCTTGCGCAAAGCTCTTGTGATATGTTTTCCATTATTTTTGAATAGGAAGGGTCAATCTTTATTTCGCCCTGAAATTCCCTCAGTTTTTTCCCTGTGAGCCCGTAAATCACTTCGTTAAGATCTGAGATTTCCAGAACTTCTATACCTGATTCCTTAGCATATTCCTGAATGCTGACATTTTTTGTATCGTTTATTTGCACCATTATATTTTCTCCTTCTGGAATGAACACCGTCTTTATTCCCGCATCTGCAGCTGCTTCAATCTTTGCCTTTATTCCGCCGACACTTCCTATTATGCCGCCAGAATTTATTGTGCCAGTAACTGTTTTCTTCTCGTCAATTTTCAGGTGTTTGAGTTCTGCATATGTTATTGCTGAGACTGCAGCGCTTGCACTCGGGCCGCCGATTATTGCAGAATCAGCCTTTATGGTGTAAAAAAAGTCATAGTTTGAACAAGATATTTCTGCTTCACTGCACGCAATCTCTTTTGCGAATCTTGTGGATATCTGCGTATCAAGCTTCATCAGCGGGAATGTTTCAACAAAAACCCTGCCGCTGCCAGGCTTTATAGTGAGATAGAGGTCTGCAACACTTCCCTCATAGCCGTTTTCTGTCTCAGCAACTGCCAGCAGTTTCATGTGTGCTGTAGGAAGAGATGACGTTAGATATAGAAACAAAAGAACTGAAATTAACAAAATTGAAATTAATAATATTATAGCAGCATTCTTTATTCTTGTTTTCCTCATTTTTTTGTTTTAATGATTTTTATATGTTATTCATTTCAATTATTTTGTTATTTTATCACACTATTTTTTTTAATTAGTTTTATTGTTTTTATTATCTTAATAATAATTTTTAGTCATAATTTTCAACTAAAATATTATTTTTCTAAGCTGATATTATTTTTTTTAATAGTTTTTGCTTATATTTTTTATCAGTTATTTTTTTCTTTTCTATATTTTTCAATTATATTTTTTATTCTATTTTGCATTATCTTTATCGCTATTGCTGTTATTATTAGCACTGTTTTCCATTTTCTTCTTCTTGTATTCTTCCTTTGAAGGGCAGTTTGGATTTATACAGAATTTCCAGGGCTTCTTTCCCTTGTAGAGTATCACTACCATGGGGCTTCCGCACTTCTCGCATTTTTCAGCAATCGGCTTTATTCCGCCGCTCTGCGGGATTCCGAATGTTGTTTTGCATTCTGGATATCTGTCACAAGCTATGAATCGCTTTCTTGTCTTTTTTGAAGTAATTATCTTAAGAGAACCCTTTTTGCATACTGGGCATTCTCCTATGAAGCTTGCAGTGTGTCTCGTTTCCTTGTAGGCGCTCTTCAAATCCTTTCCCACTTCTCTCTCTTTTTTGGTGAATTTCTCGAGCACTTTCAGAAGAACTTTTTTTGCCTCTTCAAGCACTTCTTCCCTTTTCTTCTTTTTTTCCATGACCATGTCTGATTCTATCTCAAAATGCCTTGTCAGCTCTTCGTCAACTATTTCCGGGCAGTACTTTTCAAGTATCTTTTCAGTCTGGATTCCAAGCTCTGTGGCTTCTATCAATTGTCCCTTCACATAACCTCTTCTGAAGAGCGTGTCTATTATCTGTGCTCTGGTAGCCTTTGTGCCCAGATTCTTGTTTGCAAGTTCTTTTACAAGAGAAGCAGGAGAGTATCTCTTTGGCGGCTGGGTCTCTTTTTCCAATTCTTCGATTGACTTTACCTTTATCTCGTCTCCAATTTCAACACGGGGCACCTCAACCTCTTTTGAGATTGCATATGGCTCATACAATGAATACCATGCTCTTTCCAGGGTTGTCATGCCGTTTGCAACAAACATTTCATCTTCTACACTCAGCTCCACCACAACTTTTTCTTTCACTGCCGCCTTTCCAAATGTTGCAATGAATCTCTTGACAATCAAATCATATATCTTCCTTTCCTCCTCGCTTAGTTTTTTGGGAGTTATGCCTGTAGGATAGATTGCTGGATGCGCAGGATCTGTCTTGCTTCCATTGTTTGGAACAAGCTTTACAGTTTCAACTGTCCTGAAGAGTTCCTCCTTGCTTAAGATTCTTGAATGTCCAGAAAGCATAAGCGTAAGTTCTTTTATTTTCTCAACATAGGCGTCGTTTGCGTACAAGCTCTTCATTATACTTACAAAACCTATTCCGAACGGCAGCTGCTGCGAGGATGTTCTTGGGTATGATATCAGCCCGTCGGTGTATAGCGATTGTGCAATTTCAAGGCATCTTTTCGGGTTTATCCTGAAACAGCGGTATGTTTCCATCTGCAGCGTTGTCAGGTCAAAGGGATTTGGTGCAAACTTTTTCACTTCTTCCCTCTGAACATTTTTGACAAAGCATTTTCTTTCAGAAGTTTTTTCCATTATGTCATCAGCTTCTTTCTTTTCCCAGAATTTGTTTTTCTTGTGCCACGCCTCTATTTCGTCGCTTTCTGCTTTGCCCAGAAGCCTTATCTGCCAGTATTTTTTTGCAACAAAGCTTTTTATCTCCTCTTCCCTGTCCACGATTATTTTGAGCGTCGGGCCCTGCACCCTTCCGCTGCTGAGCACCATGAATGTGCCTGCTGTTTTCATGGCAGAAGTCAATGCTCTTGAGATGTTTATTCCGTAATAATAGTCCATCTCATGTCTCAGTAGCCCGGCTTCTGCCTGCCCCCAGTCTATTGTAGGCATTTTGTTTTCATAGGCGTTGACCAAATCTGGTTTTGTCAGTGCAGAAAACTTCATCCTCGAGCCGTCCTGCTGCTTGCATGCGAATCTTAATACATTCAGCCCAATAACTTCTCCCTCAACATCATAGTCTGTTGCGACAGTGAAAGCATTTGCATTTGCTGAAATCTTTTTCAGGACATCAAGATATTTTTTTGAGAAAGAGCTGCTCTTGCTCATCTTTGACAAAGGAACCCACTCCACATCAAAAACAGGATATTTCCATTTGTTGCCGCCTTTTTCCATCAGCCCGAATAGATGACCGACTGCGCATCCAACGAATATCTTCCTGTTTTTATGAGTGATTTCATAGTAGGGTGCTCCCTTTTCTGAGTCTTTGTTCACTTTGTCGTCAGCAAGCGCATTTGCAATCTTAAGCGCAACTTTCGGTTTTTCAGTTATTATTAGCTCATAGCCGTCTGACTTACTGTCTGGCTTAATCTGTTTTTCCCTTTTTGGTTTTTTCTCTGCTTTCTGTAAGCTTTCCTTGCTAGTTTTTTTAGCAGGCATTTTTCCTCTTTAATTAAATCGGTAATTAATATATGATTAATATTTTTTTCCTATTTCTTTTTGTTCAAATCAGCATTTCATATAAAAAACTTCCGATACTTCCAACGAAGAGGGCAATTCTAATCGCTAAAACTAATCACTAAAAAATTCTGCCTTTAACCCGAAGATATAAACTTTGCAACGTTGAATCTCTAAATTTTGAGGGAAAATAGAGTCATAAGCAACATAATTTTCACAGATTATCAAAAACAGTTTTAGAACAGTTTGAAAAACAGTTGCAAATTTAATCAAAAGTTTTGTCAAATAGGGTTAAGTTATGAAAAACATTTTCTGTAAACGTCCCAATTCGAAAGCTTTAAAAATAAATGCCATTTCCACGCTTCTCATGGCAAAATTAAGAAACGCATGTTCATACAGACGGGTAAAGAGACCGTATACAAGAATCTCTAAATTCAGGAAGAAATCCTATGTCAGGATGGACCCTAATATCAAGATTGTCAGATTTGACATGGGCGATCCTAAGAAGAAATTCCATTACAAATTGACTCTGCATTCAAAAACTATACTTCAGATAAGACAGGAAGCCATTGAGTCAGCAAGGCAGATAAGCAACAGAATTTTGGAAACCAAGCTTGGAAAGACAGGCTTCTCTCTTAAAATAAAGATTTATCCGCATCATGTTCTAAGACAAAAAGCATTTGCATCTGGCGCTGGCGCTGATAGAACAAGCACTGGAATGTCAATGCCTTATGGAAAACCCGTTGGTGTTGCTGCACAGATCAGAAGAAAGGGAAAAGAGCTCTTTGAAGTGCATGTTGATGAGCCTGATATTCAAGTAGCAAAGAAAGCGCTAAAAGAAGCGTCTTATAAGCTGCCGTGCCCTTGTCAAATCAAAATAACAAAGATTGCTTAAATTCTTTTGTTTAATGCTTTTATAATATATGTTTAATTCTTTTTTTGAACTCTTTTTGAACTTTTTTGAAAAAAGATTTAAATCAGTTCTTATTATTTATCTTTTATGAGCAAGCCAATTAAGAGATCATTGATTCTCGACTTCATTGAGAATTATGCTTTCAAATGCGATTCTTGCGGAACAGTCTCAAAACCGATTTTCATCTGTAAATGGTGCAAGCAGCCCATGAAGCTGAAAGAATGCCACTTCTTCCATCTGGTACCGCCCTCAAGAGGGGGCGCTGAAGACATCTCTAATGTAATAATGCTATGTCCTAGATGCAGCAGTAAGATTGACCTGATAAGAGAGAAATTGAGAACGCAGAGAAACAAGAGGCTTACGCATTATTAATTGTCATAGATAAGAATTCTTCACATTTTTTGTGTGTAGATGAATTGCCTTTTGATTGTTATTTTTTGTGCAGGCAGATGTTTTTTATAATTTTTTTCTTAGTATTTCTTTTTTTTATGACGGTTTAGCCATTTCAGGGCTTTGCAGTTTATTTGTTTCTTTTTTTGTTCTTCCTTAGCTACGAATTATAATTATTTTTTTCTTAGCCATCATTTCTTAAGCTATTATTCTCATCTTATCCATGCTTACCAGCACCATATTTTTTTTTTAAAAAAATTACATTTTTTATACTAAGATTTTTTCTTCCTTTTATTACAAGTTTTTTAGAAGAATGATTAAAAGAATAATCAATATTCTGATTTCTTATGCATTTTTTCTCTATAGAAACCTTGAGCTTCTCTTGTGATAATTTCCTTAAGCTCTTCAGAATCCTTTATTGCATTATATTTTTTTTCTATAAGTTGTGCGTTCCTGATTATTTTTTCTGTTTTCAAATCTGTTTTGCTTATATATGTAATAAGATGCTTTCCCATACGATTTATAATTTCAAACAGCTGCTCCTGCTTTTCCAAAGAAGAGCTTTCATCCGGGTCAAAAACATAGATTATTGTATTTGCAGCATACTTCATTGCAAGATATGCCTGCCTTTCCATAGCATTCATCTTGTCTTCCCTGCTCAATGTTCCTGGAGTGTCTATCACTTGAATGTCCTTGTCTGCTCCCCTGAAAATCTGGGAGTTTGTATAGCCGAGCATTATTGATTTTGTTGTAAACGGGTAAGCTGCTATCTCCGGCCTTGCATCAGTTATTTTTGAAAGCAGTGTGCTTTTTCCCACATTTGGAAAGCCGGCGATTGCTACAGTAAACATATCCTTAAGCAGCGGATACTCTTTCATTGTTTTTGATGCCTCTCTTAAAAATCTCAAATGTTTATCTATTCTTTTCACAACAGAAGCGCATCTGCCATCAAACGCTCTCCTGTAATGTTTTACCGCAAATATTTCCTTGCTGCTTCTAATCTTTCTTCTGTAAACTCTTGAGAGCTGTGAGAGCTTCTTGCGGCACCAGTTGATTGAAGCCAGTGCCTTCTTAGCCTCTCCAATGCCAATTGTGCAGTCAATCAGCTCCTTATAGAATCGTGTAAGCCTTTCTAGGTTTGGAAAGGAGGTTGATATTTTTTCAAAACTTTTGCAGAGTGCATTTTCAATTGTTTCTATGTGCAGAGTCTCCAATTTCTTGGTTAACTCCAGCTCATAATCCCTTCTTAATCTAGTCTTCTTATGCCTCTTTTTCTTCTCTAGAATTTTCTTTGCTGTTTTTTCCTTAACAAAAACTTTTTCAGAATTCTCCCTAGCTCTTTTGAAGGCGCTGTTAATATAAAAGTCAGCATCGCCGACGTTCAGTGTTGCAAATTCCCTGAAATCCTCTCTGAAATCTTCCATGACGGCTATGTTTTTGTTCCTTTATTTATATGTTTTTGTAAAAAACAACAAACTTGAGCTGAGCAATTAAATCTTGAGATATCAATTATTTTTTAGTTAAACTTAAATATGCATTCAACTACGATTATTCTGTTATTTTGGTGAGTGCCTTATGAAGATGATGTTTGTCAGAATCAAAAGAGTGAATGTCAGGAATTTCATACCCTCTACAAACACTGCTAATTTCGAAGTTGTTTATGAGGATGTGAATAAAAAAGATTCCTTTATTGAAAATCTTCAAGTTGACAGCCGTGCTGTTGCTGCAATGTTGAGAAAGCTGATTGAAATTGAAGAAAGAGCCAACTATGACAAAGAAACAGGCACTGTGCGCATAGTGATTGAAGATAAGGAGATTGTAAAGGAAAAACTGAGAAACTTTATAAATGAGATTATTTCTAATGCTTCACAGCTCAAGAGCACAGCTCCTGAGCGCTATCTTGATACAATTTCAAGAATAGACAAGATGAGTTTAGTTTTTTAGGGGTGGGCTTATGTACTATTACAGAAAAAGAACTGTCAAGCTTCTTCTTATATTGCTGATAATATTTGCAGCCATCTTCTTTTTCACAATAAGAAATCTTGAATTCCAGGTTCAGAGTTCTATTTTTGCATTGGGCATTCCCTATGAGAACTGGATTGTTCTTGTATTCTCTGTTGCAGCAATTGCCAAAGTGGTGTTTGAGTTGTACAGGATTGAGTCTCATTCCAATTATGAAATGCGCATAAGAAAAGAAAAAACCTATTATTGAAAATTTGTCCAGCATTCTCCCAAGATTTACCCCAAAAGGAATCTCTGCGGACTCTGGTCGATATCAAGAAAATAATCTGCTTCTTCCATCAGTTTTGAAGAGCAGGATTTACCAAAAGCCATCACTTCAACTCTGCAGCCGAGCGCTCTCTTGAGATGTTGCATTAATGGCAGAAAATCTCCATCTCCTGAAACAAGCACAAGCGTGTCAATCTTCGGAGCTAATTCTATTGCGTCCATCGCTATGCCAATGTCCCAGTCGCCTTTTTTTGCCCCGCCATAGAACACTTGAAGGTCCTTTGCCTTCACTTCATAACCGATGTTCTGCAGCGCGTCAAAAAAATTCTTCTCATCCTTCACGTCAGCGCTTATAACATAGGCTATTGCTCTCACAAGTTTTCTTCCCTTAGTAGCCTCTTTTAGAAGCTCCCTGAAGTTGACTTTTGCCTTGTAAAGGTTTCTTGCAGAATAATACATGTTTTGAACATCTACCAGAACAGCTACTCTTTGCTCCTTGTGCTGTGACTTCACCATATAGCGCACCTCTCTTTAATAAATATCTTATCTCTGATTTAATAAATCTTATCTCTGATTTAATAAATCTTATCTTTCATTTAATAAGTATTCTATCTCTAATATTTTCAATATCTTATGACTTATTTATTTTTGCTTTTTATAACTTATTATATGTGCCTATTATAACTTATTTATCTGCTTATTTTTTCAGCGTGCAGGCGCACGGCTTATAGCCCTTTTCCTCAGCTTCCTTGGAATTTTTGAAAAGTAACTTGTTTTTCTGCGCTATTCGCTGTGCAAAAGGGCAGTTCTTCAGATGATATTTGTCTGATTTTGCAGAAGATACAAAAACATTTTCCTGTAATGCTTTATCTTGTAATGTTTTGTCTTGAAATGCTTTATTCTCCTTTCCTTCTTCTGCTTTTTCTTTTTTCCCTTTTTCTTTTCTTTGCTCGCCTTTTCTTATTATTTCTTCCTTTTCTACTGTTGTCTTTTTCTCTCCTTCCAAATCCAGCTGTGCTTTGTCAAACAATATATTGCATCGCTTGCAATAGAATTTGTATCTGTCATTTCCCTTGACATCAGAGCCGCACAGCGGGCAAGCGTTCTTTATAACAATGATTTCAGAACTTTCATCTTCAGAATGAACAGCGCTTCCCATCTGCATTTTTTCTTTCATTTTTCCTCTTAAAAAGTTAAAGACAATAATTAATTTTTAATATTATTAGTTTTTAATATTTTTATCAAAAATTGCGAGAATACAAAAAAATCGAAGATTTTTTGTACATAAAATGCTTTGCATTTTATTGTACTTTGGGCTTTAGCCCAAAGATATTTATTATCAACTTTTATATTTATTTTTAGTTTTTATATTTATTTTTCCAATATTTTCACAAAATCGTCTCTCATTTTTTATAAAAACTTTTTTTAATAAAATACTTTATATTCAAGATAATTCATTTCAAATAATTAAATAATTTTTTTACTAAAAATTTGCTGGGGTCTAAATCCCCGCACTCTCTAAAATCCACACCTTATCTCGCCATTTTAGTGAACGATTTTTAATCCCAACGAGTTTTTGTTATTTATTAAACAATCTTTGGTTATGTCTGTTTTAGTTATATCTATTTTTCTTTTACAAAATTATATGCTGATTCTGCTGCAATTGCGCCCTGGGCTGCAGCTGTTATAACCTGCCTCATTCCAAAATTCGTGACATCGCCTGCAGCGAAAATTCCTTTGACACTGGTTTCCTGCTGCTTGTTTATTTTTATGTAGCCGTCTTCATCTAATTCAACACCCAACATATTTGCGAGTTTAGTCGCAGGAGCTCCTCCTATTGCCACAAAGATTCCATCTACTTTCAATTCCTTGCCTGTGTCCAAAACAATGCCTTCAACACTTTTTTCTCCTTTTATTTCACTCACATTGGCGTTTGTTATTATCTGTATTTTTGGATTATTTTTCAATGATTCAATCAAGCCAGGGGTGGCTCTCATCTCTGTTTTCCTGTATATTATGTAAACCTTTGAAGCATATTCTGCCAGTTTCATTGCATATCTGGCTGCTGACTCGCTTCCGCCAACTATTGCAACTGTCTTTTCCTTGTAGAAAGGTGCATCGCAGGTTGCGCAGTAACTTACTCCTCTTCCAGTGAATTCCTCTTCTTTCGGGACATTCAGCTTTCTCTTTTCAGTGCCTGTGGCAAGCAATATTGTTTTTGCTTTATACTTATTTTTTTCACTGTCTTCTACGATAAATATGGTATATCCCTTTTTTATGTCAGCAATTTCCGCCTGCTTTATTTCTATGCCGAATTTTTCAGCATGCTTCCTGAATTTTTCCATGAGATCGAATCCTGTTATTGACTCAAATCCAGGGTAGTTTTCAACAAGAGGCGCCTCTGCAATTCCTCCTCCAAGTTCCTTGGCAAGAATTATCGCTTTCAGTTTATAGCGCGCGGCATATATGCCTGCTGAGAATGCTGCAGGTCCCCCTCCTATTATAACTAAGTCGTACATGTCAGTCACCTTCCCTTTTAAGTTCTCTTTTATATTTTCAATATTTCCCTTCATACCCTTTACTTTGGCTGTTATTTTCTTGAAAAGCATTTTAATCTAGTGAAATATGGCAGTTATTTAAAGGTTTTTGTTAATACTTTTTGCAAAATATCTTTTTTAATTATTTTATATAACTTTATTTATTAGATTATATTTAATTTTTTGTTAACCTTGTGCAATACATTTTATTTTTATGCAATAAATTTATATCAATCTTCATGATTATTAATTGCTTATTTCATTTATCTGTATTTTATATTTAAGTGTTTACCTCATTTCTAGTTCATTTCATATTCTTTTTAAACAGCTTTTTTTATCTATGTTTTTACCACTTTTTAGCACAATATTTATATATCTACCAAATGTTAATTCGTTTATAATTATCTTGGGGGCGCATCAGAACTAAAAATGAAAATACAATTCTATCCTGTAGATATCTCCTACAAAACAAGAGGTGAAAAAGCTGAAATACACATCTACGGCAAAGACTCTAAAGGCAACCCTATTCTTGTAATAGTCAATGATTTTCAGCCCTATTTCTGGGCAGTCCTGAAATCAGAGCTTGAGAAGAAGAAGGGATTTGAAAGAGCAGAAATTGAAACTTCTGAAGAAGAAATCATACCTATAACTTCTAAAAAAAATTCTGAAATCTATGAGCGGATAAAGGACATAAACATACCAAGAGAAGACAAGCGAAGAATTACAGCCAGCAAGATTGAAATTGCAAAAAAGAAATTTCTTGGAAAAGAGATTGAAGCACTAAAGGTTTTTGCTGAGTTGCCTTCGGATGTTCCAGAGCTCAGGCAGCAAGTTAAGGATTTCGGCTTTGAAACATTTGAAGCTGACATACCATTTGCACGAAGATTCATAACTGACAGAGACATTATTCCAATGACCTTGCACGAGGCAGACGGTGAATTCATAAACCAGCGTTCAAGGGTTCCTGTATTTCAGGCAGAATCTCTGCAGAGAGTTTCTGACGAGCTTATGGAAAATTTGAGAGTGCTTGCATTTGATATAGAAACCTATAATCCGGTTGGCAAGATTGCAATTCCAGAGTCAGACCCGATTATAATGTGTGGATTCTATGGAGAAAACTTCAAAAAGGTTCTAACCTGGAAGCAGTTCAATACAGCGCCTGACTATGTTGAATTTGTTAAGGATGAGAAAGCGCTTATTGAAAAATTCAAGGAGATTGTTGAGGAATACAAGCCAGATGTTATCACAGGCTATTTCTCAGACGGATTTGATCTTCCATACATAAAGAAAAGGGCCGATTTTCACAGGGTAGAGCTTGACATAGGTTTGGATTACAGCCCTCTAAGCATAAAAAGGGGACATATAACCACCTGCAGGGTTGTAGGAATTCCTCATATAGATATGTTCAGATTCATCAGAAACATAGTTGCGCGCTCCCTCGACACAACTGCATTGACGCTTGACTCTGTTGCTAATGAATTGCTCGACGAAAGAAAAGAGGATGTTGACATTGAAAATCTTGCATTTGTATGGGATAATCTCCCTGAAAAGCTTGAGGAGTTCTGCAAATACAACCTGAAAGACGCGATTCTCACTTATAATCTTCTCACGAAAACAATGCAGAATCTTCTGGAGCTTATGAAGATAGTGAGATTGCCCATTTATGATGTCAGCAGGATGAGCCTCAGTCAGATTGTTGAATGGTATTTGATAAGAGAAGCAAAATCATTCAACGAGCTAATACCCAATAAGCCCTCTTATGACGAAACTGTTCAGAGAAGGATACAGACCTACAAGGGCGCTTTTGTTTTTGAGCCGCAGCCTGGGCTTTACAAGAACATAGTTATCTTTGACTTCAGAAGCCTGTATCCAAGCATAATCACCACTCACAATATTTCTCCAGACACTCTCAACTGCGGTTGCTGCTCTGAAGAAAGGGATGAGGTGGCTGAACTTACAGACTGGTTCTGCAAGAAAAGAAAAGGCTTCATCTCAACAGTTATAGAAGACCTTATTACGAGAAGGATGCGCATCAAGCAGATAATGCTGTCTGCCGATGATAAAGACAAAAAGCTTCTCAAGGCAAGAGAACAGGCGCTAAAGACTATTGCAAATTCAATGTACGGCTATATGGGATTCTTTGCTTCCAGGTGGTATTCGATAGAATGCACAAGAAGCATAACTGCATACGGCAGGCATTACATAAAGCAGGCAATAGACAAGGTAGCAAAGGCAGGTTTTAAGGTGCTTTATTCTGATACTGATTCTGTATTCCTAGCTTTAGAAAATAAGACGAGAAAGGATGCTGAAAACTTCCTGCAGAACATCAACAGGGAACTGCCTAGGCTTATGGAGCTTGAGTTTGAGGGCTTCTATCCTGCCGGGATTTTTGTATCTGCAAAGATTGGCGACTTTGGCGCTAAGAAGAAGTATGCAATCATGTCTGAAAGCGGACTGATAAGGATAAGGGGTTTTGAGACTGTCAGGAGAAACTGGTCCATAATAGGCAAGGAAGTTCAGGAGAAGGTTCTTAACATAATACTCAAAGAGCAGGATGCGAAAAAAGCGTTTGACTATGTAACAGACGTAATTAACAAACTTAGAAAAAAAGAGATTCCTCTTGAGAAGCTTGTAATATTCACGCAGTTGCAGAAAGACATGGACTCTTACACTGCTGTAGGCCCGCATGTGGCTGTTGCCCAGCGGATGAAAGCATTGGGAAAACTGGTGGGTGCCGGTTCCATGATAAAATACATAGTTACTGAGGGCAAAGGAAGAATCAGGGACAGGGCAAAATTAGTTGAAGAAACTTCGCAGTCAGAGTATGATGCAGAATACTACATAAAAAACCAGATAATCCCCTCTGTTGGCAAGATATTTGAGGTGCTCGGATATAAGGAAGAGGAAATTCTCGGAAAATCAGAAGAGAGCAAGAAGCAGCAGAACTTGAACACCTTCTTTGGAAAATAATGTTATATCTATAATATGTATTTTATTTAATTTTCTTTTTTTTACTATTTTTTAGTTTTATTCTAGTTTTATTCAAATGTTAAAACATATTATTTCAGCAAATATTTTATATTCTCAATATCTTCTCAAAATATGGCTGTAAACAGATTATAGAAAAACTTGAAGCCGTCAAATGGCGGTATTGGAAGCATATTGAATATGAAGAGGAACATGTTTATCCTTGCGCTGAGCAGCAGCATGATTTTATATTTCTCCTTAACATGTTTTTTCTTAAGAATATAGGAGCTTATCAGCCACAATGCTAAATTAACAAGGGGACCTGCTACAGCAACCAAAGCATATTGGAGCTTTGAAGCGTTTCCTGTTATCTCCACAAATGCAGGAACAAAGATTATGAAGCCAAAGCGCATTATCTTCATAATCAGTCCTAAACCGAGCCAGAGATATGCTGCGTGAAAAACTGCCTTTAAACCAAAAGCAGTTGCTACAAACTTATGCCCAAACTCATGCAGGATTATTGCAGGCGCTATTATCATAGCTGCATTCTTGAAATCATTGAGATTTATTCCAAGAATACTTCTGTAATGCTTTCTATACTTCAAATCTTTTGTGAGCGGTTCATATCTTTCACGCTCAATTCTTGGAACTTTGAATATATCAGAGAATATTATACCCATAAAAACAGTTATTATTCCAATGTCCAAGATTTCCATCGGGCTTATTAGCATTTTTATTCAGATTGAAGGGTGCTGTTTAAAAAAGTTTTCCCTATTGCATATGCTTTAATTCTTTGCTCTAGTTGCTTTGGTTATTTTTGTGTTTCTTTAATAAACCAAAACTTTATATAATAAGAGCCAATTTTTCCCCGACACAATGGAAACAAAACCAACAAAATCAGAAAAAAAAGTAAACAAAAAAGTAAACGAAGACAAAAAAAGCAGTGAAGGCAGTGCAAAATCTATTACACAGGGAAGTATTGTTTCAATAACCTATGTCGGCACTTTTGACGACGGACAGATATTTGACCAGATGGATGAAACAGAGCCCCTGAAATTCACAGTTGGAGAGAACAAGCTGCTTCCTGATTTTGAGAATGCTGTTGTTGGAATGAAGCTGAATGAGGAAAAGGCAATAAAACTTACTGCAGAACATGCCTATGGCAATGTGAATGAAAATCTTGTTCAGCAGGTTCCCAGGCAGATTTTTGAGGGGAAAATTGATATAAAGCCTAATATCAGGATTATGTTCAAAACTCCTGAAGGGAACAATGTTTATGCAAGAGTTCTTGAGATTGGTGAAGATGCTGTAAGGCTTGACTTCAATCATCCTCTTGCAGGAAAAAATCTGAATTTCAAAATAAAAGTTATTGCCATAGAATAAATGGGCAAAATAATAGGTAAAATATTATGACAAACAGTAAATAATAGGCAAAATATTATAACGAATAGTAAACAAATAATATAATGAACCTGTAAATGAACGTTATAGAAACATTGTAGATAATAAAAATGAACATCATATAATGAAAATTATATGATAAGCATATAGTAATTTATTAATAATGAGTATATAATACATAGTTTATAATAAATAATGAGTATATAATACATAGTTTATAATAAATAATTAGTATAATTAATAGTTAGCGAGCAAGCAAACAAAAAAATCAGGAAAAAACACAAACATAGGCAAGAAGCAAAACAAGAACCCTGAAATATCTGAAGTACCTTTTCATTTACAAATAAATTTAAAAACTTCTATTCTTTTTTGTTTTACAATGACATACTTAATTGCTCTTTTGAGTTCTGGGAAAGGCACATGGGCTTATGTTGCCGAACTCATAAATAAGGAAGACTGGGAAAAGGTATTTCTTGTTACAAATGATTTTGGAAGGGAAAATTTCCAGAAGAGGGTCAAGCTGAACAAGAATATAGAATTTGTAGTCATAGACCCTGAGCTTTCTATTCCTGAACTTGTCAGTGCTATTCTGAAAGGGCTTGAGGGCAGGATTGCTGACACAGAGGTTGCTCTTAACATAATCTCTGGAAATGGAAAGGAGCATACTGCAGTCTTATCAGCGCTTCTAAAACTTGGGCTTGGTGTAAGGTTTGTTGCATTGACCCCAGAAGGGATTATTGAGCCATGACAAAATAATTTCTTTAATTTCTTATTTTGATGTGTTAAAGTTGTCAAACAGTGAAGCAATCAAAAATTTTATAAACAGATGCCTTTTTTCAATCTCGCATGGCTGAAAATACTGTAGAAGAACATTCCGGCGAAGAAGTGAAAGAAGAGAAGAAAAAGGAACCAAGAGAAAAGGCACAAAAAGAAGTAAAAAAAGCTTCTGGCAGAACTTCCGCAGGAATTGCAGGCATTTTTGATTCTATTAGAGACATTTATGTAAATAAGTATAAGACACTCTTTGCTATTTCAATAATAGTATTTTTCTTATGCCTCGGGCTCCTTGTTTTCAACACCATGAGGACAGGTGAACTCTTCCAGAAAGACATTTCTCTAAAAGGAGGCGTTGCTGTAACAATATCAAAAGAAGAGCTTAATCCAGTCATAGTAAAGGATGTCCTCACAAAAGCTTACCCTGCAGCAGACATTAATGTCAGGCTTCTGAAAAGCGCAGGAGTTACAGCAGGTGTGGTTGTCGAAAGCTCAGATTTGACAGCAGATGATATAATCTCAACACTAAAGAGTGGGCTTATTGGAATAACAATTTCGCAATCAGACTACAGCGTTGATATGATAGGCTCATCATTGGGAGAAGCCTTTTTCAAGCAGACCACAATCGCAGTTTTCCTCGCTTTCCTGTTCATGGCAGTAACAGTGTTTCTCTATTTCAAGAATCCACTTCCATCCTTGTTTGTGGTATGGTGCGCCTTTTCAGATATAATGTCAACCCTTGCGGTTGTTTCAATATTTAACATCAGGATGTCTTCTGCAAGCATTGCAGCCCTTCTTATGCTTATAGGTTATTCTGTTGACACAGACATCTTGCTTACAGCAAGAGTGCTTAAAGGAAAGCACTTGAGCATAATTGAGAGAATACTTGGTTCTGTTAAAACAGGATTGATGATGACTCTCACCACAATAGGAGCACTCCTTGCAGGATACTTGTTAACGCAGTCAGATGTCATAAAGCAGATAATGCTTATACTGATTATAGGACTCATATTTGACATGTTCTACACATGGATTACAAATGCAAATATTTTAAGAATTTACATGGAAAGAATTGAAAAGAAGAGAGCAGAAAAACTACACAACTATTAGACAGCCCAAATCATAAAAAAAATATTTACAAAAACATTCAAGGAAATATCAAAATGTCAAAGATAAAGCAGATATTTACAAATTTTAGAGTATTGATAGCTTTGTTCTTTTTAGTTGCAACAGTAATAGCGATATATCCGAATCCTTTCAGAGAAGGCGCAGCAATAAGAAGCGTTGTCCCAAACAGCTCGGCAGCAATTGCCGGCATTAGCAGTCCGGTTGCAAATGCTGCTCCAATGTCTAGAGAGTTTATAGCATACATAAATAATATCCGCATAAAGAACTCAGATGATTATTATAATGTTGTTAACAGCTTGAAGCCGAATATAACAGTTCAGATAAGAACCAACAAAGCAGTTTACAAACTTATTGCACCTGAAACAACAATGCCGAATTCAAATGTTTTAGACCTTGGAATAAGGATTTATGACGCTCCAACTTCCAACATCAGAAAAGGACTTGATTTGCAGGGCGGTACAAGGACCATACTCAAGCCAGAGGCGAATGCCACAGAAGATGATATTAGCATGACAATAGACAGCATGAAACAGCGCCTTAATGTTTATGGATTGAGCGATGTTGTAGTAAAGCAAATATCTGACCTTTCAGGCCAGAAATACGTCCTTATTGAGATTGCAGGCGCCTATGAAGATGAAGTAAGGCAGTTGATAGCAAAACAGGGAAAATTTGAAGCAAAGATAGCCAATGACACAATATTCATAGGTGGAAAAGATATAACCTATGTGTGCAGGACTGCTGATTGTTCAGGCATAGATCCAAACACCGGATGCAACAAAGTTGAAGATAGATGGTATTGCAGATTCAGGTTCTCTGTATCATTAAGCCCAGATGCAGCTCAGAGGCAGGCAAATGCAACACAGGATCTTGCTGTCGTGCCGGGAACTGACCAAGGTTATCTGAATGAGACACTTGATCTTTTCCTTGACAACCAGAAAGTTGATTCTCTCAATATTGCAGAAGAACTAAAAGGCAAGGCTGTGACTGATGTCGCAGTTTCTGGCTCTGGAGCAGGCTCCACAAAGAATGAAGCGATTTATGATTCATTGAAAAATATGAAAAGGCTTCAGACCATACTGATTACAGGCTCTCTTCCAATAACGCTTGAAGTGGTGAAGACAGACAGCATATCTCCAGTGCTTGGAGAGGAAGTGCTAAGAAACACTTTCCTGGTGCTCTTCGTAGCAATATTGACTGTCAGCATAATTCTGTTTGGCGCTTATAGGAAACCCAGGATTGCCGGAATAATAATGCTCACAGGAATCTCTGAACTTGTAATGACAGTGGGTTTCTTGACCCTTATAGGATGGAATATAGACCTTGCTGCAATTGCCGGCTTGATAACAGCAGTTGGTGCAGGAATAGACGACCAGATTGTGATGACTGACGAAGCATTGCATGGTGAGCGCAGAAAGGTTTTCAACTGGAAGGAAAAGATAAGGAATGCTTTCTATATAATAACAGGCGGATTTTTTACAAACCTTGTGGCAATGTTCCCGCTGCTGTTTGCAGGCGCAGGCATACTCAAAGGATTTGCAATAACAACCATAGTCGGAATCACAATAGGAATCCTGATAACAAGACCAGCTTATGCTGAAGTAATTCAGGTAATTCTGAAAGATTAAAATTCTTAAAAATTAAAATAGAAACTAGCATATAAACCAGCTAAAAATTTAAATTGCCATATTAAATAATTTAAAAAGACATATACTAAAACTTTCTATAGCATATCTCTCTCAAAGTAAGTTTATTTACCATCTAAAAGATCATCTGAAAGCGCTAATTCATAAATAATATTTTAAATCTCTCCTTAAACTTGAAGATTTATTCCAAAATCTTTTAAACTCCAAATGCAAATCCCTTATCTTACCCTTATTTCAAGATGATAATATGATAATAACAATCTCAGGAAAGGCAGGCTCTGGAAAGAGTTCAGTTGGAATTCTACTGGCTAAAAAACTTGGAATGAAATACTACTGCATTGGCGACATGCGCAGAAAGATGGCTGAAGAAAGAGGGCTTTCATTGGAAGAGTTCAACAAGCTGGGAGAGAAGGAATCTTTCACTGATATTGAAGTTGACAAGTTTCAGCAAGAGCTTGGAAAGAAAGAGGACAATTTTGTCATTGTGGGCAGAACAAGCTATCATTTCATTCCTCATTCAGTCAAGGTATTTCTGGATGTGGACTTAAAAATAGGCGCTGAGAGGATATTCAGACAAAAAAGAGAAAAGGAGCATTACACCTCTCTCAACGAAGCAATTGAAAAAATCAAAGAAAGAGAAGAAAGCGACAAAAAAAGGTATGCGCACTATTATGGACTTGAGCTTCTCAAAAAAGATTTTGATCTGGTAATAGATGCCAGCAAACTAACAGTTGAGCAGACAGTTGATAGGATAATTGATTTCATAAAAAATACAGAAAACAGAAAGAAAACAAAAAACAGAAAGCAAAACAAAAGTAACTAAATCGTCCTCTAATCAAATCTGTTCTTTAATAAAAGATACAATAAAAACAAAACCAACAAAACAAACAATAACAACAACAAAAACAACCGCTCAAACAAACACAAAAAACATAAATGTAACATTTAAAGATTTCTCTTAATCTCAAATTCCCCTTGGAAACTTCGTATAGTTGCATATGTTATCTGTAATTCCCTCGGGCGCCTTGCTGTTCGCTTCGCTCCTTCAGGCCATATAACACGGGCCCGATATGTTATAGCCAATTAGAAATGCTTAATAATAAAATGGCTAATTCTATAATAAAATGCTCTGTAATAAAATGGTTAATCCTGATGCTGTAAAGCCTAATGCTATGAAGCTTTCCTTTGAGAATGAAGTATATGAGCCGCAGGAGGATTCATTCCTTATGCAGAAGCATGTTAGAAAGATGGCAGAAGGCATTGTTTTAGATATGGGAACAGGAAGCGGCATCCTGGCAATCGAAGCGGCAAAATCAAAAAGAACTAAAAAGGTTTATGCAGTTGACGTTAATAGAAAAGCATTGGAAATTGCTCATAAGAATGCAGAAAACTCAAAAGTTAAAATAGAATTCCATTATTCTAATTTGTTCTCATTCTTCAAAAACAGGAAAAACAAGAAGACAAATAAAAAGATGAACAAAAAGACAAAGTTTGACTTGATAATTTTCAATCCGCCATATCTTCCAGAAGAGAAGCTTGAGCCAGAGGACGAAATAAAAAAAGCCCTGACAGGCGGAAAAAAAGGGCATGAACTCGTTGAGAGATTTCTTTCAGAAGCAAATGCTTATCTAAAAGAAAAAGGAAAAATCCTGGTTGTGTTCTCATCAATAACTAGCAGACAGAAAATTGAGGATATAATCACTAAATACTGTTTTGATTTCAAAAAAATTGATGAGCAGAAATTCGCTTTTGAAACATTGTATGTTTATCTGATAAAGAAATCAGAAGTTCTAAAACAACTTGATAAGTTTGGAATAGAAAAAACAATCAGATTTGCAAAAGGCAAAAGAGGAATAATATATACCGGAACTCTCAAAAACAAAAAGATTGCGATAAAGGTTAAAAGAGCTGATTCCAAAGCAAAAGGGCGAATTGAAAACGAGATAAGATATCTCAGGATTCTGAATAAGCAAAATATTGCTCCAAAACTCATGCTCTCAGGCAGGAAATTCTTTGTTTACACATTCATAGAGGGAAAATTCATAAAAGATTTTCTTGAAACTGCAAACAAAGAAGAAATTTCAAAAATCATCAAGGATGTTTTCAGACAGCTCTATGTTTTGGACTCAATGCGCTTGAACAAAGAGGAAATGCACTATCCTGTCAAGCACATAATCATAAAGCAGGATTTAACTCCTGTGCTGGTGGATTTTGAAAGGATGCATAAGAGCAACAGTCTGAAGAATATTACGCAGTTCTGCCAATTCCTGTCATCTAACTATGTGGCAGGAATTCTTTCTAAAAAAGGAATCGTTATTGATAAGAAAGTCATCATAATTCTCTCGCAAGAATATAAGCATGAATATTCTGAAGAGAAACTGAACAAAATCATCAGGTATATTTGTCATTAATTAAGTATGAACTTAGCCATTCTTATTTTCTGACTTAAATCTCTTCCTTTAAATTTATTGTTGCAACCAATGACAGAGTTGCCTCTGGCTCTTGCTCTTTTCTGAACTTTATTATGAAATCATTGAATTCATCTATGTCCTTAAACTTCAGCTTTATTAGCACATCATATTCACCAGTTACACCGAACACCTCTTTTATATGAGAATCCTTGAATACGCTGCTCTTAATCTCATTTTTTGTTTTTATCAGCAGGAAAACAATGAAGTTTTCCCCAACTGCTTTATTGTTAAGCTTTACCGTGAACCTTTCTATAACGCTCTCTTTTTTCAGCTTCTTTATTTTCAGATGTACTGTGCTTGGCCTTAAACCGGTTTTTTTTGCAAGCTCCCTTATGCTGCTCCTGGAATTTTCCCTCAAAGCATTCAATATCTTCAGTTCTTTTTCATCAGGCATGTATCTATTAAATTACTATTATTATTTAAATATTTCTAATTTTATTTGCATTATGCTCAATTTTGTCCATATATTATAATTTTTATTGGACAAATATCCATAAAATTTTAGCAATTAATAAATATTCTTCCATCATATCTTATCCTAATACCGTTACCAAATAACGCATTTCCATCACTCAATAACTCATTCACTAAACAATTTCAGTCAATAATCCGCTGCAACCAATTTATAATCGCCGCCCAATTGATAATTAATTATAACTCATTCATCTGAATAGTTTATAGTGTGTGAATTCATTAAACAAAATCAAAGAAGGCATTAAATAAGAAATTAAACAGGACATAAATAAACATTCATTAAATAAATCCAGAGGTGCTTAAAATGGCTGATAAAAAAGCAGAACATAATTCAAATAATGTAAAAGATTACAATGTCAAGGACATCTCCCTTGCTGAGCAGGGCACAAAAAATATTGGTTGGGCAGAAGCGTACATGAAGGCGCTGCTCGAAGTGAGAAAAAGATTTGAGAACGAGAAGCCGTTCAAGGGCATCAGAATAGGAATGGCTCTTCATGTTACAAAGGAAACAGCTGTGCTGGTAAAAACATTGATTGCCGGAGGCGCTGATGTCGCAATATGCTCCTGCAACCCGTTATCTACTCAGGATGATGTTGCAGCAGCACTTGCTTCTGACAGCATAAAAGTATATGCGTGGAAGGGCGAAACCACAGAGGAGTATTATAGTAATCTGAGAAGCGTTGTGGCATTTAAGCCGCAAATCACAATAGATGACGGCTGCGACCTGGTCAATGAGATTCACACGAAGAATCCTGAACTCATAAAAGACATTATTGGCGGCTGCGAAGAAACCACGACTGGCGTAATAAGATTAAGGGCCATGAAAAAGGATAATGCACTGAAATATCCTGTGATTGCAGTCAATGACAACAAGACAAAGCATTTGGTTGACAATTACTATGGCACAGGGCAGTCAGCCATTGACGGCATAATAAGGGCAACAAATGTGCTCTTTGCAGGTAAGACAGTGGTTGTGATGGGCTATGGCGACTGCGGAAAGGGAGTCAGCCTGAGGGCAAAAGGGCTTGGGGCAAATGTCATAGTCACAGAGGTAGACTCTTTCACAGCATTGCAGGCGCACTTCGACGGATTTAGGGTAATGCCCGGCAAGGAAGCAGCGAAAATCGGAGACATTTTTGTTACAGTAACCGGCAACAAGCATGTTATTTCTGCTGAGCATATGAAGCTTATGAAGGACTGTGCAATACTTGCGAATGCAGGGCATTTCAATGTTGAGATTGATATGGACAGCTTGAAAAAGCTTGCAAAGAAAACCACAAGGATAAGACCCTTCCTTGACGAATACACTTTTGCAGACGGAAAGAGGGTTTATGTATGCGGAGAAGGGCGCTTAGTGAATCTTGCAGCAGCAGAAGGGCATCCTTCCACTGTTATGAGTTTGTCTTTTTGCGGACAGGCATTGGCAGTTGAATACCTCATAAAAAACAGGGGCAAGCTTCCAGTTGATGTGATAAAGTTGCCTGAGGATATTGATGATAAAATATCCATGCTGCACTTAAGGATTTCTGGCATAGAGATTGACAGACTTTCAGAAGAGCAGAAGAAGTATCTGGCAGAATGGAAAGAGGGCACATGAGAATGAATTTTGAGTTTTTATCCCTGCCTTTTATCCATCTTTATGCCATGAATTATCGTCGTTTTTTTATCAAAAATCGCCAGAATACAAAAAAATCTTTGATTTTTTGTACATAAAATGCTTTGCATTTTATTGTACTTTGGGCTTTAGCCCAAAGATATTTATTTTCTTCTTTTCTTTTTCAGCTTTGAATTATTTTTTTCTCTTTTTCTTTTCATTATTTTCTTATACTTGAAAATGAAGCTAAATATATTTGCAAGCTCTGGCTTTTGAAAACATATGTTCCTTAGCTATGAATTATCGTCGTTTT
>Ga0172363_10000406_pt1 | contig 31812 bp, 27 predicted proteins | sample LakKivs2_kivu2a2_FD_114541 | JGI IMG/M metagenome (GOLD analysis project Ga0172363, IMG submission 114541) | Sediment microbial communities from Lake Kivu, Rwanda - Sediment s2_kivu2a2 | ecosystem: Environmental > Aquatic > Freshwater > Lake > Sediment | place: Rwanda: Western Province, Lake... | reverse complement strand
GACACCGTCAAGATGATCGCCGATCGCAACGACCTTTCCGAGAAGACCAAGAAGCGCCTCTTCTCCGAGAACGCGGCGAAGCTCTACAACCTCTGAGACCCACCCGGCTGCGCGACGGTGCCCCGCCCCGAGGGGGGCGGGGCACCGTCCTGTCGGATCACGGGTGGCTGGCCACCCGCCGCGTGACGGGCTAGGGACCCCGGATGGGCGCTGACGCCGATCTCCCCCTCGAGCGGCTGCTGGAGCTGCTCGAGCGCGTCGCTCCGCGACCGCTCAGCATTCCCGAGCTCGCACGACGTCTCGAGCTCGCGCCCTACGACCACCGGGGCCTCGCGCGCTTGCTCGATGGGCAGGTTGCGCTTCGCAAGCTCCGCCGCGTCGGCAAGACCCGCTACCAGTGGCTCCGCCCGATCGATCTGCGCAGCGGGCGCGCGGTGGCGCCCGCCAGCTCGTCGCCGGGCCCGGTGGTGACGCCCGGCGCGACGACCGCGCGCCGCGAGCGTGCGGCACGTGAGAATCGCGAGCCTGCGCCACGCGGGACGAAGGGCCGGCGTGACCCGCGCGCCGGCCGCGGACTGATCGAGGGGCGCTACGCGCGCACACGGCAGGGCTACGGCTTCGTGGCGCCGCACGGCACGTCGCCGCGTGAGCGCGGCGGCGACGTGTTCGTGCCGGCGGGGATGGAGGCGGACGCGCTGCACGGCGACGTGGTCGAGGTGCGCGTGACGGATCGGCCGGCGCCGCCGTGGCGTGGTTTCCGGCCGGGGCCGCCGCGCACCAGCGGCGAGGTGGTGCGCGTCGTTCGGCGCGCGCTGCAGCTCGTGATCGGCACGCTCACGCGTGGCGCGCCGCCGTCGCCCTGGACGGACGGTGGGGTGCGCCGGCGCGGGGTGCGCCGCGAGCGGCCCGGACCGCCGCGATTCCGGCTGATTCCCGAGAACGACCTTCTCCCGGTATTCGAGCTCGAGGGCGGCCTCACGCCCAGCGACGAGCACGATGGCCGTCTCGCGGTGGCGCGCTTCGTCGACGGACCGACGACCGCTCGCGGGCCGGTCGCGGCCCTCGAGCGCGTTCTCGGCGACGCGAACGATCCCGAGGTGCAGTTCCTGTCCATCGCCCTCGAGCATGGGCTGCGCGTCGAGTTCCCGCCGGACGTGGCTGCCGAGTCGGACGCGCTCCCGCTCGACCCGTCCGAGGACGACCTGCGCGACCGCGAGGACCTGCGCGCGTTGCCGTTCGTGACCATCGACGGCGAGACCGCGCGCGACTTCGACGATGCGGTGTGTCTGGAGGAGCTGCCGGACGGCGGCGAGCGACTGTGGGTCGCGATCGCGGACGTATCGCACTACGTCCGCCCACGCAGCGCGCTCGACAGCGAAGCGGTCCTGCGTGGTACCAGCGTCTACTTCCCCGACCGCGCCGTACCGATGCTGCCCGAGCGGCTGTCGAACGAGCTGTGCTCCCTGAAGCCGCAGCGCGACCGGCTGGTGATGGTCGCGTGCGTCGACTACGACCGCCACGGCGTGATCGCCGCCAGCCGCTTCCTGCGGGGCGTGATCCGCAGCCAGGCGCGCCTCACGTACACGCAGGTTGCCGCCGTCCTGTCGAGCACGGAGACGCAGCAGATCGCCGGCTGGCGCGCGGATCTCGCGCCGCTGCTGCCGCAGCTCGCGCGCATGCGCGCACTCATGCAGCGGCTGCTGGCGCGCCGGCTCGCGAACGGATCGCTCGACCTCGACCTGCCCGAGGCGCTCGTCGACCTCTCCGAGGAGGGCCGCACCGTCGGCGTGCGCCTGTCGCAGCGCAACGACGCGCATCGGATGATCGAGGAGATGATGCTCGAGGCGAACCAGGCCGTCGCGCGGTTTCTGGAGGAGCGCGGTGTGCCGTTTCCCTACCGCATCCACGAGCCGCCGAAGCCCGACGACGTCGACTCCCTCAACGAGTTCCTCGGGCCGTTCGGCCTGCACGTCGCGTACGACGACGTGGTGGCGCCGCGCGATCTGCAGCCCGTGCTGTCCGCGGTCTCGGGCCACGCGCTCGGACGCGTCCTGTCGCGGCAGATCCTGCGCGCGCTCATGCAGGCGCGCTACAGCACGGACAACGCAGGCCACTTCGGACTCGCGTTCACGACCTACTGCCACTTCACCTCGCCGATCCGCCGGTATCCCGATCTCCTCGTGCACCGCCAGCTCGGCCTGGTGCTCGACGGCGCGGCTGCGCAGGCGGCGGGGCAGGGCGCCGCGATGGAGTCGCTCAGCGTGTCGAGCTCGCTGCGCGAGCGCGAGGCGGTCGCGGCCGAGCGTGCGATGCTCGACCTCAAGCGCTGCGAGTTCATGCTCGAGCATCTGCTCGAGCCCGAGCCGGCGATGATCGTGAGCGTGGCGCCGTTCGGCTTCTTCGTCGAGCTCGAAGCGTACCCGATCGAGGGTCTCGTGCGCGCGGAGGATCTGCCCGTGCAGGTGACCTACGACGACGCGACGCAGGTCCTGCTCGCGCGCCGCAGCGGCGAGCGCTTCCGGCTCGGGGACCGCGTCCTCGTCGAGGCGACGGAGGTCTCGCTCGCACGGCGGCAGATCACGTTCGGATACCTCGAGCGCCTGGTGCGCGGTGCCGAGAACCCGCTCGACGGCGGGGCGGTGGCCGAGCGTCCGTCGGGTGCGCGGCGTTCGACCGCTGCGCCGCCACGAGACAGGAGGAGTGCGCGTCCGGCGGGCGGCCGCGTTGCGGCACGCGGTGCGAAGACGGCGGCATCTGCCGACGAGCGCAGCGTCGCGGTCAAGAAGAAGCGAAAGGGGCAAGCACAGATGAAGCCGCGCAAGCGCGCGAAGATCGGCAAGCGCCGCAGGCCGGCGCGATGAGCTTTCGCGACCGGGCCGCCATCGTCGGGGTCGGCGAGACGGCGTACGTGCGCGGGGCCGACCGGCTGCCGCTCGAGCTGATGCTCGACGCCGCGCGCGAGGCGGTGGCGGACGCCGGCCTCACGCTCGCCGACATCGACGGCCTGATCCCGCCGTCCGGCTTCACGACCACCGAGGAGCTCGCTGCGAACCTCGGCATCGAAGACCTGCGGTACGCGGTGACGGTCCACATGGGTGGCGCCAGCGCGACGGCGGCGCTGCAGAGTGCCGCGATGGCGGTCGCGAACGGGCTCGCGACGCACGTGCTGTGCGTGGTCGGCTGGAACGGCTACTCGGCGTTCCGTCCCAAGCCCGGCGCTCGCCAGCCGAAGCTCGGCTTCGCACCGACGGCGCTCGCCGACACCATCATGGACTTCTACATGCCGTACGGCGCGATGCTGCCGGTGCAGATGTACGCGTGGATCTGCACGCGCCACAAGAAGCTGTACGGTACGCGCGACGAGGACACCGGGCACGTAGCGCTCGCGTGCCGCCGCCACGCACAGCACAACGCGAAGGCGTCGATGCGCGGCAAGCCGCTGACGATGGAGCAGTACCTCGCGGCGCGCTGGGTATCGGAGCCATTCCGCCTCTACGACTGCTCGCTCGAGACCGACTGCGCGAACGCGATCGTCGTCACGACCGTCGAGCGGGCGCGCGACCTGAAGCGCCGCCCGGTGATCATCATGGGCGCAGCCGAAGGGCACCCGTACCCCGCCGACGACATCCCGAGCCGTCCCGACCCGTTCCGCATCGGGCTCAGCTTCGCGGCGCCGAAGGCCTTCGAGATGGCCGGTGTGAAGCCGCACGACGCGGACTTCCTGCAGATCTACGACTGCTTCACCTATGTCGTCCTGCTGCAGCTCGAGGCGCTCGGTCTCTGCGGCCGGGGTGAAGCCGGCGCCTTCGTGCGCGACGGGCGGATCGAGCTCGGCGGCGAGTTCCCGATGAACACGCACGGCGGGCTGCTGTCGCAGGGCCACATGTGGGGCATGAACCACCTCATCGAGGCGACGCGCCAGCTGCGCGGCGAGGCGGGGGCGGCGCAGGTGCCGGACGCCGAGCTGGGGCTCGTGACCGGCTGGGGCGACTTCGGCGACGGCAGCCTCGCGATCCTGCGGAGATGACGCGATGAGCCCGTCGATCTCTCCCGAGCGGGGCTTCGAAGTCCGCTACACGCCGAGCCCGTCCGGCTTCTCGGCCGACTTCTACCGGTACTGCGCGGGCGGCGAGCTGCGCTTCCAGCGCTGCTCGGCGTGCGGGACCTGGCGCCATCCGCCGCGTGTGACGTGCGGCCGCTGTGCCTCGGAAGCGTGGACGTGGGAGGCGTCGTCGGGGTGCGGCACGCTGTTCTCGTGGACGGTGACGCACCAGGCGCTGGCGCCGGGCTTCGCGGAGGACGTGCCGTACGCGATCGTGGTGGTCGAGCTCGCGGAGGGGTTGCGGCTGGTGTCCGGCTTGCGCGGCGTCGCGCCGGAGGATCTCGAGCTCGGGATGCCGCTCGTCGTCGAGTTCTTGCCGGTGTCCGACGCGGTCGCGCTGCACTGCTTCCGGCGTGCCTGACCAGCCCTGCGTTCGCGCACCGCGTGCGCTGCCCCGGGCCCACGAAGACGGCAGTATCGTGCGCGGTGCCGCGCTGGTAGGGTCTTCGCCGACATGACGCCGCGGACCCTTCCCGCCCTCGCGCTCTGCTTCTTCCTTTCCGGCCTCGGCAGCCTCGCCCTCGAGGTGGTCTGGACGAGGCAGATGCGACTCGTGTTCGGATCGACGACGCTCGCAGCGAGCACGATCCTCGTCGCCTACATGCTCGGTCTCGGTCTCGGCGGGTTGCTCGGCGGCCGCCTGTCGCGCCGGACCCGCACCGCGGCCGACGGCGTGCGGCTCTACGGCTGGATGGAGATCGCCATCGGCGTCTACGCGCTCGCCGTGCCGGCGGCTTTCGCATGGTTCCCGGTGCTCAACCGTGCCTGGCTCTACACGCTCGGCTTCTGGGAAGCGGCGCTGGCGCGCTTCGCGATCGCACTCGCGGTGCTGCTCGCGCCGACGGTCCTGATGGGAGCGACGCTGCCCGTCCTGGTCGCGGCACTCACCCGGCACGATCCGCGCGTCGGACGAAGCACCGCGCTGCTCTACGGTCTCAACACGCTCGGTGCCGTCGCGGGCGTGTTCGTCGCGACGTTCGTGCTGTTGCCGTCGCTCGGCCTCACGGGCACGAGCCTGTTCGGCGCCGGGCTCGATGCGGCGGTGGGTGCGATCGCGCTCACGATGGTCGCGCGGAGCGTGGCACGACAGTCGGTGGCGGCAGTCGCGGACGCCCCGGCCCCCGACGTCGCTGCCGGGCGCGACGAGCGGGCGGCAACGCCGCGTGCCCTGGCCGTGCTGCTCGTCGCCTACGGGCTCGTCGGCTTCACGGCCCTGGTCTACGAGGTCGCGTGGACACGCGCTCTCGCGACCGTGCTGGGCTCGTCCATCTACGCGTTCGCCGCGATGCTCGGCGCGTTCCTGACCGGCATCGCGCTCGGTAGCCTGCTGGTGCGCCGGCGCATCGACGCGCTCCGGCGCCCGGTCGTCGCGCTCGCGAGCGGGGTGGCGTTGCTCGGCGTGCTCGCGCTCGCGACCACCGCCGTCCTGCCCCGGCTGCCCGAGCTTCTGCTGCGCGTCCTCGAGCGCAACGGACTCGAGCCGGGACCGATCGCACTGCTGCAGATCGCTCTGTGCATGCTCGTGATGCTGCCGCCGACCCTCGTCCTCGGTGCGCTCTTTCCGCTGCTCACGCGCGTGGTCGCGGACCGCGCGCGGGACCCGGGCACGGCCGTCGGCCGTGTGTACTTCGCGAACACCGTGGGCTCCGCCAGCGGCGCGTTCTGCGCGGGCTTCCTCCTGCTGCCCTGGCTCGGCCTGCGCGGCACGCTGGCGCTCGCGGCCGCGATCAACCTCGCCACCGCATCGATGGTCCTGCTGTGCGTGCCGTCGGCACGGGGCTCGACGCGCGCTCTGGCTGCGGTTCCGGCCCTCGGGGCACTCCTTCTGCTCGCGTTCCCGCCGCCGCTCGACCCGGTGGCTCTGACGCGTGGCGTGTTCATCTGGCCCGACGCGCATCTGACGTTCGGCGTGACGTACGAGCCGCTCGAGGGCGTGCTGCCGGACGAGCTGCTCTTCCACGAGGACGGTATCAACACGACGGTCACGGTCGAGCGGCGCCTGGGGACGGTCGCGCTCAAGGTCAATGGCAAGACCGACGCCTCGACGTCGCTCGACATGTCGACGCAGGTCCTGCTCGGAGAGCTGCCGTTGCTCTTCGGTGGGACGGCGCGCAGTGTGCTGGTCATCGGATTCGCCTCGGGCGTCACCGTCGGCTCGGTCGCGCGGCACGCGGAGGTGGAGCGCATCGATGCCGTCGAGATCGAGCCGGGTATCGTCACCGCATCGCACTTCTTCGACGACGTGAACGGGCGCCCGCTCGACGATCCGCGGGTCCGCGTGGTGCTCGACGACGGCCGGACGTATCTGTCCGGGACGCCCCAGCGCTACGACGTCGTGATCTCCGAGCCGTCGAACCCCTGGCTGAGCGGCGTCTCGAACCTCTTCACGCGCGAGTTTTTCGCGGCGGCACGGGGCGCGCTCGCGCCCGACGGACGCCTGCTCCAGTGGATCCACCTCTACGCGATGGAGCCTGCGGCGTTTCGCTCGATCCTCGCCGCGTTGCGCTCGGAGTTTCGCTGGGTCTACGGCTTCGCCTACGCGCAGGGCCACGCGGACCTGCTGTTGCTCGCGTCGAACGAGCCCCTCACGCGCGACGACCTGCCCCGCTGGGAGCGTCTCGCGCCGGCCGTCCGCGACGACCTGCGTCGCATCGGTACGTTCGACACGGGCGACCTGTGGAGCATGCTGCTGCTCGGCCCGGACGACGTGGACGCGCTCGCGGCGCGCGCGCCGATCGTCAACTCCGACGACAACCTGTTCATCGAGCTGACCGCGCCCTGGATGCTGTACGAGGAAACGGTCGACGCGAACTGGCTCGACTTCGCCAAGGAGCGGGGCGTGGTGCCGCTCCTGGAAGCGATGGGCGAGCCACTGGATGGAGATGCGCTGGCCTCCCTGGCGGCCTCGTACGCACGGTCGCGCCAGAACCTGACCGTCGCGACCACGCTGCTCGGCGAGGCGGCGCGCTCCGGCCGCACCGGCGCCGTCGTCGCCGCAGCGCTGGAGGCCGGACAGAAGATGGACGAAGGCACCGGTGCGTTCGCGCTGGAGGACCAGATCGCCACGGCCGACGACGCGGTGACGCTGTCGCCGGATGCCCTCGCGCCGCGCCTGCTGCGCGCGACGCTGCTGCTCGAGGCAGACCGAGGTGCGGACGCGCTCGCCGACACGGCAGCGGCCGTACGGATCGCTCCCGACGATCCGCGACCGCGGGTGCTGCACGGACGCGCGCTGCTGTCGGCGGGACGCTACGCGGAGGCGTCGAAGACGATGCGTGGATTTCTCGGCACGGAGGTCGAGAGGTCGGACCCGAGCGTCCTCGCCTATGCGATCCGCGCCGACGCGGCCAGCGGCGACGAGAAGCGGACGACCGCCCTCCTCGAGACGACGCTGCGCGAGCGGCTTCCCGCGTGGCACGAGGGCTGGGTCCTGCTCGCCGAGCAGTACGAGCGCGCGGGGCGCGCGGACGACGCCAGCCGCGCCCAGCGCAACGCGACCGCCGTGGTTCGCAACCGCGCCGCGCGCTTCCGCCAGGACGCGCTGGCGGCGCAGTGGAGCGGCTCGACCGACGAGGCGATCGCCGCGTTCGCGAGCGCCATCCGCATCGATCCGGACGACGTGCGCTCGCAGGCGGATCTGGAGCGCCTGCTCAGCGAGCGAAGCAGTCCATCATCTCCCTGATCGCGACCAGCTGGTTGCCGTTCGCCGACGACGGCACGAGGATCGGCGTGCGCACGCCGGCTGCGAGCCACTGCTCGAAGCCCTCCCGCACCTTGCTCGCCGGCCCGTAGAGAGTGGTGTCGGCGAGCCACCGGTCGCTCATCAGGCCCGGCAGAGCGTCGCGGTCGCGACGCTCGAGCGCCTTCTCGATCGCCTCCATCTCCTCGACGTAGCCCGCTTGCTTCCAGTACTCGCGGTAGTTCGGCAGCGTCACGTAGCCGGTGAGTGTCTTGCGATTGACGGCCGCCGCCGCGGCGACGTCGTCCGAGATGCAGGTCGGGATCATGTTGCCGACGAAGAAGTCCGCGCCGTCGCGCTTCTCTGCCGGGAGGACGGCGAGCGAGTGGCCCATGTGGCTGCGTGCCGCGTTGGCGAAGACCACCCCGTCGGCGACCTCGCCGGCGAGCCGGACCATGGGATCGCGCAGCCCGGCGAGGACCACCGGCGGCAGCTCGCCGACGCGCGGCACCTCGCGCAGCGCCTTCACGAAGGCGCGCATGTCGGCGAGCGGCTTCCCGACGGTGATGCCGAGGTTCCGGTGGATGGCACCGTGGCTCACGCCGACACCGAAGTGGAAGCGGCCGCCGGACAGCTCGTGCACCAGGGCCGAGGTCTGTGCCCAGTCGTTGACGTGGCGCGTGTAGATGATCGAGATCGCGGTGCCGAAGCGGATCCTCGACGTGGTGAGCGCCAGGGCCTCGCACAGGCCGAGCCCGTCGCCGAAGCTCGCGCAGTAGAGGCCGGCGAAGCCGACGCGCTCGAGCTCCTGCGCGAGCTCGAGGGTGGCCCGGCGCCGGCCGTGCATGGCTGCGAGAGCGAGGGAGGGCATGTCCTTCTGCGTACTCATGGCGAGTTCGTCTCCTGTGCGATCGTTCGGCCAGTCGTCGCGGGGTGGGTCTCCGGTGTCAGCTCTTCCTGGCGGCCAGCTCGAGCACCAGGCGGTAGAGGAACTCGAGTCCGGGCCGCAGGCTGGCGGCCGGAATCCGCTCGTCGATGCCGTGCATGCGGTTCTCGTCCTCCTCGGAGAGGCCGATCGGGTTGATCCCGTAGGCGTCCATTCCCTTGGCGCGGAGGAAGCGCGAGTCCGTCGCGCCGCGCGACATGAACGGCACGATCGGCAGCCCGGGGAACATCTTCTCGGTGACGGCGCGGATCGCCAGCGGCGCCGGCCCGCTCAGGTCGGACGGCTCGCCGAAGCCGAACTCGTTCGTCGGCTGGACCTCCAGCTCGGGGCTGCCGAGAGCGCGCTCGAGCTCGCGCTGCACGTCGGCGACCGTCTCGCCGGGCAGGATGCGGCAGTTCACGTTCGCGGTCGCCTGCGCGGGGAGCGCGTTGACACGCGTACCGCCCGACAGCATGGTCGCGACGCAGGTCGTGCGCAGGGTTGCGGCGAGCGTGGGATCGCGGTCGAGGACCGCGATCGCGTCGGCCGGCGGTGCGCCCTCGGCGGCAGCGAGCGCTCGCATCGCGGCTGCGACCGCCGGATCCTCGAGCGGGGCGCGGTTCGCGAAGTAGGCGCGCGTCACGGGCAGGAGACGCGGCTCGAAGCGGTGCCCGGCGAGCTTCGCGAGACCCGCTGCCAGCTCGTAGATCGCGTTGTCGGGGCGTGGCACCGACGAGTGCCCGGTCCGGCCGCGCGCCGTGATGGTGAAGTCCTGGTACTGCTTCTCCGCGGTCTGGAGCTGCAGCAGCCTGGGGCGGCCCTGCTCGTCGAGCGCGAGGCCGCCGCCCTCGTTGAGCGCGATCTCGGCTGCGATCAGCTCGGGCCGGTGATCGAGGATCCAGCGCACGCCGGCGCCCCCGCTCTCCTCGTCACCGGTCCAGGCGACGATCACGTCGCGTGCCAGCGGGACGTCGTGCCGCTTCAGCAGGATCAGCGTCTCGAGTGCGAGCGACGCCATGCCGAAGTCGTCGGCGACGCCGCGTCCGACGAGATGGCCGCCGACCTCGGTCATCTTCCTGGGATCGGTCGACCAGTCCTGGCCGTTCGTTCCGACGACGTCGATGTGCGCGATCAGCAGGAGCGGCTTCGCCGAGCCGTCGCCCTTCAGGCGTGCGACGAGGTTCTCGCGTCCAGGCGCGAACTCGGTGACCTCGTACGGGATGCCGGCCTCGTCGAGTCGCGTCTTGCCGAGAGCCACCGCACGCGACTCGTTGCCGGGCGGGTTGGTCGTGTCGGCGGCGACCAGCGCGCCGATCAGCTCGCGCGCGGCGGCCGCCCCGGCGGCGAAGTCGACCTTCGCAGCGGCGTCGCGCGGCGGGAATGCGGGCTGCGCGTGCGCGGGCAACGGCGTCGCGAGCATCGTGACGAGGCCGGCCGTCACGGCTGCGAGGCGTGCGAGCGGCGGGGAAGGGACGATCCTGCGCGTCGCCGGGTGCACCATCACACCGCCCTCTGCGGGCCCGACTCGCCCAGCAGCGGCATTCGTGTCTTCGCTACGCGGCGCGCGCGCGACGCGCTCTCGACCGTTCGCTCCGTGACCAGGCGCACCGCTTCCTCCACCGAATCCGTCATGCGCAGGAGGTCCAGGTCCTCCACGCCGATGGTTCGCTCCGCAAGCATCTTTTCCCGCAGCCACTCGAGCAGCGGTTGCCAGTAGTCGCTGCCCATGAGGACCACCGGAAAGTCCGTCATCTTGTTGGTCTGGATGAGGGTCAGCGTCTCGAAGACCTCGTCGATCGTGCCGATTCCGCCCGGCAGGGCAACGAACGCCTGCGAGTACTTCACGAGCATCAGCTTGCGCACGAAGAAGTGATCGAACTCGAGCATCAGATCGAGGTACGGGTTCGGCGTCTGCTCCATCGGTAGCACGATGTTGCAGCCGATCGTGTAGCCGCCGCCCTCACGGGCGCCGCGGTTCGCAGCTTCCATGATGCCGGGGCCGCCGCCGGTCATGACCGCGAAGCCGGCCTGCGCGAGGCTCCGCCCGGTCGCGCGGGCGAGCGCGTAGAACGGGTGCGTTTCACCGAACCGCGCCGAGCCGAACACCGTGACGCAAGGGCCGATGAAGTGCAGCTTCCGGAAGCCGTGCATCATCTCGAAGAACACGCCGATGGCGCGCACGAGCTCGGCGAGGCGCGCCGCAGGCCCCGCGAGGAAGCGGCCCTCGGTCGGGCTGCCGCTGCGCGGGGGCCAGTGCGCGCCGTTCGTCCGCGGCGGGGCGGGGGCCTTCTCGTTCGTCACGCAGGCTCAGATAGACCAGCCGGGGCCGGAGCGCGACTCGCGACCCACCACGACCGGAGCACGCTGGTGCCGAGGATCACGCATCCTCCCGCGAGCGCGAACGGACCCGGTCTCTCGCCGTGCACGAGCCACGTCCAGACCGGACTCAGGACCGGCTCGATCAGCGTGAGCAGCGTCGCGTCGAACGCGCGTACGCCCCGCACGCCGCGCGTGAAGAGGACGTAGCCGAGACCCACCTGGCAGGTGCCGAGCCATCCGAGGAGGGCGAGGTCGCGGCCCCCGGGGGCCGGTGCGCTCACGATCCACGGCAGGCAGACCGCGAACACGAGCACGTTGCCGAGCACCGTGGCCGCGGACACGAAGTCGGGGGCGCGCGCACCCACGGCGCCGTCTGGCGCCCGCGAGCCGGTGGCGGCGAGCGCGTGCTGGCGGAGCGCGAGGCCGCGCAGGCCCAGCACGGTCGCGGCCCAGGTGAGCCCGCTCGCGAGTCCTGCGAGGTCGCCGCGCAGCGGGTCGGGGGCCGTGGCCTGCGCCGGCGGCTGGCCGACGAAGAACAGCCCGAGACCGAGGGCGAACAGCGACAGGAAGGCCCGGTCGCCTCGCTGCCGGCGCTCGCCCAGCAGGAGGGGGCCGAGCAGCAGCACGTAGAGCGGCGCCGTCGACTGGAGGAAGATGACGTTCGCGGCGGTCGTCAGCCTGTTCCCGGCGACGAACAGCAGCATGGTCGCCGCCTGCGCGGCGCCGATCGCCAGGGCCGCCGGGCTGAACGATCGCCACGGCGCGCGCAGGACCACGAGCAGGAACGCTGCCGCGATCCCCGCGCGGATCCCCGCCACTTGCGCCGATGGCAGGCTCGTCATCTTGATCGCTGCGCCGCCGGTCGAGAAGAGCAGGGCGGCCGCCACGACGGCGAGGCGCGAGCGGGTCGGGGAGAGCATCGCGAGAGTTCTCTGCCGGAACGGCCTGCGACACGCCACCGCGACGTCTCGCCGAACGTCACCCGTCGGTGCGGCGTGCTTGCGGGTACAGGGCCTCGTCGCGCTGCGTCGCGCGACGGCCGCCGATGACACGAATCGCCTTGTCGCCGAAGCCGGGGGTGTGCTCTGTACGAAGGTCGGGCGACGCGGGCGTCGCCACCGGGAAGCGGGGGAAGATGCAACGGGGAGAGGCAGCACGGGTTCCGAACGAAGCGGCACCCGTGCCGTGCGCACGCGACGTGCGCGGCGCGACCATCGGACCGGCCTACGCCAACTACATGCTCGGCGTGCTCGTGCTGGTCTACGTGTTCAACTTCCTCGACCGGCAGATCGTCTCGATCCTGGCCGAGCGCATCAAGCACGACCTCGGCGTCGGCGACGGCGAGATCGGCTTCCTGTACGGGACCGCGTTCGCGGTGTTCTACGCGGTGTTCGGCATTCCGCTCGGCCGGCTGGCCGACGTCTGGGATCGCCGCCGGCTGGTCGCCGTCGGGCTCGGCTTCTGGAGCGTGATGACGGCGCTGTCGGGCCTCGCGCGGTCGTTCACGCACCTCGCGGTGGTGCGGGTGGGTGTCGGGATCGGCGAGGCGAGCGCGTCACCGTCCGCCTTCTCGCTGCTCTCCGACCTGTTTCCCGCGTCGCGGCGTGCGACCGTGCTCGCGATCTACTCGAGCGGCATCTACCTCGGGGCGGGGCTCGGGCTCTTCATCGGCGGCCTCGTGGTCGATCGCTGGGACCTGGCGTGGGCGGCGGCGGACCCGCCGCTGGGGCTCCGCGGCTGGCAGGTGGCCTTCCTCGTGGTCGGCCTTCCGGGGCTGCTGCTCGCGCTCTGGGTCGCGACGCTGCGCGAGCCGGTGCGTGGCGCGCTCGACGGCATCGAGGCGGCCCCGGAGCCGAGTCCGTGGCGTGAGTTCGCGCGCGAGCTGCGCGCCGTGGTGCCGCCGTTCACCCTCGCGCACCTGATCGCCGAGCACGCGGGCCCGCGGGCCGTCGCCACCAACGTCGCCTCGGCGGTGCTCATCGCGGCCGGTGCCGCCGCACTGTCGTGGCTGATCGGGACACCGGCGCAGTGGATCGCACTCGGGGTCGGGTTCTATGCGGCGATCTCCTGGGCGCAGGCGCTCGCGCTGCGCGACCGGCCGGCGTTCGCGCTGATCCTGCGCACACCGACGCTGCGCGACGCGAATCTCGGCTTCTCCTTTCTCGCGTTCACCGGCTACGGCATCGGCTTCTGGTTGGCGCCGTTCCTCATTCGCGTGCACGGCGTGAGCGAGGCCGAGGTCGGTCTCGTGCTCGGCGGCACGTCGGCGCTCGCGGGCTGGCTCGGCGTGACGTTCGGCGGCGTGCTCGCGGACCGCTGGCGGGCCACCCACGCCGACGGGCGCCTGCGCGTCGGGATGGTCACCGCGCTGGCTCCGTTGCCGCTCGCGCTCGCACTCCTGTTCACCGAGCGCACGTGGCTGGTCTACGTGCTGAGCTTTCCGCTGTCCCTCACGACTGCGCTGTGGATCGGCCCGGGCGCTTCGACGGTGCAGGACATGGTCCTGCCTCGCATGCGGGCGAGCGCATCGGCGGCGTACCTGCTCGTCATCACCTTCGTCGGGCTGGCGCTCGGGCCGTACACGATCGGACGCATCAGCGTGGCGCTGGGCGACCTGCGCCTCGCCATGGCGCTGGGCCTGGTCGCCAACCTCGCCGGCGCGTTCTTTCTCTGGCGCGCCATGCGCACGCTGGAGCGGGATCAGGCGTCGATGGTGCATCGGGCGCGGGAGCTCGGCGAGCGCGGGCTCTGACAGGCGCAAGCATGCCGGCCGCGGTGGGGGCTCGCCGCGCCGACGTGGCCCGCCCGGTCGGAGGCCGCAGAATCGGTGGATGCCGCCGGCACGTCGAAAATGGGCGGCACGACGAGATAGGCGGCTTGTTCCCTTCGTCGAGCGCGCGGTATCCTGCGCGCTGACCATCGGTCCGCCGTTCAGCTCGCCCACCATGTCGTCCCCACAGCGATCCCGAGATTCCTTCACGGACAGGCGGCCGGCGCGTCTGGCGCTGCGCGCGGCGCTGCTTGCGATCGTCGGGGTCGCGACCGCTCTGGCGCTCGGCAGCGGCTGCCAGCGCCCACCGAACAAGAAGCCGAACGTCCTGCTGATCAGCATCGACACGCTGCGGGCGGACCACGTGGGGGCGTACGGCTACCGGCTCGACACGACGCCCACGATCGATGCCCTCGCCAGGCGCGGCGTGCGCTTCGCCGACGCGACCGTCGCGTGGCCGAAGACGTGGCCGTCGATGGCCGCCATGGTCACCGGCAAGGCGCCACAGACCAACGGCATCCTGCTGCGGCCGCGTCGCCCGCTGCCGCCCGAGAACCTCACTCTCGCGGAGGCGCTGCGCGACGGCGGCTACGCGACCGGTGCCGTCGTCGCGAACGTGAACCTTGCCAGGAGCTTCGGCTTCGACCAGGGCTTCGAGACCTACGTCGAGTCGTGGGCGGACGAGGCGATCCGGCAGACGGGATCGGCATCGTTCCGCAACGCACCGGGTCTCGTCAAGCGCTTCACCAACGGCAGGATCGTCACCGACCAGGCGCTCGCGACGCTCGATGCGCTCGGCGGCGGGAAGGACAGGCCGTTCTTTCTCTGGCTGCACTACATCGACCCGCACGGGCCGTACGTCCCGCCGCCCGCGTACGCGAAATTCTTCGTCGGCGAGCACCCGCCGTACCTGGTGCCGCTCGAGGAGCTGCCGCCCTACCAGCTGCAGATCGACCCGGCGACGGGCAAGGTCTCGAGCGACATCGGCTTCTACACCACGCAATACGACCGCGAGATCCGCTCGCTCGACGACCAGATCTCGCGTCTCCTCGCGGCGCTCGACGAGCGCGGCCTCACACGCGACACGCTCATCGTGTTCACCGCCGACCACGGCGAGAGCCTGAGCGAGAACGCCTACTACCTCGAGCACGGCGACGTGCCGTACCAGACGACCGCCGCCGTGCCGCTGTTCTTCGTGCTCGACGGCCGCTTCCCGGGTGGCCGCGTCGTCGAAGGGCCTGTGGGCGTGATCGACGTCTTCGCGACGATCCTCGAGCTGACCGGGACGCCCGTGCCGCCGGGCCTCGCGTCGACCAGCCTGGTGCGCGCGCTCGAGGGCGACGACGCGGCGACGCCGAAGGACGTCTACATGATGTCGGGCAAGTACGAGCCGTGGCAGCTGTCCGTCCGCGAGGGGCCGTGGAAGCTCGTGCTGCTGCGCGCGCCGCAGGACCGCGAGTGGCTGCGCGCTCCGGAGCGCGCGCTCTACGATCTCGCACGCGACCCGACCGAGCAGCACGACGTGCTGGCGGAGAACCGCGTTCTCGCTGCGGCGCTCGAGAAGAAGCTGGTCGACTGGCTGGTCACGACGCCGCGCTACGCCGGCGGTGCAAGGACCGATCTCGAGCAGCTCGACGAGCGCACGCAGGACATGCTGCGCGCGCTCGGCTACCTCGAGTAGCGCGCGCGAACGACCCAGGCGGCGGCCGGCAGGCGGACGCCGTCGGGCCCGTGATGCGGGGCCATCGCTGCGCGCACCGACTGCACCACCTGCGCGCGGACCGCTTCGTCGGCCTGCGCGAGCAGCGCCTGCGTCGGGCCCATGGTGAGCAGGAACTCGACCGCCTGGTCCAGGTCGGGGGTGCCGCCGACGGTGAGCGGCTCCTCCAGCGCCTCGAACGCGACGTCGGTGAAGCCCGCATCCTGCAGGATGCGCGACACGCGCTCGCGGTCCGCGAAGGCGAACGGACCCGGGGCGTCGGGTCCGGCCGGCGGTGGCAGCGCCACGTGCTGTGCGACTGCGGCGAGCGGCACCGACATCCACGGGTTCTGGGCGAGCGACTGCCAGCAGACGAACGCGAGGCGGCCACCGGGCTTGAGCGCGCGGCGAACGTTGCCGAACGCAGCCACGGGGTCGGCGAAGAACATGACGCCAAAGCGCGAGAACGCGACGTCGCGGCTCGCGCACGAGAGCTGGTGCGTCTGGGCGTCGGCGAGCTCGAAGCGGGCGTTGCGCGTGCCGGCGTCCTGCGCGCGCCGGCGAGCGAGCTCGAGCATCGGCGCCGAGATGTCGATGCCGAGGACGTTGCCGGTCTCGCCGGTGCGCTGTGCGAGCTCGAGCGTCGTGGTGCCGCAGCCGCAGCCGACGTCGAGGATGGTCTCGCCCTGCACGATCCCCGCACGGTCCATGGCGCGCCGCCCGAGCTCGTCGAGCTGGAGGTCGAGCAGATCCTGCAGGGCGACCCACTTCGGGCCCGCCTGCTCGTTCCAGTAGCGGATCTGCTCCGCGTTGGGGCCGTCCGCCGCGATCGTGCCGGTGGTGCTCATCGTCCCGCCGTCAGGCCGGGTCTTCGCGGCAGAGGAGGAACCAGTTCGGCATCTCCTTGCCGGCGCGGGTCGCGCGGCCGATCAGCAGGTGCTCCGACACCCGGCGCAGGTAGTCGATCGTGCCGTTGTAGATGAAGCGCGACAGCCGGTAGCTGTTGTCGTGGATCTCGGGCCACTCGGCGGGCTTGCCGGCCGGGATTCGCGTGTAGTCGACGGCCACCGAGCCGAGCCCCGACGAGTCGTACGCGACGAAGTAGCCGGGGCCGGTCAGCGGCGCGAGCCACGCCGTCGGCTGGTAGTTGTAGCCCCAGAGCTCGTCGCGATCGACATCGGCCGCGGGCCGGCAGAAGCGCTTCTGGAAGTGCGTGAACGCCGGCAGCGAGTTCTTGCCGTGGAAGATCACCGGGCGGAGTGGGCCGAGGTCGCGCGGCACCATCTCGCCGATCGAGACGGGTCGGCCCGCGGCGGCGTGCCACAGCTTCTCCTGGTCGCTGCGGTCGAGAGACTCCGTGATCGCCACGCGCTCGCGCGGCGGCGCCGCCTCGAACTCCTCGGCGGTCGCGTTCAGATCGACGGTGGCGGCATGCAGCAGAGACTTGATCTTCTCCTGGCGGGTCATGGGCGGATCACCTACCAGCCGCGAACGCGGGCAGCACCTGCTCGGCGAAGAGCCGTGCCGGCTCGCGCGTGTCGCGGCCGAAGAACTCGATGACGAAGCCGGTGCAGCCGAGCTTCACGTGGCGCTCGATGCGCTCGACCACCTGCGCGGGCGTGCCCCAGATGCCGTGCTCCTCGATCGCTGCCCCCATGTGCCCGCCGTAGATGCGGCTCGCCTTCGCGAGCGCGGCCGTGGCCTCGTCGTCGGTGGCGGCGATCACCACGGTGCACTGCTGCGAGACCTCGATCTCGGCAAAGTCGCGCCCGAGCTCGTCGCAGCGGCGCCGCAAGGCCGCGATCTTCTGCGGCAGCTCGTGCTGGAACGCAGCCAGGTTGTTCCACATCTGCGCATACTTGACGACGAGCCCCATGAGGATCTTCTCGCCACCGCCGCCGATCAGGATCGGCGGCCGGCGCACCGGCTTCGGCTCGCACACCGCGTCCTTCAGCTGGAAGTGCTTGCCCTCGAAGGTGACGCTGGGCTCGGTCCAGAGCCGCGTCAGGATCTCGCAGGTCTCCTCGATGCCGCGCAGGCGCTCGCGCGTGGACGGGAAGGGCAGGCCGTAGCCGGTGAACTCGGAGTCGAACCAGCCGGCGCCGAGGCCGACGATGGTGCGGCCGTTCGAGACGTGGTCGATGGTCGCGACCTGCTTCGCGAGCACCGCCGGGTTGCGGAAGAACGGCGGCGTCACCAGCGTGCCGAGCTGGACCCGCTCGGTGATCGCCGCGACCGCCGCGAGCTGGCTCCACGCCTCGAAGATCGGCAGGTTCGGCATCGGCACGCCGTACATGTGGTCGCAGACCCACACCGAGTCGTAGCCGAGGCGGTCGAACTCGAGCGCTGCGTCGCGGGTCTCGGCCCAGGATCGCTTGATCTGCGGAAGGGTGACGCCGAAGCGGATGGGTTTCGCCATGGGCGGAGTGTACGGGCGCGGGCGGGCGGGTGACAAGCCGTGCCCGACGAGCGGCTTCGGCGTCTCGGGGCGCCCGGCACCTGGAAGCCGACGGCGCGGGCCGCGGTCGCGAGTTCCGCGTCGAGCGTCGCGAAGGAAAGGTCGGCAACCCCGGCGCGCACCAGGACGACGGTCGCCAGGTGGACGGCATCGAGCGAGCCGAGCGCCGTCGGAAACGGATCGGTCGCGCGCTGGAGCACGGCGTCGCGATGCGGCGCGTAACGACGATCGCGGATCCTCGCGAACGGCTTCCGCGTGCGGCGGACGACGAGTCCGGTCTTCGACGATGCCGCGGGAACGATGCGAGCGATCGGGCGATCGCGGTCGCAGACCTCGATCTCGGCGCCGCCCTAGACGGCGCGAAGGTGCTCGGACAGATGATCCTCGAGCTCTGCGATCCGCACGCTCCTCATGGCCGGATCTGGCCATCCCGTCGGGGCGAGGCAATCGCCGGGCAGGCCTGGCGCGTCCGCTGTGCTGCGGGATCCGGTTGCGCTAAGCGAAGCCCCCACGACGACGACCGACAGGAGGACACGATGAAGCTGGACGCATTCGGCCCCGGACTCGAGCTGCACCGCGCGCAGGACCGGGCGCGGGCGCTCGCCGACGCCGGCTTCGACGGACTGCAGCTCGCGGAAGCCGGTCGGACGGCGTACCTCACGGCCGCGGCGACGGCGCTCGCGGCACCCGAGCTCGAGATCGGCACCGCGATCGCGACGGCGTTCCCGCGGAGCCCCATGGTCACGGCGCAGATCGCCTGGGAGCTCGCCGAGGCGACGAAGGGTCGCTTCACCCTCGGTCTCGGCACGCAGATCAAGGCGCACATCGAGCGGCGTTTCTCGACCGCCTACGACCACCCCGGCGCGCGGCTCCGCGAGTACGTGCTCGCGCTGCGCGCGATCTTCCGGGCGTTCGCGGGCAAGGAGAAGCTCGCCTTCGAGGGGCAGTTCTACAACTTCAGCCTGCTCGGCATCTGGACCCCGGGACCGATCGCGTACCCCGAGCCGCCGATCTACCTCGCGGCCGTGCGGCCGTGGATGGTGCGCGCGGCGGGCGAGGTCGCCGATGGCGTGCACGTGCATCCGTTCCACTCGATCCGGTACCTGCGCGAGGTCCTGCTGCCGAACGTCGCGGAAGGCGCGAAGTCCGCGGGGCGGAACCCCGCCGACGTGCAGCTCGCGTGTCCGGTGTTCACGATCGTCGGCGACACCGAGGCCGAGCGCGAGGAGTGGCGGCAGCGCGCGCGCTTCCAGATCGCGTTCTACGGCTCGACGCGGACGTACGCGAACGTCTTCGAGCTGCACGGCTGGCCAGGGACGTCCGAGCGGCTGCACGAGCTGCAGCGCAAGGGCGACATGAAGGCCATGGCCGAGACCATCACCGACGAGATGCTCGAGGTCTACGCCGTGACCGCGACCTGGGACGACATGCCGCGTGTGCTGGTCGACAAGTATGGCGGGCTCGCGGAGCGGCTGATCTTCTACTTCGCCAACGAGGCCTGGGAGAAGGGGCCGGAGACGCTGCGACGCTGGCAGGCCATGCTGGCGCGTACCCGGGCGCTGCTCGGCAGGTGACCCGGGTCGCACCTTCCGGAACACCCCATCTCTTCGGCGACGTCGGCGATCCCGGCCGAGCGTTTGCGACCCCCTCGGGCGGCGGTCAATGGAACGTCAGAAGGAACGTCAGAACGTCGCCTCCTGGGCGTCCAGGAACGCGCCGCACGGCGAGCCGCACTCGAGCACCTGCTGCAGGTTCTCGCTCCCGGGTGTGCGGCTCGACGCCTGACACGCGGGCGGCGGCGGCGATCCGTTGCCCTGGTTCACACAGCTCGCGGTCTCCGACGGATCGACCCACTCGCTCGCGGTCTGCGCCCGCTCGAGGGTGCTGGTCGTCTTCTGGATCGACACCCCGGCCAGCCAGCCCTCGTCACGCGGGATCGCATAGGGCGGGTGCACGTTGAAGAAGGGCCCGTACGGACCGAGCGACGGGACGACGCCCTCCCAGCTCACGGCATCGACGTAGGCGTCGTCGGGATCGAGCAGCAGGAACCCGTCGGCGCAGTCGACGACGGTGTCGCGGTTCAGCAGGTCGCCGTTCATCAGGTTCGAATCGGTGCGGGGCGCGGGCAGCACGACGTCGCACGCCGGCAGATTGACGACGTTCGTCGACGAGTTGGTGAAGCAGACGACGTAGAATCCGATCCCCGTGCCGGTATCGTCCTGGAGGACGGTGCCGGGTGGGATCGTCCCGGACATGTGCGCCTCGCCGGCGAGCGGGATCGGCGCAGCGTGCGGCGTCAAGCAGTTGACGCCCGTTCCGCCCTCGACGCCCACGACCTGGTACCCGCTCAGATCGGCGCCGGCCGGCCCGGCGATCTCGACGAACTCGTCGCGGTCGTCGAGGCTGCCGGCGAAGTCGTCGTAGTCGATCTCGTTCAGCCAGGGCGCCCGCAGCGTGCCGCCGCAGACTCCACCGGAGCACGTGTCGCTGATGGTGCAGCCGTCGCTGTCGTTGCAAGGCGCGGTGTTGGCCGGATGCTCGCACGCACCCGCGCCGTCGCACTGATCATCGGTGCACACGTTGCCGTCGTCGGCGCACGGCCCACCCGCGGTCTCGTACGCGCACGTCGCCGAGCAGCAGTCGCCCGCCGCGACGTTGCCATCGTCGCACGTCTCGCCCGGGTCGAGGATGCCGTCGCCGCACGTCTCGGTGGTGCAGTCGGCGCGGCAGCCGTCGCCACCGACGACGTTGCCGTCGTCGCAGGTCTCGGCCCCGGTCGCGATGCCGTTGCCGCAGGCGGTCGTCGTGCAGTTGACGTCGCAGCCGTCGCCGTTGACGGCGTTGCCGTCGTCGCACTGCTCACCGGCCTCGGCGATGCCGTTGCCGCACTCGGTCTGGCACTGCCCCGTCGGCCCGCCGAACTTGGTGGTGTTCGCCTCGTTCTTCCGTACCTTGCCCGGGGGGGCGGCCCAGCGCCCGCAATACTCGGTCGCGCCGACGCGCACCCGCGTCTCGACGAACGCGACCGGACCATCGATCGTGTTCTCGGTATACCCCGGTCCCTTCAGCAGGACGCTCAGCGCCCCGGCGCGCAGCCGCAGGACGCGGCGCAGTCCGGTGGCGGGGTTGGTGTCCTTGTAGACGAAACCCGTTCCCGCGATCGCCTACTTGCTGCAGTCGAGGGCCACCTCGGGCAGCACCTCGCTGTCGGTGACGACGCGGATCCTGGTCTGCGTCGGGCAGAGCGGGCTCTCCGCGATCGTCAGCAGGACGGGATCACGCGACCAGTTGAAGGTGATGCGGTCGGTCTTGGGGTTGGGGCGATTCACCGCCGTGAGCGCTCGGCCCTGGGTGAGGTCGACGAAGGCACCCGCCCGACCGGGAACGGTCGCGGCGGCGAGTGCGGCGGCGGCCGCGACGAGAAACTTCAGTGGCTGGCTCAAGGGCACCTCCGGTCGAATCGTCAAGACTGAAGACCCTCCAGGGATCACGAAGGCGGACGCGGTGTCAACAATCTTTCGGCGGCCTCCGCCCATTGCGCTCGTGCCGCTTCCTCGGTTCCGCGCGTCAGCCGCCATTTTGTGCTCGATCCACGACGCACCGCTACGTGCTCGATCCACGACGCACCGCTACGTGCTCGATCCACGACGCACCGCCCCGACGGCTCGACGCGACGTCTCGAGGTCGAGCGCGACCTCGCGTACCCGCGGCCTCTCGCCTCGCCCGGAACTGCTGGTGCTCGGCGCCCTGATCAGCGCGGGTCGAGGATCGCCAGCAATCGGGCGAGCGTCCCGTTGAGCGGCGTCTGGACGCCGGCACGCAGCCCCGCGCGCACCACGGCGCCGTTGAGCGCGTCGTGCTCGATGCGCTTGCCGCGCTCGAAGTCCTGCAGCATGGACGTCCGGAAGTCCGGCAGCACGCGGCGGCTGTGGGCGATCGATGCGTCGATGCGCACCGGCACGTCGATGCCGAGCCCGTGCGCGACGTCGAGCGTCTCCTGCATCGTGTCGCGGATCAGCGCGTGGCCGGCGGGGTCGTCGAGGATGCCGCTGACGGTGCGCCGTGTCAGCGTGGTGAGCGCGTTGAAGGCCGCGTTCCAGGCGAGCTTGTCCCACACGACGTTCTGGATGCGCGACGACACGCGGTGTGCGACGCCGGCCTGCGCGAGCCACGCCGCGAGCCGCCCGGTGCGCGGCGTCGGCTCGCCGTCGGGCTCACCGAAGACGATCTCGGCAGCGCCGGAGTAGGCGATCACGCCGGGCTCGGCGATCTCCGAGCCGATGTAGGTGACGGCGAGCAGGAGCGGCGGCAGACCGGTCGCGCGCACGATCACCTGCTCGTTCTCGGGTCCGTTCTGCAGCGACACGACGACCGTGTCGGGACCCAGGCACGGCGCGAGGAGGCGCGCCGCCTGCTCGGTGTCGTACGACTTGACGGCGACCAGAACGAGGTCCGCGACGCCGCTGTCGCGCGGATCCTCGCAGACGGCCACCGTGTGTGCCCGCTCGCTGCCGTCCGGGAGGCGCACGCGCAGCCCGTGCGCGTGCAGTGCTCTGCCGTGCGCGCCCCGGGCGACCAGCGTCACGGGGTAGCCGGCGCCGGCGAGCTGCCCCGCGTACCAGCCGCCGACGCCGCCGGCGCCGACCACCAGCACGCGGGGCTGCGTCATCAGAACTGGACCTTCGGCACTGCCTGCGCGGCCTCGGGCGCTTCGAAGTACTCGGCTGCCTGGAAGCCCACGCAGCCGGCGAACAGGACGGTCGGGATCTGCTTGATGGAGGTGTTGTACGTCCGCACCTCCTCGTTGTAGCGCCGTCGCTCGGTCGCGATCCGGTTCTCGGTTCCGGCGAGCTCGTCGGAGAGGCGCGCGAACTGCGCGTTGGCCTTGAGGTCGGGATACGCCTCGCTGATCGCCAGCAGGCGCGACAGCGCTCCCGACAGCTCGTTGGAGGCCTCGATCTGCTGCTCGCGGGAGCCTGCACCGATCAGCTTCGCGCGCGCGTTCGCGACCGAGGTGAAGATGCCCTCCTCGTGCTTTGCGTAGCCGCGGGTGACCTCGATCAGGTTCGGGATCAGGTCGTTGCGCCGCTGCAGCTGGTTCTCGACCTGCGCCCACTGCGCGTCGATCGCCTCCCTCTGCTGGACCAGCGTGTTGTAGCCACAGCCGCTGCCGAGCAGCACGATTGCCGTCAGGACCAGTCGGATCGCTTTCGTCATCACCATTTTCCTCCGGCTCCGCCGCCGCCGAATCCGCCGCCGCCGAAGCCTCCGAAGCCACCGTCGCCGCCGAAACCACCCCCGCCGAACCCGCCCCCCCGGCCGAAGCCGCCGCCCCCGCCGAGAATGATCGGCCCGCCGAAGCCGCCGCGCCGTCGCCGCATGCCGGGTCCGCCGCCGGGTCCGCCGCCCATCATGTTCAAGACCACGATGATCGCGATGACCAGCAGGAGCACGAGGAAGCCGCCGCCGCCCTGCGCGCCGCGCCGGCGCACGGGTTGCGGCGCGCCGGTCAGCGTCACGCCTGCGTCGGCGGCGATCAGCGCCGCCATGGTCGTGGTCGCATCCGCGATGCCGCGCGCGTAGTCGCCGGCGCGGAAGGCCGGCACCACGAGGCGGTCACGGATCTCGCCGACCTTGCCGTCGGGCAGCGGGCCCTCGACCCCGTAGCCGGTCAGGATCTGCATCTCGCGGTCGTCGGTCGCGACCAGGAAGACGACGCCGTTGTCCTTGCCCGCGGCGCCCGGCTTCCACTGCTCGGCGATCGCCATCGCGTAGTCGAACGCGGGCTCGGGCTCCGTGCTGCGGACGGTCACGACGGCGATCTCGGCGCCGGTCTTCTCCTTCAGCTCGCGGATCACGCCGGTGAGGCGCGTCTTCGTCGCGGCGTCGAGGATTCCCGCGAAGTCGCTCACGTAGCCCTGCGGCTTCGGCACGTCGATCGTCGCCGCGTGCGCCGGCGCCGGGACTTCGGCGCCGAGGGCGAGGATCAACGCCGCGAGCAGCACCGCGGGCATGGTTGCTGTCGCACCCGGGAGGGCGGGTGCAAGGCGGCGCGGGCCCCCTCGATCGCGAGCGAGGCGGCGCGGGCCCCCTCGATCAACGCTCTGCTGCATCGACGTATCGCACCAGCAGCTCGACCTCGCGCAGCACGTCCACGAGGAGGTCGTTCAGGTCCGCGCCGGTGGGCCATGCGGTGCGGCCCTCGCGCATCGCCCGCAGCGACGGCAGCGCGCGCAGGCGGGTGCCACCGTGCCTCTCGACCTCGGCCGAGAGCGTGGCGCCGCGCTCCTGGTCGGCCGCGGCGCCGCGCAGCAGTGCACGCTCGATCACGCCGAGCACGGCGACGAGCGACGACAGGGAGACCTGTACCGTCTCGTCCGGCGGGCGGTGCACGACGAGCGCCCGCAGCCGAAGCAGCTTGCCGCGCGCCTCGCGCTCGACCTGCTCGCGCAGCCGGTCGGCGCGTACGTGGATCGCGGAGAGCAGGTCGTCGCCGTGCAGCAGGCGGTGGCGGGCGCGGATGTCGTCGAGCTCGATCGGGAAGGAGTCGCGCGCGTCCTTCAGGAAGTGCGGCGTGACGACGAGCGGCGTGGCGATGCGCAGCTCCGGCGTCGCCTCGCGCGCCAGCGTGGCGCCGACGACCCGCAGGTCGCCGAACGCCACCTCCTGCAGCACCAGCAGCAGGTTCACGTCGGAATGCCCGGGCGCGAACTCGTCGCTCGCGGCACTGCCGTAGACCGCGATGCACACCGCGCGCGTGCCGAGAGCCTGTGCGAGCGCCGCGCCGATGCGGTCGATCGCCTGCCGGACGTTCTCTCCCGGTCTCATGAGTGCGTGCTCTCCCCTGCGCGTCGCGCGCGGAAGCGGACGGGCAGGCTGCCGAGGACGCGGAACAGGGACCGTCCCCACTCGAGCTCGTCGCACTCGAGCTCGAGGCCGTCGCAGCGGGCGACCAGCGTGCCGATCGCAGCCTGTGCCTCCATGCGCGCGAGGTGCGCGCCGAGGCAATAGTGGATGCCGCCGCCGAACGCGAGGTTCGGCGGCCCGGTGCGCGTGATGTCGAAGCGGTCCGGGTCGGGATACACGCCCGGGTCGCGGTGCGCTGCGGCGAGCATCGCCCAGACCATCGCGTCGCGCGGGATGACCTTGCCGCCGAACTCCGTGTCTTCCCGCAGGTAGCGGACGGTCAGCAGGATCGGTCCGTCGAAGCGCAGGCACTCCTCGACCGCACTGCCGATCAGCTCGGGGCGCGCGCGCAGCAGCGCGAGCTGTTCGGGGTGGCGAAGCAGCGCGAGGACACCGTTGCCGATCAGGCCGATGGTGGTCTCGAAGCCGGCGATCAGGAGCCCTATCGACTGCGCGATGAGCTCGCTGTTGCTGAGCCGGTCACCGGCCTCCTCGGCGCGGATCAGCGCGCTCAGCAGATCGTCGCCGAGGCGCGTGCGGCGCTCGGCGATCAGGTCCTCGAAGTAGAGGCGCAGGCCCTCGGACGCCGCCATGCCGCGCTCGATGACCTCCGGCGGCGAGAAGATCGTCGCGAGCAGGTGCGTCGCGTCCGCGGTCCAGCCGGTGAAACGCCCGCGATCGGCGAGGGGCACGGCCATCATCTCGCAGATCACCGTCGACGGCACCGGCAGGGCCAGGTCCGCGACCACGTCCATCCGTCCCTGCGGGTGGACGCGCGCCAGCTGCTGGTCGACGATCTCCTGCACGTGCGCCCGCATGCGACCGACGGCGCTCGGCGTGAACGCACTGCTGACCAGCCGCCGGAGCCGGCTGTGGTTCGGCGGGTCCTGCGACAGCATGAACTCGCTCGGGCCACCGGTGACCGGGTTCACGCCCAGCGTGCTGCCGTCCGACATGCGCACGCCGGTCGGGACGTCGCGCAGCAGCCGCTCGACGTCGGCGTGGCGGGTGAGGCGCCAGATCCCGACCGGTGTGAGGTTCACCGGATCCACCTCGCGCAGGCGCGCGAGTCGCGGATACGGGTCGTCGCGGTAGGCAGGATCGAGCGGATTCGCGCCGCACCACGGATCGAGGTCCGGCGCGCCGTCGCCGGCGTGGGTACTGGCTTCGCTGGACATCATCCCGATCCTCGGCGAATGGTCGTCATCGGCCCCGTGCGCGGGACCAGATCCCGCATGCCTTCCGACCCTATCAGATCCGACGTGGCGGCGAGAATCCCGTCCGCCGGCGGTGTGCTCGCCGAGCGCGCGCGCGAGGCCGCGGCGGCCTGGCGCTACTTGACGGGGGCCGAGCCCGGGCTCTCCGAGGAGGACCGGGTGGCGCGTGGCGGGGCCGCGTTCTCCGTCCTTGGTCTGGCGCTCGCGGCACCGGTGGCGCTGGTGCTGTGGCCGCTCGCCGCGCTGGTCGCGCCCCCGGTCCAGGGCGTGGTCGGCGTGCTGCTGCTGTGGCTCGTGAGCCGCGCGTCGCTTCCGGTGGCGCTCGGGCGCGTGGCGCGCGCGGCCGCCGAGGCGCGGGACGACCGCGAGCGGGCGCTCGCCATCGCCGACGCCGACGCAAGGCCAGGCCGGATCGGCGCCGCGGCGATCGCGGCCGACGGGCTGCTGAAGGGCGCCGCCCTGGCGGAGCTCTCCGGCAGCACGCTCGGCCTGGCCGTCGTCCTGGCGGTGGTGCTCGGACGCTGGGCAATGGCGGTGCACGCCTACGGCTCGATCGCGGCGCGGCCCGACGACCTCGCCGCGGCCTTCGTGAAGAACCTCCAGTTCAACCAGTTCGCGGTCGCGAGCGTGGCGGCGATGGCGGTGACCCTGAGCGCGAGCAACGCGATGGGCGTGCTGCTGCTGTTCGGCGTCGCGTCGGTGACGATCGCCTTCCGCATCGCGGTGCACGGCTGGCTCGGCGGCATCACGCCGACGACGATCCGTGCGGCCGGCGAGCTCGCCGAGACCACCGCGCTTTGCCTGTGCGCGTTGCTCGTCCTGGTCGCGCGCGCGCTGGGCGGCTGAGAGCTGGGCGGCTACGCGGCGCGGCGCGCGATCCGCAGCGGCAGCGGCGACGGCAGCAGGCTCCCGCCGCGCAGCAGCGCGCGGGTCTCCTCGACCTGAATCAGCGCGCGCGCGAGCTCGTGACGGTGGCGCTGCAGCACCCGGTGCTCGAGGTCGGAGATCACCGTCGGTCCGCGCCAGGCGAGCTCGCCGCCTCGGGTCACGAAGCGGAAGCCGTAGATCTCGAGCTTGGTGAGCAGTCGCAGCGGCGGGATCGCCGCGTGCACCCGGAGCCCGAGAAACGTGGCCCCGCGGCGCTCGACGCGCAGCGCTTCGAGATGTCGGACGAAGTGGATCTCGGCGATCGAGGGCAGGCCTTCGGAGGCGGCATAGAGGTCGTAGCTTTCGAGCAGCACCTTGAGGGGCGTCTCGGCGCGGGCATCGCGGAGCACGGCGAAGGTGAGCCACTCGGCCATCTCGGACGGAACGCCCCGCAGCCAGCCGGGGTGCCACCCCAGCGTGCGGTCCGGAATCGCGCGCGGTTGCTTGCTCGGCGGGCTCGGCACGGCCGGATCAAACGCGCTTGGCCCCGAGAAGTCAATGTTCCTGGTTGCGGGCGAGCCACGCACGGGGCACGCAGGGCACCTCGATCCGAGGCCGGGCCCGCTCCGCGAGAAGGTCCGGCTGCGGCGCGCCGGCCGGGGCCGCCCCCGTCCATGGTCGCCCCTCCCCCCGAATCGTGGTGTGGTCCGGTGCGGCGAGAATGGGGGCCTGGCGACCGCGGAGACCTTCGTCGGGGGCTGCGCGCCACCGGTGGTTTGCTCGGCCCGGACACGGGTGCTAGCGAGAACCGATCATGAAAGAGGGCATCCATCCGAAGTACGAGGCGAGCCGGATCGCCTGCAGCTGCGGCCACATCTTCGAGACCCGCTCGACCAGGGGTGAGATCCACGTCGAGATCTGCTCCTCCTGCCACCCGTTCTACACCGGCAAGCAGAAGCTGATGGACGTCGCGGGCCGTGTCGACCGATTCAACCGCCGCTACGGCAAGAAGGCGGCGGCTCCCGCCCCCGAGCCGGCCCCCGAGCAGACGCAGTCCTGACCGGAGGCGTGCCCACGCCAGACGCCTCACCCTCGGGCCGCAACCGGCACGGCGCCGCTTCGGTCGGCGCCGCTTCGCTCCATGGACACCCGCGCGCCCGGCGCGCGGCCGACCGAAGGGAGCGCGGGAAGTGGGGCCCCCGCGCGGCTTCGCCGCGTGGGGCGAGGGGTCGCGTGACCCCTCGTCGGAAACGCAGGGTCGCGTGACCCCTCGTTGGAAATGCTGACCAAGCTCGAGGACGTCGACAAGCGCTACCACGAACTCGAGGCGATGCTCTCCGACCCCGCGGTGCAGGGCAATCGCAAGGAGTTCGTGCGGATCAGCCGCGAGCATGCGGGCCTCAACGAGGTCGTCGCGCGCTACCGGGACTGGAAGAAGCTCGACGCGGAAGAGGCCGAGCTCGCCGGTCTGATCGACGACGCCGACCCCGAGATGCGGGACATGGCGAGCGCCGAGCTGCCGTCGGTCCGCACGCGCAAGGCCGATCTCGAGGAGAAGCTCAAGCTGCTCCTGATTCCCCGTGATCCGAACGACGACCGCAACGTCATCCTCGAGATCCGAGCCGGCACGGGCGGCGAGGAGGCCAGCCTGTTCGCCGCCGATCTGTTCCGCATGTACTCGCGCTACGCCGAGGCGCGCGGCTGGCGCGTCGACGTGCTGAGCTCGAGCGCGAGCGGCATGGGCGGCTACAAGGAGATCATCTGCTCGGTGGACGGCGCGGGCGCCTACAGCCGCCTCAAGTTCGAGGGCGGCGTGCACCGCGTGCAGCGCGTTCCCGCGACGGAGGCCCAGGGGCGGATTCACACCTCGGCGGTCACCGTCGCCGTCATGCCGGAGGCGGACGAGGTCGAGGTCGAGATCGACGACAAGGACCTGCGCATCGACGTGTTCCGCTCGTCCGGTCCGGGCGGGCAGAGCGTCAACACCACCGACTCCGCGGTGCGGGTCACGCACCTGCCGACGGGGCTCGTCGTGAGCTGCCAGGACGAGAAGTCGCAGCACAAGAACAAGGCCAAGGCGCTCAGGGTGCTGCGTGCGCGGCTCCTCGAGCGCGCCGAGCAGGAGCAGGCGGCGAGCGTCGCCGCGAGCCGCAGGGCCATGGTCGGCTCGGGCGACCGTTCCGAGCGCATCCGGACCTACAACTTCCCGCAGAACCGGCTGACGGACCATCGCATCAACCTGACGCTGCACTCGCTCGACCGCGTGATCGAGGGTGACCTGGAGGCCGTGGTGGGTCCGCTGGTGACCTCCCACCAGGCGGAGGCCCTCAAGGCCGAGCGCGCTTGACGGAGCCCGGTCGCACGGTCGGCGAGGCGCTGCGCGCCGCGACCGCCCGCCTCGAGGCGGCCGGCAAGGAGGGGGCGCGCCTCGACGCCGAGGTCCTGCTGAGCACGGTCCTCGGCGCCGACCGGGTCCGGCTGATCGTCGACCGCGACCGCCTGCTCGCCGCGTCCGAGGAAGGCCGGCTCGGCGAGCTGATCGAGCGCCGCGCCGCGGGCGAGCCGGTCGCCTATCTGACCGGCGAACGTGAGTTCTGGTCGCTGCCCCTGGCCGTCGGGCCGGACGTCCTGATCCCACGCCCGGAGACCGAAGCGGTGGTCGAGGCGGCGCTGGCGGCGATCGACCGCTGCCGGGAATCGCGGACCGCAGGGGATCCGGTGCGCGTCGTCGACGTCGGCACGGGCAGCGGCGCCATCGCCGTTGCGCTCGCGTCGGAAGCCGATGCGCGCGGCTGGTCGGACGTCCGGTTGGTGGCGCTCGACCGCTCGCGGGCGGCGCTCGCGGTCGCGCGCGGCAACGCCGGGCGCCTCGCCGGACCGGGAGCCGTTGCGCTGCTGCACGGCGATCTGCTCTCCGCCGTCCGCCCGGCGAGCGTGGACGTGATCGCGTCGAACCCGCCGTACCTTTCCGATGACGACCTGCGGGCGATTTCCACGGAAGTCGCGCGCGAACCCGTTGCCGCGCTGATCGGCGGTGGTATGGATGGGACGCAGGTTCTGCGTGGGCTCGTGGCCGATGCGGCGCGCGTGCTCCGCCCCGGTGGCTTCCTGGTGACCGAGATCGGCTCGACCCAGGGCGGGACGGTCGCGAAGCTCGTTCGGGATCTTGGCTTCGCGGACGTTCGCGTGCTTCCCGATCTGGCCGGCCTCGACCGGATCGTGACCGCGCGGTGGCAGGCGATCGTCGATCCGGCGTGATGCGAGACACGAGGCGCGGTCCGGCCGGAGGGGAGGACGAGAGGACGAATGGATGCGATTCTGATTCGGGGGGGCAGGCCGCTCACCGGTGAAGTCGAGGTCAGCGGCGCCAAGAACGCTGCCTTGCCGCTGCTGTTCGCGTCGCTGCTCACGCCCGAGACCTGCCGCCTCGACAACGTGCCGCGGGTGGTGGACTGCCGCACGACGCAGAAGCTGCTCGGCCAGCTCGGCGTCGAGGTCTCGTGCGAGGACCACCTCGTCACGATGAAGGCGGCGAACGTCACCGCCTTCGAGGCGCCGTACGACCTCGTCAAGACCATGCGGGCGTCGTTCCTGGCGCTCGGCCCGCTGCTCGCGCGCTTCGGCGAGGCGCGCGTCGCGACCCCCGGCGGCTGTGCGATCGGCAGCCGTCCGGTGAATCTCCACCTGCGTGGCTTCGAGCGCATGGGCGCGACCATCAGCCAGCACCACGGCTACGTCGAGGCGCGGGCGCCGCTGGGGGCCGACGGACGCCCGCGGCTGCGCGCCGCGCACATCGTGCTCGAGATGCCGTCGGTCGGCGCCACCGAGAACCTGATGCTGGCGGCGTCGCTCGCCGACGGAACCACGGTGATCGACAATGCCGCGCGCGAGCCCGAGATCGTCGACCTCGCAGGCGCGCTTCTCGAGATGGGCGTCACGATTCGTGGCGCCGGCAGCGCCACCATCGAGATCGAGGGTCGCGAGTCGGTGGGCGGCTTCGACCACGCCGTCATCCCCGACCGCATCGAAGCGGGCACCCTGCTGATGGCGGTCGCCGCCGCGGGCGGCGACGTCTTCGTGCGCCACGCGCGGGCAGAGGATCTCACGCTGGTGATCGAGAAGCTCGTCGAGGCGGGTGTCGCGATCGAAGGGCGGGCGGACGGTATCCGGGTCGCGAGCGACCGTGCGCTCCGGGCGGTCGATGTTCGCACCGCCGCCTACCCCGGCTTCCCGACGGATCTCCAGGCGCAGTTCATGGCACTCATGTGCTTCGCCGAGGGCACGAGTGCCATCACCGAGACCATCTTCGAGAACCGCTTCATGCACGTGCAGGAGCTGGTGCGCATGGGCGCCGACATCCGTCTCGAGGGCTCGAAGGCGGTGGTGCACGGCGGCACGGAGATGGAAGGCGCACCCGTGATGGCGACCGACCTGCGCGCGAGCGTCTGCCTCGTGGTCGCGGCACTGGGCTCGCAGAACACGACGACACTGCAGCGCGTGTATCACCTCGACCGCGGCTACGAGCGCATCGAGGAGAAGCTCGCCGGCATCGGCGCCTCGATCGAGCGCGTACGCGAGGGGCAGGGGCAGACGGAGCAGGCGCTGCCCGCCGAGCCCGCTGCCGCGCCGGCTTCGACCGCGCGGCGCGCGGTGCGCGCGCGCAAGGGTGGCGAGCCGCAGCCCGAGCCGACCCTGGCGCCGGCGGCGAAGCAGGCTGCGCGCAAGGTCCGGCTGCTGCGGGCCGTGGAGTGACTCGTCGTCGTCGCGCGGGCCGTGGCGTGACTCGTCGTCGTCGCGCGGGCCGTGGCGTGACCGCCGACGTCCTTTCTCGGGCAGGGGCGTGACGCCCACGGTTCGCGCGAGGGCCGTG